>PPYE01454087.1_pt1 | contig 28317 bp, 19 predicted proteins | sample 1559881 | NCBI WGS metagenome assembly PPYE01 (sample SAMN08240022, study PRJNA423297) | Human gut metagenome, whole genome shotgun sequencing project. | reverse complement strand
CATGTTACATGTTGTTCTGGAGCGGGATCATTGTTGTCGTCACCACAAGCAATTAGTCCTAAGACTGCGAATAAAAAGAATCCAAATTTTTTCATAAATGTATTTATATTTAGTGAGTAATAATATAATCGTTAATCTTTGATGCAACGGACAGGAAGACCTACTCCCGGATTGAATTCTGCATTGGTTACAAATGTGTGGAGGTCTGACCATAAACGTACGGTGATACCGAATTCAGGTCCCATTTGTACTCCAGCTGTCGAACTCCACCAGCCGGCACTGTAGCAGGAATGCATCCAGTCTTCGTCACCTGCACATGCACGGAATCCGATGGGTAGACCGTTGAATAAGGTTGCATTATTCTTTTCCATTTCTACGCCAACCCAAGTTGGTTGAGGTTCTATTTCTGTATATTCCGGCAGCATCCACATTGTTGTTGAAGCTAAAGCTTTTGCTATTGCTGTTTCGTCTACCTGACCATCATTCATGATAGCGGCCATGCCGGAGTCTAAAACATATTTAGATAATGTCTGCCATTCTTTTTGTGAAGGAATATGCCATCCGTCAGGACAAACACCTTTTATATTCCGTGTTTCATCTTCTCCTAATGCTGTTTCACCTTGAAGTGCTGCAGGTAAGTTATAGTAGGCTCCATAAGCTTTTAAATAAGCTTTTCCCAAGTCTGTTTTGATATCACTGTCGAACATAACATAATATTTGGGCGCTGTTGAAGATATATCAAAATTCTGTTCCGGTAAATAACGTAAATTCTCTGCCATCCAGATTTGTTCTGCAAGTTGTATCGTCTTGTATACATTTCCATCACGTGTATCTGTGAGGTCTTCTCCATATTGAGGTGGTGCAGGCCTGTCACCGAGTTCTGTTGTGACAGTAATAGTTGCCAAAGCACTGCCTTCATGATCTCCTTTGACTGCTAATTCAATTTTCAACTCTCCTGGTTCAGCTTCCTTGGGGAAAGTATATTCATAATAGAATGGAACCGAACTTATGTCGGTAATAACTTCTCCTCCTACTTTAAGTTCAGCGGAGATAATTTTACCATAGTTAGTCGTTCCTTCTCCTCTGATAATCAGTTTGTCTGATATTATAACGGTTTCTCCGTTAGTCGGCATAAATATCTCACAGCTTACCTGTTGGTCTGGAAGTATTTCTCCTCCTCCGCCTGCGGTGCTGTTGTCATCTTTACAGCTTGCACCAAGTAATCCTAATGCCACGATAAAGCTAGTTAATAGTATCTTTTTCATATGTTATTGGATTATGTCTTCTTTAAATAGAATACAATTAATAAAAATGGACAGATTGTCTATAACCTTCTGTAGTTTTGCATCTTCATATACCCGGAAAACAAAACCGAAAGGATCACTCTCTTTTATTCCGGAAAAAGCGAAAACGAATGTTCCGTCTGTTAACATTACGGGGCCTAATGAGATTGTTACAGAAGGATCTTTTACATAATATAGGTCAGAGCTAAGAATTTCGAATGAGAGATATAAATTGTCCTCGAAGACTCCTAGGTTTTGACCGGCCCCAAAAGCCAGGCAATTGTCTATGGCTTTTGCTTTCAGTTTGTAAGGCAATCCGGTTAGAATGTTTGAAAGCAGGTATGTTCCGTCTTCCTGTTTTTCAATGATGACATCTTTCAAGCCGTAATTCATTTGCCCGTCTGAAAACATGCCTTGCCATGTTCCGGTAAGTTCGTCAACATCATATTGTATTACCTGATAAGAAGCCGATCTGTCTTTTGCTGCCACATTGACAATAGCTCCTCTCATTTTTCCGGAGGTATTTTCTTTTACCTTGAAATTTATTCCCTTCGCATTCTGTTCAAATGACAACCATTCTTGAGCTTCTGCGGGTATGTCTATTGTATAATCGAAAGAACTTTGTAATTTTATAGGTAGCGTAGCTGCTTTATTGTCGGTGCGGAGCATCCACTCGTCTTTACCGAAGATGAAAACAGCTCCGGATTGATTGATATTGAACGCCTTTTTTTCTACTCCGTTACTGATTGTCAATAAAGCATTTCTACCAGAGTATCCGGTGTTTTCTTTTACTTCGAATACTACTTCATTGGGGTTTACTTCTTTCAGCACACACCAGTCGGCATTAACATCTGCTGTTATATTGCCTGTTGCCTGAAGTTGTATGTAGCCTTTTCCTCCAGTCGCTTGGAAATTAGTATTTACAGCTTTGATCTCTAACCTGGATTCGCTGCTTTCCGTATCATTGCATCCCGCTATTGCTATGGTGCAAAGTACAAATAAGAATATATTAAAAAGCTTTCTCATAATTGTATTAATTACCTTCGTTTTCTTTTTCCATTAAGATTGAGTTATACCAACTCCAGTAACCCATTAGTCCTGAAGTTGAATATTCATCGGATGAATAAGCCCAGATTATCAATGACGTATTTTCTTGGCTTGCTTTATCCGCGAAGTAGAAAGTGAAAGGATTGATTTTCACCGTAACATTTACTAATCCGCTGCGTAAGCGTGAAGGCAAACTTAATTCTGTGTGAGCATATCCTTCTACACCTGCCGCACACGCAAAGTAGTAAGACGATGAAGAAACCGGACTTATACTTTGTGAATCTAAGATCAGTTTTCCGCTGGCTTTGTCATACAGAAGAGTGAAGTTGAATCCGCCAATACTTTTCAGAGTATAACTTTCTCCTCTGACTTTAGGAGTGATGGTTACAGATTGTGAAGTTGGACCTTCATCGTAATCGTCAACCGTTGCAGTGTAGGTACCGATATAGTCTTCATATTGCAGATAGTTTTCGGGATAATACTCTTTTAATACAATATCCGTTGCATCTGCATCGGTACAAACAAATAGCCTGAACTTTTTATCCCATTTGAAGTGCTGGACTTCAACTCCGTTGACATTATATGGAGACTGTAACTTCAGCCCTTTTTCTGTATAAATATATGGTAAACTTTCTGCACTGCTATAATCGGTACTGTAAACGGAGAATGTAGACATTGTGCCATTGTCACGTATAAAGTAGTTCAGTACTTGGCCCCCTTTCTCCATGCGATATGTATTCAGAAAAGCATCTTTCTCGATGTTAATGATATCCTCAAGCTGGATACGCCATGGTATATCTTTGGGCATAGGCGTCATTTCCATTATATTTTTATATTTTTTTCCTTGTAGAATAACCTTGTCGGGAGTTGCGCTCATGATAATAAACTCATAATCTCCTCCCACGTTCATGTTCAGGCCTAAAGGACCTGAAAACATGTGGATCAGCTGGTTGTATGAGTCGAAAGTGAGCATAGTGCTTTGTTCCGATTTAACTTGATACAGGGAGGTTATTATGGTACCCGGCTTGTAACCTTCTGCTCCTGCTTCCGACGCCATTTCTACCTGTTTTCCATCAAATTTCATTAGTAGGGTGACTGCACCTGCAGAATAGTTGCTTCCTATGTAATATTCCAGTTTCCATCCGTTCGGAACATCTTTAAGAATCTCCTGACATTTTATTACATCGGCTGTAGCTCTGTTGGCGGATGATTCGTCGAATATTTCTTCTTCAGAGAAAAGACAAGATTGTAATACAATGCAAATCAATGCCAGAAGTGTGTATATTGATAGATATTTCTTCATAATTTTCATAGTTTATTCAATAATACTTAAGTCTACATTGCCGTTTGCTATATCATCTTGGCGGCGTAGAACGATGTCGCGTAATTCGTCCAGATTGATTCCCCAGGTTTGTTCCATGTAACTATAGACTATTTCGAATTTTTGCTTTATGAGTGCACGGCCGTTTTCACCGGCATTCTGCAGCATGTTATTCCAGTAGTCTTTGGTATTTGTGACATACACTGCGATGTTTTCCACAAAATCTTCACGTGATTCACTCATTGCGTAGGAAGTGACAAATCCTTGTTGCCATGCATTGCGGTTAGCTCCCACCATATACCAGTCGCTGCCGATATAGGCATTTTCTGTGATACGATCAAATGCCGGATCATAGTTTTTGGTTTGATGCAGGATGTGGGCGAACTCATGATGCATTGTCTGGAAATAGTATTCGTTTAGCAGATTGATATCTATTTTATCAGGATTGATGTCATTTACATTGTATAATGTAATTTTCATACCACCTTCTGCCGTTCCCAATACCATGGTGCCATTGTCTTCATAGGCAGGAGAGCCGATAAAGTGAATGGTCTTGGGGATGTATTGACGTAAGAAGTCCGGATTACCGGTCGCTTCATCGTATGCTTCCAGCCATACATGTTTGATAATTTTAGCCAGTACTACGGATTTTTTATAGTCGGCAGGAGCTAATACATGTGTCATATCGCTCTCGTTATCTTCCATGCGATATTTCAATGCAATGTTGTACGGATGGGTGTAATTACCCAATATCCAGTTGTCGAATGGGCTGCGTTCTACTTCTTCTGTAGAGAAGATGCTGTTTGCTTTGTCCACGCCCTCGTCGTTGTTGCAAGCTCCCAGTCCGCAGGTTAATGTTATGATTAAACTATATATGATGTATTTCTTCATATTTTTCCCTCCTTAAGTTAGTTAGTCATTTCTTGGATTTGGTTGCATACCTGCCGTAATGACACTGGCCGGTAGCTGAATTGCACGTCTGGGGTCATTCGTGTCCATCTTGTCGGTGATATTCACCAAGGTATAACCTTCATAATAGCGGCGGTAGATTACAATGCCATAGCGCTTTATATCTTGCCATCTAAGTCCCTCTTCTAAAGTTAACAGGCGTCTCGCATGTAGAATACAGTGTATCAGATTCTCTTGCATTCCTTTTTCTATTATAAAATCCGGATGCAATTCCTTTTTTACTGTCGGGGCTTCCGGTGTGTAATATTTTAATTGAGCATAAAAATCATTGATTGTCTCTTTGGACAAGGTTTGTGTATTTTTCGTAAAGGCTTTCTGCCAGGCGTCTATATCGGCTGCAGCTTCGTCGTAACGTTTTAGTAATGTGTAAGCTTCAGCCCGGCAAAGTAATGCTTCATCGGTAGTGAAAGCAGGATACAGCATATAACCGACCCAGCTGTTGCCCGATGTGAACTGCTGATAGATGACTAAACGGCGGAATCCGTTCTTGATAGAGCCACCAGGCGCAAATGGGATTTGGTGGTAGCTTGACTGGTCTCCCCATGGACCTTCGGATTTACAACTTTCCGAGGCAGTAATATTATTCATGCAGTATCTTTCACAGTTGGCATAACCCGGATCGGAAACCAATGGCCAATATGAAGCTGCTGATATTACCAGTAGATTTGCCCGATTATCTGCATCTACATAAGCGTTCGGCTGTATGTTCTTGTTGGGAGATAAAGCTCCTAATGCAGCCCAGTCACGTAAATATTGGGAAGCATTCGTGCCGAGTACTATATTGGCATAATTGATAACCTTCTGGCAGTTAGAAAAATCCGGCTGTGTGTAATATAGATAAAAGCGGGCAGCAAATGCATAGGCAGCCTTTTTATTAAAATGATATTTCACTCGTGAGTAAATATTGTCGTCGATTAGAGGCAATCCTTCTTCTAAATCGGCTGCGATATTTTGATAGACTTCAGCAACAGTTCCGCGTGAGTATTGTGGATTTACAGATGTTTCCGGTTCCTTTATGTAAGGTATACCTAGGTCTTTATCTGCATTTGTACCATACGCTTTGCAGAATGTGGTAGCTAGTACGAAATGATTATATGCGCGACATATTAGAGCTTCACCTCTTTGTGCTGACAATGATTGAGGGTTTCCCATTTGCTCGATGGCTGCCAGGGCTTGGTTGGCCGATGCAATCGAGTTATAACAATCATTCCATAAGGCATGAGGTGAGTCTTGATTCTCTTCAGTGGTTTGCTGCCAGCGATACAAGTGCTCGTTTAACCGGAAAAGATAGCTGTATGCTTTACTATTTTCATCAATGTTGTCACTGTAGAATTCGCCTATATGACAGTTGGTGGTCATTGGGTATGCAGATACCAATACTTTGGTAATGCTCTCTTCGGTAGTTAGTTCAGTTCGGTTGTCCGGCATTTCATCCAAAAAATCGCTACAGGAGGTTATTCCCAGGCATAAGGTTGAAATGACTGCTGTATATAATACGTTTTTATATTTCATCATTTTTATAATTATCTGAATGGTTAAAATCCTAATCTAAGAGTTAATGTGAACTGACGGGGTACAGGGGAGGCAACTCCACCGGTATTGAAGAATTCCGGGTCCTGTCCGTTTAGCTTCTTATCTGCGTAGATTAGGAATAAATTGGTAGCCTGAAGTTTCAAAGATAAATTGGATATCTTTGCTGATGTAATCCATGATTTTGGAAAATCATAGGACAAGGAAATTTCTTTCATACGAATAAAGTCTCCTTTGGCAATTCGTTCTGTAGAGTAATTATAGGCATTATATGCATACATCAAATCTTTATTATCTTCATATTGACGTTTGGAAATGATGGCAGGGATATTGGTATGTTTCTCATCACCCGGAACTGTCCAGCGATTTTTGAATTCACGGGGCATAGAGGATAAGTCACTGTATTGATAATTGAAGCACGGATTTAAACGTACTACATTACCAAATGAATAGGTGATAAATACATTTAGCTTGAATGCTTTATAGGTGAAGATATTACCAAAGCTACCTGTTATAGTAGGATCAGTGGGACCTTCATATTTTAGATAGTCTATATTGTCACGTGTTTGGAAATCAATATCAGTACTGGTTATTTTTCCATTGATATTATACATTGGGATACCATTTGAACTTAGGCCGACAAATGGGATAGAGAACAAACCACGCACCGGGTAGCCCTGACGCGCAAAACCATAGCCTGAAACCAGATCCATCACGCTGGAACGGGCGTTAAGCTCGGTCACTTCATTTTTTGCTTTGGAAAAGATGAAATCTGTATTCCATGAGAAGTCTTTCGATTGGATATTCTTGCTTGAGATGGTGAATTCAATACCATGTGACTTCATGGAGGCTATATTGGCATATTTATAAATAGAACCACCTACTCCTTGTGTCGGAGTTATACCAATCAGGTCATAGTTGTTGCGTTTATACCAGTCGATTGAGAAATTGATCCGGTTGTCTAAGAATCCCATATCAGCACCGATGTTTAATTCATGCTTCTTTTCGTAAGTCAATTCGCTATTTTCGGGGTCGGATACATAAAGTCCGGTTTCCTGTCCGCTGGTGAAAGGGCGGAATGGTGAATAGCTGGTGATTATGGCATGTGAATTTGTTACATATTCCGGACCTCTGTCGGCTGTTAAAGAGTAGGATGCTTTGAATGTCAAATGTGACAGCACGGAGCTGAGTGTTTCGAAGAAATTTTCTTCATGTACATTCCATGCTCCTGAAATATTCCATGTAGGTAACCAGCGGGAAGAACGGCTTTTTCCCATGCGGTTGGTGCCTTCATAGCGGAATGTTCCGTTTACTGTATAACGGCCATCATACGAATAGGTTGCATTGGCAAAACCTGCTACACTCCTTGTTGTGGTATGGTTTAATCCATAATAATTTTCACCGGACTCAATACCTTTCTTGAAAAATTCATATACGTACGATGGAATTTCGCCCATTGTATATTGCATTCCCCATCCTTGAAAATAATTCTGCATGCGTTTTAAATCATTCACCTCCATACCAGCGAAAAGATTGGTTATATGCTTTTCTGCAAATAAATGATTCCAGGATGCTGTGGCACGAAAGTCTACTCCCAGCATGCGATAGTCCTTACGCTGGTAAATACCGCCTTCCGGCAGTATGCTGATGGGTAAAGCATAAGGATTGTCGGGGTTGGTGTAGAGTAAATTATTGTTGTCACGAATAGTGGCGTCATCCATTCCTGTGCGATATGCTGTTGCCTGATTCGAGTGGTCTTTAATATTATGTTCTTGCGAAGAAGCTTGATATCTGACTGCTCCTAATGCGCTAAGCTCTAATTCTGGAAGTGCTTTCCATTTTACTTCTCCTTGGAATTTAACGTCAACTACGTTTAAGTCCATATAATTGTTATCCAATTCATGGAGGATATTGAATGGTGCGTAGTTAGCTGTATAGTTGACTGCCGGATCCAATGCGCGTGATGTGTTTAGTGCATACGAATATGGATTGATGTCAAATTGACGGGTGACTTCTCCACTAGCTGCATTCACTTCAGAACTTAGTGTTCCGGGCGCTTTCTGCTTACGGTAGGAAGCACTGGATATTAAATTTATAGATAAATTCTTATATATATTATATGTTGTATTTAAATTAGCTGTATAACGTTTTACTTCACTTTGCTTGTACCACCCCGGGTCTGACATGGCACTTAATGAAGCATAGAATGAAGATTTTTCTGTTCCGGAAGTGATACTGACAGAATGATTTTGTGTGATATTGTTGGAAAATAAAGTATCAAACCAGTCGGTATTTCTCATTTCCGCTTCACGCAAGTAAGCGTTACGTGCTTCCGGAGTGTTGGCAAGTCCGAATTGTCCTGTAACCGGATTGTATTGATTGATTAACTGATACATACGTCCATACACTCCGCTATCTTTTGCACGGTAAGTATCGCTATTGTTGAGCCATCCTTTTTGTTCCATTTCTTTATAGATTCCCATTTGTTCCTGTGAATTCATGATATTGAATTCTTTATAACTGGGAATCATACGAGTTGTAAATTCACCGGTATAGCTGATTTTGCTGACACCGGCTTTTCCCTTTTTGGTGGTTACTACAATAACCCCTGCCATGGCTCGCGCACCGTAGATAGAGGTTGCTGATCCGTCTTTCAATATTTGAAAGCTTTCAATATCATCTGAATTCAATCCGGCAATAGCTGAACTAATCAATGTTTCGGCATCTCCTGAGGATAAGTCATCCGGACCTACGTCGATAGCATCTTCCATGATGACTCCATCTACCACCCATAGTGGCTTTGAACTACCGAAAATAGATGTAGCGCCACGTACCCGGATTTTTGGGGCAGTACCAAATGTACCGGAAACATTTTGTACAGATACGCCTGCGGCACGTCCTTCAAGTCCCCGGCTGATATCAGGCAAACCATCTAGTTTGACCTCATCTGCGGACAATTGTTTAGTTGCTCCTGTAAACAGACGTTTGTCCATTTTCTGCATACCTGTTACTACTACTTCAGATAATGTTTGTACATCAGGCATTAATGTAACATTCATATTTGGAGCAGGAGTCAGGTCTTGCGGTTTCATTCCTATATAGGAAAATTGTAACAGGGATTTATTGGATACATTTTCTATCGAGAATTTTCCATCTATATCTGTTAATACACCGGACTTACTTCCTTTGATGACAACGGTTGCACCAATGAGCGGCTGTCCGTCATCACCGGAAATAACCACTCCTTTCACATTGAATACTTTCGCCTGTTTGGAAGGACCTTTGATAGTAATTGTGATAAATTGGTCTTCAATATGATATTCCAGTGGCTTATTGGCTAAGATTATATCGAGAGTCTGCTCTATACTCTTATCCTTGACGGAGCCAGAAACGGTGAATTTCTTGACATCGTCATACGTAAACAGGATCTTATATCCGGATAGTTTTTCTAAACGTTTTAGTACGGACGGCAACCGTTCGTTGCTAATTTCAATCGTGATTTTCTTTTGCGATTGCACCTGAGCATTTACTTGGTAGGGCCGGAAACATAATACGCATAGAAAACACACAATAAGTAGGTTCCAATTATTTCTCATACGTTTGTCTTTAATAACACTATTTTGAACATGTTTATATAACTAGTGCGTATGAGAAGAAAAAATGGATACCCCTTTTGCGATTTATTTTTTAATAAAAGTGATATTTTGTTGTATTTTGCATAGATTAGTTATACTTATGCAATAAAAATCTAGTCTACAGTAAGCGTATTGCCTTGCAAGGTGACTGTCACTTTTTTCATTCTATTAAGTAATGAGATCGTATGTTCCAGGTCTTTGGTACGATCGGATATAAAGTGCATTTTATACTCCATCGCTTCTTTGTTTCTGAACTCTATGTTTACATTGTACCAACGTCCCAAATTTTGCATAATATCTTTCAATGTGACATTGTCAAAGTAGAAATAGCCGTCTTTCCAATAAACATAGGAGTCTAGATCTACTTCTGCCAGGATAAAGTTGCCATCAGATTGCAGATGTGCATCTTCTCCCGGATATAGTCTGGTATATGATCCTCCTTTGGTATTGCTGACTTCTACTTTTCCATTAATAAGCACTACATGAGTATCTTCAGGAGTATAGCTGCGTATATTAAATTCAGTACCGAGAACGCGGGTTTGCACAGTTTTGGTTTTTACGATGAAAGGTCGCTCCGGATCTTTGGCCACTTTAAAATAAGCCTCACCTTCTAAAGTGACGATACGTTCGTCGCCAATAAAGGCCGTTGGATAGACAAAGTTACTATTGGCATTGAGCCAGACCTCCGTGCCGTCACATAACACTACCTTGAAACTTTCACCGCGTGGAACAGTGAGTACATGTGTTTGAGTGGTCGTTGAAATGACTTGCCTGTAATCCAATTCTTTCTTTTCGGACTTTGAGATCATTTTCTGTGGTAAGGTTTGATTGTTTGATTGCGGTTCGTCTAATACAATCTTTTCTCCGTTATCTTTTTGCAGAGTGATATGTTGAGGGGCAGCATCCGCAGTAAATACTGTGATTGGCTCCAGGGCAGGGGTCGTCAGGGTATTGATAAGATAGTAAGTTCCAAATAGAACGGCAATCATGGCGGCTATTCCCATACTTACTTTCCAGAAGTTGGAACGCATTCTTGCCGTGTATTGTTTTTTCTTGAATCGTTCTAGCTCCATCTCTATATTGGGTAGTTCCATTCCACTTTTTTGTTGTAGGAAGAGGCTGCTATCCATGATGTCGCGACAAGCCTGCAGGGTTTCTTCATCTTTAAGCATTTCCTGCAGTTGTTCGACGTTTATTTCTGAAGAGCTCTCCATAATGTCGAGTGCCTTCTCTACAGATTTATCTGTACTATCTATATTGTCAATATCTTTATTCATCACTGTTCGACTGTATCATACTTATTTATATTACGTTTAATCATAAAATAAAGACACCTGCTTTATGATTTTTTTGCACATTCTTCACGTATCACCTGTAATGCTTTCACAATATGCTTCCTGACTGCACTGACACTAATATTTAATTCCTCTGCCACTTCCTGATATTTTTTGCGTTGAATATAACATTCTTCTAAAATATGCCTGGTATGTGGAGTCAGTTTTTCCATCGCCTTACTGATATGCATCATTCTTTCATCCTGCTCCTGATACTCCGTCTCAACATAACTTTTGGTCAGTTCGGAATAGATTTGTACGTATTGTTCGTGTGTATTCTGATGCCGCAGGAAATCAATGCTTTTGTTGCGAACGTAGACATATAGATAAGATTTAGCTGTGGCTTTATCTATTTTAGCATAATTGGCCCAAATAAATTCGAAGGCGTCGCTGACAATATCCTTACTAGCCTCCATATTATTAATCAAATGAAATGCGTAATAATAAAGTTGAGGATAGTACTCTTTAAAAAGAAAATCAAAATCGGCCTTATCTTCCACGTGCTTTAAAAGTGTTGAATAGTAAATAAATCGCATTGCAAATAAACAAATAATAATTGAGAAAAGCAAAATGGCTTTTATTTTATATTTATCGTATCTTTGTGGCATCATATTTTTTGAATCAATATTCATGTAGAACCAGGGAAGTAATAATGGAGAGTGTTTTAATTACAGGTGCAAGTGGTTTTATAGGAAGTTTCATCGTGGAGGAAGCGTTGAAACGAAAGTTTGGTGTGTGGGCCGGAATTCGCCCCACGAGTAGCAAGCGGTATTTAAAGAACCGGAAAATTCACTTTCTGGAACTGGACTTTGCACATCCCAATGAGCTTCGCGCCCAACTCTCCGGGCATAAAGGTACTTACAGCAAATTTGATTATATCATCCATTGCGCCGGTGTGACAAAGTGTTCTGATAAAAAGACCTTTGATTATGTGAATTATCTTCAGACTAAATATTTTATAGACACGCTGAAGGAATTGAATATGGTTCCGAAGCAGTTTATATATATTAGCACGTTGAGTGTATTCGGACCTGTACGTGAGAAGGATTATACTCCGATAAGCGGAGAAGATACTCCGATGCCTAATACGGCTTATGGATTGAGTAAATTGAAAGCGGAATTATATATTCAGAGTATTCCCGGTTTTCCTTATGTCATTTATCGTCCTACGGGAGTCTATGGTCCCCGTGAGTCAGACTATTTCCTGATGGCCAAGTCCATTCAGAAGCATGTAGACTTTTCGGTCGGTTTTCGACGCCAGGACTTGACTTTTGTTTATGTGAAGGACATTGTGCAGGCGATTTTTCTGGGAATGGAGAAAAAAGTGGTTCAAAAGGCGTATTTCCTGACAGATGGGAAAATCTATAAAAGTCGTGCCTTTTCGGATCTGATACAAAAAGAATTGGGCAATCCGTTTGTTCTTCACTTGAAATGTCCATTAATTGTGCTAAAAGTTATATCTTTGTTCGCTGAATTCATTGCTACACGTTCCGGGAGGAGCAGTACCCTGAATTCGGATAAATATAAGATAATGAAACAACGCAACTGGCAATGCGACATATCCCCGGTAATGAAAGAACTTGGGTATGTACCCGAATATGATTTGGAAAAGGGAGTTCGTGAAACCATTGCCTGGTATAAAAATGAAGGATGGCTTTAGACTTATTTAAGCGCGTAGAAACCCGGAAAGGGTTGTTTGCTGTGGAAAAGATTACACTGATTTATAATCTGTTGACTTCCATATTGATTCTATTCCTGTTTCAGCGAATGGATCATCCATGGCACATGTTGCTGGATAGGGCTATGATCGCGGCGATGACCTTTTTGTTGATGTATCTTTATCGTCTTGCCCCCTGTAAGTTTTCAGCGTTTGTGCGCATTGTTATCCAGATGAGTCTATTGTCTTACTGGTATCCGGATACTTTCGAGTTCAATCGTTTCTTTCCGAATTTAGACCATGTATTTGCAACTGCCGAGGAGTTTATTTTCAATGGTCAGCCTGCTATCTGGTTTTGCCATACGTTTCCGCACCTTATCGTCAGTGAAGCATTTAATATGGGATATTTCTTTTATTATCCGATGATGCTGATTGTGGCATTGTTTTATTTCATTTATAAGTTTGAGTGGTTCGAAAAGATGTCTTTTGTTCTCGTCACTTCCTTCTTTATCTATTATCTGATTTATATATTCGTTCCTGTCGCGGGGCCTCAATTCTATTTCCCTGCCATCGGGATTGATAATGTATCTAAAGGTATTTTCCCTGCTATCGGTGACTATTTCAATCATAATCAGGAATTACTTCCCGGACCGGGTTATCAGCATGGATTCTTTTATAGCTTAGTGGAAGGCTCACAGCAGGTAGGCGAACGTCCTACGGCAGCATTCCCCAGTTCACACGTCGGTATTTCTACTATTTTGATGATTATGGCATGGCGTGGCAGCAAGAAATTGTTTGCTTGTCTGATACCTTTCTATATGTTGCTTTGCGGGGCTACCGTATATATTCAGGCACATTATGTGATTGATGCCATTGTAGGGTTTTTCTCTGCATTCCTATTGTATGTGGTTGTGACCTGGATGTTTAAGAAGTGGTTTGCACAACCGATGTTTAAGTAGAAAATTGGAATATACTTCTGTATTTTGAAACAGGTAATCTCCATCCGCAGGAATCAGAGTTTGCGGATGAAGATTATGATCTATAGTAGATTAAACTTCCGGATTCTCTTTACGTTGGGAAGTGATTTCTTCAAATATGCGGAAAAGCTCTTCCTTTGTTTCTGCCCGTAACATGGCAATACGCGTATTACGGAAATTAGGGATTCCTTTGAATAATGGGCTCGCAGCCAGATGACGACGTACGTGCAGAATACCTCTGCGCTCATCAAGTAGATTTACGCTGTCGACCACTTCCTGGCGAAGCACTTCCATGCACCAGTCGAAACTTAGCGGTGGTAATTCTTCACCAGTCTCCAGATAGTGTTTCACTTCTTTGAATATCCATGGACGACCAAAGCTGGCACGACCAATCATGACAGCATCTACTCCATAACGGTCAAAACACTCTTTGCTGCGTTCAGGCGTCGTCACGTCACCATTACCGATAATAGGAATATGCATCCGTGGATTATTCTTCACTTCGCCTATTAATGTCCAGTCTGCTTCTCCGGTATACATTTGTGCACGGGTGCGGCCATGTATAGTCAGTGCAGCAATACCACAATCCTGTAGCTGTTCTGCTAGCTCTACAATTACTTTGTTGTTAGCATCCCATCCCAGGCGGGTCTTGACCGTTACGGGGATTTTCACCGCATCTACTACCGCACGGGTGATCTCCAGCATCTTGGGGATATTCTGTAACATACCTGCTCCTGCTCCTTTTCCGGCTACTCTTTTTACCGGGCATCCGAAATTGATATCCAGAATATCAGGTTGTGCCTGTTCCACAATCTTGGCAGCTTCCACCATCGTTTCCGTATCTTTCCCGTATATCTGGATGGCAACGGGACGTTCGGCATCACTGATACTTAGTTTCTGCGCAGTCTTGCTGACAGCGCGAATCAGCGCATCGCTCGACACAAATTCGGTGTATACCATATCTGCTCCGAACCTCTTGCACATCAGGCGGAAAGCCGGATCAGTCACATCCTCCATCGGAGCAAGTAAGATGGGATATTTACCCAAATCTATTTGGCCTATCTTCATATATGAATCTGATATTTACTGTTTATGATTGAAGTAACTTCTTGTTTTCGCTGCAAAAATACGGAAAAAAGCCTACCTTTGTACGCATTCATTTGCTTAACTGATACAAATAAGTATATATTCTATGAGTCTTAGTTTGAAAGATTTTGAAATAATGGCTCCTGTCGGTTCGCGCGAATCTCTTGCTGCGGCTATTCAGGCAGGTGCTGATTCTATCTATTTCGGTATAGAAAACCTGAACATGCGTGCCCGTTCGGCCAATACGTTTACGATTGATGATTTGCGGGAGATCGCCCGTACGTGTGATGAACACGGGATGAAAAGTTACTTGACGGTCAACACGATTATCTATGATAAAGATATTCCATTGATGCATACCATTGTCGATGCAGCCAGGGAAGCCGGAATCTCTGCGGTGATTGCAGCCGATGTGGCGGTGATGAACTATGCCCGTCAGATAGGGCAGGAGGTACACCTTTCCACTCAACTGAACATCTCCAATGCAGAGGCTTTAAAATTCTACGCACAATTTGCAGATGTGGTAGTATTGGCCCGTGAGTTGAATCTGGAGCAGGTAGCCGAAATCTATCGCCAGATTCAGGAAGAACATATTTGTGGTCCGAGCGGTGAACAGATTCGCATTGAGATGTTCTGTCACGGTGCGCTTTGTATGGCTGTATCGGGTAAATGTTACCTCTCTTTGCATGAGATGAACCATTCTGCCAATCGCGGCGCTTGTATGCAGGTGTGTCGCCGTTCCTATACAGTCCGTGACAAAGAGACGGATGTGGAACTGGATATTGATAACGAATATATCATGTCACCGAAAGATTTGAAGACCATCCACTTTATGAATAAGATGTTGGATGCCGGTGTGCGTGTATTCAAAATTGAAGGCCGTGCCCGTGGACCTGAATATGTACGTACAGTGGTAGAATGTTACAAAGAGGCTATCAAAGCTTATCTGGAAGGAACATTTACCGATGAAAAGATTGCAGCTTGGGACGAACGTCTGAAAACAGTATTCAACCGCGGCTTTTGGGATGGCTATTATTTGGGACAACGTTTAGGCGAATGGACCAGAAACTATGGCTCGGCAGCTACGGAACGTAAGATATATGTAGGTAAAGGTATCAAATACTTCTCTAACATTGGAGTTTCCGAATTTCTGGTAGAGGCTGCGGAAGTTAGCGTAGGCGATAAACTTCTCATTACCGGACCGACCACAGGTGCTCTATTCATGACTTTGGAAGAAGCCCGTGTTGACTTGGAATCCGTGCAGACTGTGAAGAAAGGCCAGCACTTCTCCATGAAATCAGATAAGATACGCCCCAGTGACAAGCTGTATAAACTGGTATCAACCGAAGAACTGAAGAAGTTCAAAGGACTCGATATTGAGCAAAAAAGAGGCTAACTGCTATTTCTCAACTTTTAATTTTTAATCTTCAATTTTTAATTGATGAACTATATCTATGAATTGGAAATGAAGGTGCGTGATTACGAGTGCGACCTTCAAGGGATTGTTAATAATGCGAACTATCAGCATTATTTGGAACATACCCGCCATGAGTTTCTGACGTCGGTAGGCATCAGTTTTGCTGCACTCCACGAACAGGGAGTCGATCCGGTAGTGGCACGCATTAATATGGCATTCAAAACGCCGTTGAAAAGCGGAGACGAGTTTGTCTCTAAACTCTATATGAAGAAGGAAGGTATCAAATATGTATTCTATCAGGATATTTTCCGTAAGAGTGATAATAAAGTAGTAGTGAAATCCACTGTTGAAACGGTATGTGTGGTAAACGGACGTTTGAGTGACAGCGAATTATTCGATAGCGTCTTTGCCCCTTACCTGAAATGAGCAGTTCCGAGGAAGAACAGATTTATAGTATCGCCCTGACAATGGTGCCCGGTATCGGGCACATAGGGGCGAAACATCTGATAGACGGAATGAATAATGCTGTTGATGTCTTCCGTCTGCGTAAAGAAATACCGGAACGTATTCCTGAAGTGAGTCAACGGGTGGTAGATGCGTTGGATTGTCCACAAGCTGTGATCCGTGCCGAACAGGAATATGAACCCGTAATGCCACTGATTATGGTACCCGGATTTGCGCCTCTTTCTTACGCGATCTGAAAACACTTTGTCCTGATGTGTTGGTGGTCAGTGGACTTGCTTACGGAATCGATATTCATGCGCATCGTGAAGCGCTGGTCAATGATCTGCCTACGGTAGGTGTCCTTGCCCACGGTCTGGATCGTATTTATCCTTATGTCCATCGGAAAACAGCCATTGATATGCTCGAAAAAGGAGGACTATTGACCGAATTTCTGTCCGGTACGAATCCCGACAAACATAATTTCGTCAGTCGTAACCGCATTGTCGCAGGTATGTGTGATGCTACGGTTGTCATTGAATCGGCAGAAAAAGGAGGCTCATTAATCACTGCTGAACTTGCTGAAGGCTATCATCGCGATTGTTTTGCTTTTCCCGGCCGGATAAATGATGAATATTCAAAGGGGTGTAATCGGTTGATTAGAGATAATAAGGCTTCCTTACTATTATCGGCTGAAGATCTTGTACAGGCAATGGGATGGAATATACCAACAACTTCTTCCGAAAAAGTAAATGTGCAACGTAGTCTTTTTCTCGACTTGTCCGAAGAAGAACAGAAGATTAAAAAGGAGCAACGCCTTGCTCCAACCTTTGTTAACCTTAAATCTAATACTATGAAAAAAATCACATGACAAATGTAAGCGTTCAACTTATTCTTTCCAAATAATTCTGTTGTATTTGTTTCTCTTTTAAATTCTTTCACTGATTTTCACTGTTATCGGACACGACGCACTTCTAATGGATAAAGTTTGGCACTTTCATGGTAAGTAATGGAAAGAAATGCAAGCTTTCTTGAATATGTTTTCATGGTCATTCGAAGGGTTCGTGAAATAAGGCTTAAAATAAGTGCTTTGTTGGTTTAAAAGGAACGCCCCGTTGGTTTAAAACCAAGGCATCGTTCCTTTAAAACCAACGAGGTGTTCCTTTTAAAGGAAAATGTGTACTTGTATGTTGCTGTGTAATATATAGAATCATCTTTTCATAATAGCCATGGTGGATTTTTTTGCTGTCAAATTCAATGACTACCAATGAATGCTTTTATGAGAATGCTATAACACTAATGCTTGTCACTACGGAGCATAAATTTTATATAATAAAGAAAAGTGTTACGAGGACTATTGGGGAAAATCAACAAAAAGTTCTCATAAATGTATAGAAGGAGATTATGTGATTCATTCGAAGAATTTGGTGTTGAAGGATGATATAACCTATCTGCTGATATGGGATGTTTTGTTTGTAGTAGTACAAAAAAGGCGAGGCAAATGCCCCACCTTGAATGTTTTCACAACGGAATAATCCTTATTGTGATTTGCTTTTAATTAGTGTGACAAAGATAGTAATTTATTTTGTTTTAATGTCTAATTTGTGGAAAAATATTAATATATTTGATGAGTTATAATAAGATAGGGCAAATATGAAAAGAATATTAGGACTGGATTTGGGAACCAACAGTATTGGTTGGGCATTGGTTGACAGCGAAGAGCAGAGAATTTTAGGAATGGGTAGTCGGATTATTCCTATGGATCAGGGTGTGTTGGATACTTTCAGTGGGGGGAATCCGGTAGAGACTCAAACAGCTGCGCGAACGGTCTATCGTGGCACACGCCGATTGCGCGAAAGAGCATTATTACGTCGTGAGCGTCTGATTCGTGTTTTGAATATGATGAAGTTTTTACCCGAACATTATGCTTCTCAAATAGATTTTGAGAAGCGATTAGGACAATTTTTTGATGAAAAGGAGCCCAAACTAGCTTGGAAACAAAATGATGAAGGGAGGTTCGAGTTTATTTTTCAACAGTCTTTTAATGAAATGATAGAAGAATTTAAGAATAAGGGGGTGGTTAGAGAAGATAAAAAAATCCCATATGATTGGACTATCTATTATTTGCGTAAGAAAGCTCTTTCTCAAGAGATAGAGAAGGAAGAACTAGCTTGGATTTTATTAAATTTCAATCAGAAACGGGGATATTATCAATTAAGAGGGGAAGAAGAGGAAGAGAACCCTAATAAATTAGTAGAATATTATTCATTGAAAATAGTGGATGTCATAGCCGATGAAAAACCGAATAGTAAAAGTGATATATGGTATTCTTTACATTTAGAAAACGGCTGGATTTATCGTCGCTCCAGTAAGATTCCGTTATTTGGATGGAAAGATAAAACACGTGATTTTATTGTTACTACAGATTTGAACGACGACGGGACGGTTAAAAAAGATAAGGAAGGAATAGAAAAGCGGTCTTTTCGTGCGCCAAGCGAAAATGATTGGGTATTGTTGAAAAAGAAGACGGAGAGTGATATAGAAAAGTCTCATAAAACAGTTGGTGCGTATGTCTATGAGACATTACTGCAAAATCCTATGCAAAAAGTTCGTGGAAAGCTTGTACGGACAATCGAACGTAAGTTCTACAAGGATGAACTGAAACAAATTCTTGAGAAACAAAGAGAGTTTCATCCCGAATTGAGAGATGAAGATTTATACAACGACTGTGTAAGAGAGTTATATCGGAGTAATGAGACGTACCAATTTATTTTAAGTAAAAGAGATTTTGTTCATTTATTCTTGGACGATATTTTATTTTATCAGAGACCATTACGGAGTCAGAAGTCTGCGATAGGTGATTGCATACTTGAATTTAAAACATACAAAGATAAAGATGGAAATAATATTAAAGAGTATCTGAAGGTCATTTCAAAATCCAATCCTCTTTATCAGGAATTCCGTATATGGCAATGGCTGTACAATTTGAAGATATATCGGAAGGAAGATGACGAAGATGTTACTTTGCAATTTATTGCAAACATTGAAGATAAAGAACAGCTATTTGATTTCTTAAGTAATAGGAAAAGTATAGAACAGAAACCTTTGCTTGAATATTTGATAAAGGCAAAAGGTCTGAAAAAACAGGTAAAGACAGAGGCATATCGATGGAATTATGTTGAAGATAAGATATATCCTTGCAGTGAAACAAAAACGATGATTTCTACACGTTTGGCTAAAGTAGAAAATATTCCAGATAATTTCTTTACAAAAGAAATAGAACAAAAACTTTGGCATATCATTTATTCTGTTACAGATAAAAATGAGTTTGAGAAAGCGTTGAGAACTTTTGCAAAAAAGTATGATTTAGATATTGCTTCTTTTGTAGATAATTTCAAGAAAATTCCTCCTTTTAAAAATGAATATGGATCATTCTCCGAAAAAGCAATAAAGAAACTGTTACCTTTGATGCGTTTGGGGAAATACTGGAAATGGAATGATATTGATAATAATACCCAAAATAGAATATCCAAAATAATCACAGGCGAGTATGATGAGGAAATTAAGGATATAGTTCGTGAAAAGTCTATTGCTTTAACTAATGAAAACGATTTTCAAGGTTTACAGTTATGGTTGGCTCAATATCTTGTTTATGGGCGACATTCAGAAGCAGATATTGCAGGAAAATGGCATTCGGTTGCTGATTTAGAAAAGTATTTGAATGAGTTTAAACAGCATTCCTTACGTAATCCGATTGTAGAACAAATAATTACGGAAACTTTACGGGTAGTGAGAGATATTTGGCGAAAATACGGACAAGGAGCAGAAAACTTTTTTAGTGAAATCCATGTTGAGCTTGGACGTGATATGAAGAACACTGCTGACGAAAGGAAAAAAATAGTTAATGTTGTAACAGAAAATGAGAATACCAATTTGCGAATCAAAGCATTATTAATGGAATTAAAGAATAATTCTGATGGCAAATTGGAGGTTGAAAATGTCCGTCCTTATTCACCCACGCAACAGGATATTCTGAAAATATATGAAGAGTATGCAATTAGCACTGGGCTTGATAACGAAAAGGATGAAAAGGTAAAGGAAGATATAAAGAAAATAAGCAGGGTTGCACAACCCACAACGACAGAACTACAACGCTACAAACTATGGTTGGAGCAAAAATATTGTTCTCCATATACGGGTAAGGTCATCCCGTTAGGGAAGCTCTTTACCGAAGAATATCAGATTGAGCATATCATTCCAAAATCTCGTTACTATGATGATAGTTTCAGTAATAAAGTAATTTGTGAGGCCGCTGTAAATAAATTGAAGGATAAATGTTTAGGGTTGGAGTTTATAAAAAACTACCATGGGCAGATTGTGGAAACAGGCTTTGGACAAAAAGTAACTATCTTTGATGAGGAGGCGTATCAGAATTTTGTAAAGCAGCATTATGCTTATAATCATTCCAAGAGGACAAAGCTTCTATTGGAAGAAATACCTGAAAAGATGATAGAACGCCAAATGAATGATACACGTTACATCAGCAAATTTGTTCTCCCTCTTTTGTCAAATCTTGTACGTGCAAAAGAAAATGACAATGGAGTAAACTCAAAAAATGTACTTCCTGTAAATGGCAAGATTACAACTATGTTGAAACAAGATTGGGGGTTGAATGATGTTTGGAATGATTTGATTCTTCCTCGTTTTGTGCGGATGAATGAGTTGGCAAAGACTATCGCATTCACCAGTTGGAATGAACAACATCAAAAATATTTGCCTACTGTTCCATTAGAACTATCAAAAGGGTTTCAAAAGAAGCGTATTGATCATCGGCATCATGCAATGGATGCTTTGGTAATAGCCTGTGCAACTCGTGACCATGTCAATCTGTTAAACAATAAACATGCAAATACAGATACAATTCGATATGATTTACAACGAAAATTACGATTGTTTGAGCGAGTGACATATATTGACCCGCAAACAAAGAACAATGTAACAAAAGATATTCCGAAAGAATTTAAAAAGCCATGGGATAATTTCACTGTTGATGCCCGTAATGAATTGGAAAAAATTATTGTTAGCTTTAAACAAAACCTGCGTATAATTAATAAGGCAACCAATATATATACGAAATATGAAAACGGTAAAAAGATAAAGGTAGGCCAGAAAGGTCTTAATTGGGCAATTCGTAAACCTCTACACAAAGAAACTGTATTTGCAAAAGTATCACTTCGTAAAAGAAAAACCGTGCGTTTGAGTGAGGCTTTAAAAGATTGGAAAAAGATAGTCGATAAAAAGCTAAAACAAGAAATAAAACGGCTTACCTGTCAATATGGTAAATTTGATGTGGATACAATCTTGCGATATTTTAAAGATCGGAAGTACCAGTTTGGAGAAGTAGATGTATCAAAAGTAAAAATGTATTATTTTGATGAAGAAAATGCGGCGGTGCGAAAAAATGTAGATACATCTTTTACAGAAAAGTTTATTCAAGGATCTGTAACAGACACTGGCATACAAAAAATCTTGCTTAATCATTTAGAGGCAAAAGGGAATAAGGTTGAAATTGCGTTCTCTCCTGAAGGTATTGAGGAGATGAACAAGAATATCATTCAGCTTAATGAAGGGAAGTTGCATCTTCCAATATTTAAAGTTCGTGTTTATGAAACAATTGGTAATAAATTCTCTGTTGGAGTAAAAGGAAACAAGAAAGACAAATATGTGGAAGCGGCAAAGGGAACCAATTTGTTCTTTGCTATATATGTAGATGAAAATGGTATTCGTTCTTATGAAACTATACCTTTAAATATCGTAATAGAACGTTTAAAACAAGGATTAAGTGTGGTTCCGGAAAAAAATAGAAAGGAACATAGTCTATTATTTTATTTATCTCCTAATGATTTGGTATATGTGCCTATAGAGGATGAACGAGAAAACATTCACGCTGTTAATTTGGACCAACTTAATAATGAACAACGGAAGAGAATTTATAAAATGGTAAGTTGTACAGGTTCAGAGTGCCATTTTGTTCCTTATTATGTAGCAAGTCCTATAGTAAACAAAGTTGAATATTCGTCATTGAATAAGATTGGAAGGAGTCTGACTGGCGAGATGATTAAAGACGTTTGTATAAAACTAAAAGTTGATCGATTAGGAAATATTAAAGGAATATCTGGCTTATGAATAAAAACAATAACACCCCAATTCCCTCTGATTTCTTTCTTTACAAAGACAGTAATGGAGAAGTGAAAGTCGAAATCTATATTTTTAATGAAACAGTTTGGCTGACACAGGATAAGATTGCGCAATTGTTTGGAGTAGATAGAAGCGTAGTGACAAAACATTTGAAGAATATCTTTCAAACGGCTGAATTGCAGGAGGATTCAGTTAGTGCAAAAATTGCACTAACTGCTGCTGATGGTAAAAAGTATCAAACGAAGCTATACAATCTTGATGCTATCTTATCCGTAGGCTACCGTGTCAACAGCATTCAGGCCACACATTTTAGAATCTGGGCAAACAGCGTACTGAAAGAATATTTGATTAAGGGTTTTGCCATGAACGACGAGCGATTAAAAAATCCACAAATGCTATTCGGCAAAGATTATTTCGAGGAGCAATTGGCTCGTATTCGTGATATTCGTAGCAGTGAACGTCGTTTTTATCAGAAGATAACTGATATTTATTCGCAATGTAGTGCTGATTACGAAGCTGGTAGCGAGGTGACAAAGACGTTTTTTGCAACTGTTCAGAATAAGTTGCATTGGGCAATTTCCGGACAGACGGCAGCGGAGATAATTGTTGCCCGTGTGGATGCAGAGAAACCTAATATGGGATTGACTACTTGGAAAAATGCGCCTAACGGGATGATTCGTAAACCGGATGTATCCATCGCAAAGAACTATCTCAATGAAACTGAAATGGATGATTTGAATCGTATTGTTTCGATGTATTTGGATTATGCAGAACGTCAAGCGAAAAAAGGACAGGTGATGTATATGAAAGATTGGGTGAAGAAGCTAGATGCATTCTTGCAATTTAACGAAGAAGCGGTATTGCAACATAGTGGGCAGGTGAGCCATGAGGTCGCCAAAGCATTGGCGGAACAAGAATATGACAAGTTTCATACTAGGCAACTTCGGAATTACGAATCGGACTTTGATAAACTTTTGAAAGGAATGAATCATGATTAAGAAAACACTTTATTTCGGAAATCCGGTTTATCTGTCGTTGCGCAATGCGCAGTTAGTTATTAAATTGCCTGATGTGGAAAAAGCAACGGCCTTACCGGAAGTATTGAAAAAGCAGGCGGAAGTGACAAAACCTATAGAAGACATTGGCATTGTAGTTTTGGATAACAAGCAAATCACCATCACTTCCGGTGTGTTGGAGGCTTTGCTTGAAAACACTTGCTCTGTAATCACTTGCGATAGTAAGAGTATGCCAGTTGGACTGATGCTTCCTCTTTATGGAAATACAACGCAGAATGAGCGTTTTCGTGAACAATTAGACGCTTCGTTGCCGTTGAAGAAACAACTTTGGCAACAAACTATTCAGGCGAAGATTAACAACCAAGCATCTGTGCTCAAAGATTGTATGAATGAAGAGGTAAAGTGTATGCGCGTGTGGGCAGCTGATGTACGTAGTGGCGACCCTGATAATTTGGAAGCACGTGCTGCTGCATATTATTGGAAATCTTTATTTGCAGATGTTGACGGTTTTACGCGAGATCGTGAAGGTATTCCTCCAAATAACCTATTAAACTACGGATATGCAATTCTTCGTGCAGTGGTAGCACGTGGGTTGGTAATAAGTGGATTACTTCCTACTTTGGGTATCCATCATCATAATCGATACAATGCTTATTGCTTGGCGGATGATATTATGGAACCTTATCGTCCTTATGTGGATGAATTAGTATTTAGCTTGATACAGGAGTATGGAATGGGTGTGGAGCTAACGAAAGAGGTGAAAACGCGATTGCTTATTATTCCGACATTGGAAGTAATAATTGGAGGTAAACGCAGTCCGTTGATGATTGCTGTGGGGCAAACTACTGCCTCACTTTATAAATGTTTCAATGGAGAGCTTCGCCGAGTTGCCTATCCCGAACGGTAATGGATCGTCTTAGTGAATATCGTATAATGTGGGTGCTCGTTCTTTTTGATTTGCCAACTGAAACGAAGAAGGAAAAGAAGGCTTATGCGGATTTCAGAAAGAATCTGCAAAAAGATGGTTTTACGATGTTTCAGTTTTCCATTTATGTACGTCACTGTGCTAGTAGCGAGAATGCAGCAGTACATATAAAAAGAGTTAAATCTTTTCTTCCGGAACTAGGGCATGTCGGAGTCATGTGTATTACGGATAAACAATTTGGGGACATAGAACTTTTCTATGGAAAGAAGGCGCAGAGTGTCAATACACCAGGGCAGCAATTGGAATTGTTTTAGAACACAAAATCTCGCATTAATGCGAGATTTTGTGTTGGGAACAGTCTTCTTTTTTCTTTTCTAATCTTCTTTGTAACTAATTGAATTACATCTTATTATATGAAATGTATTGTTCCCAATGGTTCAAAGATACTAATTTGAAAGCAAATCACAACGTCAAGCTTTGAAAAAAGCAAAATTTGCTTATTGTTCCCAATGGTTCAAAGATACTAATTTGAAAGCAAATCACAACACTCCTTTGAATTATCGTTCGCAGATTAAATTGTTCCCAATGGTTCAAAGATACTAATTTGAAAGCAAATCACAACTATTGTCTCCTATGGTATTTTTACCAATATATTGTTCCCAATGGTTCAAAGATACTAATTTGAAAGCAAATCACAACTGTTTTTTGAATCTGTATTTTTTTGTAATAATTGTTCCCAATGGTTCAAAGATACTAATTTGAAAGCAAATCACAACAATATATCAAAATATGATAGTATTGGTAGCATTGTTCCCAATGGTTCAAAGATACTAATTTGAAAGCAAATCACAACGGCATTTCTGGTGCGAAGTTTCCGAATGTATTGTTCCCAATGGTTCAAAGATACTAATTTGAAAGCAAATCACAACACTCGTTGTCGAGTTTCATTCCGTTGATTATTGTTCCCAATGGTTCAAAGATACTAATTTGAAAGCAAATCACAACCTACTCGGATGCGTAGTTTATGTGTAAGAAATTGTTCCCAATGGTTCAAAGATACTAATTTGAAAGCAAATCACAACTTAGCTTTTGTTCTTCAATGTCCAGACCTTATTGTTCCCAATGGTTCAAAGATACTAATTTGAAAGCAAATCACAACTGGTTTTTTCATCTTCATTAGGATATAATTATTGTTCCCAATGGTTCAAAGATACTAATTTGAAAGCAAATCACAACTGTTTTGTGAAAATGTATTTTTTTGTAATATTGTTCCCAATGGTTCAAAGATACTAATTTGAAAGCAAATCACAACCAAATACACTATATTACAGTATAAAGTACATTGTTCCCAATGGTTCAAAGATACTAATTTGAAAGCAAATCACAACACAAAATTTCCGTCACTTCCGTGGCTGATAATTGTTCCCAATGGTTCAAAGATACTAATTTGAAAGCAAATCACAACAGAAAACTATGTTTTACCTTTTACATTTCAATTGTTCCCAATGGTTCAAAGATACTAATTTGAAAGCAAATCACAACTCTTAACAAGCGCCAAGAAAGTACCGTTCAATTGTTCCCAATGGTTCAAAGATACTAATTTGAAAGCAAATCACAACAATCCAATGCTTTAGAAAGGTTTCCCAGGCATTGTTCCCAATGGTTCAAAGATACTAATTTGAAAGCAAATCACAACCCCCCGATGCTAGCGTAATTGTAGCTATGATTGTTCCCAATGGTTCAAAGATACTAATTTGAAAGCAAATCACAACGGAGTGTTTGAAGTGGTGTATTGACAACCAATTGTTCCCAATGGTTCAAAGATACTAATTTGAAAGCAAATCACAACCCGGACTAGCTCGGCTATTGCCACGTCATTATTGTTCCCAATGGTTCAAAGATACTAATTTGAAAGCAAATCACAACTGATCTGGTTTTTTACACTCTGTTCATTAATTGTTCCCAATGGTTCAAAGATACTAATTTGAAAGCAAATCACAACTGCTAGGTTTAATGCATCCATTGATAGTTATTGTTCCCAATGGTTCAAAGATACTAATTTGAAAGCAAATCACAACTACCTGGTTGTGCATTTTCTATTGCTATGAATTGTTCCCAATGGTTCAAAGATACTAATTTGAAAGCAAATCACAACTAACAGTCGCCACATCAATTTTGACTTCCTATTGTTCCCAATGGTTCAAAGATACTAATTTGAAAGCAAATCACAACCATCTTTTACAATATAGCTCTAACCCCCTAATTGTTCCCAATGGTTCAAAGATACTAATTTGAAAGCAAATCACAACGGAAAAGGCTCTATATTGGGCTATAACCGATTGTTCCCAATGGTTCAAAGATACTAATTTGAAAGCAAATCACAACTCTGCTGGCTGACTTTTTTTTTAATTTCTATTGTTTCCAATGGTTCAAAGTTACTAATTTAAAAGTAAATCACAATCCATTCATGTATCTCTTTTTAATATAAACATGTTATTTCTTGTGATTTAAAGATTGTCATTTTCGTATAAGTATTTTTAAGTTTCTTTTTGTGAGCATTAGACTTAATTCTAGCGTTAAATATTGAGAATGCTCAATTTGTTTCAATTGCTTAGTAATTGGGTTAATAAAGGTGGGTATTCCTTTATATTAACGATAAAATCCCAAATGACTTGACAAACGCTTTTTGATGTTGTATATTTGTAGAACGAAAGAAACAATGAAACGACAAATTAAAACTTTAAAAACGAAATGAGACGAATCTTATCTTTTGCTGTATTAGCTGCATTGTACTTCCCCGGATGTACGACCAGTAAAAATGCAGTGCGTTGTCTGAGCCGATGGATTAAAGACTGTAACCCGTTGACCAAAGAGCTTGTACCGACTGGTTATATGCCGTATAATCATCGTTATTTGACGATGAAACAGTATAAGATTATAACAAAACATCTAGGAGATCCTTATGAGTATTAGGGTATAGACGACCCGATTAAAAGCTTGAGGCTGCAACCTTTTATAGGGTTTGTAGCCTTTTTTGTTGCATAAATTCAACGTAAATCCTTCTGAAAGCTACATTCGGGTTTTTAATAAACTTGTTGAGAGTTTATTAGAAACTCAAAAGTCGTTTATGCAGAAAAGATAAACTTTTTTCGGTGTGTTGAAATGAGAAATATACGAAATCTTTGTGTGTCTGGTTAATAATCACTACATTATTAAAGACAGTCTCATTTCATCTTTATTTGTGTAATCTTGAATGGGTAGATGTTTTTTCTTGTAATTCTTTATTTTAATTGAAACTTATCATACAATCATATATGATTGTGAGTATATGAATGTGAATATGTTACTTTGGAGAATAATTTATACCTGGCAAGTCAAGGGTCTTAAATGAGAGAGATCAGTCATAAAATATTTAGCAGAGTAATAACAATAAAAAAATGATGAAATGGATACTCTTAAATTGCATTCACACTTTGAAAAT
>PPYE01384649.1_pt1 | contig 28322 bp, 30 predicted proteins | sample 1559881 | NCBI WGS metagenome assembly PPYE01 (sample SAMN08240022, study PRJNA423297) | Human gut metagenome, whole genome shotgun sequencing project. | reverse complement strand
GTTATTATACTATAAATATTTCAAAAAAACAGGTAAAATTGCATTTTTATCGCGCTTTTTTACCTGTTTTTTGCGTTTTTATTATATTCTTTTATACGTTATCAGTGATAGATTATTTCAACATGTTTTCCAGTGCCGTCTTCGCCTGTGCAATTGCATCCGGAATACCAGCCGGATTCTTTCCACCGGCCTGTGCCATATTCGGACGTCCGCCACCGCCACCACCGACGTTTCCGGCGATCTCCTTGATCAGATTACCGGCATGTGCTCCCTGCTTCATCGCTGCATCGGTTGCCATGGCAATCAGGTTTACCTTTCCGTCACAATCGGATGCGATCACTACGACACCCTCACCGATCTTGCCCTTCAGCTGGTCGCCGAGATCACGCAGACCATTCATATCCACACCGGATACGCTGGTTGCCAGAAGCTTCACACCTTTGACATCCTGAATCTGATTCATCACATCCCCAAGTGCATCCTTGGCTGCCCTGCTCTTTAACGCCTCATTCTCACTCTGCAGCTCTTTCATCTCCGCAGTCAGATGTTCCAGGCGCTCTTTCAAGTTTGCAGGCGTAGATTTTACAGCTTTAGCCGCTGCCTCAAATTCGTCTTCCATCTTTTTGTAATATGCAATGACATTGTCCCCAGTCAAAGCTTCGATACGACGTACTCCCGCTGCGACACCACTCTCCGAAAGGATCTTAAAGGTCTTGATCTCTGCAGTGTTCTTTACATGTGTACCACCACAGAATTCCTTCGAGAACTCGCCCATAGAAACGACGCGTACCTTTTCTCCGTACTTTTCGCCAAACAGAGCCATCGCTCCGGTCTTCTTTGCCTCATCTACGGTCATGATATCGGTGCGGACTTCCAATCCCTCATTGATCTTTTCATTGACCATGTCTTCCACTTTCTGTAACTCATCCGGAGTCATCGCTGCAAAGTGGGTAAAATCAAAACGGGTACGCTCACTGTCCTGATAAGAGCCCGCCTGCTCCACATGGGTACCTAACACTTCACGAAGTGCCTTCTGCATCAAATGTGTTGCCGAATGGTTTGCACAGGTCTTTGCCCGAAGGTTCGCATCTACGACAAGCTCAACTTCTTCCCCGGTGTGAATCATGCCGGATACCATATGACCGATATGTCCGTATTTGCCACCTAAAAGCTTTATGGTATCCTCTACCTGGAATACACCATCTGCGGTACGGATCTGTCCTTTATCGCCCTGCTGGCCACCCATTGTTGCATAAAACGGTGTCTTTTCTACAATAATAGTTCCCGCATCGCCGTCAGAAAGTGCTTCCACGATCTCGGTCTCGGTCGTCATAACCGTAACTTTAGAAGCATATGTCAGATTCTCGTATCCGACAAATTCTGTTGTGATGGAAGGATCAATCTGCTCGTAAACCGTTGCATCCGCACCCATGTAGTTTGTCACTTTACGGGCACTTCTGGCTTTCTGCCTCTGTTCTTCCATACAGGCCTTAAACTCGTCCTCATTATAGGAAAAGCCCTTTTCTTCAAGGATTTCTTCGGTCAGATCTACCGGGAATCCGTAAGTATCGTAAAGTTTGAATGTATCTGCACCGGAAAGTTCCTTTTTGCCGTTTTTCTTCATCTCCTCCATCAGGTCAGACAAAATGGCAAGTCCCTGATCGATGGTCTTATTGAATTTCTCTTCTTCCTGTGTCAGAACCTTAAAGATAAATTCTTTCTTCTCTTCCAGTTCCGGATATCCATCCTTGCTCTCATTGATGACAGTTTCTGATAATTTTGCAAGAAACAGTCCGTCAATTCCAAGCATCTTTCCGTGACGTGCCGCACGACGGATCAGACGGCGCAGAACGTAGCCTCTTCCTTCATTGCTTGGCATAACACCATCGGATACAAGAAATGTGGAAGAACGGATATGATCCGTAATCAGACGGATGGATACGTCATCCATGGCATCTACTTCATACTTCTTTCCGGACATCTCACAAATCTTGTCGCGGATCGCTTTCATGGTATCAATATCAAATACGGAATCCACATCCTGCATAACAACTGCCAGACGCTCAAGTCCCATACCGGTATCAATATTTTTCTGGGCAAGCTCGGTATAACCGCCCTTGCCATCCCCTTCAAACTGTGTAAACACGTTGTTCCATACTTCCATGAACCGGTCACAATCACAGCCTACTTTACAATCCGGACTTCCGCATCCGTATTTTTCGCCTCTATCATAATAAATTTCAGAACATGGACCACATGGACCGGCACCATGCTCCCAGAAATTATCACATTCCCCGGTTTCAGGATCACGGTAAAAACGTGTAATTTTTTCTCCCGGAACACCTACCTCTTTGGTCCAGATCTCATACGCCTCCTCATCTTCTCCATAAATGGACGGATAAAGACGATCCTCCTCAAGCCCAAGTACCTTTGTCAGGAATTCCCATGACCAGGCAATCGCTTCATGCTTAAAATAATCCCCAAAAGAGAAGTTTCCAAGCATCTCAAAGAATGTAAGGTGCCGCGCAGTCTTTCCTACATTTTCAATATCTCCGGTACGCACACACTTCTGACATGTAGTCACACGTCTGCGTGGCGGAATCTCCTGTCCTGTAAAATACGGCTTGAGCGGTGCCATTCCCGCATTGATGAGTAATAAGCTGTTGTCATTGTGTGGTACTAATGAAAAGCTCTTCATGACAAGATGTCCCTTGCTCTCGAAGAAGTCAAGATACATCCGGCGCAGCTCATTTACGCCATAACTCTTTTTCATTACCAGTTCCTCCAAAATCATTCTTTCGTCGTGTCAGCCTTCGCATCCTTGTGTCTGCGGAGTCTGATACCAATAAATGCCCCTAATCCGCCGATCAAAGCCAAAACAGCCATCTCGACCACATATCTGCCAATACATAAAAGAAAATCTGTCATATAGTTTTCTCCTCTCTGTTGTTACCCCATTAACTTAATTATTATATATGAATTTTTCTGTAAATTCAAGAGTTAGAGTTCCCCGAACGGAAATACCTGATTCTCCCTTTCAATTTCAATTACGCGGTCTGCCATTCCAAGATTTGTAATGTGTTTTTTGTATTCCCTGATTGCAGAATAATCCTGCCACATATGCATCGGGAAAACAAATTCTGCATCGGTGTTTTTCAGCACAAAATCAATCCCGAGTGTCTGATACGGTCCCAGCCGCGGATCCATCGGGACAAACGCAAAATTGACCGGCTTGTCCGCAAGCTTACGGATCTCGTGCCGGAAAGTGCGTTCCTGTTTGCCGTTTATAAGTTCTCCCACATGTTCCATCTTCCAGTCGTTTAAATCTCCTGCATGGAAGATGCTCACCCCACGCACATTCACATAAAATGCCACTCCTGCATCGGTAGACAAAAGGGTCTGGATCTTTAGATCATCCACTTCATAATGGTTGTTTGCGGAGACAAACGTCACTTTTTTCCGCACCCCCGGGTCAATTCCATGCTTTTGCAGAAAATGCGGACTGATGCGGATATCCTTGGATAAAATATAATGTATATTGGTATATTTTTCACTCCAGCGCAGAATATCCATGTCAAAATGATCCTGATGTTTGTGGCTGGCAAACATATAGATTTTTGTATCCGGTGCGTAATCCGGAATCTTTCCCGTAAAGTGGAAACCATTCACCCGGTCCCCGCCAAAATAATCAAAAATCAATACCAGATCATCCACTTCCACCAGAAAACAGCTGTGATGTATAAAAATTACCTGCATGTTGTTCCAATCTCCTTTATCATCTGTGTTACAAGCTTTTGAAATACCGGAGCCACCGCATCGGCTGCTTCCTGCACCTCCTTATGTGACAATGGCTGTGGCGAAATGCCGCATGCCAGATTCGAGATACAGGAAATTCCCACAATCCGCATCCCCATATGATTCGCCGCCACAGCCTCACATGCCGTACTCATTCCTACGGCATCTGCTCCGAGTGTACGCGCCATTGCCACCTCCTGTGGAGATTCATAGGCCGGCCCGGTAAACTGCAGATACGTTCCCTCTTTTAAATCCGCCCCGGTCTCTGCCGCACATTTTTTTGCGATTTTCTGTAAATCATAATCATAAATCCGGCTCATATCCGGAAACCGCGGTCCCAGTTCCTCTATATTTTCTCCAATGAGCGGCGACGGAACAAAACTTGCAATCTGCCCGGTAAGAAGCATCAGATCCCCCGCCTTCATGCCCAGCTGGATTCCGCCCGCTGCATTTGTCAAAAACAGAACTTCTGCCCCAAGAAGTTTCATCAGCCGGATCGGCCGTACCACTTCCGTCATGGAATATCCTTCATAATAATGCACACGTCCCTGCATGCACACAACCGGCACATCCCCGACATAACCAAACACAAAGCGCCCTGTATGGCCCGGCACCGTAGATACCGGAAATCCCTCGATCTCATGATAATCCACCGCGGCCTCCACGCGAAGCTGCGACGCATAATCACCCAGACCGGACCCCAGTACCAGTGCCACTTTCGGCACAAAATCTGTTTTCGTCCTCACGCTGCGCACACAGCGCATGAGAGTTTCATATTCGTTGCTCATTTGTTCTCCTTATTTTTTGCAATTACATACAGAATTTCATTAACTAATAGTATAACAGAATCAAAAATAAAATAAAACAAGAGCAACTGAAATTCATACTTTTTTTATTTCTCTTAAATAATGATGCAGATCATTCCCCCATTGCTGTCATTGACAATTTTCTGCATGGTATCCTGCAGTTTCAGCTGGCACTCATCATCCATCTGCAGGATCTTGCTGCGGATGCCGTCTTCCATCAGTTCCCCGACAGATTTTCCGAAAATATTTGTGGTCCAGATTCCTTCCTTGCTCTCCTCCCCCTCGCGGATATATGCAATCAGATCATTTGCCTGTTCCTCACTGCCGACAATCGGTGCTATTTCGGTCTCAATGTCTGCCTTGATCATATGAATGGACGGGGAAATTGCCCGCATTTTCACGCCATATTTTCCGGCATGCTGGATCAGCACCGGATCTTCCATCCGGATATCCGAAAGCCCCGGCATGACCACTCCATACCCCTTCTGTTCCACAGCTGCCATGGCATCTTCCACACGCTCGTATTCTTTTTTCATCCGGGAGAGGGAACGCAGCATGGAAATCATCTGATATTCCCCTTCGATCTGCATTCCCGTCATCTCACTGATGTAGGAGAAATAGCACTGTTCCGTTGTCTCCATACGGATCGTCACGGTTCCGTTGGAAAGATCTGCCGTCTGCAGCTGGATGTCACGAAAAACTTCTTCTCCCATCTGCTCATTTGCACTTTTTACCCATTCCTGCCCGGCAAGCACAGCCGCTGCATCCCGCACGCGGCCGATTCCATCCATCAGTCTTGATGCCGTCTGAATCATGGCTGCCTTTAATTTATGTTCCATTGGAAGCATTTCCGTCCACTTCGGAATTGCAAAGTCCACACGGGTAACCGGAAATTCAAACAGAATCGCCTTCATAACTGTGACCAGATCCTCCCGGTGCATCTGCTGACAGTTGACCGGAACCACTACCGCCTGATATTCCTGCTCTAAACTTTCTTTCAGTGCAAGTGTCTCACTGCTGTATGGGCGCACGGAATTTAAAACAATCACATACGGTTTTCCAATCTCTTTAAGCTTTTCCACCGCGGTTTGTTCTGCCTCCACATAATTTTCCCGCGGAAGTTCCCCGATACTGCCATCCGTTGTCACCACAATACCAATGGTTGCATGGTCTTTGATTACTTTTTCTGTTCCAATTCTCGCTGCATCCGAAAAAGGAATTTCCTCCTCGAACCACGGCGTATGTACCATGCGGTATCCGTCCCCCTCCAGATGACCATTTGCTCCCTCTACCATAAACCCGACACAGTCAATCAGACGCACACTGACACTGCTCTCATCTGCAAGTGTGATCTCTGCTGCCTCCTGCGGAATAAATTTCGGTTCTGTCGTCATGATCGTTTTCCCGGCGGCTGACTGAGGCAGTTCATCGAGCGTCCGTTTTTTTTCTTCCTCATCTTCGATGTACGGAAGTACAAACAGATCCATAAACCGCTTAATGAACGTTGACTTTCCGGTGCGGACCGGTCCTACGACACCAATGTAGATTTCGCCGTTCGTTCTTTTCTGGATATCTTTATATAAATCAAACTCCATAAAAAAATCTCCCTTCTTTGCATATTCGATTAATCTATCTAATCTATATGCAAAGGGGAGAATTCTTATTCACAGAAATACTCTGTTGTATATTTATTTCTCAGATGACTTCTTTTTGTCGGAAGTCTTCTTCTTTGCAGCTTCTTTCTCTGCTGCTTCCTTCTCTGCTGCTTTCTTTGCCTGCTCAGCAAGCACTTTTTCATTGATGCGTCCATACATCTGCATGTATTTATAGAGTTTCTTTGCCAGATCCTTGGTAATCTGTCCCTCCAGGGCACGCCACTTCCAGTTTTCTCCAAGTGTGGACGGAATGTTGATGCGGGCTTCGGAGCCAAGTCCGATCAGATCCTGCATCGGAACAATTGCCATATCTGCAACGGAAGACCATGCGGCACGCATCATACCCCAGTTATAACCTTCCTCCTCCGTCAGGTTCAGGTATTCGATTGCAAACTTGACAGATGCTTTCGGTGCGGTCTTCATCCATCCCATCACGGTATCATTGTCATGTGTTCCTGTATATACAACACAGTGACTGGTATAGGTGTGCGGCAGATAATCACTTCCCTCACGGCTGTCAAACGCAAACTGGATGACTTTCATGCCCGGGAATCCGGAATCCTTTAACAGTTTGCGGACAGAATCTGTCAAAAATCCCAGATCTTCCACGATAATCGGAAGTTTGCCAAGTTTCTTCTCCAACTGGTTAAACAGATCCATTCCCGGACCCTGTTTCCATTTTCCGTTCTTTGCAGTCTTATCTTTTGCCGGGATTGCATAATAAGAATCAAATCCGCGGAAATGATCGATGCGGATAATATCATACAGCTCGCTCATCGCTTTGATTCGTTTGGTCCACCATGCATAGTTATCTTTTTTCATTTCATCCCAGCGGAACAGCGGATTGCCCCAGAGCTGTCCGTCTGCAGAAAATCCATCTGGCGGACATCCAGCTACTTCAATCGGATTTAAATCTTCATCCAGATAAAACTGTTTCGGATTTGCCCATACATCCGCACTGTCTCCGGCCACATAGATCGGCACATCTCCGATAATCTCGATTCCGTTTTCATTGGCATATGCCTTTAACTCTCTCCACTGTTTAAAGAACAGATACTGAAGCATCTTATAAAACTCAATATCTTCTGCGTACTTTTTTCTTGCCTCATCCAATGCCGCTGCGTCACGCACACGAAGTTTCTCATCCCACTCGGCCCATGCTTTTCCGTCATTGGCATCTTTTAATGCCATAAACAGCGTATAATCTTCCAGCCAGTCCTTTTCCGCCTCACAAAATGACGAAAAATCTTCCGGCATATTTTTTACAAAACGGGCATATGCTTTATGCAGCAATGCATAACGTGATACATACATGGTTCCATAATCAATGTATTCCTCGCTTGTGCCCCAGTCAAATGACTCACATTCCTTTTTCTTTAATAAATTTTCTTTGCAGAGAATGTCCAGATCAATAAAATAAGGATTTCCCGCAAAACTGGAAAAAGACTGATACGGCGAATCCCCGTAACTGGTCGGACAGATCGGCAGAATCTGCCAGTAAGTCTGACCTCCTTTTACCAGAAAGTCTACAAATTTTCTGGCTGATTTTCCCATAGTTCCAATGCCATACGGTGATGGCAGGGAAGATATCGGCATAAGTACGCCACTTGTTCTCATAAGTGATTCCTCCTAAGATCCAATCTATAATCTATAATTATATCATACCACCTTTTTGTCCCCTTGTAAAAAACATTTTTCAATGCTAGTATGAAGAAAAGGGATTATGAGGTGAAGAATTATGAACGATGTCATAAAACATAAAATCAAACACAATGCACACCGTACACTGGTGTCGATCAAATGGGTAATTTTTGCAATTCTTGTCGGCGGTATCGTCGGACTGTGCGGCACCGCATTTTATTTTTGTCTGACATTTGTCACCGTGCTGCGCGGGCAGGACCCCTGGCTGTTGTATCTGCTCCCTGTCGGGGGACTGATCATTGTCGGTGCTTATCACCTGCTGCACGATGAAAAAGATACCGGAACCAATCTGGTCATCTCTGCCATCCACTCGGATGACGAGCTGCCCCTGCGCATGGCTCCTTTGATCTTTATTTCCACACTGATCACGCACCTGTTCGGCGGATCTGCCGGCCGTGAAGGTGCCGCCCTGCAGATGGGCGGAAGTATCGGAAACGCAATCGGAAAATTCTTCCGTTTTGACGATAAAGATAAACATGTCATGATCATGTGCGGCATGAGTGCTGCGTTTTCCGCTCTCTTTGGTACCCCGATGGCTGCTGCCATCCTTCCAATGGAAATTGTAAGTGTCGGCGTCATGTACTATACCGCCCTTGTTCCATGTGTGATCAGTTCTCTTGTCGCACACGGAGTTGCTTACCTGTTTGGTGTTTCCAACCAATGGTTTTCCATCGAGCACATCCCGGACTTTGGCATTCTTCCTGCCGTGCAGATTTCCATCCTTGCCGTGCTCTGCGCACTGGTAAGTATTGTTTTTTGTATTCTTCTGCACAAAAGTGAAGAAATTTACCGCAAACTGTTCCAGAATCCCTACATCCGCATCTTTGCCGGTGGATGTATTGTTGTCATTCTGACGATGCTTGTCGGCAACCAGAATTACAACGGTACCGGTATCGGCATCATCCAGATGTGCATTGATGGAACGGTCCGTCCGGAAGCCTTCCTGTTAAAGATGATCTTTACCGCACTGACTCTTGGTGCCGGTTACAAAGGCGGAGAAATTGTTCCTTCCTTTTTCACCGGCGCGGCCTTTGGCTGCCTGTTTGGAACGCTGACCGGCATATCCCCGACACTTTGTACGGCTGTCGGCATGACTGCCGTATTCTGTGGTGTCACAAACTGTCCGATCACTTCACTGTTAATCAGTTTTGAATTGTTCGGTTATGACGGCATGCCGTATTTTCTTCTGGCTGTGGCTTTCAGCTATATGCTCTCCGGATACTTTGGTCTGTACCGGAGCCAGAAGATTGTGTACTCCAAATACAAAACCAGTTACATCAACAAGACAACTCATTAATCCCAAGAACCACACAGCCAGTCGCCGGCAATTCCATGTTCGAATGAACCGAACCGATTGGCCGGGTTCCTGCATGCAGGTCATCAATATATAACGTCCATGTCCTGTCATCCGGCAGCAGGAGTGTTTCTTTTCTGCCGGATGCATTGTATGCCACCAGAAGTGTCTCTTCCGGCTGGCGGATTGTAAACGCGATGGTCTGTTCGGATGTCATTTCCATAAACAAAATATTCTGGCGGATCTCCTCTGCGTCTGTCATACGCAATCCTTTATGTGCTTTCCGGAAAGCAATCAGTCCCCTGTAATACTGCTGCAGCCCTTTTTGTCCATCGCTCCAGTCATAGCGCAGTACATTTGTTTCATACGGCAGATTATAACTGTTCTCGGATATCTCACCATTTTTTCCGGCTGGTTTGGTTCGTGCAAACTCTTCTCCCCCAAGGAAAAACGGAACTCCCTGTGCGGTAAATACCATCGCAGCCGCCAGACGGTTCATTGCAAGGCGTTCGCCTGCATCACAATCCGGTCTGGAAATCTGCAGTTTATCCCACAAGGTCAGATTGTCGTGACAGGAAACATAATTGATCACTTTCTCCGGTGTATCCGTCCATGTGCCGCCGACTGCATAGGTATAAGCTGCATAATCTACCTGTGGATGCCACACACCTCCTGCTGCACAGTAACGCACCGCAACTTTCATTTTTTCCTTTCCGCTGACATAGCCGCAGTCTTTGTTATAAAACACATGTCCGCGCACCATGTCCCGGATATCATCCGAAAACATTCCGATGCCGTCCAGCATACGCGCGTTTCTCTTCATGGCACGCCTAAATTCCGGCATGGTTGAAGTACCGCCTGTCCAGCCCTCTCCATACAGAATGATATATGGATTGATTTCTTTTAACCTGTGGCTGATCTCATTCATGGTATCAATATCAAGAACACCCATCAGATCAAACCGGAACCCATCCACATGATATTCCCTTGCCCAGTAACAGACAGATTCTACGATGTATTTGCGCATCATCGGCTGCTCCGAAGCAATTTCATTGCCACAGGCAGATGCATTGGAATATCTGGTTCCGTTCATCCGGTAATAATAATCCGGCTCACATTTCTGCAGACAGCTGTCCAGATCATAGGTGTGATTGTACACCACATCCATGATCACTCCGATGCCCTCCCTGTGAAAAGCCGCAATCATTTCTTTCATTTCCCGGATACGCACCTCCCCATGGAACGGATCTGTTGAAAAAGATCCCTCCGGTACGTTATAATTCAGCGGATCGTATCCCCAGTTATACTCCCGCTTCTTTGGTGCCGCCTCATCAATACTTGCAAAATCATACATTGGCATGATCTGCACATGCGTAATACCGAGCGATTTCAGATAATCCAGCCCGGTAGCTTCTCCCTCTTTGTTTTTGGTTCCCTTTTCTGCCAGTCCCAGATACTTTCCCGGATATTTTACCCCGGAAGAGCCATCCGCGGTACTGTCCAGAACAGAAATCTCACAGATCACCAGATCCGTACGGTTTGAAAAAACCGGTCCATGATCCTCCTTAAAATTCTCCGGATCGGTTTCTTTTAGGTCCAGCACCATACTCCGCTGCCCGTTCACACCGACAGCTACCGAATATGGATCCTGTGACTCCACGGTCTTGCCGCTTCTCTCCAGACGGTATGTATAATAAACATGCCGCAAATCTCCGTCTACCCGAATCGTCCAGGTTCCCTGTACATCCCGTTTCATCGGAAGTGTATCCGACAGGCAGTCCCCGTCTCCTTCCCGATACAGACACAGTGTTACTGCATCCGCAGTCGGAGCCCAGAGCCGGAACGCTGTATATTTCTTTGTGTACACAGCACCCAGATCATTTCCATCATATGGAATCCTTTGCTGCATTCCCTCTCTCCTCCCTGAAATATATTATTTTCGCATTTTTTCGTAATTCATTATATTTTAATTTTTTGTATCTGTAAATTGGAAAAATCACTAAGTTTTTTTCAATATTTTGTGAAATAAGACGAAGAAAAGAGGCATTCCATGTTTTATGCCATGAAATGCCTCTTTTTTTGTTTTCCGTATCAGGCAAACCCTTATGCGTTTGTTGCCTGTACCATTGCCTCAAGGGTTCTGACTGCTGCTCCCGAATCGATCGTCTTTGCTGCAAGTGCAATGCCATCTGCAATACTGTCTGCCTTTTTTCCAATATACAAAGCGGCTCCTGCATTCAAAAGCACAATCTCCCTCTTTGGTCCCTGTTCCTTTCCGGAAAGAATATCTCTGGTGATCTGTGCGTTTACGGCTCCATCCCCACCCTGCAGTTCCTGGATTTCACACCGCTTTAATCCAAACTGCTCCGGTGTGATTGTATAGGTGGTTACTTTTCCATCCTTAATTTCAGATACCGTGGTCTCACCGGTCAGTGTGATCTCATCCATGTTATCCTCTCCGCTGACAACCATTCCCCGTTCTACCCCGAGGTTCATCATGGTTCCTGCAATCACTTCCGTAAGTGCCGGGGAATACACCCCTACAAGCATTGCCCTGGCACGGGATGGATTAGAAAGTGGTCCTAAAATATTAAACACCGTGCGGATGCCCAGCTGTTTTCTGACCGGTCCCACATACTTCATGGCAGGATTAAAATGCGGTGCAAACATAAATCCGATCCCGACCGTCTCCACACACTTTTCTACCACAGCCGGATCTGCGGAAATATTTACGCCAAGTGCTTCTAACACATCTCCGGCACCACTTTTAGAAGAAATGGAACGATTGCCATGTTTTGCCACCGGAAGCCCTGCTGCTGCCACAACGAACGCTGATGTTGTGGAAATATTAAACGAATAGGTACAGTCTCCGCCGGTACCGACAAAATCCACATAATCTGCCACTTTCGGACTGATCGTATTTGCCTTGTTGCGCAATACAGCTGCCAGTCCCGTAATCTCATCCAGCGTTTCCCCTTTCATGCGGAGTGCTGTCAGAAAACATGCAATCTGCGCCTCTGTTGCCTGTCCGGTCAGAATCAGCTCCTGTGCTTTCATCGCTTCCTCTTTTGTCAGATCTTTTCCCTCTACCAGTTTGGCCAGAATCTCTTTCATCTATGATATCCTCCTGTTTTATTCGCTTTTCCGTTACATTTCATTTAACTCTTTTTTGAAAGTGCTGCAATAGTCTGCTGCAGCCTGCGGATCAAAACCGTGTTCCCGCATCAGTGTGATAAAATGAGAGCCTACAATGGCTCCGTCAATAATCTCTTTCATCGGACGTACATCCTCCGCCGTGCGGATACCAAATCCCATCATAACCGGAATTTTTGCCTCTTTCTTTACCGCTGTCAGATATTCTAAAATCTGACGGTGGAAGGTTGCTTCCTGTCCGGTAACTCCCATGGAAGACACACAGTAGACAAACCCCCGTGCATTTTTAAGGATTTTTGGCACACGGTCTTTGGATACCGGGGAAACCAGCTGGATCAGAATGGTTCCATCCTCTTTCTGTAACTGTGTCTGGAGTTCTTCCTGCTCTTCCAGCGGCAGATCCGGAATGATCAGTCCATCCACCCCGCAGGCATTGCACTCTTTTACAAATTTTTCCACGCCATAATGCAGTACCGTGTTGTAATACATCATAAATACAATCGGGATCTGCACACCATCGTCACGCATCTCTTTCATACAGGTAAATGTCTTCTCCAGATTTGCCCCGCCGAGAATTGCCTCATAGGAAGCCGCCTGAATAACCGGACCGTCCGCTACCGGATCGGAAAACGGAATTCCAAGTTCAATAATGTCCGTTCCCGCCGCTTCCTGTGCTTTGATGATCGCCTTTGTCTTATCATAATCCGGCAGACCTGCTGTGATATAAGTAATAAATGCCTTTTCTTTCTTTTCCTGTAACGCCTGAAGCGCTGTCTCAATTCGATTCATCCCTGTTATGCCCTCCTTAATTCAGATATCCTTTTCCGTCAAGATAATCCGCAATGGTGTTTACATCTTTATCTCCACGACCGGACAGACAGATAATCATGCTCTGGTCCATAGTCATTTCTTTTGCCTTTTTAAATGCATAGGCAATGGCATGTGCACTCTCAATTGCCGGAATAATTCCCTCTAACTTACACAGTTCCATCAGCGCATCCATTGCCTCCACATCCGTAATTGCCACATATTTTGCACGTCCGGTATCCCGCAGATATGCATGCTCCGGTCCGACTCCCGGATAATCCAGTCCGGCGGAAATGGAGTGTGCCAGCTGGATATTTCCATCGGTATCCTGCAACAGATACGAACGCATGCCATGCAATACTCCAGGCTCTCCCAAAGCCATGGCGCTGGCATGTTTTCCGGTCTCAATTCCAAGGCCCGCTGCTTCCACACCGATCAGTTCCACCTCCGGCTCATCAATAAAATCGGCAAACATTCCGATGGAATTGGAACCGCCGCCCACACATGCCATAACCACATCCGGATTCTTTCCTTCTGCTTCCATGTGCTGACGCTTTGCCTCCCGGCTGATCACACTCTGAAACTCTTTCACCATCTTCGGATACGGATACGGTCCTACCGCAGATCCGATAATATAAAACGTATCCTCCGCTGTTTTTGCCCAGGTACGGATGGCTTCGTTTGTCGCGTCTTTTAAGGTATTGCTTCCGGATTCCACGGATACCACTTTTGCACCAAGCATCTCCATACGCATCACATTCAGTTTCTGTCTCTGGATATCTTCTTTTCCCATGTACACCGTACATTCCATATCAAACAGTGCTGCTCCCGTTGCAGTAGCTACACCATGCTGTCCTGCACCGGTCTCCGCGATTACCTTTGTCTTTCCCATACGCTTTGCCAGAAGGATCTGACCGATCACATTGTTGATCTTGTGGGCACCGGTATGGTTTAAATCTTCACGCTTTAAATAAATTTTTGTACCGTATTTTGCAGACAGACGCTCTGCATAGTAAAGCGGTGTCTCTCTGCCGACATACTGTTTCAGATAATAATGATACTGCTTCATAAACTCCGGATCATGAATGGCCTCCTCATATGCCTGATCCAGTTCCTGTAAGGTATTCATCAGCGACTCTGCCACATACTGTCCGCCAAACTGTCCATAATATGCTTTCTTATTCATCTTTCTTTCCTTTCTTCTGCTTCCTCTTTGACACATGTTACAAATTGTTTTATCAATGCTTCTTCTTTTTGATCTTTTTCTTCCACTCCGGAACTTACATCTACGATATCCGGGGCAAACAACCGGATTCCTTCGGCAACATTTCCGGCATGTAACCCTCCTGCCAGGACAAATTTTCTTCCGGCGAAATCCCCGCCTGCCGGTCAATATTCAGTTGCTTCTGCCAGTCAAAACGCTGTCCGCCGCCATAGCCTGCACCATCCACGACAATCGCTGTAATTTTCTGTTGCAGTTCTTCCGTAAGTTCAAAAAAGCTCTTTGTTTTTGCCTCAAACTCTTCCGGATCTGAGAGGTTTATGGCATACCAGACAGGAAGTTCTGCTGCCGTTATGGCATCCTCTGACAGCTTTCCGTGCATCTGGATGATGTCAAATTTCATCTGCTGCAGTGTCTTTATCTGTGCCGCATCCGGAGAAACGGTTACGGCAACCTTTTTTATCCGTGGACTGATTTTTTTCATGATTTCTTCTGCCTGTTGCCTGCTTAAATTCCGCCTGCTTTTCTCATAAAAAACAAATCCTGCGTAATCGGCTCCTGCATCATTTACATACTGCGCATCCGCAGGCTTTTTCAGTCCACAGATCTTTACTTCTGGTCTCATGCCTGATACAGCTCCTTCCATTTTTGTGCAAGTGCTTTCGGATTTTCCGATTCCATAAACGCACGCCCGATCAAAAAGGCATCCACCCCACAGTCTCGCAGGAACCGCACGTCCTCATCTCCCGTAATCCCACTTTCTGCCACAAATACTTTATCTTCCGGCACATAAGGGCGAAGCCGTCTGGTATGTTCCAAAGAGATCGTAAAATCCTTAAGATTACGGTTATTGACCCCGATGATTCTCGGGTTGATCTTCATCGCCCGTTCCACCTCTGCCTCATCATGGGTCTCAACCAGCACATCAAGTTCAAGTTCTCTTGCCAGCTGATAAAAATCATGCATCTGTGCATCATCGAGAATCGCTGTAATCAGAAGCACCGCATCTGCACCGATCACTTTTGCCTCATAAAACTGATACTCACAGATCATGAAATCTTTCCGCAAAATCGGAAGGCTGGATTTTGCCCGGATTTCTTTTAAATACGCAACATTTCCGTGAAAATGATCTTCCTCTGTCAGACACGAAATGGCATCCACCGATGCATTGTACTCACTGATGCGCTCCATCAGATCAATCTTGCTGGTAATCGCTCCGAGACTCGGGGAAGCTTTCTTAAATTCTCCGATAATAGAAAGTCCCGGTTTCTTTAAATGATTGTAAAAGCAGTTGGCTTCCCTCGTCTTTATCTCCTCTGCCATACGGCGCATCTGACTTTCTGAAATGCGGGCCATATGTTCTGGAAGCCGTCTTTTTTTGTCTGCTACAATTTCTTCTAAAATCATATCGTATCTCCTAACACTTTTCGGGAACATCGGTCCATATAAAGTTTGCCTTTGGCAAAGGACCGACGCTGCATGTTAGATTTCCAAGGAAATCTAACACATATCATTTACGAAGTTTTCTATGATGCGTTTGCCGTGTTCGGTATAAATGGATTCCGGATGGAACTGTAATCCGACAACCGGATATTCCTTATGACGCATAGCCATGATCTCGCCATCGTCTGTCCGTGCCAGCACCCGCAGACAATCTGGCAGATCTTTTTCCTGTACCGCAAGCGAATGATACCTTGCCACACGGATCGGAGAATTGATTCCCGTAAATACGCTGCTTCCATCATGCTCAATCAGTGACTGTTTGCCATGAAACAGTGCTTTTGCATAAGAAACGGTTCCCCCTAATGCCTCACCAATACACTGATGTCCCAGACAGATACCAAGAATCGGTTTCTTTCCGGTAAATTCCCGGACAACATCCATGCAAATGCCAGCCTCTTTTGGATTTTTCGGTCCTGGAGAAAGCACGATCCGTTCCGGGTCCATCGCAGTAATTTCATCAATGGTAATCTTGTCATTACGGACAACTTTGATATCGGAGTTAAAAATTCCGATATACTGATACAGGTTATAAGTAAAAGAATCATAGTTATCAATCAGCAAAATCATAAATTTTCCTCCTCTATAAGCGTCTTGGCCAGTGCCATTACTTTATTGCAGCACTCCTGATACTCATTTTCCGGAACAGAATCTGCAACTATTCCCGCTCCAGCCTGCAAATATACACGGTTTTTCTTTTTGATCATTGTCCGGATCGTGATACAAAAATCCATGTCACCGGAGAAATCAATGTATCCGGTTGCGCCTCCGTAGAGTCCTCTGCGCACACTCTCAAGTTCATCGATAATCTCCATCGCGCGGATCTTCGGTGCTCCAGAAAGCGTTCCTGCCGGAAGGAACGAAGAAACCAGATCCAGCGGATGAAATTCTCCTTTTTTCTTTCCTTCCACCATGGATACGATGTGCATTACATGGGAATAATTCTGCACTTCCATAAACTGTGTCACCTTGACGGTTCCGAATTCTGAGATCCGTCCCATGTCATTTCTCGCAAGATCCACCAGCATGACATGTTCGGCGCGTTCCTTTTCATCCCGGAGCAATTCATCCCGAAACAATGCATCCTCCTCGGCATCCACACCCCTGCGCCGGGTTCCGGCGATCGGACAGGTATACACCCTGCTTCCCTGCTGCTTTACAATCATTTCCGGGGAACTTCCGATCACTTCAAACTCTCCATAATTGAAATAATACAGATACGGGGATGGATTCAGTTCCCGGAGTTCTTTATACAGCTCAAATCCGGTCTGTTTTGTCTCAATCGTCCATCTCTGGGAAAGCACGGTCTGGAAAATATGTCCCTCCCGGATGTACTGTTTGATTTTTTCGACTTTTTCGCAATACTGTTCTAAGGTATCGGACTGGTTGACAATCACACCGTCATGTGTAAAATTTCTGTCCGGTATCTGTCCGGCATTTTTTCTTGCCTCCTCAATCAGTTCTGCTGCTTCTGCTAATGCTTTCTTTTTTCCGTCTTCCGAATCTTCTCCAAGAATCACTGCGGTCAGTGTCTCTGCCACATGATCCACCAGAATAAATTTTGTCATGAGCATCATCTGGATGGTCTCGATTCCAATCTCATCCGGATTGTTATCCGGCAACACTTCCGCATAGCGGACAAAATCATATCCCAGATTTCCGACCAGTCCTCCGGAAAAAGACAGCTCTTCGTTTTCTTTTACGATATCAAACTCGCTGTAATATTCTTTCAGACGTTCGAGTGGATTTCCCTGCCGGACTTCTTCCGTCCCGTCGTTTTGCCGGATCACGAGTGCATTCCCGCGGGAAGTAATGATCTCTTCCGGTTCTTTTCCGAAAAACGTATATCTGTCATAGTTTTTGTCATAACTTTCCAGAAGAAATCCTTTTTTGTTTCCTACCAGACTCTCATACATGCCGATCGCTGTTTCATTTACAATGCTGACTGTCTTTTTGTATACCCGTAATCTCCGCTTCATATTACTGCTCCTTTTTTCAATAAAAAACGTCCCTGATCCGACTGCTGCCGGATCAGGGACGATTATCCTCGTGGTGCCACCCTTCTTCGCTCCGTAACTGAAAAATAACAAAGGCAGCCATCCCCGAACCGGAAATAACTGCCACCAATTACGCAACCTCTTGTGATACAGAAAACAAAATCTTTTTGTCTCGATATCCATGCCCCTGTAACGTGGGGAAACGGCTCAACTACTCGCCTTACGCTTTCACCTTGCATCTAACGAATCCATTCCATGACAAACTATCCTGCCGGCTCACACCTGCCGCCGGCTCTCTGAAAGGAATCATCTGCTGTACTTACCTTCGCTCAATGATTTTATTTCTCTTTGATTTATTAACAGTTTAATACACTACAGTGTGTCTGTCAACCAAAACTTTAACTTTCAGGAAAATTTCATTTTAGGATACAATCACCTTGCGGAATTTTATATTTTCTTTTTCACTCTTTTCGTGTAAAATACATTTTACGGCAATGTTTATTGCATAACAACTTAAGAAAGGACTTATAGCTATGAAACAAAAAATAGGACTGTTTCTTTGCCTTGCCCTGCTCCTTACCGGATGCAGCTACCAGACAAAGACCATCCGTTTCGGTGCAGCCGACATCGGTGGGATGTATTATACCGTTGCAAATGCTTATGCCGGTCTGGCATCCAAAGAATCCTCCGACCTGAAATTTGAAGTTAAAAACACCGCCGGATCTGCTGCGAATCTGCGGCTTCTGTCCGGAAATTACATTGATCTTGGAATCGCGCAGGCGGATCTGATCCGGGCTGCCTACGAGGGAACCGGCAGTTTCTCTGATAACAGGCAGCAGGGATACCGTGCCATTGCAGGTCTCTACACCGAAGCCTGCCAGATCGTTGTCCGGGCAGATTCTGATATCCGGACATTAAATGATCTGCAGGGAAAAACCGTCAGCATCGGTGCCAGCGAATCCGGAACCGAACAAAACGCAACAGAAATTTTAAAACTGAGCGGTCTGACTTCGAAACTGGTGCACATGGTAAATCTGGATTATGCAGATGCAGCAGGAAAACTTGCCTCTGGCGAAATTGACGCCTTATTCTGCACCGCCGGCATCCGCACTGCTGTCATCGAAGAACTGGCAAAAGAATGTGATCTGCACCTCCTTTCCATCGACGATACCTGTCTGGAAAAACTGCTTGCAACCACAAAGGAATACCGTAAATATATCATTCCTGCAAACACTTACAGTGGACAAAACGAAGACGTGACAACCATTGGAGTCAAAGCCGTACTGCTTGCCTCCGATGATCTGTCCGAAAAAACCGTGGAAAAGCTTACGGAAATTCTGTTTTCCCACGCACAGGATCTTGCCTATGCCACATCTTTAGACGCTGCTTTTGACGAGACAGATGCATCCTCCGGTGTAACCATTCCCTTCCATCCGGGTGCTGCTGCTTATTATGCCAAGCAGGGAATCAGTGTCAATACAAAATAACATATGAAAGAAGGACAACTATGGAAATACATTTGAATATGTACCAGACGCTGGCAGTCGCTGTACTGGTACTCTTGTTTGGCAGCTTTTTAAGACACCGCATTGGGTTTCTGGAAAAATTCTGTATTCCGGCACCTGTCATTGGCGGTCTTTTGTTTGCAATTTTGACCTGTCTTTGTTATGTTACCGGAATTGCGGAATTCTCTTTTGACGACACACTCCGGGAAGTATGCATGGTATTTTTCTTTACCTCGGTCGGTTTTCAGGCCAACTTAAAAGTGTTAAAAAGCGGAGGCACAGCCATGGCAGTTTTCCTCGGTCTTGTCGTTGCACTGATTATATGTCAGAACCTTCTTGCCGTGGGATTGTCCCATGTCCTGCACTTAAATCCGCTGATTGGTATGTGTACCGGCTCCATCCCAATGGTCGGCGGTCATGGTACTGCCGGAGCATTCGGTCCTGTATTAGAAGACTTTAATATTCAGGGAGCCACCACGATCTGTACTGCTGCTGCCACCTTTGGTCTGATTGCCGGCAGTCTGGTCGGCGGTCCGCTCGGCAAACGCCTGATTGAAAAACACAACCTGCTGGCCACCGCAGTCACGGAAGATGACAGTCTGCTCATCGAGGATGAAAAAAAGCATGAACGTCATACGAATATGTATGCGTCCGCAGTTTTCCAGTTGATCCTTGCGATCGGTCTGGGAACTATTTTTTCTTATTTTCTGACCAAAACCGGGCTTACCTTTCCGGTTTACATCGGTGCCATGCTTGCAGCCGCACTGATCCGCAACATCGCCGAATACTCCGGCAAAGCAACGATCCACATGGGTGAAATCAACGACCTTGGAGGTATCAGTCTCTCCCTCTTTTTGGGTATGGCGATGATCACCTTAAAGCTCTGGGAACTTGCTTCTTTAGCTCTTCCGCTTGTGATCCTGCTGACGGCACAGGTCATACTGATCTGTGTATTTACTTACTTCATCGAGTTTAACATTATGGGACGGGATTACGATGCTGCTGTACTGGTTGCCGGAACCTGTGGTTTTGGTATGGGTGCCACACCAAACGCCATGGCAAACATGCAGGCCATCTGTGACCGCTATGTACCTTCCGTAAAAGCGTATCTCCTGATTCCCCTGATCGGAAGTTTATTTGCGGATTTTATCAACAGCCTTGTAATTACCTTTTTTATCAATATTTTGTAATTGGGAGGACAACGAAAATGTTTTGGAAAAAATTAAAGAAAAAGGCAACGGAAAAGCATAATTACGACCTGACCTACGACAATGTAGCGATTCCGGAAGTTCACACCCACAAACCGGAAGATCACGAAGAAACTCCGGGTGAAGATGCCCCGGTGCACTATGACAATGTAGCGATTCCGGAGGTACATATCCGCAGGAAAAAATAAAAGGCTCCGCAGAATCAAATCCCTGAGGGTTCCGGTTCTGCGGAGTTTTTCTTTTCCTGTCATTTATTTTAAATGCAGACGTTCTTCCTTTCCCTGAATCTGCAGCGTCACCGGGCGTTCCACATGTACGCATTCTCCCTGTTCTAACGTTCCTATCACGTTGTCTTCTTTCAGCAGTAAAATCTTCTCCGGAGAATCACTGATCATCCGGTATGTCTGTTTCGAAGGGTCATAGGAAATCTGACAATGTTTCCACTCGAATGTTTTGTTTCCTGCTGTATTCTTCTTTTTTGTGGAAGAATCCTCTTTCCGGCTGCGTTTCTTTTTCGACTTTCTCCGCCGGTGAGCTTTTTTGCGCCGCCAGCCGTGTCCGGACCGCTTCGGATTCTTTTCCCTTTTTATCTGCTCATTTCCCTGTTTTTCGGGTGGCCGGTACCCTCCTGTAATCCATCCTGTCAGTATGAGTATCCATGCGACTCCATGCAGCAGGGTAAAGAAATATATCCCTGACAACAGAAACGGATACAGTGCCGGAAACACAGCCAAAACAATCAGCAGTTCTGCCAGCACCAGACTGGTAAACAGCGTTGGCAGCAGCATCGTCTTTTTTCCTTCCGCCAGAAACAACATTCCCACAGACAAAAAACAAAGCAGTACCGGGAGCAGTGCTGCAATGGCACAAACTGCCAGAAGCCGCATCTGTCCCACTCCCTGTACATAAGAAAGACTGCTTTTTACCGTACCAACCGTGATCGGAGCTTTTAAAACGAAAGTATCTGCCACTCTGCCTTCTGTCAGATACGTATAACCTGCCCTTCCTCCTGCTTTCACCACATCCAGACCGGACAGCGTCATCTCCTGCCCGCCTGCCGAAAACTTACAAAACGGCAATAGCATGGAAAGTAATGCCAGAAGAAGTGCTATTGCTGCTATATTTTTCAATAAACGTCCATACGTTCTCATGCTCATTTCCTCCCATCGTTTTACATTCTGACAGGCTCATTATAGCACGGAATCTTTTGTCTTCTTATTAAATTTCTTTTAAATTTTTGTGATTCACAATTGCCACCCAGATTCCCGGGGCTTTCAACGGCACCGAAAGGATATAGGCCAGCACAACACGCAGCCCCGCATAAATAATAACCAGATACTGCCGCATCCCCTCCATGACTTCCTGTGGCACACGTAGAAACCACAGAATAGGATGCATACACACATACACCAGCACGTTAACGAAGACCATCACTGCCATGATGAGCACAAAAGCATGCGCCACAGCTACCCGCGCGCATGCTTATCGTTTTTCCCTTTATAAATGGAAAATAAGACTCCTGCCCCCATGGAAAGTCCCAGAAAAATCGAGGTCAGAAAGGTCATAAGTGTATAGGCGGGCCCCACCGCCGCGAGTGCATTCTTTCCAACCACGCGCCCGACAATCAGTGTATCCGCAATATTGTAAAACTGTTGCATCAGATTGCCCGCCATCATCGGCAGTGCAAATAAGATAAGATTTTTTGATATTTTTCCTTTTGTTAAATCATAGTACATTCTTTTATTCCGTGATGATTTCCCCAACACTGCTTTCCATTTCGTCCTTTTCCAGAAGCATCTGCTGCGCCCGCTTATCCTCCGCGATTGCTGTCATGATACGGTTGATATCCTCCGGGCAGAACATCGTAATTGCCTGTGACAGGTCACTGAGATTATCCCGGTTGACCATCAGGCACCCGCCACCTTTTAAGCTGATGTTCAGGCACTTGCTCCGGTCGGTGACATCCCCGAGTGTAATCCGATTTCTGTCCGTATCACATACAAACGTAACCCCTTTGTACGTGATTGTACCGTTTTGTGCCAGATGCTGATACGGCGCTTTCTTTTCGGTTCCGTCTATATGCTCCCGAAAACTGCTTCCGCGCGTTTGTCCGTTTTGTGTACCCAGTCCTGCTACTTTTCCGTATAATGTATTGTATCCTGTCTGTAATGCTCCAATTGCCATATTCTTTTTATCCTCCGTAAGTTACATCCTGTTTTTTATACCAGTCCATGGCTCGGTAAAAATCCGATTTTTCATAATCGGGCCACAATTTTTCTTCCACATAAAAGTCTGCGTAAACCGACTGCACCGGCAAAAAACCGGAGAGCCGCCGCATGCCGCCCCAGCGGATCACCATATCAATTCGCGAAATATCCGAAGAATGCAAAAAACCCGCGCTTTTTATGTTGGACAGATCCCATTTCCAACCATAATTTACAAGAAAATTCAGCCGGATACCACCTCCGTTTATCGCAGTTCGATTTGTATACTTCTTTAATTCTTCCGGAAAACATTTTGAATCGGTATTCCCGATCACGAGCAGATCCACCCCCTCTGTGGCAAGATCATGCACCGCCTGCACACACGCCTGCTGAAAGGCCTGCACCTGTTCTTTCGGACGCCTGCAATTGTCAACGGTAAACCCATAATATGTGATTTCCTGAATTCCATACGTTTTTGCCTGCTGTAAAAGAAGCAGCCCCGGTTTTAGTCCGTATGCATAACCGGCTTCTCTGGATAATTTATGCTGCTCTGCCCATCTGCGGTTTCCGTCCGGTATGATTCCGATATGCATTGGTTTTCTGTTTTTCATGCTTTTCACCTCTGGAAAATAATTCCCGGATTTGCATGTATTTATACATTTTCCCAGCTTTTATTTTTGTAATGTATTTATCCAGTTACATACCACAGGCATATATATTTTTCGCCCGAGATATAGCACAAAAAACACCAGTATCACCGTAAGTATTCTCCGAAGCGGCCAGTACCAAGGCTGTTTTCCAAGAAAGCCTTTCAGAATCCAAATTCCCATTTTCGCTTCTTTTTTCTGATTGCACCGCATACAGGCAGTACATAAGTTTTTCATATCATTCGAACCGTGAATTCCAAACAATGCGGCTCTTTTGCGCACGGCCGGATATTTTTCCATACAATGAACCGGGAAAATATGGTCAATGGTTATTTTATCTTTTGGCTTTTTTTTGCCACAGTATGCACATCGATATTTCCCAGTTGCGGAAGGATGACAGGCAAAAAACTGACTGCGGTAACTGTTACTTCGCGTATATTGCGTCGGCACGGCTTCAAAAGTGAGTCCTTTTCTTCTGCTAAAACGCTGCATATGATTTTTTTCCCGCCTGGAACATTCTTTTTTTTCATAATATACTCTGCCATTTGCCCGTTTGATGCAGGTATATTTTTTCCACCATAGCCATATTCGATATTGTTTTACATGCCTCGTTCCATTTTTAATTCTTAGTGTATATGTCTGTACCAATGCTGCAGTTTCCTATCCCTTTATCTGATTTTCAAGCCTCTTAAATACGCTTTTGTTTCCTGTGGAATTCTTCTGCTTTCGATTGCCTTCTGAATGGACTTATTATGTGTCCATGGCTCTAACACCCTATTTTGTATGTAGGGAAGCGTCGCATCATATTGTTTCACCAATGCCATGCTAAAATACCAAGCCACTGCCATATTTGCATAATATTCCTCCGATCTTACATTTGCAACCAGTTGCAGCATTTCTGGCTCAAATGCATTATCCAGATAAAATCCCAGAAGCGTTACAATACCAAACCGAATGGTATACACCGCATCACTTTGCAGCCACTTTTGTACTCTTTCATAAACATAAGGCAAATGCTTCTTAAAAATCTTCGGCGAAAGCATATCACAAGTTGCCCAGTTATCTACATACGGCAAAAAACGTTCTAGCTGTTCCATAAAAGCTATTATATCTTTTGGATAAAGTAAGGACAACAAAGCACCATGCAAATTATTTTCTTCATAATAGCTATGTGGAAGGCTTTCTAAAAATATATTTGCTTCCGGCAGCTTTGCCACTTCTTTTGCATACTTCCGTAATACCGGAGTCCGGACGCCAATGATGTTATCGATCGGAATATCGGGAATCAGTTTGGCATGAAATCTACGATAGTTTTCATCCTTTAATGCAAATAAACCATCTGTAATTGTTTTTTCACTCATATCTCAATGCCTCCAGTCATGTTCCCTGTTTCTTTTATACACGATTTCACCGATGATGTCTATATCCAAACAGCCAATCGATCACATGTATGGTGTTATGCCCCTGTTCCAAAACGTGCTCCCTTCCATCCTTTCTCCCCTAATATAGTTCATATACTTTCTTTTTGAAAATAAACAATACAGCGACAAACGTTTCGCTTGCAACAAAACGGATCTGCAGAAATGTATCCTGACCACTTGCATCCCTGCTGATCATAACCTGTCGAAATACAATGGCAATGAGAGAAGTAACGACTGTTGCAGGAACCGATTTCCAGATCATACCAACGATGAACGGCCATATGGATAATACCATGCATCCAATCACAGCAGTTATTAGCAAACATATCTGCAAATATATTCCACAAGCGCATTTTGCAATTTCTCCAGAAAAAGACTTTTTTTGCAGAAAATAAATAAAATTTCAAATTAAAGAGCTTGCAATAGTTTTTATTCAGAAGTTTTCCTTTTTAAAGTTGGTGCCAATAAAACACTTTGTAGTTCAAAATTTGGCGTTACATCATATGAAACATCTGAAATTATCCCATTATAACTGTTGTTTTCTAAAATAGCGCTTACACTCTTCTCTTTTGAACTTCCAACGCTCTCTTTTTCAACATCCGGCTCTAAAGTAGCAACAACATCTCCATTTTCATCAAAAATTAACGTACACTTTTTTACTGGAGGATTCAAGGTTTGCATTGTCGTTTGAAATTCAGAACTGGAATAATCAGCCAGCATAGCATACACTTTATTTTTTAATGCACTATCTGTATTCATTCTATATCTGTCCGCATCCTTTCATTGATTATTTGGGTTAAATGTACTGTTTTTGATCAATTTATTTACTAATTCATTCCCTAAAACTGGTCAGATGACCACTTTCTAGGAACAAAAAATGGACGAAGCAAACTTTTTTACATTTACCTCGTCCGTTAATGGGTTACAATATTAACTTTTCTTACCTTAGCCCTTTACCAGCACATTATTTCCATCCTGCATATTATCTGATGCATAATGTACTTTGTTCTCCGTAATCAATTCTTCGATGCACTTTCTAAAAGTCTTTGAAGCATTACCTGAATATCCCAGTCTTTTATATAACTCATTTGCAGAAATGCTTTCTTGTTCCAGTTCATTTAATATAAGAGTTTTTATCTGGTCTTTCGTTCTTCGCTTTGGAACAGCAACAACATCTTTCGGTTCGGTTTTGCTACTGACAGCTTCCTTTTTCAAAAATGCCTCATGAATCGGAATAATCACTGAAAAGAAAGAACGTTCTTCATCCGTGAGAAGTAATGGCAGTGGTGATCCGTTTTCCTTTATTGATTTAATTGCTGTTGGAATACCGGTATTTCTACCTTCCACAAGATGCAGTTCCTTTAAGAAATCACCTATTCGTCTATTCCGATACCTTCTTGTTCTCATCTGATATTTACTAATATCCTCATCAGAAATCGACCTGTCTGGTCCCGGAGAACTTGTTATTTCAATTTTATCAGCCTCTATGCGTACTGTGACAGGCTCATGTATCTGGTACGATTTGTGATAAATTGCATTAGAAAGAAACTCTTCGATTGCTTCATAGCTATAATTTTTTACTCTTACAGCCTCTGCTTGTCCGCTAATCTTAAATACCTTTTCAGCAATCACATTGTTTTTTATATAATTCAGAGCGTTTCGTAACTGATCGTCTATCGGTCCTGTAAAGATACGTTCCTCCATTCCTTGCCCTGTTGGATCCGGAATATTAACCACCTCTATCTGACTATACGGGAAAAACGACTCTGGATGATCATTGAAAAATAAAATTCCCACATTCAGCGGCTTGTAATACTCCGACGGTCCGTCTGCTATCCTTAAATTTCTTGCCAACTGCTCTGTATCCATAGTGTCAATATCATTCAACAAGCTACTATCCACATTTTGCAGATAATTCTTTATAATTGGATATTTTAAGTCCTTCATCTCTGCTTTAGGATTTATCCTATCATCAAACGGAATATTGTGAGATAGTGACATTAACTCTTTTACATCTGTATCAGTCGCCTCTATTGTACTGGATAACTTCCGGATATAGTATATCTTTTCGCTGTTCTTTGTATCTGGTGCCTTAGGACATGCGTACGGTCTTTCGTATCCACCAGGACACCATACCAAAAGAAGTAATTTCCCATCAAAATAAACAGGCTCACTCTGAGGAATGTACACAGGTTTAAGATATTTACAGTATCTAAGCAGATCTTTTTGAATCCTATCTACTGCATCTGGAGCAATACCTGTTACTGGACGAACAAGTTTTCCATCCTTTTCTTTCGCTCCTATAACAATGTATCCACCGCCCCAGTTATCAATATCATTAGCAAATGCACTGATTGTCTTTAAAGTAGTATCTGGGTTCCAGCCTTCCTTAAACTCTATTCTCGCCCATTCCACGACATTTTCCGTTAAAAGTTTTTCAATAGTAATTGGAATTGCCATATTTTTTCTCCAATGCTTCTTACGATTTGCTTACGACTAAGCTTACGACTTAATTATAAAGTCGTAAGCAAGTCGCGTCAATTATATTGTTCCACTTTTTTAGAAAACATCATCCTCACTCGCAAAATTGTTTATCTTGCTTCTGTTTTCTGTCTTTCAATAACCTTCTTAACAAACCATTGTACCGCAATCCTGGCTGCGTCCGCTCCATCCCTGATACCAACACTTGCTCTCGCATACCCTAAGATTTCTCCTGACCTGCTATAGCCGCGTCCTCTAAGCTTAGCTTCGTGCCAGATCTGTCTTATTCCGTTTTCGTCAAGTGCTTTTAAATCTGCCGGAAATGGTGCAGATTTCAACAATTCCAAACTGAATGCACCATCTACCTTACCAAGCGCATCCTTATATTCTGGGAAATAAATCTTCATTTCCCTGTGCATACGGTTAATTGCCCGGATTCTGTCCTCATTCAGCTGATCTCTGAGCATAGATAACCTGCGAAGCTCCGCATAAAGCTTCTCCGGAAGGTACGGCATCATGGATAATCTTCTCCATCTGTGTTGCTAACGTGACAGGAAGATCATCCGTTTCTGCCCACCCTAATGATGTTGTTAAATCCCCCTGTGGATCAGCGTCCACCAGAAGAACCCTTTTCCCTTGATTTGCAAGTCCTATCCCTAAATTGACCGTAGTGGTAGTCTTGCCTGTTCCTCCTTTCTGATTGGCAATAGCAATCACTTTACATTTTGACATCTCGGTCTACCTCCTCTCTTGAAAAATTTATAGCCACTCCTTTGTGTGGAAATCCTTAAAACCTTTAGAAACAAAGATTCTCCAGCAATTCGGCTGTGATAAGTTTATCTATTGCAGTGACGCCGGACTTGCTTCTGAGGATAACCGTGTTCTTAATCACATGGGACAGAGGGCATTTATTGTCACTCAGTCCA
>PPYE01643647.1_pt1 | contig 28349 bp, 24 predicted proteins | sample 1559881 | NCBI WGS metagenome assembly PPYE01 (sample SAMN08240022, study PRJNA423297) | Human gut metagenome, whole genome shotgun sequencing project. | reverse complement strand
CTACCTGATATGCATCTCTATGCATAAACTTCATCTAATATGCTTAAACATGAATAGACTTATATAAGAAATTTAACTACCGGTAAATTCCGCTTCTAAGGAACACACCTATGACAGATAATCTGCACAATTGCGGCCATATTACACATCAAATGAAGATAATCTGCACGTTTTAGCTATTTTCAGCGTCATGTATACGTCTTTTTGGCAGATTATCTGTCATAGGTGTGTTTTGAACTGCCTCCCATTTCTCGTGTCCAAGAAATGGGAGGCAGTTCAAAGTTGGTACAGGCGATATGAAAATCTTTTAGACATTGATTCGCACGTATTTTTCGGTGTGCGGTAGAATATGAGACGTAAGCGTTTTGTCTTACATCTGTATGTGAAGTATTGCTAAAAGCTTGGTGTTTGCCACGTATGGCGCACAAAGTTTGACGCGTAGAAAGGAAGCCTAATGGCTGAAGATCAGTACATGCACCTTGTTATTGTTCGCCACGGTGAGTCTGAGTGGAACAAGCTCAACCTGTTCACTGGTTGGACTGACGTTGACCTTACCGAGACTGGTCATGAGGAGGCAGCAGCTGGCGGCCGTGCTCTCAAAGAGGCTGGCTATGACTTTGATGTTTGCTACACCTCTCTGCTCAAGCGTGCTATTCACACTCTGAATCATGTTCTTGATGAGCTTGACCGTAACTGGCTTCCTGTTCATAAGACTTGGCGTCTGAACGAGCGTCACTATGGTGCACTTCAGGGCCTCAACAAGGCTGATGCAGCTGCCGAGCACGGCGAGGAGCAGGTAAAGATTTGGCGTCGTTCCTTTGATGTTCAGCCACCAGCTCTTGAGCCAGGCGACGAGCGCGATCCTCACGTTCAGGAAATGTTCCGCGATGTTCCAGCAGAGGATCTTCCTTACACCGAGTGCCTGAAGGACACCATTGCACGCGCATGGCCTTACTTTGAGCAGGAGATTAAGCCACAGCTTGAGGCAGGTAAGCGTGTTCTTATTGCTGCACACGGCAACAGCCTTCGCGCTCTTGTTATGCAGTTTGAGCACCTCACTCCAGAAGAGATTCTTGAGGTTAACATCCCAACTGGCATTCCTTGCGCATACACCTTTGACAAGGATTGGAACATTGTAGACAAGCACTATATTGGTGATCCAGCTGTCATCGAGGCAAAGATTAACGCTGTTGCTAACCAGGGCAAAGCTAAATAAACAGCTTGCTAACACGCAATATTACTAAGTAGAACGGGGTGGCTTAAACCACCCCGTTCTTCTAACTTAAGTTGAGCAAATCGCTGCTTATATTTTTCTATTCAAATCATCAATAGAATCCTGTAAACCATCAAGTTTCTTAAGATAGCGAGAAAGCCAAATAAAAGCCCTTCGTCCACAGTAAAACATGACGGATAAGATTAGAAAAAGAACAATAAGAATTATTATCTCTGGTGCTCCCATAAACTCATACTCCTAAATAATCAAAAGCCCACTATTGAGGTAATTCATTCATGTTCAGAAATGTCATTCCACAGGGCATTTGATGTATAAACAAAGAAATTATTAGAACCTAGAAATTTCATTTTTAGATGGTAGATATGTTCTACTGGCAATAAAAGAACTAGACATCTTCATCACCTCTTTAAGTTATTTATACCACTTATTTACTCCAATAAAAAGAAAAAAATAACCTATGAAATGACATTCTCTATAAATAAAAACATATTAAAAACTCAAAGAATACGCTCACAGTATTAAAACCTGCTTTGAATAGTGTTACGATGTACCGCCGAGAAAAGAAGGGATTAAATGTTTAAAAGAGAGCTCAACGCAAAACTTGTTCTTTCTGTAATTGCAACAGGAATTATGTCCTTCTCGGGAGTTGTCGTAGAAACTGCCATGAACGTGACGTTTCCAACGTTGATGGAGGAATTCTCTATTGGCACCTCAACGGTACAGTGGATGACCACTTCGTATCTTTTGATTCTTGCCATCATCATGCCTATGTCATCGTTTTTAAACAGGCGATTCAAAACTAAAAGCATCTTTACCGTAGCCATGATCTTCTATATCAGCGGCATTCTCTGTGGATTTGCTGCTCCAACGTTTATGTTGTTGCTGCTTGGACGCATTTTAGAGGGCATTGGCACTGGCCTAGCGCTACCACTGATGTTCAACATCATTACCGAACAGGCCCCACTTAAAAACATGGGTGTCATGATGGGCATTGGCATGCTAGTTACCGCCGTTGCACCTGCAGTAGGACCTTCAGCTGGTGGTTGGATTGCAGAGCATCTTGGCTGGCGAATGATTTTTGCCGGTCTTCTCCCCTTCTTGATTATTGCGTTTGTATTGGGAATTAGTTCAATCCAACAGAGCCATGAGACTGAAGTTATCTCTTTTGATGTTTTTGGCTGGCTGCTGCTTACCGTAAGTTTTATTGCGCTTATCTTTATTATTGACGAGTCCAGCGCGTTTGGCCTACTTAGCATTCCTGTTTTACTTGCAATGGTGATTTTTGTGGGCTCACTTGCGCTCTTTGTGCGTCATGAAAACTCCTTTAAATACCAGGAGCAATCGGACAAATCTCCAAAAATCCCTATCATTAACCTTGAAGTATTTGGCGAGAAGGGCTTTGTGCTCTCGCTCTTTGCTATTGTTGCTCTGCAATTTATTATTCTTGGTCAGTCGTATCTTCTGCCTAACTTCTCCCAGCTAGTACTAGGTGCAGGTGCCACTGCTGCAGGAGCTCAGATGTTGCCAGGCTGTGCTATTGGTGCAGTCATGGCACCAATTTCTGGTCAGATTTTAGACAAGCTGGGTGCTAAAAAACCTATTGTTACAGGCATTCTTTGCTGTCTTACCAGCATGCTCCTTTTACTGCTCTTTGTTCACGTGCTTACCGTAGAAATGATCACGTATATTTTTGCTATTTTTGCCATTGGTCAGGCGCTTCAGATGGGAAACAACTTTACGGTAGCCTTGGGACACTTACCGGAAGACCGCAAAGCAGATGGAAATGCTGTTATTAACACAATGCAGCAGCTCTTTGGCGCCATGGGCACCAGCGTTATTTCTGGTGTAGTAGCCGCTTCTCAGCTTGGAGCTACAGACTTAGCTACGAGCACCCTTGCAGGAGCTCAAAATGCACTCTTTGTACTCGTATGCGTAGCTTGTATCCCTCTTGTTACCATGGGAATCGTACTCTTTGTGCTGCCAAAGGTGACAAAATAAAGACGCGGCGGCGGCATTTCGACGGCATTTAAAAGAAAGCAAATTAAAAAGCTAGTTATCCAACAACGGATAACTAGCTTTTAATTTAGACGATCGAATAATCAAGCTACGACACAACAGTTGATAATTTCAATCCAATGAATACTGCAACCAGGCAAGTGACAACATTAACCGCAATGTTCACTCCTGCAGCAGCCCAATTGCCTGCTTGAATAAAGGTAAGAGTTTCATTTGAGAAGGTCGAGAAGGTCGAAAGTCCTCCGCAAAGGCCCACGGCTAAGAATAGCTTGACCTGTGGCTGAAGTGGACTTGCAAGATCAAGCCCCGTCACAAAGCCAATAATCAAACCTGCAACAACATTTGCAGCAAACGTACCAACTGGCAGATTAGGAATCCACTGTTTAAAGAGGACTCCCAATTGCCAGCGACCTAAACTACCCAGAGCTCCACCAAGAGCCACAGCTAACGCTTCAAACATAAAATGCCCCTACTCCAGCTCACGCGAGCCCGTATACAGCTGATAATACTCTCCATGCTTTGCAATAAGCTCATCGTGAGTACCACGCTCAATAATACGACCGTGCTCCAGAACCATAATGGCGTCCGAATTACGAACCGTAGATAACCTGTGAGCAATCACAAAGACAGTACGACCTGCCATTAGGGCATCCATGCCCTTCTCGATAAGTGCCTCAGTACGCGTATCAATACTGGAAGTTGCCTCGTCCAAGATAAGTACAGGAGGATCGGCGATAGCAGCACGCGCAATTGCCAGAAGTTGTCGTTGACCTTGGGAAAGGTTAGCGCCGTCTGAGGTAAGTACGGTGTTGTAGCCACGTGGCATACGACGGATAAACTTATCTGCGTTTGCGATTTTTGCTGCAGCAATAACCTCGTCATCAGTGGCGTCTAACTTACCAAAGCGAATATTATCGGCAATGGTACCTGTGAACAGATGTGTGTCCTGCAGAACAATGCCCAGTGAGGACCTCAGCGCAGATTTCTTGATGTCGTTGATAGGAATGCCGTCGTAGGTGATGGTTCCACTGCGAACATCGTAGAAGCGGTTAATAAGGTTGGTAATAGTTGTTTTACCAGCACCGGTTGAGCCGACAAACGCAATCTTTTGGCCAGGCTTTGCAAACAGCGTAAGGTTTGCAAGAACCGTCTGTTCATCGTCGTATCCAAAGGTGACGTCATCAAAGCGAACGTCTCCGGCAAGAGGAGTTTTCTCGCCAGATGGTTTGACCCAAGCCCAAGATTCCTCTCCAGACTCGTAGCCACTAACGCGGACCAGGTCAACCTTGCCCTCGTCAACCTCGGGAGCCATTTCCATAACTGCAAAGATACGCTCGGCACCAGCAAGAGCAGTGAGCAGGAAGTTGGAAAGCTGGGTGAACTGGTTAAACGGCATGGCTGCCTGGCGAACAAAGACCAGGTAGGACGCAAGACTTGCAACGTCTGCGTGTCCGTTTACGGCAAGCAGTGCGCCAACCACGGTAACCACAGCGTAATTGATATACGTCAATGAAACCGTGATAGGAACCATGGTTGCTGCGTAACCCTGAGCACTTGTTCCAGAGTGCCGTAACTCCTCATTAACCTTTTGAAAATCAGTAAAGTTGGCATCCTCGTGGTTAAAAACTTTAACCACTTTAAGGCCAGAGATAGTTTCTTCTGCAAAACCGTTAAGAACACCAAGGCTCTTTTGCTGCACCGAATAATGCTTGGCAGAGCGCTTACTTGCATAGCGTGCATAAATCACAATCAAAACGTCAAAGAGAATAGTGATGAGCGTCAGCTGCCAGTTAAGGACAATGAGCAGCACAAGTGTGCCAACCATCTGAATAAACGCCAAGACAAGATTGGCAAAACTGTTGTTAAGCGCTTCTGAGATGGTATCAACGTCATTGGTAAAGAAACTCATGATATCGCCGCGGGTACGGCGGTCAAAGAACCTCAGCGGCAGCGATTCAATGTGCTCAAAAAGGTCTCGTCTAATATCAAAAACAATCCTCTGAGCAGCGCGAACCATAATTTGCGTGTAACCAACACTGGTAAGAGCGCCAATTGCATACACAACCGCCGTAAACACAACAAGGTTGGTAAAGCCACTTACGTCTCCCCTGCCCACTGCGGCAACAACAGGCTTAATCATATAGGTGCCCAGAAGCGCCGCTAAACCGCTGATAGAAACAAGAAGTGCCACCAACATAAGGCGTTTCTTAGCGTGACCTAAGTACGAGACAAACACTCTAATGGTATGTCCGATGTTTTGAGGACGTGCTCCTCCTGCGCGATTAGCCATGTGACACCTCCTTACCAGCAGCGTCAATGTCTGACTGACTACCGCCAGTCTGCGACTCATACAGCTCTCTATAGATAGGGCTCTTGGCGAGAAGTTCTGTGTGGGTGCCAGTCATATGAACCTTACCGTTATCAAGAACGACAATCTGATCGGAGTCCATAACCGAGTTCACACGCTGGGCAATGATGATCTTTGTCATGTCAGCAAGTTCGGCAAGTCCTGCACGAATCTTTGCGTCAGTTGCGGTATCAACCGCGCTGGTAGAGTCATCAAAAATGATGATTTTTGGCTTCTTCAAAAGCGCACGTGCAATACAAAGACGCTGCTTCTGGCCACCGGAGACATTAACGCCACCCTGACCAAGGTCTCCGTCCAAGCCACCAATCCTGTCAAGAAACTCATCAACGCATGCAATAGAACACGCGTGGAGCAGTTCCTCATCAGTTGCGTTTGGATCGCCCCAGAGCAGGTTGTCGCGGACGGTACCGCTGAACAGCACATTTTTCTGAAGGACAACAGACACTGCGTCACGAAGTGAAACAAGATTGTAGGAGCGGACGTCATTCTCGCCAACAAGCACGGTACCTTCAGTTGCATCGTACAAGCGAGCAATCAGCTGGATAAGGGTAGTTTTTCCGGAGCCGGTGCCGCCGAGAATACCAACGGTAGAGCCTGGCGCAAACGAGAGGTTAATGTCTTCAAGAACGTCCTCTTCAGCGCTCTGGCTGTACTTGAAGGACACGTTTTCAAAACGAACCTCGCCATTCTTAACGTCAGTCAAGCCGTGCTCTGGAGACTCAATAGCAGGCTCTTCGGAAAGAATCTCTCCAATTCGACGCACGCTGGTAATGGCGCGAGCAGTAAGCAAGAACACGCCAGAAATCATCATAAGAGAGTTCATGATAAGCAGTACATAACTCATGAAGCCTGTGAGCTCACCAACGCCCAGTCTACCAGCCATAATCATCTGGCCACCAAACCAAAGAATAGCCACGTTAGTGACATACATTGATGCTTGGAAAATAGGCAGGTTTAAAACGGAAGTGCCAAAGGTCTTTGTAGCAGTCTGCGCGTACTGGGTATTAACTTTTTCAAAGCGATCAGAGACATATCCTTCTCGGACATATGCCTTAATAGCACGCACGGCCGCAAAGTCTTCCTGCAGAGCCTCGTTAAGCTTATCCATTGCACTCTGCATAACGCGGTACAAAGGGCCAACGCGCTTCACGATAAAGAAAAGTGCAATCGCCAAGAAAGGCAACACGGCAAAATACACTACCGCCAGCTCTGGACTCATAATAAATGCCATAACCAAGCCCATGACCAGCATAATTGGTCCACGCATAAACGGACGAGTACCCATTGCAAAGGCGTTCTGAATAATGGTGACGTCTGACGTCAGTCGTGTGACCAAAGAGGATGAATCGTATTTATCAAGATTTGCAAAAGCAAACTCTTCCATACGGCGATACTCATCTTGCCTAAGTTGGGCACCTAGTCCCATAGCTGCTTTTGCTGAGTAGCGTGCATAGCCAATACCAGCAAACATGGCGAGAAGAGCAAAGACGACCATAACGGTGCCGTTTACAAAAACAGTCTGAAGGTTGCCTTGCAAAATGCCCTGGTCAACAATTTGGGCCATGAGTACAGGAATCACTAATTCGAGTAGGGACTCTGCAAACACGCAGAGTCCCGACATAACAAAGTCCTTTTTATACGCGCCAAAATGGTCCAAGATTACCTTTAACTCAGCGCGAGCAGATGGAGCTTTTTCTTTTACAGAAACATCGTTCATTTCTAAAACACCATGTACCTTACTGTCTTGCGTTGCTTGGCTTGCTTATACCTCTTTTGGAAGCGTCTGAAGCGAAACCTCTTTGAGCTGCTCATTAGAAACAGGCGAAGGAGCGCTCGACATCAAATCAGAGCCAGAAGTAGTCTTTGGGAATGCCATGACATCACGGATGGAATCGGCACCTGCAAGCAACATGCATACGCGGTCAAGACCAAGTGCAAAACCACCCATTGGAGGTGCACCAAACGTCAGAGCCTCCATCAAGAAGCCAAACTGAGCCTTTGCACGCTCTTCAGTAAAGCCGAGTTTCTCCAGAATCTTAAGCTGCAGCTCAGCATTGTGAATACGCATTCCGCCGCCACCAGCCTCAAAGCCATCCATGACAAAGTCGTACGTATACGAACCCATAGCCAGAGGGTCAGTGTCCAGAAGGTCAAGCTCATCCTCACGAGGAAGCGTAAAGGGCTGGTGCTCAGAAGCGTAGGACTGAGTTTCCTCATCCCAGTGGAACAGTGGGAAATTAACAATCCAGAGGAAATCATGACCTTCTCGCGGTACATCCAAGACCTTTGCCATATGCAGGCGCATACCACCAAGAATCTCATCTGTCTCCAGGCGGCCACCCACAGCAAAGAGAATCAAGTCCCCTGCCTCAGCAGACATCTCTGCACGCAGTGCTTCAAGCTCTTCTGGCGAGAAGAACTTGGTGATAGGACCTCCCACGGAGCCATCCTCTTTGAAGGCAACCCACGCAAGTCCCTTGGCACCAAAGCCAGCAGCTACCTCGGCAAGCTTATCTACCTGAGAGCGTGGCCAGGTACCTGCACCCTTAACGTTGATTGCCTTGACGTACTGGCCTTCTGTTGTAGCAGCAGAGCTAAAGAGCTTAAAGCTGGACTGCTTAAAGACCTCAGAGACATCGTGGAGCTCCATACCAATGCGGGTATCAGGCTTATCGGAGCCGTAGGTATCCATTGCGTCCCAGTACTGAATCTTGCGCAGTGGAGCTGGGAACTCAATGCCCATCTTTGCAAATGCATCGCCCAGAATATCCTCAAGCTCGGCCATGACATCTTCCTCGCGGACAAATGCCATCTCCATATCAACCTGTGTAAACTCAGGCTGACGATCTGCACGAAGATCCTCATCGCGGAAGCACTTAGTAATCTGGTAGTAGCGCTCAATACCGCCAATCATCAGCAGCTGCTTCAACAGCTGTGGAGACTGTGGCAGTGCGTAGAAGTTTCCGCCCTGCATTCTGGAAGGAACCAGGAAGTCACGAGCGCCCTCAGGAGTAGATTTGAACAGCGCCGGAGTCTCTACCTCAGTAAAATCACGCTTATGGAATGCCTCACGAAGCGCAAAGGCAAAATCAGAACGCATACGAAGATTCTGTGCCATCTGAGGACGACGCAGGTCAACATAGCGGTACCTCAAGCGAAGGTCCTCGTTAACGTCAATGTGGTTCTCAATCTGGAATGGTGGAACAGCGCTGGTGTTAAGAACCTCAATCTTTGAAGCAAGTACCTCTACCTCACCGGTAGCAAGAGCCTCATTGGTCTGACCTTCAGAGCGATGCTGAACCGTACCGGAAATCAGAACAGGCCACTCAGGACGAATAGTCTCTGCAGTTGCAAATGTTTCTGCACCTACATCTGGGTCAAACAGAATCTGAGTTAAACCCTCGCGGTCACGGAGGTCAACAAAGATCAGGCCACCAAAGTCACGACGACGCCAAACCCAACCAGTGAGCGTAACGGTCTGACCGATATGCTCTGCACGAAGCTCTCCGCAGGTATGCGTATGCATGCTGTGCAAATCAACAGCTGCGTGAGCGGAATAATTCTGGGGGTTTTCTGAGGAACAATCCATTTTTATCCTTTCGTCTTTGCTTCCCTGTGCCAAATCGGGAAGCTCCTTCAAGACGGCAAAAACGTGTAGACGGCACGTTCTTGCTCATAGATAAAACATTGTACTCTCCAACGTTTAGTCGAATCCTCTCAATCTAAACTTAGTGGAGATTCACGAGGAATAAATAACTTACCGTCACACTTTTACGCTAGACTGAAATTGATACACATGAGCCCTCTTACAGGGCGAGAAGAACTTGGAGCTTTCATGGCCTATAAAGCCGCTGTATTTGATCTAGACGGAACACTTCTGAACACTATTGTTGATCTTGCTTGGGCAACCAATTACGCCCTTGAGCAGTTCAACATGCCTACCTATACCGTTGATGAGGTCCGTCAGATGGTTGGAAATGGCGTTGCTAAGCTTATCCGTGACGCAGCGCCAGAGGGTACCGATGATGCAACATACCAGCGCGTACTCGCATGCTTTAAGGAGCACTACGCTGATCACAGTTTGGATAACACTGCACCCTACCCTGGCATCCTTGATGCGGTTGATACGCTTAGGGCTGCAGGTATAAAGTGCGCCGTTGTCTCAAACAAGCCAGACTTTGCTATTGCAGATTTAATGCGCAATTTCTTCCCAGGTAGATTTGACTTTGCCTTAGGTCAGCGAGATGACCTTAAAAGAAAGCCTGATGCAGAACCCGTCCATTACGCCCTTGCTCAAATTGGTGTTGACCCTCAAGACGCTGTCTACATTGGAGACTCCGAGGTTGATGTTGCAACAGCACACAACAGCGGTATGCCTTGCATAAGTGTTACCTGGGGATTTAGGGATAAAGAAACGCTTCTAGCTGCAGGTGCTACCACGCTTTGCGATACCGCAGAAGAAATGGTGCAAGAAATTCTCAAATAGTAGCACTAAAAATTACAACCGTTCATCATTGCCGTTGAGCGAGAAAAAACGTCCGCTTGCCTATGCCTCTCAATTCATCTGAATAAGCGTATTCGGAGGGCGGTATAGTCAATAAAAGTGCGTCCATAATTTGCGCGCAAGCGACGTGGAAAGGATTGCATCATGGGCAAGAAAAGTTCTGAGGTTCTCCAGATTTCTTACGAAGACCTGGTAGAGTACCTGCACAGTAATCACTCTGTGTACATGCAAGTCGGACACCAGGTTTATTACCTCACTGATGTCAACTTTGAGGCATGGAGAGCTCAAGACACCAGCATCAGAAACTCAAAGAACCACTTTGTAGATTGTTCTGAATTAGTTCCTACGCTAGACGAATTTCTCGCGCTTCCTTTTATTAATGGAAAAACAATTAAAGACGTTTTTGCGCATGCAACGTTCTATGCATCCATGAAAAACGAAAAATCTGAGTAATTCAAAATAATCAGCATTTTGCTGACTATCTCTCAGCTGAAACTTAAAGGACCTGTTCACGCAGGTCCTTTTTTACCAGGTAAATTACCTTAATAATCTGCATCTCATACAAAAAACGCCGATGCAGTGCACCGGCGTTTTACGTTTAATTTGAGAGAACCTGTCTACTCAACAGGCTTCTGAACCTCAAGAACCTCGGCAATCTCAACCTCGGCAGAAACAGTACCAGCAAGCTCTGGAATAAGATCGTTGTATTTATTCGCAGAAGCCAGGTCGGAAGAAGCAGTCTTTGCATAACGTTTAACTGCCGCAGCAGCACGGTTAACGGCACTCAGGGTACCCGCACCGCCAACACATCCACCTGGGCAAGCCATACCCTCAAGAAGATAACCTGGATATTTACCCTTAACAGCATCCTTGAGCATAGCTCGACACTCAGCAAGGCCGTCAACAGCCATGACAGGAACTTCTTTATCAGGGTACTTCTGGTGGATGACGTTTACTACGGCACCTGCTACGCCGCCAGCAACTGCAAAAGCACGACCGTCATGAGAAGCGTTTTCAAAATCGGAGTTGTCATCATCAAGCTTGGTGTAGTCAATACCCTTAGACTCCATCATTCCTGCAAGCTCCTCAAAGGTCAGAACAAAATCGACCTCGGACTTAACGGAGCGACGTAGTGCCTCAAGTTTCTTAGCGGTGCATGGTCCAATAAAGACAATCTTGGACTCTGGATTTTGTTTTCTTACCAAACGAGCGGTCAGAACCATTGGGGTAAGAGCCATAGAGATAGCATCAGCATGCTCTGGGTGCTCTTTTTTAGCCATTGCAGACCAGGAAGGGCAGCAACTTGTTCCCATAAAGGGAAGCTTTTCTGGGACTTCTTTGACAAAGTCTTCTGCTTCCTGAACAGTACAGAGGTCAGCACCGGTTGCTACCTCTTCTACCTCGGCGAATCCCATCTCCTTGAATGCCTCACGAAGACGACCAACGCTGCCCTTGCCAAACTGACCAACAAATGAAGGAGCCACAATTGGCACAACGGTGTAACCCTCATTGATAGCCTGAATTACCTGGAAAATCTGGCTCTTATCGGCAATTGCACCAAAGGGGCAATTGACCAGGCACTGACCACAAGAAACGCACTTCTCGTAATCAATGTCTGCGCGACCGTGCTCATCAGAGCCAATAGCGTCCATACCACAAGCAGCGGCGCAAGGGCGTACGTGGTGATGAATTGCCTGGTAAGGGCAAACCTTGAAGCACATGCCACACTGAATGCACTTCTCCTGATCAATATATGCCTTTTTGTCCACGAAGCTAATTGCCTCTTTAGGACAAATCTCTCGACAAGGGTGTGCAAGACAGCCCTGGCAAGCGTTGGTAACGCGATACACGTTATCCTCGCAGGCATTGCACGCAAACTTAACAATGTTGATCAGCGGTGGCTGGTAATAAACCTCTGGTCGAGAGGCCTCCTCCAGGCCGTCAGAAATATGCTCTGGTTGATCAACACCTTGCATAGGCATGCCCATAGTCATGCGAATGCGCTCACCAACAATAGCGCGCTCCAAGAAGACGCTCTCGCGATACGTTGCAATATCACCAGGAATAATCTTGTAAGGTAGCTCTTCCATCTGGCGAGCAATTTCATCAACGCTCTTGTCTGCTTTTTCATACGCAAGCGCTGAAACCTCTTTAAATACCTTCCTGCGGATTTCAGTCAGGTTGGTATAGACACCTCGCATTGTGCCAGGCATTTCTCCCCCTCCTCGTTCACTTTATGCACGTCTGGGTAACGTATTTGCACAAAATGAATGTATGTCTCTACCACAAAGTATGTACTATTAGTCCACCTCAGTGACACCAAAATAAGAAAATCGCTCTGGAATGTCCGTTTTAATCACAATTTTTGCGCTCGTGACTGGATGAATAAATCCAACGCGATATGCATGCAGCATTAACGGCTGCGGTTTATGCTTCTTTTTTGCTCCGCGCTGCAAAGAAGACACGCCTCCGTATAACGCATCTCCTACCAGAGGAAATCCAAGTGACGAGAGGTGCACTCTAATTTGATGCTTTCTTCCTGTCAGCAAATTGACCAATAACAAGCTCTGAGTTTGACTTTGCGCTGACGATGCAACCTTAATGAGGCGCACCTCTGTTTGAGAAGGTTTGCCTGTGGCTGAGACCCTCATCTTCTGAGCATCATGCCGATCTTTTCCAATTGCCTTATCTATCAGCAGTTTATTTGGCTCAAACGCTCCCTTAACAGCTGCAAGATACTCTTTGGAAAGCTCCTTGGAGGCAATAAGCTGGTCAAACTGCGACTGCGTTTCTTTTTTGAGCGAGAAGAGTACTATGCCCGTAGTCTCCTTGTCAAGGCGATTCAGAGCTTGGACCTGGGAAAGATCTATCTGGCTTGAGCTCACAAGTGCGTGGAGTTTCTCGCAAACTAGCTCAGTTAACGAGGGTTCATGGGTACCGTCCGCATGAACGATAATTCCCGCCGGTTTATTCACGGCAAGTAGATAGTCGTCCCGATACAAAACCTCAAGGTTGTTTTCAGACTGAAGAGCATCCACGCTACTCACCTCGCTTAACCACGTAGCGCTGCTCAGAAAGCACCTGAGCAAATGACTCGATTGTGCTCCACACGTGGTCGGTGCGTCGCCAAGCAACACTGACCGAATATGACATTTCTTTTCCTAGCTCAATAATATGGAGGCCAGATGTTTCAAAGTCGTAGTAAGAAGAAGCCACCAGCTCTGACGGCAAGAAGCACGCGCCAACCCCTCTCATGGCAAGTGCCAAAAGCGTCTCGGAGTTTCTGGACATAACCTTGATGGTAGGAGATATACCCGACGCGGCAAACGCATGGCGAGCAAAACTACCTGCAATGTCTCGTTTACCAACCGTTAAGAAGGGGCAAGCTTCCAAAGCCGTGAGCTTCCCCGTCTTTTTTACTTGCGAAACAACCGAGTCAACCTTATCTGCATACAAAGACTCAAGAAGCGCTTGAGAGACAACCAGAACGATCTTCTCGTCAAACAGCTTTTTAACAACCAGGTCATACGACGATGAATTAACTGTTGCAACAATCAAGTCAAGCTGGCCTTCGGATAGCCACTCAACAAGCTCGTCATTCTCGCCTTCATCAAGCTCAATGGAGATATTTGGGTGCAATTTTTGGAAAGCAGCAATGGAGCGCGGCATGATGATGTGGCCTCGTGTAGCAGTGACACCAACACGCAGGCGACCTCGCTCGTTGCCTGCAATATCAAGAAACTCTTGATCCATGGCGCGACGCTGAGCCTGGAACCTACGGGCATAACGCAAGAACTCTTCTCCCGCAAACGTGAGCGACAGCGGGACCGTACGTTCTAGCAGCTTAGAACCAAGTTCTTTTTCTGCTGCCGCAATATTTGCCGAGAGCGTTTGCTGCGTTACGCTCAGGCGTTCAGCCGCCTTGGTAAAGCTCTTTTCTTCTGCAACGGCAACAAAATAATCCATGGTTTGAAAGTTCATTTTTGCTCCCACTGTATTACAAAAATTACTTGTAATTATAACCATTGAAAACAGTTGGACTTCAACTTTTTAGTTGCCTACTCTATTTACATAAGAAATTCGTTTGGAGTGGATGCATGGTAGAGCTAATAGTACTAAGTGCCTTTGCGGTGATGCTCATCGTAGGTACAGCCCTATCTTTCCCCCTTACATCTATCTTGACCATTGGTTTCTTCCTCTTTTTTGGTTACGGACTCTCTCGTAAAATCTCTGCAAAAAAGCTTCTTTTGGCAGCCTTTGAATCTGTTTGGGAAGTTAAAACAATTATTGCGCTGTTTGCTGTTGTTGGTGCTATGAGCGCAGCATGGCGAGCAGCTGGAACCATTCCAGAGATTGTCAGCATTTCCGCTTCTCTTATTTCTCCTTCTGTCTTTATTCTGGCAACATTCTTACTTTGCACCATGATGTCCATGCTTTTGGGTACCGCATTTGGTACTGCCGCAACCATGGGTATCATTTGCATGTCTATTGGTAAGGCAATTGGAGCAAGCGAGTTCTTTATTGGTGGCGCTGTTCTTGCAGGTAGCTACTTTGGCGATCGTTGCTCCCCTATGTCTACCAGCGCAATCCTTGTTTCGCAGCTCACCGATACCAATCTATCCAAGAACATTAACCGCATGCTTCGTACTAGCGTGGTGCCTTTTATTGCTGCATGTGTTATCTACGTGGCCTGGGACTTCTTTATGGCAAACACGGGAACTATCCCTGATGTCACGGGTCTTCTGAGCCGTTCCTTTAGACTTTCTTTGATTTCACTTACACCAGCACTTCTTGTCATTGTTTTCTCGCTTCTTAAGGTTGATGTCATTGTGACCATGGCGTCCAGCCTGGTACTTGCCTGCGTTCTGTGTGTCACCGTCCAGCGCGTTCCTCTTACAGACCTGCCAGTCATCCTGCTCTTTGGTCTACGTGCCCCAGGAGCTACCGTTGCAAACATGGTTAATGGCGGCGGCGTCTTCTCCATGATGAACGTCTTGACAATCGTGACCATTTCTTCAAGCTACGCTGGTCTTTTCCAGACGACTGGTCTGCTTCGTCGTATGTGCCAGCTGGTAGCTGACCTCTCCGATAACTCCACGCCTTTCTTTGGCGTTCTGATTACCAGCATGTTTACCTCGATGGTTTCTTGCAACCAGACCTTGGCTATTATGCTGACAAACGATCTGTGCGAGAACGCAGAAAACTCTTCCAGCGCTCTTGCTTTGGATATCGAGAATAGCGCTGTAATTCTTGCTCCACTAGTACCGTGGTCCATCTCAAACATCTCGGTGCTCTCTGCAATTGGCGCACCTTCCATGAGTCTTCTAGCTGCGAGCTTCCTTTATTTGCTGCCTCTTTGGACTCTGGGAATTTCCCTGTGGCTCCATCGCCGTCCAGCAAAAATTGACGGTCACCGCGCTCGTTGGCTTGGCCTTACCTCTGACGATGTCCGCAGCTGCTCATGGCCTCACGTGCAGGACGAAGATACAACGAATGCGACTACAAGCCTCCCTGCTGTAAAGGTTGCCTAACAAAACAAAAACCTCTCATGCCTAAGACATGAGAGGTTTAAATTTGACTTCTAGTCCTATTTGTTACTGTCTTGCTTTAACCTCAGCAACAAGCTGGTCAGCAGGCACCTGTACCTGCTCGTGAGACTCCATGTCACGAAGGGTTACCGCACCAGCCTCAACCTCATCTGGACCAATGACCACGCAAAGCGTTGCGCCCATCTTATCTGCCTGCTTAAACTGAGCCTTCAGCGAACGACCAGTACGATCAGCCTCGCATCTAATGCCAGCCTCACGCAATGCCAGCACGGTATCAAATACAACAGGAGCCTGATCAGCGCCTGCGCAAGCAACATACACACAGCTTGGAGCCGCTGGCTCAGCTGCAACACCAAGAGCTTCCAGCGCCAGCATAATGCGCTCAAAGCCAACAGCAAATCCAACGCCTGGGGTTGGCTTTCCGCCTTCAAGCTCAACAAGACCGTCATAACGGCCACCGCCGCCGATAGCACCAACGCCAGCGTTTGGAATCTCTACCTCAAAGACAGTACGTGTGTAGTAATCCAGACCGCGAACAAGCGCTGGATCCTCAACGTACGAAATACCAGCAGCGTCCAGATATGCCTTGACCTGCTCATAGTGAGCGCGGCAATCATCACACAGGTTGTCAGAAATGAGTGGAGCGTCCTTCATAACCGCGTGACAGCTCTCGTTTTTGCAGTCAAACGCACGAAGCGGATTAATCTCTGCGCGCTCAAGACAGTCCTCACACATCTCATCCTTGTGATCAAGAATGAACTGCTTGACCTTCTCGCGATATGCTGGGCGGCACTCCGCGTCACCCATGGAGTTAATCATGAGCTTCATATCAGCTGGCGAGAAACCCATCTGCTCGTAAAACTTCATCAACATGATGATGGACTCTGCATCGGCAGCTGGATCTGAAGCTCCAAGCCACTCAACACCTACCTGGTGGAACTGGCGCAGACGGCCCTTCTGAGGACGCTCTCCTCTGAACATTGCCTCAGCGTACCAAAGCTTTGCAGGAGTTCCTCCTTGTGGCACAAAGTTGTGCTCAACAGCAGCGCGAACCACACCAGCAGTTCCCTCAGGACGCATAGCCATGCGCTGACGAGGCTTAAGACCGGACTCATTACCGGCAGCCAGCAAATCATCAAGTAGCGCGCCTGAAAAAACGCGGAACATCTCTTTGCGTACGACGTCGGTGGACTCACCAATACCGTGAACAAAGGTATCTACCTGCTCAAGTGCAGGAGTCTCAATGCGGTCAAAGCCGTAAGTACCAAACAGATGGCGGGCAACATCTTGCATATGCTCCCAAGAGCGCATATAGCCGCCGTAAAGATCTTCGGTACCTTGAATTCTCTGACCCATGAATCCTCCTTGTTAGAACATAGACGCTTCTAGTTTACCCGTGAGCGGCAACTCTGGCACAGAAAAGCTTTCATAACTTTTGAAACCTATGAAAAAATCCGATTATTTTCTAGAAAACGTGAAAAAGTGCGTATGTGAGGGTTGCTTTTTAATTCCTACCATTTAGTATGAATTAGCGGATTTTGGGGTATGACAAAAACATCAGTGACATTGGCGTTTGTCTTTGCCACAAAACCGCACTAGCACAAGGTTTTGCTCACCCTAGAGCTGCCCAAACTTGCTAGTCACAAACGTATCACGTGCTTGCACGTAGAGATATTTGGAGAGAGATTTATGGCAACTGAGCTACTCCGTGTAAACGGAATTTCTGCAGGTACCGAGGAGAAATCCATCCTGCATTCAATTGATTTGAGCATTGGTGATGGCCAGGCTCACGTTCTGATGGGACCTAACGGCGCAGGTAAATCAACACTTGGCCGCGTCATTATGGGTGATCCTACCTATAAGATTACCGATGGCTCCCTTATCTTTAACGGCGAGGATGTAACTGAGCTTGCTGCAGATAAGCGCTCTCTTGCGGGCATCTTCCTCTCCTATCAGGCACCTGTTGAGGTTCCTGGCGTTCCTCTTTATTCATTCCTGCGTACCATTACACAAATGCGCCCTGAGCTTAAGATGACTGCCCGTCAGTTCCGTCAGCGTGTTGGTCAGATTTCTGATCAGCTTGAGCTTGACCAGGGCTTCTTGATGCGTGAACTTAACGTTGGCTTCTCTGGTGGCGAGAAGAAAAAGGTTGAGATGCTCCAGCTTCTGCTGCTTCAACCTAAGCTTGCCATTCTCGACGAGACAGACTCTGGCCTGGACGTTGACGCGCTCTCCGTTGTTTCAAAGGGCATTCAGGCCTATCGCGAGACCTGCGACGGCTCGCTGCTCATCATTACTCACAACACCCGCATTCTTGAGCGCCTTGAGATTGACCGCACTCACGTCATGGTTAAGGGTCACCTGGTGGCAGATGGTCCTGCTGACCTTATCAACCAGATTGACCACGAGGGCTTTGAGCGTTTTGAGAACCAGTCTGATGAGGGCGGTGCTAACTAGTGAGCGAGAAGAAGCGATCTGAGGTCGCTGACGTAGACCGCTCGCTCTACGACTTCACCAAGTCCGAAGAGGGTTACGAGCGCTACGATGATGGCCTTACGCCAGAAATTGTGCGTGCTATTTCCGAGAAAAAAGAAGAGCCCGAGTGGATGCTCCAGATGAGGTTGTCGGCCCTGGAAACCTATCACCAGCGCCAGATGGCTACCAACTGGGGACCTTCTATTGCAGGTCTGGATTTGAACCATATCTCCACGTATGTCTCGCCAAAAACTCAGCAGGCAAAAAGCTGGGACGACGTACCTGAGGATATTAGGGATACCTTTGATCGTCTGGGCATTCCACAGGCAGAAGCAGAGAGCCTTGCTGGTGTTGGTGCTCAATACGATTCTGAGATTGTCTATCACAACATGCGTGAGGAAGTTGCTGAGCAGGGTGTTATTTACACCACCATTGAGGATGCTTTGCACGACCCGCAGTGGGAGCCTGTTGTTAAAGAGTACTTTGGCAAGCTAATTCCTCCTTCAGACCACAAGTTTGCGGCTCTGCACTATGCTGTGTGGTCTGGTGGTTCTTTTGTGTATGTTCCTAAAAACGTCACTCTGGATTATCCACTTCAGAGCTACTTTAGGTTGAATGCTCAGGGCGCTGGCCAGTTTGAGCACACACTTATTATTGTTGAGGAAGGCGCTGACCTGCACTTTATTGAAGGCTGCTCCGCACCTAAGTACTACGCAGCAAACCTCCATGCAGGAGCTGTTGAGCTCTTTGTTAAGGATGGTGCTCGTCTGCGTTACTCGACCATCGAAAACTGGTCCAAGAACATGTACAACCTCAACACCAAGCGCGCCATCATTGGCAGCAATGCAAAGATGGAGTGGGTCTCGGGCTCTTTTGGTAGCCACGTTTCCTACCTCTACCCATCTACCATCATGAATGGCGATTTCTCTAACTGCGAGTTCACCGGTATTACGTTTGCAGGAGCTACGCAGGACCTGGATACAGGCTGCAAGGTTATTATCAACGGCTCCAACAACTCGGCAAACGTTGACACTAAGTCCATCTCCAAGGATGGCGGCGTCAATACCTTCCGCTCTGCAGTTACCGTTGGCCGCAAGGCAGAAAACGCTCGCGTGGCGTTCTCTTGCCAGTCGCTAATGCTGGATAACATCAGCCGTTCCGACACCATCCCAGAGATGGATGTTCGCAATGCAACTGCTCAGATTGGACACGAGGCAACTATTGGCCGCATTTCTGACGACACCGTTTTGTATCTGATGAGCCGCGGTTGCTCTGAGGCTGAGGCTCGTACCATGGTAGTCAACGGATTTGCAAACCCTGTCTCAAAGGAGCTCCCAATGGAGTACGCCGTTGAGATGAACAATCTGATCAAACTCGAGATGGAAGGAGCGATTGGCTAATGGATAACGTTTTAATTAATCGCGCCAACGTTCCTGCAGCTCAGACATGGAACCGTCTACGCGCTAACTCACTGCCACTTACCGTCCCTGATCATGCTGATGCAGGCACAGTGTACCTGCCTCTACCTCGTCTTTTTGAACGCATTGAGTGTGGAATGGGCCAAGAGGTTACTGACTACGTAGAGTCACAGGCATTCAAGTCTGATTTCTACAATGTTCCCGCTCATACCAAGCGAGAAGAGCCTATTGTTGTTGCTGTTTCTGCAGCTCAAAATCAGTGCGCTAATACCGGCATCATTGTGCGCGAAGGTGCTGAGGCTACCGTAGTTATCGCTGCGTTTGCAGGCGATGCGAGCGACGTCGACGACGCGGCTGCAGGCAGCGACGCGAACGACGATGTGCTTCCAACCAGCGCTGCGCTCACCCGCATTGTGGTTGAGGCTGGTGCAAAGCTGCACCTTATTGAGATGCTTGGCGTCAACGAGGGCCAGCAGCACCTTGAAAGCGTTGGCCTCGAGATTCACCAGAACGCGGCTGTTGATGTTAAGCAGTACGCTCTGGGTGGATCAACCATCGGTCTTGGACTCACCGCTAACTTAGTTGGTGCTCGAGCTCGCCTTGACCTCAACAATCGCTATCACGCCACTCACGAAGAGACGCTTGATATCAACCACCTAGTACGCATGCGTGGTACCTCTACGCGCGCGCAGCTCACCGAGTCTGGCGTCCTTAACGAGGCAGCTAAGAAGACGCTTCGCGCAACCATCGATCTTGTCCGCGGTGCAAAGGATGCCCAGGGCAACGAGATTGAAACGGTCATGATTCTTGGTGACGACGTTGTCAACAAGACCATGCCTGTTATTCTCTGTGATGAGGACGATGTTGCTGGTAACCACGGAGCTACCATCGGATCCGTCTCCCCTGAGCAACTTGATTACCTTGCAGCTCGAGGACTTTCTCGCCAGGCTGCTGAGCAGCTGTTTATACGCGCTCTCTTTGAAGACGCCATCATCAACGCGCCTGAGGAGATTTCCCACCGCGTGGCTGTTGAGCGTTGCGAGGCTGAGCTGGGCGCAGAAATTGCTCACGACTATGACGAAGCTGCAGCTAGTGACGATGCAGCTGGCAGCGATGGCAGGAATTCCGACGCTAAAGCCGATTCCAGCAAAGGTGGTGTCGCGTAATGACCGACGCAGAAGTTGCTCAGATTACCGATAACCCTTACAAGGCAGATTTTCCGCTGCTGGCAGCAAATCCCGAGGTAGCTTACTTGGATAGTGCTGCTACTTCTCAGCGCCCACGCGCGGTTATTGAGGCGCAGTCTAGCTTCTACGTGACCATGAACGCAAACGCTCTGCGCGGATTGTACCGTTGGAGTGTGGAAGCAACCGCAGCTATCGAGGGAGCTCGTGCTTCAATTGCAAAATTCATTGGAGCTGTCGATAAAAACGGCAAGCCAGAAAGCCAGCAGATTATCTTTACGCGCAACACTTCTGAGGCGCTTAATCTGGTTGCTTCAAGCCTTGGCCGCTATGCACTCAAGCCAGGCGATGACGTGGTCATTTCCATTATGGAGCACCACTCCAATATCATCCCATGGCAGCAGATTTGTAAAGTTACCGGCGCTAACCTGGTGTACCTGCGCATGAATTCGCAGTACCAGATTACGCCTGAAGAGATTGCGTCAAAGATTACCGAGCGCGCAAAGATTGTGTCTGTCACACACGTCTCCAACGTGCTGGGCACCCGCAATGACATCAAGGCCATTGCCAAGCGCGCTCACACTATGGGCGCCTACATGGTTGTCGACGCCGCCCAATCCGCACCTCACATCCCTATTGATGTGCACGATCTTGACTGCGACCTGCTAGCTTTCTCGGCACATAAGATGTGTGGACCTATGGGTATTGGCGTGCTTTGGGGCCGCGCTGAACTGCTTGATGCCATGCCACCGTTCCTTACCGGTGGCGAAATGATTGATTCCGTCACCGAAACCAGCGCTGTTTGGGCTCCTGTTCCCGAGAAGTTTGAGGCAGGCACGCAGGACGCCGCAGGTATCTATGCTACCGGCGCCGCTGTCGAATACCTCAACGGCTTGGATATGGCAAAGATCGAGAAGCGAGAAGAACTTCTCGCCAGGTACTTGGTGCAGCAACTGTGCACGCTGGACTTTGTTGATATCGTTGGCTCTAAGCTGGGACAAAACCACGTGGGCGCTGTGGCGTTTAACGTGCGCGGCGTTCATCCACACGACGTCTCGAGCATCCTAGACATGAACAACGTTTGCATTCGCGCTGGTCATCACTGCGCCGAGCCGCTTCTGATTGAGTTGCACGAGTCCAGCACCTGCCGCGCATCCGTTGCGTTCTACAACGATAAACACGACATTGACCAGCTCATCGAGGGTCTTAACCAGGTATGGAAGATCTTTGGCAGCGCGGTCAGCAACAAATAAAACAAGGAGTTGAAATAAGTGGCAGCAAACGACCTGTATAACGCTGAGTTTATGGACCACGTTTCTCACCCCGATTACAAATACCAGATGGATAATCCAACCGTCTCCCACGAGGGTGTTAACCCTTCTTGTGGCGATGAGCTGACGTTTTCCGTGCGCATTGAGGACGGAAAGATTGCCGAGGCTGCTTTTGTGGGCAGCGGATGTGCAATCTCTCAGGCATCGGCCGACATTATGAGCGACCTGATGATTGACCGCACCCCAGAAGAGGCCATTGAGCTCTGCAAACTCTTCGGTCGCATGATTCGCGGAGAAGAGACTGACGAGGCCGTGCTTGACCAGCTGGAAGACGCCAACATTCTGCACGACATCGCACACATGCCTGCGCGCGTTAAGTGCGCTGAGCTGGCATGGCACACGCTCGAGGAGATGCTCGAGGCTCACAACAGCGGTTCCGCCGCAGCTGGCGCATCTACCACCGAGGATGGCGCCGCGAGCGCGGGCAACGGCAGCGCTACAAGCGCGAGCAACAGCGGCGCCGCAAGCGCCAAGGACGGCGAGTAGCCGTGGCCGGAATGTTCTCTACAAAGGGAATGTACGCGCTTCGCGCAATGGCTGACCTGGCCGTTCACGACGGCTGGGTCTCGCTGGGCGACGTTTCCGAGCGCCAGAACATCTCGCGCAAGTACCTTGAGCAGGTCATTGCCCTGATGCACAAGGCTGGATACGTCGAGAGTCTGCGCGGAAAGGGCGGCGGCTATCGACTCACGCGCAAGCCCGAGGACTACACGCTGGGTGAGATTCTTCGCGCGGCCGAGGGCAACCTTGCTCCCGCTAACTGCCTGAACTGCACAAACACTACGCTTTGCCCTCAGATGGAGTCCTGCACCACCATCAACATCTGGCGCGACCTTGGCCGCATGACCTCCAGTTTCCTGGACAGCAAGACGCTCGCGGACATTGCCCGCAACGAAGGCAATATGCACGTCTCCCCCGCCGACAATCCCGCTGCTGAGTAAGCGTTTAAGCTGCGCTTTTATTGTCGTGTGCGGTGAGGCTTGCACAGCGAGAAGACTTTGGAGTGCACCGGGTTTCTCGCGAGAAGAGCGCACCAGGAGTGCGCCGAGTGTGAGCCTGAAAATCACATCATGTCTGAACGATTTGCCGGATTCTCTTACCATGTCTGAGTGATTTGCCGGTTTTTCTCACCAAGTCTGAGCGATTTTACTCAGACTTGGTAAGTTATTCAGGCTCTGATTTCCTAGGGCTTGATCGATTTCCTAGGGCTTGAACGATTTCCTAGGCTTGAAGAATTTATCGTAGATTCAAGTTAGTATTTCTAAATCTTTTCTAACTCTTTCCACAATTTAATTCTTTTCTCTCTTTCAATTTGCCTTTGTTTTGAAGATGTATGTCTTCTTGGTAGATTTAGCCTAGAGCGAATGACCGTAAATAGATTATCCATAAAAACGATATCGTCATATTCATTTTTGCTAATTACAAACTCTTCTATACCAGCAGCTAAAAGTTCGTTATTTCGTTTGTAGTCCCTGTCTGCGGCATCAATCGATTCATGAACAGATCCGTTATATTCAAGTGCTACATTTTGAGTACCTCGTGCATTTGATACACCGCTGGATAGAAGTAGATCGATTGCACGATTTTTCTTTTGAGATTTGATACCTGACATATTTTGTATCTCAAATTCTTTGTTTAACTCAACGCATGGAATAGCATATCCACCTTTATACACTGGCAATAAAGCTCGAAGTGCCAGTTTAACCTCCATCGGCGAAGCTGCATTTTCAACAGACAAATCTGCCGCAGCCTTTACTTTTCTAAAAGATCTAGCACCTTTCTTTTTGGTGAGATATGCAAGTAATTCTGACTTTTTAAAAAGAGGCGTATACCAATTTGACTGCAATTCTCCTGTTGACGCATCAATAACAAAACGTCCTTGGAATTCTGAAATGAGGAGTACTAGTTCAAACAGGCTCAATTTAGAAGCCATTTGAAACAGCAATTCAAATGGAGATGAAATTAAAACTGAAGAGCTGTTTATATTCAGTTTTATCACAGAACCAAACGAAGCACAGGTATCCACATGAAAATGAATTCCCTCATAAACACAAGAATTCTTTTTATTACTCACAGTAATTTCGACTGGATTTTTAAGTTCAATACCATAATCTACTAGCAACTCGGCATTAATAGCTCTAACCAAATCGCGATAAGGAATATCCTCTTTGGCCAGTAATTGTCTAGTATCTAAATTGAACTTATTCAGATACTCATTAAATCCATGAGTTAAGAGTTCGTGTCTCCGTGTTCGCAAAGCACGATAAATTTGTAGAGCAGATGTATGTGAAAGGTAATATTCCATATGGAAATAGTATTTCTAAAAGTCAAATAAGCAAAACGACAAAAAACCTACGAATATTTGACTAATACGGTATTTCCGCAGATAGATTAAAAACACCTTAAAATATCATCTTATAAAAGTCCTGCTACAAAGGTTAGACCGCTAAATAAATGTACTTTCTCAATTTCGTGACAAATAAGTGACAAAATTAGAATTCCATATTTAAATGAGTATTCTTCTCCATACTGCATGACGCAAATGAGTATTACTTGTTAATTGACGCTAGTCCGAAATGCGAACTTGACCAAGCGGCTTGCGCACTTCTCTTTCATGAAACTAAGCCTGAAATGTTTAACAAGTCTGAACAAAATCACTCAGATAAGGCGAGAAAAACAGGCAAATTACTCAGACATGGTGAGCAAATCCGGCAAATCATTCAGACTTGGCGAGAAAATCAGGCTCTCATCAAGTGCATCTCGCGAGAAGAACGTGCTGGGTGCACGTCTTTCGCACATGCCAGTCCAACAAAAAACGGACCTGGAGAAAATCCAGGTCCGTTGCTTCAACTAGCTGCGAGCGTGCGTCGCATCGTCGCATCAACGTGCCAACGCCCGCACGTTCAGCGTATGCTGCGGTTAGTTCCAAGCCTTACCGTCGGAACCAAACTCGCGGATGAGCTCCTTGGTACGCTCAACGATTGCCTCACGACCAGGCTTCAGGAGCTTACGAGGATCGTAGCCCTTGCCATTGTCAACAAGGCCAGCCTCGACGTACTTCTTGGTTGCCTCAGCAAAGACAAGCTGAAGATCGGTGTTGACGTTAATCTTGGAGATGCCCATAGAGATAGCCTTCTGAACCTGCTCTACAGGAATGCCGGTACCACCGTGGAGAACAAGTGGAAGATCACCGACGCGCTCCTTGATAGCCTTGAGCTGATCGAAGGAGAGGCCCTCCCAGTTAGCTGGGTAGATGCCGTGAATGTTGCCGATACCGCAAGCAAGGAAGTCAACGCCCAGGTCAGCAATCTTTGCGCACTGCTCAGGATCAGCAAGCTCACCCTTAGCGGTAACGCCGTCCTCGGTGCCGCCGATGCCGCCGACCTCAGCCTCAACAGAAATACCCTTTGCGTGAGCTGCCTTTACGACCTCTTCGGTACGCTTAAGGTTGGTCTCAAAATCAGGCTCGTGAGAACCGTCATACATGATGGAAGTAAATCCAGCCTCGATGCACTTGAATGCATCCTCATATGAACCGTGGTCAAGGTGAAGAGCAACTGGTACGGTGATGTTCTTGTCCTCAACAAGACGACGAACCATATCTGCAACAACGCGGTAGCTTACCTGCCACTTTGCTGCGCCGCTGGTGCACTGAATGATGACAGGAGAAAATGAGGTAGGCTATCAGTTCGAAGAAAGGAGCATCTTGTGAGCTATAAGCACTTTGATGCAGACAAAACTCGACTTACTTCGCCTGCTCAGCCTACAGATGAGGCAACAGACGAGAAGCCCAGCCTTCTTAAGGACGTCTCGATTACCCAAATTTTGGCGACGTCGCTTGCTGCGGTAACCGCTTTTGTGTTGTCAAACCAGATTGGTATTGCCGGCTCAATCATCGGCGTTGCCGTTGGTGCCGCTGCGTCGGCGCTTGCTTCGCAGATTTACCAGAACGTTATTAGGCGCTCTACGCACAAGTTTCGTAGCAGCGACAACGATGACTACAACCAGCAGGCATATCCTGACAGCAATCAGAGCACGCTCGAGGGCACGCAGTACATGCCTCAACCCCAATACGCACCTTCTCGCGATTACTACTCCAACGCTGCTTCTACCGCTGGACAATCGTCGCAGGTAAATCGTGCGCCAAAGCTTTCTCGCAAGCGTGTAAGAGCGCTGACTATCGTAACCATTATTTCGATTATCTTTACCATTTCTGCCGTCATTCTTTACGCCATGTTCCTCAGCTATATCACCGACGGATCCGGTCTTGGACCAAAGGTCAGCACCACCCCAGTTGTGACAGAAAAAACTGCGGATACCAGCAATTCAGCGGATAAGAAGAACGACTCCAGCTCTTCTAGCGAGAAAACCGACGAGTCAAGCAAATCCACTGATTCCAAGGATTCCTCTTCGGAGAGCACTGACTCCAAGAAATCAGAGACCACCAGCTCCGACAGCTCGTCTAGTTCGGAAAAGACTAGCGACTCTAGCAGCTCAAGTAACTCATCGGAGAGCAACTCTTCCAACAACAACTAACAGCAACTACAAGCAGCAGCTCTCACTGAGCTTGCTACAGAAAGGATGGGTATGGAAACCACAAACGCATGGAAAAAGTACACCTCGGAGGACCTGGAGAAGCTCCAGTCATTTACCGAGGGCTACAGAAAGTTTATCTCCGAGAACAAGACTGAGCGCGAGTGTACCTCAAGCGCCATCAAGCTTGCCGAGGCAGCAGGTTACGTCAAGCTTTCTGACGCCATCGCTGCAGGTAAAACCCTCAAAGCTGGCGACAAAGTCTACGCAGACATTCGCGGCAAGTCCGTCATCTTTGTCCAGATTGGCACCAAATCTCTGGAAGAGGGCCTGAACATCCTTGGTGCTCACATCGACTCCCCTCGCCTGGATGTCAAGCAGAACCCTCTTGAGGAGCGTAACGAGCTGGCAACCTTTGACACCCACTACTACGGCGGCGTCAAGAAGTACCAGTGGGTCACCATTCCTCTGGCAATTCACGGCGTTCTTGCACTTAAAGACGGTAGTGTCGTAAACGTATGCGTTGGCGAGGACCCAACCGATCCTGTTTTCTGCATCTCCGACCTTCTCATCCACTTGAGCGCAGAGCAGCTTGGAAAGACCGCTTCCAAGGTCATCGAGGGTGAGATGCTGGACCTTATTGTTGGTAATCGTCCACTTGTTTGGGGCCAAAATGGCGAGAAACCCGCTGATGCAGAGGGCGACGAGCCAAAGGAAGCTGTTAAGGCTAACGTCATCAATATCCTGAAGGACCTCTACGGCATTGAGGAAGCAGACCTTCTCTCCGCTGAGCTTGAGATTGTTCCTGCAGGTCCTGCTCGCGACATGGGCTTTGACCGCTCCATGATCTTGGGCTACGGTCACGACGACCGCAGTTGCTCCTACCCTTCCCTGATTGCGCAGCTTGAGTGCGACACTCCTGCTCGTACCTCGGTAACTATCCTGACCGATAAGGAAGAGATTGGCTCCGTTGGCGCTACTGGCATGAACTCTCTCTTCTTTGAGAACATCATGGCAGAGGTTCTGGCGCTTGCCGGTTTTGAGTCTCCACTTTCTCTGCGCCGCTGCATGGCTAACTCCTACATGCTCTCTAGCGACGTTTCTGCTGGTTATGACCCTAGCTTTACGGGTAGCTTTGAAATCAAGAACTCAGCCATCATGGGCCATGGCCTTGCATTCAACAAATTCACTGGTAGTGGCGGCAAGTTTGGCTCCAACGACGCTGATGCCGAGTACGTTGCGCTGATTCGTCGCATTATGGACAACGCTGGCGTCCAGTTCCAGACCGCTGAGCTTGGCCGCGTTGACGCTGGTGGCGGCGGAACTATCGCATACATGCTGGCAAAATATGGCATGCACGTCATCGACTGCGGCGTTCCTGTTCTCTCCATGCACGCACCTTGGGAGATTGCAAACAAGGCCGACATCTTTGAGGCATATCGCGGATATCGTGCATTCCTCGAGTTCAGCGAGTAAATAAACTACACAAATAAGTTTTACGTGCACACAAATCGAGCTAACAAGAAAGACGTGAGAGACAAACTCTCACGTCTTTTTCTGTATCAAATCCAGGGCGAGAAACCCATCCAGCCCGCAGTGAACTGCCTCCCATTTCTTAGACACGAGAAATGGGAGGCAGTTCAAAACACACCTAAGTAAGATAATCTGTCAAAAAGACGTATACATTACGCTGAAAATACCTCAAACGTGCAGATTATCTTCATTAGGTGTGTAAAA
>PPYE01643917.1_pt1 | contig 28357 bp, 23 predicted proteins | sample 1559881 | NCBI WGS metagenome assembly PPYE01 (sample SAMN08240022, study PRJNA423297) | Human gut metagenome, whole genome shotgun sequencing project. | reverse complement strand
GCACAGTAAATTTGGCCACCTGATTAAAGGTGATATTCTCACCTCAACACAAAACAGGTGACTTAATGAACAAGAAAACTAAGCGTACTTTCACCCCCGAGTTCAGGCTGGAATGTGCACAGCTGATTGTTGATAAGGGCTACTCCTATCGACAAGCCAGTGAAGCGATGAATGTCGGTTCTACCACGCTTGAGAGCTGGGTACGCCAGCTCAGGCGAGAGCGCCAGGGGATTACGCCCTCTGCCACACCTATTACTCCAGACCAGCAACGTATCCGCGAGCTGGAAAAGCAGGTTCGTCGCCTGGAGGAGCAGAATACGATATTAAAAAAGGCTACCGCGCTCTTGATGTCCGACTCACTGAACGGTTCACGATAGTTGCCAGACTGAGTGACAGCCACACGGTCGTCAGCCTGTGTTCTGCTCTTGGAATACACCGCAGCAGTTACCGATACTGGCGAAAACGACGCGATACGGTTAATCCGGCGCGAGTCAGGCTGTGCAGCGAAATACGCCGGGCGTGGAATCAGAGCCGGGGCTCAGCAGGGGCGCGCACTCTGGCTGACGTGCTGACCCAGAACGGCGTCCCGATGAGCCGTTACCGTGCGGGGCGTCTGATGAAATATCTGAACCTGAGCAGTTGCCAGCCTGGAAAACATCAGTACAAAAATGCCCGTCAGGAGCATACCTGCCTGCCGAATCTGCTTGAGCGCCAGTTCGCTGTGCCCGAGCCAGATCGGGTATGGTGCGGAGATATTATGTATATCTGGGCAGGAAATCGCTGGTGCTATCTGGCGATCGTTATGGATCTTTTTGCCCGCAGGGTTATCGGCTGGAGTCTGTCAGCGCATGCCAATACCGCACTGATAAGCAACGCTCTGCGGATGGCTTATGAGACGCGTGGTCAACCGCATGATGTCATGTTCCATAGCGATCAGGGAAGCCAGTATACCGGTCTGAAATATCAACAACTTCTCTGGCGTTACAGAATAAAACAAAGCGTCAGTCGGCGGGGAAACTGCTGGGACAATAGTCCCATGGAACGCTTCTTCCGCAGTCTGAAAACAGAATGGGTACCGGTGAATGGTTACGCAGGCAAGGACGAAGCCCGACAGCAAATTAATGGTTACATATTGAACTACTACAACAGCGTCAGACCTCACCATTATAACGGTGGGTTGACTCCGGAAGAGTCTGAGAACAGATACCATTTTTACTGTAAAACCGTGGCCAATATTACTTGACCACTACACTGATACTTCGGTAAACAATTCGTATTCAAAGGTATGGATGGTGTATTTTTTTAACATTTGTAAATCAAATAAGATACACTAATGCACACATAGTCATGACCGGGTTATATTTTGTACGGGCGTAATCATTTTTTCTTCATTGCAGCATGTATGGCATTACTCTCAGTAGCCATGTTGTTTGTTGCGCCTGTCATTTCTAAATCTTTAACTCATCATTCCGACTTCGTGAATTCAGCGGTTACGAAAGCCATGCCTGACCATCATGATATGGCTATGTCTGGAATGCCCCACGACAACCACATGGCTATGCCTGAAGTCTGTGAACAAAACCTCACAACGATTCATCCCATGATGGCGGGACATGCTATGTCTCCAATGGAAGAAATTGCCTGTGGGTACTGTCAGCTATTGATTCATCTGCCATTCGTCCAGTTCGTGCTGACGGTAATGCTCTGGCTGATGTTACTCAGCGTTCGTTTGTCTCTTCCCCTGCAGGCCATTCCTTCACCGATTTTCCGAGCCTGGACACCTCAGCGCGCCCGCGCCCCTCCAGCTGTTTTTCTTTCTGCGTAATAACTACTCACAAACTAAACATAACTGGCTGCTTGTCTCAGGACAGGCAAGCTCGTTTACGCCAGAAAAACAGTAAGATAAGTAATGAAAACTCAAAGACTTGTACGTGCACCTCTTCCAGTTATGGTGATAATGACATTCCAGACGAATGCCATTTCTGCCCAGGATAGCCACGCTCATGCAACATGGGAGGATGATTCCATCATGGTTGTTACGGCTCCCTCCTCATCACCACTGGAAGTAGTCATGTCCCCAAAACAACCTCGTCAGTCTGTGCCAGCAAGTGATGGTGCCGATTACCTGAAAACCATTCCCGGGTTTTCACAGATACGTGCCGGTGGCACGAATGGCGCTCCTGTTTTCCGCGGAATGTTCGGCTCACGCCTGCGTATCCTGGCCAATAATGGCGAAGTGCTGGGTGCCTGTCCGGCCGGAATGGATGCCCCCACCTCTTATATTTCCCCCGAGAGTTTTGACCTGCTAACCATAACTAAAGGCCCACAAACGGTCCTCTGGGGACCGGGTAATGCTGCTGGAGCAATCCGTTTCGATCGAGAGCAGCCGAGATTTGATAAACCTGGCGTGCTGGGAAATGCCAGCCTGCTTGCTGCCTCGAACAATCGCTGGGATGAGAATGCCGATATCAGTCTGGGTAGTGAAGATGGATATGTGCGTCTGATGGGTAACAAATCTCGTTCCGATGACTACAAGGATGGCAATGGCAATCGAATACCATCGAAATGGGATAAATGGAATGGAGATATGGCTCTGGGCTGGACGCCTGATGCAGAAACTCTGATTGAATTAACTGCAGGGCAAGGAGATGGGGAATCTCGGTATGCTGGGCGCAGCATGGATAGTTCACAGCTCAAACGAGAAAGTCTGGGCGCCCGGTTCGAAAAATCGAATATCGGAGAGATATTCCAGAAATTTGAAGCAAATGTCTATTACAACTACGCCAACCACATTATGGATAACTTTTCACTGCGCTCATCTAACAGTGGTATGTCAGGAGGTATGGCAGACAGGAGCATGGGGGACACAAAAAACGCTGACATGGTGATGGGCATGAATATGCCAATAGCGATGTCGATGGAAGTCGACAGACGTACTGTTGGTGGTCGTATGATGGGCACATGGGAGTGGACGGATGTGGAGCTGAAAAGCGGCGCTGATACTCAGCTAAATACCCATCGTAATAAAACGGATAATGGCTGGGTCAAAGATGCCCGTTTCCACGATTATGGTCTTTTCAGTGAACTTACCTGGAATTCAACTGATTCAAGCAAAGTCGTGGGCGGCGTTCGCCTTGACCGCGTCCTCGTGGATAATTTTTCTGATACAGGTTCCTCAGAGCGAACAGACACCCTTCCGGCCGGATTTGCTCGTTTCGAGCATAACCTCGCAGAAATGCCGCTAATGCTCTATGCCGGGGTTGGATATACGGAAAGATTCCCGGACTACTGGGAGCTGTTTTCCCCCACCTACGGACCTGACAGAACCAAAGATGCGTTTGATAAAGTCAAAACTGAAAAAACGACTCAGCTTGATATTGGCGCACACTATGTCGACAAACGTACTAACGCCTGGATTTCAGCTTATATAGGTCGCGTAAACGATTTTATCCTTTTCCGTTACGATCCCAACAATGCATATATCAGTCAGGTCGATAATATCAATGCCACTATCATGGGAGGTGAAGCCGGTGTCAGCTATAAACTGACTGACAACTGGAAAACTGATGCAAGTCTGACCTATTCCTGGGGCAGGAACACGAAGGATGGTGCCCCCCTTCCGCAAATGCCTCCCCTTGAAGCCCGACTGGGGCTAGCATGGGAAAGCGGTAACTGGAGCACTACCGGGCTGGTACGTCTGGTGAGCAGTCAGCACAGAGTAGCGATTAACGAAGGTAATGTGGTGGGTAAAGATTTTGACAGCAGCGCCGGTTTTGCTGTGGTTTCCGCCAATGCCGCTTACCGAGTGAATAAGTACTTTAAAGTGGACATTGGGGTCGATAATCTTCTGGACAAGGCGTACAGCGAGCATCTCAACAAGGCAGGTAATAGTAGCTTTGGCTATTCATCCAATTCCACTGTTAACGAACCCGGAAGAACATTCTGGGGGAAAATTAATGTGACATTCTGACCGGCCGACGTTCAAAATGATCGGTTCTTTTCAGAAGATATGAGGACATTGTTATGTTAAAAATTCTCAAAACCCCGGAAGGAAAAAAGTTTCTGATTGCCGTGGCATGTGTGTTTATCATTGCGGTATGTGTGGTATCTAAAGCAGCCTTCCAGGGCGTGGAAGATCAGTACAATCTGCCTATGGAGACCTGGGACACATCCCTGTTTATCATTCAGGGCGCATGGGTGGCCATTTACAGTCTTATGTTCGCGATAGTAGGCTCACTCCCCTTTGGTTTTTATTTCCTGGGCCCCATGGGTGAAAAAGGTTAACGGGATATTACTTTCATAATGTTTTACTTAACACTTTGAAAGATATTCGCTTGTATGTGCCAATGCTATTCGTATTGGTACATACAAATCGAAATATCATTACGTTGTTTGCCATCGTTCATCCTTGAGTTTGCAGAATATGGGCCGTACTGGCCTGGAGAATGGTTTATTTTATCCCCAATACTGCCCCTCATCTCCTCTGCAGATCCGTGCCGACAGACCATAATCACGAGTGGAAACGACTCTGTACGTCTTTTTTTCCTGTCGCGCCCTGTACCGTGCCGTCGCTGTCGGGCATGAAGATGCCGGTCACCGAGATGATCCAGGAGACCATCAACCGCCTGCTATCGATGCTGGACGGCGGCGAGCTGAGCAAGCGCCTCAAGCCTGATCGAGCGCGAGTCGGTGGCGGCGGGGCCATATTGGGATGGTAACTGATCTGCCAATTTTCATACATCGCCTCAATAGACAAACCCGTCGGCCGGCCTTATATTGCTAATGAGAATCACTATCAAAAACCTCACCCACGGTCGGCGCCATCACTTACAGGCAGGGCGAACATGTCTACGTCACCCCAGCGGTTACTGCAGGAATATCATCAGCAAGCGCAAGACTATGCGCTGTCGGACATGCTGCGTGCGCGGCGCGGCGTGTTAGCCGCCGATGTCGATATCGAGATGGATGAACCCCACCGCGCGGGCCTGAAGATCGTGGTGATCCGTCGCGGGCGTCTGCGCTGTGAAAGCGGAACGGGGCCGCAGGTGGAGCTGAACGGCCCTTCGCTGTTGCTGGCCGCCGGGCGAGACGACTTCGTGTTGAACAACTTGTTCCAGGCCGGCGAACCGCTCGATTACACTCTGCTGCAGTTCTCCGCCGCCTGGCTGGAGCAGAACGATGTCCGCCTGCCGCCAAGCCTCGATGGGCGGCGGCATGCGCAGTTGGTGCCGCTGGCGGCGCCGGCAGCGCTGATCGGCCAGGCCCGGCAACTGTTCGCTTGCCCGCTGCACGAGTCGCAGCGCGGGCTGTGGTTCAGCGCCAGGGCCAACGAGTTGGCGGCGCATTGCCTGCACCAGTGCTGGAGCCGCCGCACCGTCGCACCGCCGTCCGGCGTGCACCTGGCCGCGCGCGATGTGGCGCGCCTACAGCTGGCGCGCGAAATCCTGTTGGCGGAGATGGAGCAGCCGCCGAGCCTGGATCAACTGGCTCAGCGCGCCGGGTTGAACACCCGCAAACTCACACAAGGGTTCCGCCAGCTGTTTGGCGCCAGCGTATTCGGCCTGCTGCAGGAGCACCGGCTGCAAACGGCCTGGCGCTTGCTGAGCGAGCAGGATCTGCACGTTTCCACCGTCGCCTGGCAGGTGGGTTATACGCCGGCGCACTTCTCCGTCGCCTTCCGCAAACGTTTCGGCGTCATGCCCTGCGACGTCAAAAAGCGTTAGCCACGCAATCGAAAGAAAAAGTCTCGCCGGCGAAAGCCTTTACGGATGAGGACGTCCGCCGCTTTTGGCTACAGTAAGTGCCTTTGCCGTGGAGGATCTCATGCTTAGTGACCTGCGGGCGCTGACGCGTCCTTTTCGCATCATGCTGTATTCCGCGCTGGCGCTGCAGGCGCTGGCCGGCGTCAGTTCGCTGTTTCCCTGGCTGGCGATTGCCCGGCTGGTGGACGCCGATCCGGCGGCCTATCCCTTCTGGCTTGGCGTCGCCGCCGGTGGCCTGGCGCTGTGGCTGTTCGCCCAAACGCTGGCGTTGCACCTGACTCATCTGCTCGACGCGCGTTTGTGTCATCGGCTGCGCAGCCAATTGGCCGCCAAGCTGGCGCGTCTGCCGCTGAACTGGTTTGTGCGGCAGGGCGAGAGCGGCGCCGCCCGGGCGCTGTCGCAGGACATTCAGGCGCTGCATCAGCTGGTGGCCCATGCGCCGGCGGAGCTGGTGCAGTTGGCCGTGGTACCCGGCTGCGCGCTGGCGCTGCTGGCGGCGGTGCAGTGGCCGCTGCTGCTGTTCACGCTGATACCTTTGCTGGCGGCCGCGCTGCTGTTTCGCGTCATCCGTTCGCCGCGCATGCGGTCGGCGTTTGAACAACGCGATCGGGCGTTTCGGCAGTTGAACGACGATTATCGGCAGCTGGCGGCGTATCCGCTGTTGGCACGCCAGTTTCCCGGTGCGGGCATCGAAGCGCGCGCGCGGCAGAGCCTGCGGGGCTTTCTCGCCGCCTTTCACCGTTGGCTGCGGCGTATCGGCGCGCTCGGCGCCGTGGCCCAATTACTGCTCAGCGCCGCGCTGTCGGCCGGCTGGCTGTTGCTCGGCGTTCGCTGGCTGGCGCCCGATCTCACGCTGGCGGAGCTGGCGCTGTTCGTGTTGCTGTTGCGCAGCGTAGCGCAACCGGTGATGGCGATGGGGCACGGCGGCGATGCGTTGCGTGCGGCGACGCTGGCCGCTGGCCGCATTCGGGCGCTGCTGGCGCATCCCGAAATACGCTGGGGAGGGCGCTCGACGATCGCTTCGGCGCCGCAGGGAGCGGCGCTGCGGTTGAGCGATCTCGGTTGCCGACAGGACGAACGCTGGTTGCTGCAGGGCGTCAATCTGGCCGTCGAACCGGGGGAGTGGCTGGCAATTGTCGGTGCGTCGGGCAGCGGTAAGAGCACCTTGTTGCGGTTGATCGCCCGTTATAGCGAGCCGGATAGCGGAACGGTATCGCTCGACGGCGTGCTCGCTGACGCATTCTCGGCGCAGGCATTCAATCAGATGGTGGCTGTGGTGCCGCAGGAGAATACGCCGCCGGCGATGTCGCTGCGCGACAACCTGACGCTGTTAGTCGATGGGGCGGAGGCGGCGCAGCTGCGGCGCGCGCTGGCCGAGTTGGGGCTGGCGGAGCGTTTGCAGGATAGGTTGGACGATACGCCTTCGCTTTCCGGCGGGGAGGCACAGCGTCTCGCCATCGCCCGGGCGTTGCTGGCGCGACGGCCGCTGCTGTTGGCCGACGAACCGACGTCGGCGCAGGATCGGCAAAATCGCGAATGCATTCTGACGGCGCTGGCGCAGCTGCCCGCCACCCGGCTGGTGGCAACGCACGATGCAGAACTGTGCCGCCGCGCTGATCGGGTGGCGGTGCTGGCGGAGGGACGGTTGCTGGCGGTCGGCACGCCCGCCGAGCTGGCGGATCATCCGGCATTGTTGGCGGTGTTGGCCGAGCACCAGGAGGCGGACGATGAAGTTTGAGATGGCGAAAGCGTTGGCCCCGGCGCTGTTGCTGATGGCGCTGGCCGCCGTGTTGGATGGCGTCTGCGCCTTGCTGCTGGCGGCAGCGGTGGCGAACTGGCAGCAAAATCCCGGCCATTGGCTAGGGCTGCTGGCGTTGGCTACGCCTCTCTTGCTCGCGGTGCAGTATGCGGCGGCCACCCGCGGTTTCTTCGCCGGCGGCGCGGTGATGAGCGCGTTGCTGCGGGCGCTGTTCCGCCGTCTGCCGCGCGCGCTGTCGCCGCAGGAGCAGGCGCCGGGTCTGTTGGCCGGGGCCATCGGTCAGACGATGTCGGCACCCGCGCACCTGCTGGCGCCGTTGGTTGGCGCGATCGTCACGCCGCTGGTGCTGATCGCCGGGCTGGCCTGCCTGAGCCCGGGAGCGGCGCTGATGCTGCTGGCAGCCTGCGCGCTGTTGGTGCTGGTGTTGCGCGGTTCGGCGGTCCGGTTGCACCGGCGAGAGCGAGAGCTTGGGGAGGCCAATCAAAGTATTGAAGGGGCGCTGATGCAGTTTGCCCGTCATCAGGCATTGCTGCGCTTCGGTTACGGGCAGGCGGCCGCCGCCGAGGCGTTGACGCAACGGTTGGATGACCATCATCGGGCGCACGCCGCGCTGCTGCGCCAAAGCTTGCCATATCACCTGTTGTTCAGCGCCGGGCTACAGCTGACGCTGTTGGCGGCATTGTGGTTCGGTGCCCATGAGGTGCTGGCGCAGCGCCTGAACGCCGCCCAATGGCTGGGGCTGATGATTGTCTTGGCCCGCTTGTTGGAGCCGCTACTTCAGCTTTCTCACCTCGATCAGGCGCTGCGTCAGTTGAAGAGCGCGTGGGCGCAACTGCGGCAGACGCTGGCGTCGCCCGCGTTGCCGCTGTCGGAACGGGACGGCGCCGCGCCGCAGGACGACGGCATCGCGCTTGAGACGCTGAGCCTGGCGGCGGCGCACGGCGGTTGGCGGTTGCGGGAGATAGGCGGAACCTGTGCCGCCGGAGAGATGTTGGCGATCGTCGGCCCTTCGGGCGCCGGCAAAAGCAGCCTGCTGAGCCTGATGGCACGCACGGAGGATCCGACGGCGGGGCGGGTGTTCTACGGCGGCCGTGACGTTCGCGCGTTGTCGGCGCGGCAATTGGCGAGCGGGCGCGGCGTGATGTGGCAAGATAATCGCCTGCTGCGCGGCAGTGTGCGCTGGAATCTGACTCAGGGGCGAACGGATATCGGCGATGAACGTTTGCTGGCGCTGTTGGCGGCGCTGGATCTGCCGCTCGACGTGCTGGAAGAAGAGGTCGGCAGCGACGGCGATTGTTTCTCCGGCGGGCAGAAGCAGCGGCTGTGCCTGGCGCGCACGCTGCTGCAGGGGGCTCCCCGGCTGCTGTTGGATGAACCGGGTGCCAGTCTGGATCGGCGCAACGCCGAGCGCGTGGCGGCCCTGCTGGCCGGCTGGCCCGGCACGCGGGTTGTCGTCACCCACGATCCCGCGTTGGCCTGTCGGGCGGATCGGGTGTGGGTGCTGGAAGGCGGGCGGCTGACGGCGGCGGGAAGCCCGGATGCGCTGCGCGAGGCGGGGGGCTGGTTCGCCCGTTTCTGCCAGGCGAAAATGACCGGCGATCGATAGAGAAACTCCGGCAATCGAAAAAGCCGCGGCGGCCGTTTTGTTAGATTGATAACGATTATCATTTAACAATAACAACCAGGGAAAACATGCGACTCATTCACCTCTCACCAGTGGCGGCCGCGACGCGCCGCGGCGCGTTGCTGTATGCGCTGTGCGGCACCGGGGCGCTGGCGCAGGATGCGCCGGCCAAAACGGACGTAAAAGAAGATACCCTCACCGTGACCGCCAGCGCGGCGGCGCGGGATGACTATGTGGCTCCCGGCGTCACCACGCTGGGGAAAATCTCGCTGAAACCGCGTGAAGTGGCCCAGTCGGTCAGCGTGATCGATCGCCAGCAGATGGAGCAGCAGAATCTCACATCGCTGGATGCGGTGATGACACGCGCCACCGGCGTCACCAGCGCCCCCTTCGTGTTGCTGACCACCGCGTGGTATGCGCGCGGCTTCAAGATCGATTCGTTCGAACTGGACGGCGTGCCGACGCTGCTGGGCAATACCGCCAGCTCGCCGCAGGACATGGCGGTGTATGAACGGGTGGAGATCCTGCGAGGCTCCAACGGCCTGCTGCACGGGCTCGGTAACCCGGCGGCCACGGTCAACATGGTGCGCAAGCACGGATTGGCGCAAAACCGCGCTCAGTTTACCGCCAGCGCCGGGAGCTGGAATCAGTATCGCGGCGAAGCAGACGTGGGCGGCCCGCTGAACGCGTCGGGCAGCGTGCGCGGCCGGGCGGTGATGGCATGGGAAGATCGCGATTATTTCTATCGCGTCTCGGATCAGAAAACCCGTTTACTGTATGCCACCGTCGACGCCGATCTGATGCCGGATACCCTGCTGCGCGTCGGCGCGCAGTACCAAACCATCGATTCCGTCACCAATATGGCCGGGGTGCCGATGGGGAAAGACGGCAGCGATCTGCACTTGCCGCGCAGCACCTATCTGGACGTGGACTGGGATCGCTTCAAATGGGACACCACGCGGCTGTTCGCCGCGGTGGAGCACCGGCTGAACGACGACTGGCAGGCCAAGCTGAGCGGCGACTATCTGCACGCCAAGTCTCGTCTGCTGTATGCCGGCGCCTGGGGAAACGTCGATCCGGCCACCGGCGATGGCGCGGCGCTGATGGGCGGCGCCTATCGCTTTCGCAATCAGCAGCTGGGGCTGGACGCCAGCCTGAACGGCAAGTTCGACGCCTGGGGGTTGCGTCATGAGCTGATCGTCGGCGCCAGCTACACCCATGCCGAAGAAGAGCAGTTCAATGCGCCGTTCGATCCGGCGTTTCAGGTGCCGGTGAACGTCTACCGCTGGGATCCGCACGGCGTGCCGAAGCCGGCGATCGGCTCTTACAGCTCGCCGGGGTCGACCAAAACCGTTCAGCGCGGGGTGTACGGGATGGGCCGCATTAAACTGGCAGGGCCGCTGACGCTGGTGGCCGGCGCGCGCGAAAGCTGGTGGCAACTGCGTTCGCCCAGCGACACTCTGGAAGAGAACGTGCGTCTGACCCCCTATAGCGGCCTGATCTGGGATTTCGCCAAAGACTGGTCGTGGTATGCCAGCTACGCCACGGTGTTTCAGCCGCAGAGCGGCAAAACCTGGAGCGGGCAGATGCTTAAGCCGGTGGAGGGCCGCACGCTGGAAAGCGGGGTGAAGGCGTCGCTGATGAATGGCGCACTCAACCTCTCGGCAGCGGCGTTCCGCATCGATCTGGAGAACAACCCGCAGGTGGATCCCGATCACCCGGGCGGCGGTTTCGATACCTGGTATATCAGCGGCGGCAAGGCGCGCAGTGAAGGCTTCGAGCTGGAAGGGCGCGGATACCTCACGCCATGGTGGGACGTCACGCTCGGCTACACCTATACCGACACGCGCTACATCCGCGACGCCGGCAACCAGGGGCGCGCTTACAACAGCCTGACGCCGCGTCATATGCTGCGGCTGTGGGGCGATTACGACCTGCCGTGGGATCAGCGCAAGTGGAGCATCGGTGGCGGCATCCAGGCGCAGAGCGCGTTCAGCAGCGCCAATGGCGCGGCGACGCTACGCCAGGGTGGCTATGCGCTGGTCAACGTACGACTGGGGTATCTCATCGACGAGACCTGGTCGGCGGCACTTAACGTCAACAATCTGTTCGATCGTCGCTACTACACCGGGCTTTTCTCGCCGCAGTGGAACAACCGTTACGGTGAACCACGCAACCTGATGTTCACCGTCAAGGCCGAATTTTGATGAATATGCGCGTATGGGCGGCGTGCCTCGGCAGCGCCATGGGGGGCGTTACCCTGGCGCTGCTGTTGGTGCACGGCTATCCCTCGGCCGACCCGCTCGATCGGCTTTACGGCGCGCTGTTTCTGGCGTTGTTTGGCGGCATCGCGTTGCTGACGTATAGCCTGCTGGCGCAGGACTGGCGTCGCACGCTGCTGCGCGCCTGGTTGTGGTGGCCGCTGCCGCTGGCGCTGTTGGAGGCGTGGCGATGAACGCCGTCGCGCGACGGGCTTTGGCGGCGCTGCATCGGGGCTGCGGCGCGTTGTTCGGCTGCGCGCTGTTCGTGATCCTGTTCACCGGCTGCTGGAGCTTGGCCGGCGACAGCTTCACGCTGTGGTGGAACGGCGTGACGATGAGCGGTGAGCAACGGCCGTTGGCGCAGCTGCTGGACGACGCGAAAGCCTACGGCGAAGACGGCGCGGCGCCTTACGTCATGCTTCCGAGCGCGCGTTATCCGGTAATTCGCTTTTGCCGCGCCCCGGAGGACTGCGCGCTCGCGCTGAGCGCCGTCAGCGGGCGGCCGATCAGCCTGACGGCGCCGACCACGCTGTTGGTGACGCTGCACAAGAACCTGTTTCTCGGCTTTCCCGGTCGGGTGTTTCTCAGCCTGTTCGGCATTGCGTTCACTGTGTTGCTGATCAGCGGGATTGCGCTGCATGGCCGACGGCTGCGCCAGCTGTTGCAGCTGCGGCGGCGTCAGGGGCTGCGGGTGCTGCTGTTCGATCTGCACAATCTGTTGGGGCTGTGGTGCTATCCGTGGCTGGTGATGTTCGCTTTGACCGGCGCATTATCCGGCCTCGGCGCGCTCGGTACGGTGCTGCTGGCTGACCGCGTCAGTCCCGGTGCACCGCAGCGAGTGATGGCGCAGCTGATGGGCGGTGCGCAACCTGCACCGCCATTGTCAGACGCTGGGCGTACTCTCGCGCAGACAATGGTGGCGCTGCGGCACCAGACGCCGGAATTTACGCCGCAAATCCTGCAGCGCGCGCCGGATGGTGCATTGCTGGTGGTGGGCGGTGTCACCCGCGGTATTCCCAGTAGCGCGCTGTTCGAGCAATTTCGTTTCGGCAGCAGCGAGCAGCCGGCGCTGATGCGGCGTAGCGCTGCTCGTCAGGGGCCATGGACGCGCGCGTTCATCGCCGTTCAGCCGTTGCACTATGGCCAATACGCCTGGTTGCCGCAGGCGGAGGCGGCTGTGAGCGCGATGCATTTTTTGACAGGGTTTGGCGCGGCGACGCTGGCGCTGAGCGGGTTGGGATTGTGGTGCCTACGGGAGCCGCAGCACCGTGCCGCGCGCTTTATCACCGGCGTCTGCTGCGGTCTGACGGTGGCGGGAAGTCTGCTGTTGGCCGCCCGGCCACTGGCGTCGTTCCCTGCCGCCTGGTTGTTTTGGGGGATGTGGGGCACGGTGGCGCTGTTGGCGTGGCGAGTTTGGTTGGGGTGGATATTGTTCGGCAGTGGAATGGTCGGCGGCACGGCGCTGCTGGTAGCGGCGCTCGGCCATATACTCAGCGTCGGCCCCGGCCTGTACTGGCTGGACAGCGCTTTATTGTTGGTCAGCGCGGCCCTGTTCGCCGCCGGCTCCTTGTTATGGCAATCGCGCGGCGCCTGGCCGCACTAATCGGAGTAAAACATGCGACAACTATTGCAACATCGGCATCTGGTGATGGCCCTGGGGCTGCTCTATTTTAGTCAGGGCATCCCGATCGGCATTGCCATGGATGCGTTGCCGACCCTGCTGCGCCATGATGGTGTGAGCTTGTATGCACTGACGTTTTTGCCGCTGGTGGGGCTGCCCTGGGTGGTAAAGTTTCTTTGGGCGCCGCTGGTGGATAATCATTGGTCGCCACGCTTAGGGCGTCGCCGCAGTTGGATTATTCCGCTGCAGTGCGTGGTGACGCTGTGTCTGATCCTGCTCAGTGTGGTCGGCATTTCCGCAGCGGCGGCCGGTCTGTGCGTTGCGCTGCTGGCCGTCGCGTCGCTAGCCAGCGCTACGCAAGATATCGCCACCGACGGCATGGCGGCAGAACACGTCAGCGATGAGTTGCTGTCGCGCGTCAATGCCATTCAAATAGCCGGGGTGATGAGCGGCTTCTTCGTCGGTGGGGGGGGCATGATGATGCTGAGTACTCGGGTAGGCGTGCAGGGTGCGCTGCTGGCGATGGCGATCTTCCCTGCCGTCAGCCTGCTGGCGATTGGCCGCCTCCGACAACACGCCGATCTACCGCCCGAACGCGCCGATTCGCGTCCGGCCAACCTGCTGCGCACGCTGCGCCGTCACGGGGCGGTGAGGTTGTTGACGCTCACGCTGCTGTCGGCGGTGACTGCGGTATCCGGCCTCGGGTTGTCTAAGCTGTTTTTAACCGATAACGGTTGGACACCGGCTCAGGTCGGCCAGATCAGCATGGCCGGCGGTATGGTGACGCTGGTGCTCGGGTGCGGTGGCGGAGCCTGGCTGGTGAGCCGGCTCGGGGTGTGGAAGGCGTTCGCGGTTGGCCTTGGTTGCGCGTTGGGTGCCGCGTTATGCTGGCTAGCGATGGCCAACTGGGGCTTACAATCCGGCGGCGTGATCGCCGCGGTGATTGGAGGTGCGCTGGCTTCCGGCGTGACCTCGGTCGCTATCATGACTGCCGGCATGCAGTTTGCCGCACAGGGCGATCAGGCGGGTACCGACATGACCATGGTGCAAAGCTCGCGCGATATAGGGGAAATGGTCAGCAATATGCTGATGGTGGGAATGACCGCCAGCCTGGGCTACTGTTCTTCCTTCGCGTTGGCTGCCGCGCTGGCTGTGCTGCTGCTGGGCATCAATCTGGCCAGCGACCGGTACTCTGCGGCGGTGCAGCGGCAAGAAGAGTGGAGGCGATAACGGGGGCCGGTTAAGCCTGGTATCGATGTTTAACCGTAGTGAGTTGAACAAATGCCCCAGCTTCCCGGCCAGCCTGTTCGAGCTGGTCCCGGTGGCAGCGGGGAAAGGCATCATCGCATACTTTCCTTTTTTCAGGCGCTATAACGCTTGAACCCGTCTCTATGATAAAGCAAAAATCCCCAGTACGCAGCCCAACGCCAGGGCGCTGGCGGTTGCCGTGGAAAGTGCGAACTCGCGCATGTAGGGCAGCAGCAGGGCGGCCACAGTGATGCTGCCCTACAGTAGTTAAACAACAGCACTTTTTGCGATAGAGCGCCTTTAAGTTGAGATTCATTTTGTACGCAGATAAAGAGAGTGACACATGATAAGCCGTGAAACAGTCACGCCGTTAAATTACCGGACGGCCGTTCCGTCCGGATCCAACTTTTCACTTATAACGAAGTTTCCGGAAGTGTACCACGGTCAGGGAATAAGCAAAGCGTCCTTTTAGGGTGGTGAGCGGGCGGTCGCGGGGTAGGGGAGTGACACAATATATAGCGCTTATTTTGCTGATGACGCCGCTATATCTTGTGTTGCCGGGCCGCTGCACGCCGGAGGCCGGAATGTATGCGTGAGTTTACCGACTGCGGCCTGAGTTTTTTAAGTGTCGTAAAATCGTGTTGAGGCCAACGCCCATAATGCGTGCACTGGCGCGACATCCGACGCCATTCATGGCCATATCAATAATTTTCTGGTGTGTACCGGGCTGAGAGGCGGTGTAAGTGAACTGAAGCTGCTATGTTTTACGGCAGTGAGAGCAGAGATAGCGCTGATGTCCGGCAGTACTTTTAGGGGTCTGAAGGCCAATAGAACGAAAACGTACGTTAGTGAAGTAACTGTCTGATATATCGAAACATAATGTACATTGGAAAACGCCATCAAAACGGTGTCTTTTTAATCGAAAATTGGCACTTAACGGACTTTCTTGTCTACTAATCGATTTTTCAGACGATAATTTTCCTCTTACCGTACGTTTTCGTACGGTTGGATCTCAAACCCCAACAATGTGATGACGCTAAAATTTTCAACGTGACACAGAATGCTGAACGCTCGCGGAGCACCTTTATCAAGGTGCTCCGCAAGGTAAGCATTAACATGGATTTTGCGTATTAATCATCAAAAATTGGGCTGTCAGCATCATCAATGTTACATGTATCACAGTTTTGTTGAGATAATTCTGGACGTTTAAAATTTTGAGCTGATTCACATGCATTTAGCATTATTACCATGAGAAACAGCATGATATATTTCATCGCCACTCCTTAAATTATTTAATAATGGCCAATAGTTACCAGTATAAACTGACCCCTGTTGTTCCCTGCCAGGTCTTTTCGGATCGTTCACTAAGACCGTTTTGATAATCAACCTTGATATAATAATTTGTATAATCATTCAACTTTACGGTCACGCCGCCGCTTATTTTTGCAGCAGAACCATTATAGGATGTAAGTAATGAATCCTGGTATCCCGTACTGCCTACGCTAACATTATTTCTGTCTCTGGCGGTCAGTTGATTATTCAGCTCTGCATCAAGGAAGGGGGACCACTGGACCCCGGATATCGTCATAGTATTCCAGTACAAACGAGCTCCAGCGGAGGCGGTTAACTGATTATCCAGATCGTTATTAACGTTTAAATCATCATAACGATAGTCATCTAATTTAACTTTCTGCCAGGATACAGAAATTCGTGGCACCAGTGTCAGCGCCTCATTTAGTACTCGCGGATAGCCCGCTTCAAAAGCCAGAATCTGCCCACGACCATGAATATCAGGTTTACGTGTACTGTTATTCGATTCTACCTGTCCAGAATACCGGGCCAGTTGTAAAGTGGTGTTTGTGTACCAGCCCTGGGTTGCTGTATAACGCCAGTATAAACCTGTAGCGTAAGTATTGAGCTGGTAGCTTCCAAGCTGGGCATTCGAGGTGTAAATGGTTTTGCCCGATACATTAGCATTACTGTCGAGAAAACCCACATAAACACCCAGTTTATGACTGCTGTCTTCATCAGCAGGCCATAAATCAGCCCCAATTTGGATACCTTTTACGTGGCCATTCCATGCCGCATTTGTGGCTCCGTCACCTTGATTTTCCTGTTGTCCGTAAAGGGTACGTACCCAGATCCCTTGGCCATTTTGGGCCATTCCACTGGGTTCCGGAACGAGTCTGTCAGCAAACTGTGGTATGAGCGCCAGTCCAGCCTGACGGGTAATATCTCCCAATGCGCTGCTGACGACAGCATCTGCACGCATCGCGCCACGCTGTAGAAAAGAATCATATTGGTAACTTTGCCCGGCAAACACACCATAATCATACAAACCGGTAGTCAGAATGGCATCCTGAGCACTACTATTTTTGATTACCGCATTGGTATCATTACCACTGATACTACCAATGGTTAGGGAGTGTCCGTTAACATCCAGTATACTGCCTGTTGTAGTGTCATACGTTTTTGAAAAAACGATATGGTCAGTATAATTCAAAGCATTATCGGCGTTTATATTGACACTGGCATTTCCTTCTAGTTTCAATGTTGTATTATATAACGAGTTTTCATGATTCAGATTTATCAGTGAATTCCCTTTAAAACGCTGCTCGCCACCATTAATGGTATCCGCAGTATTAATGTTTAATGTCGAATTACCATCAAATAATAAATTTCCGCCATCCACAGCATGCTGTGCTGAAATGTTCATGACAGCATCGTCTTTAAATGTGGTAGATGTGCCACCAGTAACTGCCTGGCTGACATTGGCGTTAAATATAGCATTATTACTAAATATTTGTTTGCTGTTACCAGAAATCGCCCCTTTACTGTTGCCATTCAGGATGCTGTTTCCACTAAAATTCTGTCTGCCTCCAGACAGGGTATTTTCGCCATTGGCATTTAATATACTATTATCGTTAAAATTTTGTATCCCCCCGGTAATTGTTGATTTACCGTTAGCATTAAATACTGCATTATCCTGTAATTTTATTTGTCCTCCAATAATAGCCTGATCTGCTTCTGTATTCAGGACTGAGCTTTTTGCCAGGATCTGATATCCACCACTTATACCTTGACTGGCATTGACATTTAATGTTGCATCGTTAAATGTTTGATTGCCACCACTGAGTGCCGTGGCTGCATTCACATTCATTGTCGTACCAGATTGAAATATCTGTTTATTCGTATTATTCGTTTCTCCCGCAATAGCATTAGCGGTATCCGCATTTAATACTGAACTCCCAGTGAACAGTAACGTGCCTCCAGTGACACTACCGTTTCCAGTCACATTGACCTCGCTGGAATCCTGAATGTTTAACTGCCCACCAGACATTCCCCCCGTGGCATTGATATTAACCGTTGACGTTCCTTTAACACTGCCAACATTACCAGAGGACATCGAATTTTTACTAAAGGCATCGGATGCGTTTAAATTAAGTGTCGCATCTGTGAATGTCAGTCCCGTGCTGTTAAATACGCCATCGGCTGCATTGATGTTTAGTGTTGTTCCAGCATTGAATATCTGACTACCGCCATTAATTGCTTTTTCAGTATTGGCATTGACTACGCCATTACTACCAGCGAGAGCAGTTAACTTGGCATTGTTTATACCAGAACTGGCATTGATATCGATTTCAACTTTCCCTGGTGTACTTCCGCCTCTTAGCGTGTATGTACCGCCATTTAATCCTGACTCGGCGTTGACTTTTACATGCGTATTCTCTCTGAACTCATAGGTACCTTTGTTATTATTAAAGGCCTGGCTGGCAGAAACAGTAAGATCTGTATTCCCTAAAAAATAAACAGGAGATTTATCGATATATCCAGCAGTATTGGCATCTATTGTTTTATTAGTGCAATAAGATGATCCCGAACAATCAGAAGAAATAGCCGCATTCACTGAGCTGGAAATAAAAGATAATGAAAACACCGCCAATAGCAGGGAAGAACCATATCCAGCAGAGCGATGACAGAAAATTATTTTATCCATGGCTGCATCCTATTTATTTTTAGATAATTCAAAAGAATAACTACTGCCGCGTAGATTGGTCATATTCACGCTGACGATGTCCCCGTTAAGAGATACGCGCTTATCAGGGTCACTGGAAATATGGAATGGGATTGCATTATCGGGCAGTTGGAATGACACCCGACTATCACGACGTGGTGAAGATACTGCTATCTGATAACCTTGTGTTGTTGGCGTCATAATCAGGGACATTGGCGTCAATGCATGAATGCCTCCCACAGTTGCAGAACGCCAGAAATTAGCATAAATAACCTGCTGACCTGGTAGCGACACAGCCTGGACTTTTGCATCATTCGCAAGGAGCGTTATGTCAGCATTTACGGAAGGGGATGCGGACCCCGAGGGGAAGACAACCCAGGCATAATGATTATCTGATTCTGCGCTATGAGGCTGGATAATGGTTAAAAATTGTGCCGAAACTTTACCGGATGAGGTGCCGATATCGGCCCAGTTACCCTGACGTTGTTTCACACTAACTTGTGCGCTTGAGCCAGCTAATGGCTTCCAGATAATGTTATTACCTTTATCGTTTAAAACGACAGATTGGGTTGCTTTTCTCTCTTCTCCGGGCAGCAAGACGATGCCATCAACAAGCACTTTTGCCGAGCCACTGATTTTCTGATTAGCAATGGTCGTTACCGCCGGGCTACTACTGGATATCTGGCTCCCAAGCATGATCATTTCATGCGGTGCCATGAACCAGGATTTTTTCGCCTTGAGTGAATAAGTCGGCACTTTTAAATGCATACTCGCGCTTGCCCATTTATTCAGAGTATTGCCACCCGCCCAGGCGATATTTGCCCGACCTAACTGAGTCACACGGTATTGCTCATCACACCAACCCTGCTCGCCAGCAGAGGTGGTGCCTGGTAAAAACCGACTGTCGACCACAGGCCAGTAATCACGATATTGATCGTCATTGGGCAAATACAGCCAGGTCATCCCATCAGATGTTCTCTGCCCTTTTAGATTCTCGTTATTAATACATTCGTAGCTACCAGTACGATTGGAATGCATCGCTACAACAGCCAGATAGTTTGTACCCTGATAAATCAGACGATCCATATCTGCATACAGTTTACCGCCCGCTGTTCGGGGGGCCGGTGGCAAATGGCTATGCTGTTGAATACGCGTAATAACCTGCCAGGAGGTTAAGTTTTCTGGCAAGTGAGTGTGATAATATTCCGTTGTTTTTGAATTTAGCTGGGCTTTTAATACCTGTTCAATGTGGCGCTTTTCTTCTGGTGGCGCACCATTAACAAACAATGCAATGGCATTCATAACTGATGCGCCAACATCCTGATCCTGCCCATTTTTACGTGAAATACTGCGCCCATTGACGGCATCGGGCATTTTTCCCTCATGAAGTAAAGGTAAAAAAGCTTGTCTGATCACGTCATAAATACGGCGATTATCTTCAACTGAGAAATCCCATGGTGTACCTGCGACGCTGTTTTTAATTAATCCCAGACCATTCAGCAAAACCTGGCCATAGGTTCCGCTATAAGGTAAATCTTTATGCTGGATAAACGATCCGTCTTTGTAGAAACCATCTCCGGACTGAACGGTGTTAAGCACTTCAGGTACTGAAGTTACTGCAGCGCTAATTTCTCCAGGATCGTTAGCCAGGAGACCCCGAACAAAAACGACCATTGCGCTGTCAATGCGGTTTCCGCCAGTCGACGTAAAGGCATTTTTTGTTGTGGAGTAGGGGGCTCCGCTTCCTTCAGCTAAATAACGAGGGTCGCGAACAAAATGTCGGGTCGCGAGATTATATTTATCAATCAGCGTGGAAGGGAGATCATCATAAAGTATCACCAGAGTATTGTTAACACTGCGTGAAATGCCTAACTCCCAGTTCCACCAGTTTCCCCATTCTGGGGTCTGATCGTTATAATAGTCCTGGTTCAGATTGATCAGCGCTGATTTAAGTACAGTATTCAACTGAGCATTTTTATAAAGATCTGTCCCCGGCGTAGCCCAGGCTTTTGCCAGGGTGAACAGGCGTTGGTATACCGTATAAAGAGTAGTGCCCAGTTTCAGGCGTCCTGATGTGCTTTCACTATCCAGTACGGTATCTGCCCATAACTGGCCTGCGGGGGTATTTTTATCTATTCCTTTCCAGAATATATTGGCCGTTTTGTTTAAACTTGCCACATACTCTGCTGATAATTCTGGCGCCGCTGGGCCTGAAGGCACAAAATTCTGCCGCCAGGTATCACGCATACGCTCAATAATATGCTGTTGCTGGGTTGACGTTGTGGTAGTTGATTTTACTACTGGCAGATTTACATTTTCGGTAGCGATCTGTGCATGTACGCTGCCCATACTTAAGCACAATAGCGAAAATGCTAAATTTGTCTTTTTCATTGATGTCACCCTCTATAATCAGAAATTATACTGAACGTTCAGCTTATAAAACCATTTCTGCCGCGACTGCATATCGTTGCCAGACTGATCCTGCATTTTCTCTTCCTGATAATAGGTTTCGGCACCCATAGACCAACGTCCGTTAAAGGAATAATTTGCGCGTAAGCCATAGCGGTTATAAGGTTGTTTTAAAGTAATATTTGAAGCAGGGTTCTTTTCTGATTTCAGTTTAATACTGCGATCAAGAGCAATACGGACATATGGCCCTAACGTTAATTTTCCTGTACGATATTGGTAATCCAGTGTTCCCTGAATTAGCTGATCATCATAGTTATTCGTAACGTCATCAAACTCCGTATGAACCCCCAATGCTACACTATTCGTGCTGTTAATGTTATGGCGGACTCCTGCGTCGAACTCATATCCCCAGTCACTGTATTTTTTAGAACAAAAACCAAAGGCATTGGCATCACTGGCTTTACATTCGCCATTGTTATAAGGGTCGGTAGTTCTGTCGTTCTTACGGCTTCCTTTTGAGTCGGCGATATAAAAGAATCCATTCAGGTAAAAGCGGGAGTCCTGCGTCAGCAGATAATCGAATTGAGGCAGTATTCTGAGTTGTCGCTCATATCGCTCACCATAGTAGTTTGCTTTATCATAAGGAATGATCCGAAAACCAATCCCCGGTCTGAAGATAAAATTACCACTTTTAATATAGTTAGTGGCGTATAGTTCATACAACCCAGATTGAGAGGTGCTTACTTTATTATTATAATCATTCTTATATGGATACTCTTTTAAAAGAATACGGCCGGAGTACGTCCAGTCAGAGTCTTGCGGTCGATAACTGAAGCGAATATACGGGTTGTAAGACGTCAGTCGATGATAGGCAATGTTTTCTTTTTGTGGATAGTATTCGTACTCACTACCGAATTGGATATATCCCCCGGCAAACGCGGGAAACGCACTTATCATCATTAATGCTGTAAAAAACAGAATACAGGGCCGTTGATAGTTTTTCATAAGCTACCTTTATTAATATTAGATTTATTTATGTCGTTATATTCTCAGAGGTATAAATTTAATCGGGAACTAAAAGTCGTAACCCCCTTACGTAATAAGTTGTTTTTAGGACGTGTTGAGCGCCCGGAGACACTTTCAAGAACAATTGGCCACCATCCTTGCTTTATTAATTTGCCATCCTTGAAAGGAGCATCAGGATACTGATCATGAGCAAATGTTACAATGACCTCTTGCGTTTCTTTAATTCCCGTGACGCGAGCTGAAATGGCGTCGATAGTAAAATCAAATGATGCAGTTTCAATTTCCAGAGGTGCTTCATCAGTATCCCACAAGCCACATTCTGTTCCAGAATAAAGCATCAATATTAATGTCCGCAGTGACCATAAACTGCTGCCGCTACCGCTGTAGCCATCCATCAACCGACGATCGGCTTGAAACAATCCCTGGGTGATGACGCCATGTTGTTCCGCGCCATGTAGTATGAAGAAATGGGTTAGCGTAGAAATGATCCGCTTTAATTGCCCATCAGCCCGACCCGATTGAATGGCATTCGCCATGAGCGCTACAGGTGCTGCAAGCCGATAACTAATACTTCTCCCAAAAAAAGGAAATCCGCATGGTGTAAAGAAATAGCGAAATGTTTTGGCAAATTCGGCGCAACTTTGTGTAATAAATTGATGATCAAAATCAGGGTTTATACGATCGATCCAAAATAAAAGATAGTGAAATGCCCACGAATTATAGTAATCGAAGTTTCCATTCTCCCCATCACGGAACCAGCCCTCACCGACGTAGAACTCTTTCACCCGTGCATAGCGCTGCTCGCTGTTTTCTCCTTTACCGGAAAGCGCCAGTACGACCTGCTGGGTTAACACAATAAATAAATGCCAGTTGTTATCAACGGTTTTACAGTTATTTACCCCTTGAAGCCAGCAAAGAATACGTTCTTGCTCAGATGCGCTATAGCTTTTCCAGACGGTATTGCGTACCAGCCATAACGCCAGAGCAATATCGCAGCATTCACAAATACGCTGATCATAATCTTTGATTTTTCCCCAATATCCTGGATGTTCAGGGTCGGTTCCACAAATAAAAGCTTGTCTTAGCGCCTGACGGACACATTTTCCATAGCTGTCTAACTTACCTTGATTTGTCATTTGATAATGGAGCCAGGCGGCCATCAGCGGTAAGGTTCGGGCCGTTGCTTCAATCGCATCGGACTCGGAACCTTGCTCACTGGGCCAGCCGGGTAAATATGCCCGGCAAAACTGAAAACGGGAGTAATAGAAAAATGAATCAATAAAATACACGGCCATCTGTTCGCATTTTTCCTTAAACGAAAGGTGGTTTTTCGCAAACAACTCAGCCATTTCACTGTTATGTGAAATTAAGGGTTTACGTAATAACACATCACGCTTTAATTTTTGCAGGAACAAAAGGGTATAATCCTTCCATCCGGGATGCTCATGGGGTAACCAGGGGCGTTGTGTCGGTGATATCATTTCTCTCATCACTCCTCATATTCCCGGACAGGTTTAAATCAGATTCAACATTTCAGTCCCGGCAAGCAAAAAGACACCTGCGCCATAATCAATGTTATGGCTGGCGTCCACTCTTCGGGGGTTATAAGCCGGAAGTTGTACCCATCCTAACTTCCCCTGTTCGTCGACACATTCTGTCAGTCCCTGCCAGGCCCGTAGCACGACAGGACGGTATTTATCATCCAGCACGCCATGATTAATTCCCCATGCCAGCGCATAGCAGAACAACGCACTGGCGCTGCTTTCAGGCTCAGGAAAATGTTCAGGATCAAGTAAGCTAGTACGCCATAAGCCATCCGCAGACTGGTACTTCACGACCTGTTCAGCTAGCAGTAGATACTGCGCCAGATAGCGTTCACGGGAAGGGAAGTTCTGGGGTAACCAGGCCAGGAGCCGTGGTATTGCCGCCAAGACCCAGCCGATGCCCCTCGCCCAGAATACTTTCTGCCCGTTCTGTTCACGGACGTCTTCGCCCTCTGGTAAAGGCATATATCGCTTGTCACGATAGTAAAGTCCCGTTTCTGGGTCGTGAAGAAAATCCACGGCATCCCACCAGAAGCGATCCATCTGCTCCCAATAAGCGGGTTGCTGAGAATGAGCGCCGAATGCAGCTAATGTTGGTGCCGCCATAAATAAAGCATCGGCCCACCACCAGATCTCTCTACCTTTTTTCTCGCTTGTCAGCATTGGCTCAAGCGCTTTTTGCGCGTACTGAATGGCGTCATCACAACCTAATGTTTGATAGACCTCCAGATAGCTTTGAAGACAGACCTGATCGTCAGCAAAATTCACCAGCGGTCCAGCCCGAAAACCCGTATTAAGGGTATATTCCGCAAGCCCATTTAAGTACATGTCATCCTGCGTTTCTCGCCATGCTGCGGCAACGCAACTCCAGAAAACACCGCGTTCCCAGTCGGTTGATTTTAAATAGCGGCGTTGTCCCTGGCTCCTGATTACCCAGCGAACCTGGTGTTCTTTTTGCCAGAGATAGACCTTACGCATTAATTGCGTAATTGATTGATGCTGCATAAAATAACCCGTTTGTAGATGCCAGATTTTGTCTGGCAGAATATTAATAATTAAAATCTTTCCAGAGATTGAAATTCAGTCAGAGACCATCATTCATATCATTTGGCTTATCTTCGGTCACAAAATTGTTGATATCAATCAGTCCAATGGAATGATGCCCTAGTTCTACAATGAGTGATGCAAGTTCATCAAGATTTGTAGCATCACGCTCAAGACAGGCATTGGCAATCATGGGTAAATTACTGCCAGTAATCACTCGCATATCAGAGTAATCAGACATGACGGCTGTCGCTCGGTTACAAGGGGAACCTCCAGCAACGTCTGTGAATACCAGAACGCCTTCTCCTGTCTGGCATTTTTCAACTGCCTGTCGGATATGTATTTCTAATTGTTCTGTACTCATGCCCGGAATAAAATCGATATATTCGACACAGGATTGCTCCCCGGCAATAGCTTCAACGGCAGAACGTAACCCTGAGGCAAAATTTATATGGCCTACAACAATTATCCCAATCATTTTTCTACCTTAGAAAATACCAATAACGTGTCCCACGACACCAAGAGCTAGCGTGCCAAATATCAGCGCACTGGGCGATTTACCTTTTTGTACCAGCCAGAACATGATCCAGACCAGCGCCAGCGGTAGCGCATTTGGCAATATCCTGTCCAGAAGGTCGGTTTGAACATTCACATGAGCAGCACCCGCCGTGACCACTAATGGTGTCGATACTTTAACAAAGGCGGCAGTCATAGAACCCAGCACCCCCAGGCCAATGATATTGGCCGCGCGTCCCAGTTTATCTGCCTGCTCGGATAATTTTCCGAGAGCCGCAACACCAGATTTATAGCCAAAAAAGAGCAGCCAGAAATAAACAAAAAAGTGGTAAATCTGGTACAAAATAAAAAATACGAATGGCCCGGCAATGCTACCTTGCAGAGAGATCGCAGCGCCAATACCTAACGTCAAAGGCATCATGGTCATATGGTCAATGGCGTCGCCGATCCCTCCTGTCGGCCCCATTGTCGCTGCTTTGATTGCGTTAATTGTTTCTGGTTTTTCTTTATTCTCTTCCATCGCAATTGCCAGCCCAAGTGGAAATGTAAAAAGCTTGGGGTGCGCATTATAAAATGAAAGGTTATTCTTGAGCGCCAGTGAGAAATCATGTGGATTACGATGAATCTTTTTCAGCGCCGGGATAATGCTAAAACAAAAACCACCTGCCTGCATACGTTCATAATTGAAATTTCCTTCCATAAAAAGCCCCCGGAAACCAACTTTCCACAGGTCTCTTTTTGTTATAGCCGAACTAATTTCTTTATCCTGATACTCGGTATCAGGTGATACAGTCAGCTCTTCAGTGGTATCTGTGTCTACGGTTGCTTTAGAGATCATCATGAATATCCTCTAATACTCCTTCCTGATTTTTTCCGGTAGCGCTTCCTGACTGGAAATAATCAAGGATGGCCACGCAAAGAAACGCTATCGCGACAGCAATAATAGGTAATTTAAAATACGTTGTTAAAATGAAACCGATGAAAAAATGTGGCAGTAATTTGACATTAAACATCGTACGTAACAACATGGCAAAGCCCACGGCTGGCATCATTTTCCCTGCGATAGCCATTCCGGCAATAACTTTTTCCGGTAAATAGCTGATAATAAAATCGGCTGCCTGGGTTCCGTAGTAAACTGCCGCAAAAGCAACAACGCCATATAACACGGCTCTGGTAGCCAACCCAAAGTAAAGCATGCGATCAATACCAGAGGCATTTCCCTGCTCAGCATAGCGATCACATTTCTGCATCACCGGTGAAAATGATGTAAATAAGAAAATTACAAGCGCTTGCATTGCCATAGCAAACGGAATCGCCATACCAATCGACGCTTCAGGTGTGATACCCAGTTTAATAGCAAAAGCTGTTCCGACAATAGCTCCGATGGTAACATCTGGTGGTTGTGAACCGGCGTTTGGCACCAGCCCTAACCAGGCTAATTCCATTGCAGCTCCCGCAATTAATCCTGTCTGGACATCGCCTAAAATAAAACCAATCACAGGTCCTGTAATTAAAGGTCGATGAAAGTTTAAGGCAACATCATACTTATCTATTCCGCACAGGGCAGCCCATAAGGCGACCAAAAAAGCCTCATACATAATGACTCCTAAAAATTAATCAGATACAGTCGAAAATGTTTTTCCGTGAGCTTTCTGGCATATGCTGTATTATCGATTCAACGCCTTTTAGCTGAATGCGTTTGAAGGCCTGAATATCAGCCGGGCTAACGGAAACATTTTTGTCAATTTGTCTCCGCTCGGCATTATGATGCATATTACCGACGTTGACCTCATTAAACTTGACTCCTCCCTCAATAAGTTTGGCGACATCTTCTGGTGTTTTACACAGAATGAGTATACGTCTGCGTTCATCAGCTTTATTGATACTACCAATCAAATGCTCGATTGTTCTGAAAAGTACTACATACTCACCGCCGGCAGCGCCTTTAAAAGGTGCCTGTAATACAGGGTTGGCTGCTATTTCATCATTGGCGACAATAATGGTATTTGCACCAGAATACTTTCCCCATGTAATTCGAATTTGTCCATGTAAAAGACGTTCATCAATTCTAACCAGAACAATATTAGCCATTACTTAAATTTTCTCCAAAAGATAACGTACCATCAATGATGGTATTAAATGATAAAGCTATAGCTACAGTATGAAATAATTCATATTACTCCATAGTGTATTTATCTGAAAATCAGAGACTCTTTATTTTTGAGGCGTGAATAAAGTGTTCAGCGAAGTCTGCATCGCCAATCCAGAAATTGGCGATTTGTGACAGATTCTCATTTCGTACAATAAGTATAAGTTTTTTCGCAATAGTACGTAATGTTCTTAAGAACCTTACATCATTTTCATGGGCCGCAAAAAAACCTTCTTCGGGAACAAAATTATCAACCTCGATAATTGCATTTTCTACCCGGTATTCTTTTAAATTTTCTTCTGTTTTGCCACCCTCAAACATCATTTCTTCACTGTTAACAATGCCTCCAGGCATAATCACCGTCATTCTAGACGTAGGGAATAACCGAGAGGTTACTAACTGGATATCATTTGTCAGTATTAACCCAGAATCCCATTTTTGAATTTGTGCCCAATGTCGGGTTAACGCTCCGGCACCAATGAATAATGATTGTTCCAGGCTGCCTATTATTTCCGTCAGCTTCTGCTCCCATCCGTCGCCATTTGAATAAGATAGGGCTTTATTACTATCTTCTGCCGATACGGCAACATCCTGTTCATGCCCTACCGTTACAGATTCTTTACGATTTCGGGATTCCGCTGAAAAGTTGGCAATGACTCCTTTGTTTAAAATGACATAACCGTTAGAGCGGACAATGTGCCCCATAGACTCCAGGAAACGTAAGTCAGTACGGATAGTCGCTCCGGATACTCCAAAATATTCGGTAAGATCCCCAACACTGACCTTACCTCTCACTCCAACCAGATTCGCGATTTCCATGCGACGTTCAATCGCGCTTTTCATAAGCTCTCCATTGAACGCTGTTAAAACCTTTCATCATTTTTCATTCTCTTTCATTGTCTACAATATGAACCTAAACCAGTGTTTTAAAAACCACCATCGTTACTAATTGTGGAACATGTCACAAAAAATGTTAACTTTAGTCATATTTTACAACTTAAATATTAAAAATCAGTAAGTTATGAAAATATAATGACTAAGAGGCTATTCTCGGGCAAACTGGGGACAATGTACTATCTCAGTGATCCTACCCGCGTAATAGGGGTCAGTTTGGATATCGAAAATTATTGTACTATAAGGACTTCCCCGGCATGTCAAAGCCGGTATTTATGGTTTCTGTCTGCTCTTCAGTAAAAATAAAGGGGAGAGACTGCGGTACTATAAACGGCCATGGTGAATCGTCATCGATTCGGGCCCTGATGAAAGACGCGCGTGAGGTTCTTGTTCGTTAAGCGGATACGTATATCCTGTACAATAGCCAGATAGGCCTCACGGGGTCTAACCCTTTATCATCAACGAATTGCAGGTCAGATGGTTAT
>PPYE01720808.1_pt1 | contig 28372 bp, 26 predicted proteins | sample 1559881 | NCBI WGS metagenome assembly PPYE01 (sample SAMN08240022, study PRJNA423297) | Human gut metagenome, whole genome shotgun sequencing project. | reverse complement strand
TGGCAACGCAGATGCCGTGCCGCAGCTGCCGGAGCGGTGCTTAAGCCGCAAGGCGGGAATTGTGCGGTGTTGCCTTAACCTTCTGCGGGTACATTTCCTGCACGGCGGGCTGCTCCCCCAGGCCGCGCAGGGTACGCGCGGGCAAACAGGCAGTCCGGCGCGGCCTGCCGCTTGTGCCGGGTATCTCTAAAAATTTTATTCCACTCGCCGCAAATAGTCAAGGCTTGGGGCGGGGTATCAAAATTCATAGTTCCGCCTCTTAAATTTTTCAAAAACATTTTATTTGTCTGCTCAAATCCGCATTTTCCGCTCGTTATATTCAACAAATAGGCAAAACGCCTGCCGATGTGTGTGATAAAAAGGAGGTAGCACCGTGCTGTTTACCATGTTTGTATTGTTTTTGTTTGGCTGGCTGTTTTTCCATTCCATCGGGCTGGCACTGCACCTGACCTGGTGCGCAGCCAAAGTGATTGCCGCGCTGCTGTTTGCGGTAGCGCTGCCGGTGCTGCTGGTCTGCCTGTTTGTGGCGGGCGGCCTATTGCTGCTGGTCCCGCTGGGGCTGATCGGCGCTGCTTTCGGCATTTTGAAATTCTGCGCTTAACCTGTTATCTCTCCTCTTAGCTGTCCTCAACAGGGCAGCTATAATTTTTATAACGCGATGTCTTATCTATGAAAACAAAAAAAGTTTTGGACGCAGGCTTGTGCGGAGCAAACTATCCAGGGTGTATGTTGTGTGCTGCAAACTTGCGATATCTTTTTCCATTTTTAAAGACCTCCTGGTATTTTATTTGTGCAGTTGGCCGACCGCACTTTCATTATACCAGAAGATCTTTTCACTATATAATCTTTTTTACTTTCCCCAACAGAGCTGGGGGTTGTCGCTCCGCTAAAGCCACCCAAAGCATCCGCCGTAAAATCTTTCGATTCTACGTCTGATATAGTGCAGATGATGGGAGTTCCCGCGCCCTTGCAACAGCCTACAGGATTCTTGCAGCCCGGCGGGGCGCAAAGCGCCGGGCAGGGGCTGTTCGAATCCCACCTTGCAAAGCTTGCTATAAAAACAGAAAACAGCACCCCGCAAGGTGCTGCTTTTGGCGCAGATGGTGGGAGTCGAACCCACGCGACATTGCTGTCAAATTGATTTCGAGTCAGTCCCGTTATGACCACTTCGATACCGCTCCGTATTTATCTCAACATCAGCACCTCGGAAAACGGGGAGAACTGATGGGGAGAACAAGCAAAAATATTAAGTTAAGAATACCCGAAAAACCCCATAAAATCAAGGGATTCCGGTCAGGGAGCTACCGAGTAGCGACCACGATTTCGAGTCAGGTATAACATGGATTTGCCCTTATTTCTCTTCATTTTGCTTTGCGTTACACCGTTTGTTTTCTTCCTTTACACTTGTTTTTGATACTTCGGATTATATCGTCTTAAATGTTGCCCGCGGCTGTTTGGGCAACATTTGGGCAACACTCGTTTTTTGGGCAACACTTTTTGGCGCAAAACAGGAAAATTCAAAAATTATACAAAGATTGAAGATTTGGCTATATTTCAGTCCAAATCTTTTTTCTTTTTCAGGAGGATTTTCCGATGAAAAACACAAATCCGGCCGCCGAAAGCGGTGCTTTTATCCGCAGAGCGCGCGGGTATTCTGTTGTGCAAAATGAGGCGTTGTTCAATGACAGGCTTTCTATGAGCGCCAAAGGCTCGTATGCGTTGATTTCCGCCCGCATTGATTATACCGCAGTACCGCTGACAAAGCAATGGCTGATGAACCACTGCACCGAGGGCGAACGTGCCTTTAACCGTGCGTGGGATATGCTGAAAAACAACGGCTATCTGGTCGCTCATGTTCGCCCTGCCCAACACGGTCGATTTTGCTATGAATACGAACTGCGCGATTCCAATAACTGTTGGAACGGTGTGTATCTGATTTATTACGATGCGCAGGGCAGAGTCAGCAGTACAAATTTAACCAGAATCAACCATACCCTACAAAATGTACCCACCGGTATGACCACTACCCACAAAACCGCACCGGTGGTAACCACACCTGTGGTAAGCGCAGCAGCGGTAATGTAGGCAGTATTATAATTACTATAATTATAAATACTCTTAGTAATTACTATAGCAAAGACTATAAAATAAGCCATCTGAAAAAAGAGAAGGGTTACACCGACGGTTTGCTGCGCACCGAACCGACTCTCCTTTTCAGCAGGCTCACAAGAACGAAAGGGACTGCACGATGAAAACAGAATATGTGAATGTAAACGGCTATCTGATTCCCAAACTGAAAAGCAGCGCTGCCGCTGCGGAAACCATCGGAAAATATGGCATGATGCGGGCGCGATACCTCGATGAGCATCGACCAATGGAGCGCGACCGGATGTTGCTGGACGGAACACTGGCGCAGCATCTTGCGGACATAGACCGCGAGGTTCACCGCCAAGTCAAGGATCTGACACAGGCACTGGCGGAACAGGCGGCCATCAACGAGGCAATGAAGTGCCGCGACCCGCTGAAATGGGCGGCAGCTATGCAGGAATTTCGGGCACAGGCCGAAGAAATTGTGTGTGCCGAGTTGATTTACGCAGAAAAAGACGGGACCGAAGCGCCGAAATTTTCGGGGAAATAACCCACCTTCCGGACAGTGCGGCAAGCACGGCATTATGCTGTCATGACAGCATAACGCCCTTGTTAGGGGCAGACCCCTAAGACCCCGATAGGAGAAAGCAAATGTTAAAACGCCAAAAGCAGGTGACGGTGCGATTTACCGAAAAGGAATACATCCAACTGAAAAGCAAATGCGATGCCGCCGGCATGAAAATGGAGCCGTTTCTCCGTGCGCTGGTAAGCGGCTGTACGCTGCGCGAACGCCCGCCGGACAGTTATAAAGCCTTGGCGTCGCAGGTGGCGGCAATCGGAAACAATTTGAACCAGCTGACGCGGTTGGCTAACAGCACCGGCAAGATCGAGAACGCCCAGATTGCCGAAGCGAACCGGATGATGCAGCGCATCTGGCAGCTTATGCGGGAGGGGCAGTAATGGCAATCACAAAGATTTTGCCGGTGCGCGGGCAGCTGAAAGGCTGCTTGGATTACGCCGCCAATCCGCAAAAGACGGAGTATCTGAACACCGCAGATATGCAGCGGCTGATGAACTACACGCCGAACGGCGATAAAACCGAGCATCAGCTCTATGTTTCCGGCTTTAATTGCGACCCGCAAAACGCCTATTATCTTATGCAGGCAACAAAGCGGCGTTGGAGCAAGCCGTTGGACAGCGGCAATGTGGGCTACCATATTATTCAGAGCTTCAAGCCCGGCGAGGCAACACCCGATCAGGTACACAAAATCGGCTGCGAATTCGCCCGGCGGTTTCTGGCTGACCGTTTTGAGTGCACCGTCAGTACCCATCTGGACAAGGGACATCTGCACAACCATATTGTCGTAAACTCGGTTTCGTTTATGGACGGACGGATGTTCCGCAATGATTTTACTACTTACTACAAGGGGATCCGAGCCGTTTTCGATGAACTGTGCCGCGAAAATTGACTGTCTGTTGTGGAAACAGACGGACACGGGAAATCCTACGGCGAGTGGAAACACGAAAAAGAAGGCACACCCACGCTGCGCGGCATGGTGAAAACCGATGTGGAAATGGCAATGACCGCCGCGGACAGCTTTGCCGGATTTGTTGCGGAGTTGCAGAAAAAGGGGTATGCGGTGAAATACGGATCCAAAGCTGCGCATATGACCGTGCGCCACAAGGAAGCGCAGAAGAATATCCGGTTGGACAAAATCAGCCCCCACTTCAGCGAAGATTCGCTGCGGAGGTACTTCCGGGAACTGCAAACACTTCCGCCTGAAATGCAGCAGGAATATAAGCAGCAAACAGCACCGGAGCCACCACGCCGGAAGCCGAAAGAGCAGCCTATGCCTGTTCGCCGCCGCGCACGGTGTCGCGGCAGATGGAACCGCAGTTGCCGCAAAATTACCGGGTTTATGGCTTGCTATTATCGCTACTGTGCATTGCTGAGAAAAGCATATAAAGGCAAAGTCGGCAAGCGGTGCTATTACCTGCTGCGCGATGATTTCTTGAAGTACAATCGCTATCGGCGGCAATGCGATCTTTTGTGGGAACGGCAAATCACAACGCTTGACGAACTGCTGACTTACAAAGAAAATCTGCAAGCTGAATATAACACTCTTACAGCGCAGCGTAAGGCGCTCTATCGCAGAAAGAGTAAAACTACCCCTGCCGATTATTCGGAGCAAATACAGACGCTTACAGCCCGCATCAGAGAGCTGCGGCGGGAGATTACCACCTGTGCTGACATTGAGATGGACTGCGGGATGGTGCAGGATAAGGTGCAAAGGGCAAAGCAACCGGAAAAAGCTGAATTACGGGTCGCAGAGAACACGCATTACAACCATGTATGCGCATACGGCAGCCAACATTAACGAGAAAAGGGGAATGTACTGTAAAGCGCCAAATTTTTCTTGGGGTTACCGGTTTTTTGTGCTATAATTATAAAAAGCAATATTCAGCTGAAATTGTGGAGTGTTTAGGCAATGGAAAATCTTGATAAACTGGTAAATGAACTGCGCAAACTTCCAACAGAAACACAGTGGTTGGAGTTTAAACACAATAATTATACTCCGGACATGATTGGTAAGGATATAAGCGCCCTTGCCAACAGTGCTTCTCTTTACGAAAAAAGTTGCGCCTATATGCTTTGGGGAATTGATGACGAAACACACGAAATTGTTGGAACAGATTATGACCTCCAGACCCTGAAAAAAGGAAATCAGGAGTTGGAAAACTGGCTTCGTTCTCTTTTGAGCAAGAATGCCGATTTTGAATTTCACACGGTTCAAATGGCAGAGGAAAAGCGTGTAGGTGTATTGATTATCTATAAAGCAACAAATCAAACAGTAATGTTTGATAAAGTTGACTATATTCGCGTTGGAAGTTATACAAAACGATTGAGTGAATATCCTGCAATGCAAGCTCAATTGTGGGACAAAATTCGAAACTCTCGATTTGAAGAACGCTATGCAAAGCAAGATTTAAGGTTGGAAGATGCCCTGCGAATGTTGGACTACTCTGTCTATTTCGATAACTGCGGAATCATTCAGCCGACAGATTTTGCGGGCGTAGCACACTATATGCAGCAAGATGAAATTGTTGTAAGGCAGGACAACGGTCTTTATGCCATAACAAATCTTGGCGCAATTCTTTTTGCAAAACACTTGTCAGAGTTCCCAAGACTATCAAGAAAAGCCGTTCGGATAGTTCAGTATGAGGGAAACAACCGGCTTTCGATGCTTAAGGAAAATATCGGTAACAAGGGATATGCAGTTGGGTTTGAGGGCTTAATGAAATTTGTTGAAGCTTTAATTCCAACACAGGAACCCATTGTAGGCGCACTGAGAGAAAACAGATCTGCATATCCTATCTTAGCAATTCGTGAGGCGGTTGCCAATGCGTTAATTCATCAGGATTTCTCAATTTCTGGTACAGGCCCTGTTATCGAAATTTTTGAAAAAAGAATAGAGATTACGAATTCGGGAACACCACTTGTTGATGTAAGGCGTATTATTGATAATCCCCCGAAATCAAGAAATGAAAAGCTGGCTTCTTTGATGCGTCGTTTGAGAATGTGCGAGGAATTGGGTTCCGGGTGGGATAAAATTGTCAGCAGCTGCGAATTCGCACAGTTGCCGGCTCCGAAAATTGAACTGTACGAGGATAGCACACGCGTGGTGTTATTCTCGGAAATCCCGTTTTCAGCAATATCTATGGAGGATAAGCTTTGGGCGTGCTACCTTCATGCTTGTATTCGACAAGTTGAGGGAGAGCAGCTTACAAACAGTTCCTTAAGAGAGCGATTCGGGTTAAAAAATTCCTCGGCGGGAAGCATTTCAAGACTTATCAAAGAAGCCGTTTCAATGAAACTTATTAAACCCCTTGATTCGTCAACAGCACCTCACTATATGAAGTATATTCCTATTTGGGCTTGATTTAACTTGCCGGCAACTTGCTTAAATCAGAGGAATGACTGTGGCCTTCGAAACGATTTCAAAAGATCATCGTATCAACGACAAAAAGCGAACTGCCAAAAAGAAAAGCTTGCTGCTTTTAACTTGCCTGTAACTTGCTGAGTGATAGCGTGACGGAAAATCATATCACCTGCTTAATCAAAAGAAGCGCTTACCTTAATCTGCAAAAGCCTAAGGTAAGTGCTTCTTTTTTAAATATGTCTGTCGGTCGGGTTCATTTCTTCAGAAGAGTAAAAGCGAATCACAATCAGCAGAAGTGAATTGACAACGGTTTCTCAAATAATTTGTGAACTATTATTTTACATGGGAATAACCACGGCTTATTTATTCATCAAGTTTCCAAACATCCGATGGCATTGAGGGCACCGGCAAAATCTTTTTTTGCTCTTCGGATTTTTCCTTGATAATTCAGAACCGATGTGAGAATTTCTTTGCAATCATCGTCACTTAATATAGCGGTGATTTCAAGTTTGATACGAGCACGTGAAGTACCGACATAGAAAATCAGAACATTTTCTTGTTCAAAAGTTGCCTTATCAACATCAAGCAAAATTACGACATCGGCTTCAAGCCCCTTGAACTTCCGACATGTAGTGAACAAATATTTGTTGCGATATCTTCCGTTATTAACGGAGTCGCTCAAGATACTCGTCGCTTCTGTTTTGCATGTCAAAAGAACAACATCTCGATACCCATCAGCTGCAAGATTATCAATTATTGAATCGATCCGTTCTCTTTCGTTCTGAACTGAATCACAAAAGTGAATTCTTGCCGGTGCACCTTTTACTGTACCCTCGAACACTTTCGGTTTACGCTCGGTTATGGGGCGCAAGGAGGTTACGGCAATATTTTCCGTATTCCGGCAATTTCGATACAGTGTCAGTCGGCAATCCAAATCGCCTATAAATTTGGGCATCTCCTTTGCTTGTATCAATTGCAACCGATCATAAAAGACATAAAACGTTCCGCCCTGATCCAAGCCGACAATTATGTCATGGATAAGTTGAATAATATCGGTTTCTTCTATTGCTTCAATTCCGAAATCCTGCCCCTCATCAATAATAACATGCTTATATGGGAAGGAGTCCGATATATAGTAATCTTCAAGCTTTTCTCGGAGTTCGTCATAGTTTGGTTTTACCGTATTGCAAATTTTGCAGGCAAACCCGGCAATGGTGTAATAACTAACGAGGTCTCTTGCATAGTTTTCTTCCAAGAAATCTTTTAATTGTGCATTAAAACATAGGAAAAGCACCCGTTCTCCGGCGGCTGCATGTCTGCGGGCTTTCTCAACCGCAATCATAGTTTTACCTGTTCCAGCAGCCCCGTTAACCGCGGCTGTCAGCTGTTCATCGAGAAAATCCAAAATGCCGGCCTGTTCGTCCAGAAGTCGGTGAAAAACAATTTTCTTTAAGTCGGCTTCAAAAGATGCTGATGGGAACACATTGAACTGTGGGCAGAAAATTTCCCGAACCAGACGTTTGCATTCAATTTCGCTCAGCTTGGTTTCAACACTACTTGGCAAATGCAGCGCATAAATCCTATCAATAAACTCTTTAGGGTCAGCCAACGCTTCTTTGGTCAATACAAGAGTTTTATCCCCCTCCGATGGCAGGGTCATGTTTCTCAGGCGGTCGTTGGTCACAGACGGAAACCATACGGCATGAAAAAACTTGCATTTCTCCAAAACAAATGCCATGTTGCCGTCAGAGATATATCTCATCAGCTTGTATTTGTTTGCGCTCGCCTGATTAAATGGTCCGCCGTTATGCATCGGAATACCGCTGCCATAAAGCCAGCAGCCATTTTCATACCGCACTTGCCCTGCCTTGGCCTCTAAGCAAATTACGCCTTTGGTCCGATTAAAAATGACAAAATCCGTTTCGCTCTCGCGGAAAGTGCCATCTCTTGTATCAGTGATCCGGAAAGAGTGAAAGACATAATAATCTTCAGGAAGAAGGGCTAATGCGTTGAATATTAGTCCTTCCTGACTTGCCGGGTCAAAGTTCCGAGGCTTCTCCGGAATCATTATTGCCATATTATTGTTCCTTTAACACATCAAGTATTTTTCTGACAGTAACCGTATCGTCGGCGCAGTAAATGCATCGAATGTCACTGTTTTTCGCTGCCGCATAACATTCCTCATTGTCCGAAGTGAAGAGTGCGACTTGTGACTCCTTCCAAAAAAGGTCACACTTTTGCATCTCTTCGTTTCCGCCTACTTGAAACATGCAGTCTCTGTATGGCTTTTCCTTTTGTGAAAACAAATCGCTGTTGCTTTCCAACTCGGAAAGCAATACTTTTTCTTTCGTATCGACAGCCCAAGTCCTAAGGCTATTCCATATTTCGGCATAGACAGAGTCTCTTAAATCTGTCCCATAATCTGTAACGATAACATGTACGCTGCTTTTCAGGCTTACATCAGTGGTGACCTTGGAAATACTGTTATCCTTCCAGGATGCCGTGCCATATAATTGTCTGCTGTAGAACCCCATTTCACGATTTTCATAAGTGCCGACAATGGTTCCTCTGTCCAAGAAAATGTTGAACTCTTCACAACTCGTTTCCGGAATCAGGCAACACGAATAACAGGCAGATAAGTTGAGAGAATCGCGTCCCTGACCCATGCTGAGACTGCAAACGGGGTCATTGGAACAAGTCATTGCTTCTTCCATTGCCTTTTTGAATATACCCGGGAATGTGTCAGCACAACCTTGTCGCACCAAACCTCCCATAGTGCCTTCCGAATCTCCGCTTGCGGTATAAATGAAGATTCCTGACATCTGCTTCCCTTCCGAAATTTCGCTGCAATACAGGCGTTCTTTCAATGAGGCGATACTGTACCCGCACTCAAAACTCAGCTGTTTAATCAAGGTATGTGAAATTGTGTGCAGAAGAAGAAATTTTGCAGTCACTTTTCGCGGCTTGGATTGCCCTATAAATGATTTTCGATAATTCTCATTCAGAACATCAACTCTGTGCTGAATTTCAGGGTTGTCCTTTTGCCATTCAGAAATTGCATTTTCATCAAATTCTATAAAAATGCCTTCACCGCGAACCTCATAAGCAGGATACCAATTTGTGTCTTGTTGCTTGACAGGAACAACGTACTCCGAAGAGCTTTCACCCATATTAGCGTCTACAGGTTTAAGCCTTGAAAATCCAACAAGAGCCTGTACTTCCCGGACTTTGTGTATCAAAGAGATGCTTTTTATGAACGGAATTGCATAATTTGAAATCTCCGTTCCCTCGCGCAGAAAGTCACCGTAATCATCGGTTGACATCGACACTTCACCGCTGAGTGCTTCGTATTCTTCTGCCCGATATTTTACACTTGTTGTAAGGTATTCATCTTCGCCAGTCGGAACAATCCATTTTCTTTCCAATATCGGCTGTACCTTTTCCGTTGTTATGCCTTTTTCTATTGCTATCTTCTTTGCGTAGTCTCTTATTGTACTCTGAATCAACATCGGCAACAATTCTTTAGGGACATTCCGCTTGTAACCAGCAATAATATTTTTACAATCCGCGAAAGCCGCACTATCCTCAATTTTCTTTGTAATCAGACTTGAGTACGGCGGAATGACAAGTGAGCTGACTGTGATCGGAAAGTAAACGGAAGAACTGCCCCTTTGTAACACTTTCGGATATGCTCCGCACCTATCTTTAGTATGCTTCCATGGGTGTCGCCCTGTGCAGTGAAAATTGTATTTACCCTCATGTTTTTGATCCAGTTCCTGCAAAGCGTCTTTGTCAAACGCCCCTTTGAGTGTAGCTTTAGCACCACAGGACTCACAAGAAACAGTAAGTCCTTCAAGCCCTTCGGTAGAGGACGCGCTGGTCTTAAATGTCAGGGTTGGATGTGCACAAATCGGTTTTGCTCCGCCGTACATGTTTTTGCAGTGAACCCATTTTACCCACGGGAAGTCATCAATGTGCCCACATTCGCATGCAGTGATAATACGCGTGACCACGAGATCTTGTCTGCACTTCGGGCATTGCATAAACTTAACCATATCCGGATCGCTATTGAGTCTTTTCTGTGTTGTTGACTTTTTGTAATCGGAAACCCAATCGCTGATTGGCTGAAATCGTCTGCATTTGGGGCAAAAATACCATTCCGGGAAGCGGGCATACGAGATACCCTCGCGACAATGAGGGTCATCTTGTCCACCGGGAAGTCCGAAATAATCAACGCGAAGCACTTTTTCAAGACGCTCATCATGTATTTGGACAACCTGCTCCTGCCAATATTCCGGAGCAGCAGTCATCAAAGTTTGGTTGGGAAAATCAATCATTGCTCCCACTCCGTATTGCAGAACCGCTTGTGATGCACGGACAGAATGAGTAATTCTGTTCAATGGGACTTTCTTAGCCGATTCCAAATCCATTGATTATACCTCCTCCCATATCAGAACATTTCCTGCAACCGTTGAATCAACGTTCCGCATAGATGTCATTGTATCGAACGCAGGATCGTTACGGCTTGTATTAAAAGGTTTCATCAAGCGCCCTTCGCCGTCGTCAGGTTCTTTAATCAGGAATTTTTCTCCGTAATAAAAGTGCTCTTCATCAAAGTTCTCTGCAAGTTGTTCCCACTTTTCAAACACCGAATCAATCTCAAGCGCAATTTCCGAAGAATCATCAACCATTTCTGTGTTCATCCGTTTAGAAATATCCGATGCACGCTCAGTTATGTATTTCTTAAGCTCTGCAATCCGTGCCGCATAGTCTTTGCGGTTGAACTTGGCTGCGCCTTTTTCTGCGCTGAGCTCATCTTCAAGAACACGAACCATCGCAATTATTACGGCGTGAAGGGCACGATCTCTCGCAGGTTTTGAAAAAGGCGTTGCGCCTGTCGGCTCGACATGCTTATAAAATGATTCGTGATAAGGCTTGAATTGCTCATAATGCGAACGATCTCTGCTTTTTGAGCCGTCATACAACGCAAAGGCAACACCTGGGAACGAGCGCCCGACTCGGCTCGAAGCCTGAATGTATTCACTGGTTAGCTTAGGCTGCCCAACCAAAAGCATGACATTCAACCGTGCAACATCTATACCCACGGAAATCATATTTGTAGCCAACAGTATATTGGAGGGGTAGCGCTTATTTTCGATGTTTTCTTTCGAATAGCAAAGCTTCTCGAGTTTATCCAGTGTTTCATTCAACTGCGTAGTATTGACTCGGCTTGTCAGTTCGTCCGCACGGGCAATCATTCTGGCATCTTTTGCGCTGCCAAGTCTGTATGCGGTCCTTTTAATAAAGTCCTTAACATCATCGTCTACCAAGGTTGAGCACTTGCCTAAATCCTTCAGGCTGTTAAAGTAGACCGTGAGCGTCCAAAACTTGTCTTTGATATCATCGGGCAAATCCATTGTATTGATTTCCTGCATCAGAGCAGCTATTGATCGAACTTCCATCATAGCTTTGGTTTTCCCTGACGGCATAAGCCCGACATATTTTCGACCATAGATTTTATGGTCGTAGTTAATTATTGACTCTCTTGCAAAGAAAGAATCTTCGGCATCCAATCCGGGATGCGGAAACTGGCTGACTTCTCGATTATACAAAGCAGAGCACTGCTCTTTAGCCCGGCGGATTGTTGCCGTAGACGCAACAATTTTGGGACGAATGCCATTACGGGTGCATAATGCATCAATGGCTGTCTCATATAAACCGACCATTGTACCCAGAGGACCGGAGATCAGGTGCAGCTCATCCTGAATAACCAAGTCAGGGGCGCGGTTGCCGGTCCCGGCGGCAAAGAATGTGCCGATTTCTTTTTTCCACGGAATCATTGCAAATTTATCCACCGTGCCAAAAAGAAGCGTCGGCGGGCAGGCATACAGTTCTTCGTCAACAATCTGAATCGGCAGTTTTCCTTGTTGATTAAAAAAACAACTCTCCTGCGGGCAAAACAGTTCAAAATGCCGATTGTTTCTCATGCGGTAACCGAAAGTCCCAACCATTTTTGTGCCGATTCGATCTTTGACTAATTTTGTTCCGCACCACGGGCATTTCAATACCTGAAATTTATTGTGCTGTTCCTTCGCATATTGAAGGGTGTCTGTTCGCGCATCAGTAAGTTCTTTCAAGTGTTTTTTCGCATCTGCATTTGTATTGGGAATATGCTCTCGCCCGATCCACAAGCCAATTGTGATTTCAGTATTTCCCAACGGATATTTTCCGTATTTTGGATGGCGCGATACTGCATCACTGCGAATATATTCACAGGCGCATATCAGAGTAGACGCCCTTGTAAATTGCTGTGCAGCCAGCAGTCGCAAGGTGTAGCGCATAATAACAGTTGTCCCATCCGAATCGGGAAGATGCGCAAGGCGCCTGTAGAATATAGTAAATGCGGTCAATCCGAGGTATGCCTCTGTTTTTCCGCCGCCGGTAGGAAACCAAATCAAATCCACAACATCTCTGTCGCAGGCAGTGTCATTTGTAACAGACTCGATACTCATTAACAAAAAGGCAATCTGAAACAGTCGCCAGGCATAGTTGTCTCCGGTTATACTGCGGGGTTCGCCATAGTCTAAAGTCTCAAGAAGTTTTGTTAAATCTTCATCTCCGGGATAGCGATCAATATCTGCCATGTCGGATTGTAATTTCAAATGTACTCGCTGCATAAACATTGCCCTGTTTGCAAGAGAAAACGCAGTCCAAGCAACCGAATCATCATTTAAGACCTTCAGTCCTGCTAACATTCTGTTTCTTGCTTTAAGACAACCGGCGATATTGCTTTCAGCCGCTGCTTTGTAGCAGGCTGAAAGCTCCTGCTGTTTTTCCTTCAGCGTATCTATCCAACCGCTGTAAGCGTCTGCTACGCTTTTGAGTTCCGACAGTTTTTGAGACTTTTCCGTCTGATCCAAATCAGACAAATGGCGCATGGAAAGAGCCTCTTTATGTATACCTAAGCCCTGAGGAATAGAGAAATCCATGGAAGGAACTTCCGTTTCAGGGAAAAAGTCGTTATATATTTCGCCGTTTCCGTCGGCATCAATATTCCAGTTGACGGATGTGCCGAGTCCTGTTCCGTAAACGCGCTTATTTCTGTATTGAAGTTCCAATGACTGTTCTTCGGCATCTAACAAATTGAAATCAACCAGGGATGAATACTCGCAGAATCTAAACCCGTTTACATCAGATTTGATTTTGACTGTCGGCTGAAAAAGGCAGCGGGTTCCGTTCGACTTTTCTTCATCATCGTTTACAAGCATGACAGTAACCGAATATAAATTTTCATTGATTTTTCTTTTCAATGCAGTGATTTTTGCACTTGTTTCATCGAGTCGCTTATTGTTGTCTACATAATCTCCCGATGAGAAATCAATAACAACATCTGCATTGTGCGGGACTCGTACATATCCGCCTTTCAATTGGTCGCAAAGTTTATACATTGCAGGGAAAATACCATACTCATCGCCGTCAAGAAAATCCTGCTCATGTAAATCACGAACGGTTTTCCTGTTTAAGCCGGTACGAAGTTTCAGACACTTTTCTTCGTTGTCGTAAACCACATACGAGGACAGTTGGGGTGGCACTGCGTATTTCTCCGGGCAATCCGGAGAAAAGGGTATCCGACAATCAGGCATCGTCGCTCTTCTGTAAGTTGCAAATATAACCTCGCATTTCAGCAGCTGCGGATCAGATGATACAAGAAAAGTAAATCCCAGAGAAGACGGCATATTCTGCGCGGCCAAGCTGATTTCCTCGTCCAGATTTTCTTCCTCTGCAGGGGCAACCGGATCTGGTTTTTCCTTGCCGTCACCTTCAGTTCCTTCATCTTCGTCCGAAGGATCTTCCGGCAGCTCACCGGATTCTTCCTCCACTCGTGAAGAATCGTTACTGTCGGCATTTAATTTGTTGTTTTTGGGAAAAAGTATCCCTATGGAGTAACGCACATCCGGGGAATTTGTTATCAGCTCATGCTCCGAATCGGGAATTGAAATTTCCGACCCGGGACCAAGCAATTCCTCCTTAACCCGAGTGATATACTCATCCCGGGCCGACAGAAACTCACGAATGGAGCTCATATAGCATCCTCCTATTGGTCGATAGTAATGGGACGGTTTATTGTGTTTACCGGAACTTCATCGTCCACAAAAGTAATTGTTTCTATTTGAAGTGTAACTGCGGCATCTTTAATTCTATCTGCAACGGTTGCTGTCATCGAGTCTGTAGCATTACTGTTTCCGGTCACTTCACCCAAAATTGCCTGACCGATTGCTTTCAATATCCGGCGACGAATCTTATAAATTTGTCCTCCGGCATCAAAGCAAACTTCTGCGCTGTCAAACAGCTCATCATTTCCTGCAATTAAAGCAATCTGCTGAATTGAGTCAAGTTTTTGCGGTCGCACGGTATGGGATTCTTCGTCCAGCCATCCACGAATTGTAATTTCCTGAACACTTACTCCGTTTGAAATCATCTCGTCCGCAATTGCCTTTGCGCTGCTTCCGGTTTGTTTCATATAGTCAATAAGTGTTTTTTTCCACTCGCGGGATTTGTAATAGGCTTTTTCAATTTCGGGAGGAACAAGTTTGTTGTTAATCATATCCCGCAGGATTTCTTCAACTATATCCCTCGTTTTAGATGTGCTCCGTGTAAATACAATGACATCACCTTCTGAAAGATCCGATGCAACGATCTCTTTAACCGAATTATCCGCCTCATCCAAAACATAAGCCTTATAGTTCTTGGTAAAGAAAGCTATCTCATCCGAGTCAAATTTTGCTACTGCAACAATCTCAGCCATACTTTTTCCGTCGCCGCCGGAGAAACTGTTCCGAATCGCTTTAATCGGAGATGAACTGATATAGTCCATAATCTCTGTATTGATGTTGTCCACTTCATTCAGGTCATATTCATCAATCCCTATCGAGTCTTCTTCGTATTCGTCATCGGTTAGAATTGTGGATCGCGTGTTCAGCAAGTGCTCAGCGGCTTTTGCATCGCGCACCTGTTTCTTATATCGATATTTTTCACATTCATAAAGCAACAAGTCGATTTCTTGTGACGAACGGCAGCGAAGGGCGTCAAATCGTTTTCCCGAAATATTACCGACAACAATAATTGCGCTGTACAATTGCGTATTGTCGAACTGGTTTGCTGTCATTATGCATATATTTGCTCTGCTATCAAGGTTATGCAGACTCAGAAGCTTGTTAATCACAATGCCAAAATAGGCTTTGGGGACAATAACTGCAATTTTACCCTGATGAGTTTCAATAGCTTTCAAAAAAGCTGTTTCTTTGTATGTGCTGTCGTGAAGCTCTAAGTAGGCATCTTCAAGGATGCTTACTACGGATGTTGCTGACTCTTTCAGAAAGTCAGGAAATCCCTTTGCGGTTTCTTCAATCCGATGCAAGCGTTGATCCGGTTTTTCAACACTGTCTACAATCCCGTATTCAATCAATTCTTCCAACAGACCTATCGAAAAAACGGCAGTCATAAACAAATTCATCAACGAATAGGATTGCACAATGAAATCATCTTTTTGTTCGGAATTGTACTCTGAGGATTTTACAGAATACATCGCTCGTTTGAACGCTCTGTATGTTTCCCAATTTATAAATCCGGGAATAACCGTTGCTGTAACTTCCTTATCGATGATCGCTCCGATTTGAGCATTCATTTGCTCCGTATACGGATTACACACTATCGGAGGGCGACTGTTTGACAGCAAGAAGTCTTTTGTGCAGGCAAATAGGTTTGCTTCTTCATAATTGGCAATTAGGTTGGAGGAAGCCTCAGAGTCAAGATGCATACACAAATAAACATACTGAATAGATTTCCGGTCAAGCAACTCAGGCAATTCGGACTCGCTGTGATGGTACAAATCCTCACCACAAACAACAAGCCCGATGTGCCTATTGCCACCTTTTTTCAGCAACAATTTTCTTGCCACAGAAACTTTCCCTGTGATCTTGATTACAGGCTCATTTTTTGATAGGTTAACGCCGTACTGGTACTCCCGATTGCTTTCTGTGTAATAGGATACGGGTACCAAATCGGTCAGCTTAATATCCGTGTCATCGAATCTGAATGATATGCTTCCGACAAGCTCGTTTGCCTCCTCTCGAGACATGACAATTACCGTTGATGTATCAACAGTTCGGGGAATTTCTGCATCCTCCATCCCCAGAACAGACCTGAAAAAGTCATATCTTTTTTTACTTTCACGGCGAAGTCCTCGACCGTCCATGGATTTTGACGATCCAAAGTATGGTACAATTTTTGTCCAGCGTGACTCGGGCAAATATTTTCGACCGTTTTTGTCGCTTTCCAGCACAATGTACTTTCCGGGAGTCATTAGGGGTGTATCACCGACAGAGTTTACAAATCCCTTAAAAATCCACTTTAACGGCTTGCTGTTTCCTGTATTGCCGTCATAACATAATACCAAGTCATCAGCCTGAAGCGAGAGAACAATATCGGTGGCGTTTGTTTCGTTATACAGCACATTTGATATTGCTGCAAATGACAAAAGAATTGCATCAAAGCAAACTGATCCCGTGTGCAACACAATCCCAACATTATGCTGCTTGTCCTCGATCGTAGAGGAAACAAAACTTGAAAATGTCTTAATGAGCAGTTCCTTGGAAACAACACTGCCGTTAATGCAAACATCACATTTTTCAATGATTTTGTTCATTGAGTTCCGGATCGAATCCATTTTTTGATGCACTTCCTTTCATTTGCTGAAGGATAGCAAGTCTTCGAATTGGTATGAGCCGTCAGATTCTTGATGAACGCATCCAATCTGAGTCAGTTGGGTTATAATCTGAGATGCCCGTGCCGCGGACACATCAAGGTATCTCGCTAATTCTTTTGTACGAAAACAGTTCAACTTGTAGTGATATACAATGCTGAAATATCGATTTAGGGTATCCTTTCTCAAATGATAAGCCAGTTCTCGGCTTATCAGGCTGCAAAGCAAAAATTCATTTCCGTACATACTGAATAGGCGCTTTTCAATGGGCGAAAAGGCATCGTACATTGTATCGCAGCACTGCTGAATGAAGAGAGCGTACTCCTCAATAACGGGGATAGTAACCGAGTTGCCGAATTGCTTAAACCTCTGCACGTTACGGATGCCTTCCGGAAATGAAAATTGGTCGATGCCGTTTTTATCTACAAAGGCGTATCCGACAAAGCCTTGCAACCGACCCCATTCATTTGGCGTCATTGTTCGGATAAATTTATCATTTATCGGAGAGTATTTGCCTTTTATGCTTGTCCCTGCACACGAAGCGCCGTTGATCGGATCATATATCAGATTTCTTTCTCGTCCGGAACCGCCGGTTGCAAGTAGTGTGTTGGCAATCGGGGTTTCAATCTCCGGCGCATTTACAATGCAATATCCAAAGCCATATCCTTTTTTATGCTGTGTAACTATATGCTTTTCTAATGTATCAAGGTATCCGGATGAAAGAAAAAAACGCGAATCGACTTTTTTGTCCAATACATCCGCAAGACTTTTAAAAACAGGTGTTCTTGATCTTTTAGTCGGAGCTTCCTCCGGCAGAAGACTTATATGTTGACCGAAATAGGCTCGGCTGAAAGCAACAATGTATACGCGAGGTCGGTTTTGAGGAACGCCGAAATCTCTGGAATTACGCAAAAAAGCCGAGCGCTTATATTGCGGGATACCGTCCTTGTCGTGCGTTACACCAACTATATGATAATCAAGCTGTCGATCAAGAGTATCAACAATTGTTTTGAAAGTTGCCTGCTTATCGTGCGAAAGAAGATTTTGAACATTTTCCAAAAAAACAACTTTGGGACGCGTCATTTTAATGATTTTTGCAATATCGAAAAAAATGGTTCCTTTTGTTTTATCCTCAAAACCATGCTGCAAGCCAACACTGCTAAATGCCTGGCATGGAAACCCGGCCATCAAAACATCGTAGTGGAGTGTTTGAAGGTGCTTCTTGAATTTTTCGTTTGTTACATCATTGCGGGGATCTTCGTGAAATAGGTGCTCGTATGTTTTGCAAGCCATTTCGTCGATTTCGGCTGAAGCAATATTTCTGTAGCCTCCGGCTAACTCGAATCCTCTCCGTATACCACCTATGCCTGCACACAGGTCGATTGTTTTCAACTTCATCTATCTCTCTCCTTGAGAGCATCGACGATTAAATCCGCACAGGCTTTTACATTTTTCTTTATATCATCGCCCCAGAAACGCAGGACTTTCCATCCGTCCGCCTCTAATGCAGCATTAACCTCTTTGTCTCTTTCTATATTTCTTTCTATCTTGGGAATCCAAAAATCACGATGACTTTTAATATCATCTTGTTTTATTTTCCAATTGTACCCGTGCCAGAATTCACTGTCACAAAAAACAGCAACCTTTTTCCCTTTAAACACAATATCAGGCTTGCCAAATACACTTTTGGCATTCTTTCTGTAACGAATGCCACGTGACCAAAGTTCTTTTCTCAGAAGAACCTCAATCTTGGTATCCTTACATCTTATTGCCTGCATATTTTTGTGTCTTTGCTCTGCAGTATGCGTATCCATGACAACATCTCCCATTCACCCTGTATATGGAAAACAGAGCGTTATGACTGCCTGATGGAATAGCAGTTCATTAATTGCAGGATAAGACGCATTTTACTTTTGCGTCGTATATGCTTCATAAATAATAACACAAATTGGTTTTGTGGCATCTTTAGGCATCAACGAGAATTTGTGCTGTTTCTGACGCCCCTTTGATGCGTCCGCCTTTACCGTGATTTAGAACCCGACGGACTGGGAAAACCGTCTCTCGGAGGTCTTTTCTGCTGTCATAAAGCCTTCCGTTTGATGTCTTTCGATTGTATAACACAACAATTCTATTATATTATACAATCGTTCAAACAAAAGCGCAACGCATTTAGGTGAAAATGTCTACAAATCATTGTCTGACATTGCAAAAAAGTCCCAATTAATATCCATTACTCGGTGAGGCTCATGTAGATTCAGAGCTGAATGTATGCAATCGACATTACAATTTGTATGGGAGATTTGAAAAAATACAAAACGAACTATGAGATTATAGAGCTGCTGAAATCGCAGAATTGCATCTGTCGTTAGGAAACACGGCAGTGACAGTAAAATGAAAAGGTTCGTTCTGTTTGCAGGTGCTGCACGGTATCATTTTCCGAAACACTGATGTTCGGCATTGAGACTGTTGCTGTATCATTCCAACCAAGAAATCAAAAAGACCGAAGCTGCAAAGCACATTGCCTCGCAACTGCGGTCTTTTGGTTTGGCTTATAAGCGGCATTCTGCATCCATGAAAACAGAGCCTTCAGTAACACAAACGCACACTATATTGCCAAAACGTATTATCGTCCTTTTTTTACATCAAATAATATTTGTGCATCAATCTTGGGCGCACAATTTCTGCGGGTTCTATCGATAACGAAATCCCATAGGTCGGGGGCGTTTGTCTTGCGATCGACAAAGGAATCGTCAAGGTTTCCGACTCGTGCCATCAGGATGCTCATTTGACGGCGGTAGTGGGTATCTTTGTCGGCTATAAACTGCCGAAAATCCGGGCGGCTGCGCAGACTGTGATACTTCCGAACATCATAGTCACAGACAGCATAGAGATACTTCTCGCCATACTCGCCGAATTTCAGCACACTGTAGTCATTAAAGATGGCTTCGGCAATCTTATGCTGATTCTCTTTCAGTGAATAATTGTCCATAAAAAGGTTGATTGGATGAGCGTTCATAAGGGAATATCCTCGCTATTGAAATCTTTGGCTTTTGCTTCGCTTTCTTGGATCGATGCTTGATCTGCGCGAAGCTGGTTGTAATTGATTTCCGGCTTATACAAATCGATGGCGTGCATAAGCAGCCCTTCGTGTTCTTTATACCATCTGCGTTCCTGCCCTACGGTAACACCGGTATCCGGCAAAATCTCCGCGTCCTCGGCAAGTTGCTCCTCCGACTGATATTCCGGTTCAGGCAGGTTGCGTGTGCTTTGATCCAGAATATGCTTGATTCTAAGCAGAGATTTCTTGGCCGGCATAGCCTGCAGGGTGTCAGGCAGGCGGATCGAAACACGACCATCTTCATCTTCTACGATTTCCAGTCCGTGATAGCTGGTATGCATTTCATAGATGATACCCAAAAGACCCTCTACGGTATCAACATCCAAGGGCTGCAGCATACTTGGAACCACCTCAAGCGCGAGCGCCAGACGGTCGAGAATCTCCTCTTTGGGGTGACGTGTGCCATATTCATAAGCCTGAAGGTGGGTCGTCACAATTCCCACCATGTCGGCCAGCTTTTTTTGAGAAAAGCCATTTTCCATACGGAGCTTTTTTATTCGTCTGCCTTGGGTATCCATAATATTTCCCCCAAAATATGAAAAAAATAAGAAATAATAGCACAAATAGTTGACATACAAAAAGTGTGTGCTATAATGAGTGCATAACCAAGACATACAAAAAGTATTTCTTGGTTATGCACCTTGAAAACTGAATATACCAAGTCTTCAATTTTTGCAAATGTTTGTGTTCCTGTGCACAGCGCTGAACAGATAAACACTTATTTATTAAATTATACCGCAGGAGGGATAGTTATGGCAAGATACAGCAAGCAAAAATCTCGTATGAACAGGGATGAACATCCAGCGTTCGTGCCTATGCTCAAAACCGTGGAGCAGATGGCGCTTATTTCCGGCATCGGAGAAAACAAGCTGCGTCAACTGATGGCTGACGGTGAACTGGAGTTTATCCAGAACGGCAATCGGCGTCTGATTTCCGACCAAGCGATTTGGGATTACTACAACCGCGCCAAGACCCCGGCAAAGGCCGTCGGCGGGTATTGATATGGCGATCCGCGAGAGAAAAGTCAAAAACAAGCGAAACAGCCAAGGAATTTTAACAGGCAGATCGGGCATCGTCTACGATGTCAATGTGAAAGTCTACGAGAACGGCAGGCAGAAAAGCATTGCTAAACGTGGTTTTGCAACGCGCAGGGAAGCAGAATTGTATGAGGCACAGATCAAGCTGGAGTTACAGACTGGCAGCGCCGCTATGGTCGGCTATGGACCAGAGAGCAAACAAAAGCTAAAAGAGTATCTGCCCAAGTGGTACGAAAGCTACCACCATAACCTTGCAAAAAGTACACGATACAGCTATTGGAGCGGCATAAGCATACATCTAATTCCCATGCTGGGCGAAGTACCTCTGAATAAACTGACACCCCAAATGATTGACGATATGATTGCGCAACTGCGTGAGAAGGGACTGGCGGAGAATTCAGTGCGTTATTGCCATCGGATTTTAAGCTCTGCGCTGTCCTCGGCGGTAAAGTATGGCTACATTCCAAACAACCCAGCCAAGAACATCATGGCACGGTTTAGTAAGAACGCCGGGCGCAAATATGAAAAGTACACCGTGGAACAGGTGCAGCAGCTTTTGGCGTTTGTACATGGTAATGTACTTGAGACCGTGGTGCTGCTCGCTGTTCTGTTTGGGCTGCGACTCAGCGAAGCACTGGGGTTACGCTGGCGTGATGTTGATTTGACGCACAGGCAAATTACCTTGCGAGGCCAAATTCCCTGTGACCTGCCGAAAGATGCTAAAATTGTGCCGCACTTGGAACCATTGAAAGACCGTGACGAAGGCGAAACACGTTCATTTCCCATTACAGAAGAAGCACTGCCAATCTTTTTACGGCTTAGACAGGAACAAGCCGACCAGCGGCGGTTGTGCAAGCTCGGCGGGGTCAAGTATTACGATAACGATCTTGTTGTGTGCAAGCCGGACGGTTCGCCATACTTACAAAAGCGTATTTCGGTCAAGTTTAACGGATTTATGCGTAGCACTGGGATGCCGAAAATCCGATTTCACGATCTACGCGGCACAGCGGGCACCAATATGTACAATTTGACAGGTGATTTTTATGCAGTTAGCCAAATTCTCGGACATTCAGTGGACGATTTTTCCCAGCAAATGGGCGTAAATCTGAAAATCAACACCGTCACGACCCGCTATGTACAAGTACAGGAGCAGCGCAAACTCAGTGTGCTGACGGCATACCACCAAGCAGTATTCGCAACACCGAAAAACGCTGCTGTTGGAGATAACTCTTTATAAGTTATTATCCCTTCTCGCAGGAAACCATGAACTGTGGGCAACAATTCGGGCAACAAATGGCTTTTTGCAACAGATTATTGTTGCAAGTGGATTTTGGCTTGTAATAGTCATTGCGTAAACTTACAGCATCACATTTCAAAGCCGTAAACAAAAATATTCGCCGTAAAATCTTTCGATTTTACGGCGAATATGGCGCAGATGGTGGGAGTCGAACCCACGCGACAGTCTCCTGTCCTAAAGCATTTCGAGTTTTACCCGCTTCGCAGTACTCAGTGGAACATAGTGGAAGTTGCCCGACTTTACCGGAAGATACAAACCATCGAAATTACGCTCAAAATTTTATCAAAGTCCGAAAGACCTAGGCTTCATGCGGATTTGAACCCACTTTCCAAAACGCAGAAAAATCCGCCTTTTGGAGAGAATTGGGAGAGATTCTACGCCCTTTGGAGAGAACGGGCGAGAGAGATTCCGGGAGCCAGAATCCATCCATACAATATGTTGCTTCTGACGCTGACAAAATCAAAGCGGCAAAGGATGGATGACTATGAGGACTCTGTTAGAGTGCTATAAAATACTCGAAGAATATCCCAACGGAATGACGAAAGACCAGTTCTATCGCGTTGCCCGCATCAATAAGCAACACGCCAAGTACCTTCTGGATTCCGGCCTCGTTCCGTGTATCAATACAGGAAAGAAAACACGCAAATACCATATTGCGACCCACGACGTGATCACCTACTTGTGTGACCGTGAGGACAATCCTGAAAAGTATAAGGTTCCAATGGGCTTTTATATCGGAAAGAACGGCTGCTCCAAACGACACCCGGACAAGCCTCGCGCAGAGATCATCCGCTTCAATTTTACAGAGCCGGAAAAAACAGGGCTGTATACCATGTGGGAAAAGCTCACCGCTGGATATGATGATCTGTTGACCACCCCGGTAGTTTCGGAACTGACGGGCTACTCTGCACAAAGCATACAGCGATGGTGCAATCAGAAGATCCTTGTTGGATTCAAAATTCGTGGCACATTAACGATTCCTCGGCTTGCGGTCGTTGAGTTTATGTCCGGCGACCGTGCAACGGGCATTATCCGAAAATCCTCAAAGCACCTTGACCTGCTCCGCACCTATGCGCAGGAATGCCATGAAGGTGCAATGACCATTACATACTAAACAGACAGGACTGCTCCACAACGCAATGTATGTGAGGCAGTCCTGTTCGTTTAGGAAATGTATGATTTTACAGCAAGATTCCAATCTATCTCAACTATTATCCTCTGCTTTCAAGACGTTGAATATGTTTCTTTAGCCAAAATATTAAAATCCCGACGTATTCAACTTTTTGACCTCTGGGTGCTTCCAGCTCTCTTAACTTTCTTCTGCACTCTTCAATATCTTGATCTTTATGCTGCTTTTGCAATACCGACAGCATACCATCAAGAGCATTTTTTCTCTTGGTTTTCAAGTCCTTACCATCGTTCAGATTCAGAATATCATTTAGTTCACGATTGATTTCATCCCGGTCCTCTTTAGCAGGTATCGTTTCGGCAGCCAGTATCTTGCCGCTGTAAGAGTATTGAATCAAATGATTGCACTCAGGATTTAATGGTGTCAAAAAAAGTTTTTTGTTCCCTCTTGATTTATCGCAACATAAAGCTCCTCTGTTTTCATTTCCTGAGCATACTGCAAGAAAGTTACTGTACTCCAATTCTTTTTTCCAGTTTTCAGTGCCCCTCGTCAGGCTCTGAGGTTCAATATGCTCAATCGTACACTTCAATGTACTCCCTGTTTTTTTGTCGGTTTCGGGAATTCTGCACATACAGTATGCACACAGTCCTCCCTGTTCTTCCACCAACTTTGACAAAACATACTCATGCAGGTCGCTACTCATGGAATCGTAAGTCGGTCGTACACCAGTGCAGGATTCGCTTTCACGGTATTCCTTTAATTCCTTTGGCTCGTGTTTTTTCACAATGTGTATCATATGTTTCCTCACATACGGCTGAAATCCAACTGTGTGCGACACTTTACAATTTCAGGGTCATCACCCAGCTTAGAATTCATCTCGTCGAGAACGGTTTCAGCAACCGTATAATCATCTTGGTCGAGAGCATGATAAAACCTTTCAAACAATTCTTCAGCTTCGGATGTGCGAACAGTAACATTCATATCCGCACGGAGAATGCTGTCAGAATCCTTACCGTATAGATAACGATCGTGTAGCTCGCTTTCGCCATCAGCATTTTTCTCAAGCATAAACAAATTGTAGCTTCTATCCACTTCCCCAAGAATCTGCGGAGAGTGCGTTGTAATCAAAAACTGAATGTTTGGGAAAAGTTTCCGAAGCACTGATAGTATTTTCCTCTGCCACGCAGGGTGCATATGCAGATCAAGTTCATCAATCAGTACGATGCCCTCTCCCTCCATCGGGTTCTCACGGCAGGGGTTCGCCATTGCCACGCGGCGAGCAATGTCTCCCAGCAAGGCTAGCGTACACTTTTCACCATCTGACAGTTGGTCTACGCGATATTCTTTATCATTGCGTATGACAACCATTCGGAGAGGATTCCGACGCACTTTGATTTCTTCAGCATCGTCCAGCATTGAGAGGGCTGCTTTTCGCACACACTCCAACGCAGGATCGCGATAATCCCAATCGCGTTTTATACTTTTCTGCTCATTTTCAAAGTCTTCCTGATTGCGAAACCACTCGAAAAAAGTACGGAAATCAAGCCTGTTTTCCAATGCTCTTTCCAATGCTGTTCTTTTGGAGAAAGAATGCTTTTTGCGTATCCTTAATGGAACATCCAGAACAAGTCTATTTGTTCCGTAATTTAGAAACACAGGCATATTCTGCTTCGGGCAATCATCTCCGGCAACTGTATCATCGTCCGCCAGATAATGTTCATTAAAAAACTGTGCTAAATCAACCGCTTGCTTACTTTGCTGACTTGCATTGACCGCATTCACTCGACCAGATGCGGTTTTTTCCATTTCTTTTGTGATCTCGAATGTTTCTCCGTCAAGCTGTAACACAATACCGGTACCATATCGCGCACTACTTCCACTGCGCTGACCAATATGCAGTTGTTCCTTATCTAATGTTCGGTATCCCGTTCCTTGAGCATTGTTCAGCCTGTTGATAAAAGGCCATGCAGCATAGCAAACTGCACTGAGGAGAGTCGATTTACCTGAGCCATTGTTGCCATAAAAGACTGTGGATTTACCATTCAAAGCGATTTCAATAAAGCCACCATCTGCTGCTGAAGTGAAATTTTTGAAATTTTTCACTCGAATTGTTTGCAGTTTCACTGTTTGTCCTCCTATCCAACATAGTTTTGGGTTGACTCTTTTACTATCTCCCATTGTAAGCGTTCTCGCTGGCAAATGTCAACCTGTTTTTACATTCATTTCTGAAAGAAGGTGGTTTTCCACATGAATAAGCACTCACAGTTGAAAATCCGAGGTCACACCAAATGACGCTGGACTACTTCTATGGTCAGTCGGGCGAATTGTTCTCCTATTTCCGCATCCCCAAAGCACTGTTCCAAGACTGCCGTTTCCGGCAGCTCTCCACCGATGCCCGGACACTGTACGGTATCCTGCTGGACCGCATGAGCCTGTCCGCAAAGAACGGCTGGCTGGACGAGCAGGGGCGGGTGTATATCATCTACACCGTCCGGGAAGTGCAGGAATCCCTCTGCTGTGCCGAGCATAAAGCGGTCAAGCTGTTCCGGGAGTTGGAGGACATCGACCTCATCAGGCGCAAACGCCGTGGTCTGGGCAGACCCAGCCTGATCTACGTCAAGGACTTTTCCTCCGGCTTGCCAAAAGCGCAAGTACAGAATTGCCCAAACAGCAATTCAGGCGCTGTCGAAAACGCAATTCTGGAGCAGCCAAAACCGCAAGCAAATAAGACTGATAAGAATAAGACAGAGTGGAACGATCCTGACCCCATCTATTCCGGGGGCATCCGGGAGCAGCTTGAGGATTATTTTTATCAGGTACTGGAGGTAGAACTTCTGCTCCGGCTCTGCCCGGACGATGAGGACACCATCTACCAGATCGTAGATCTGCTTGTGGACACCTGTTCCACCAAACGCAAGATGTTGCGGATCGCCGGAGATGACAAACCTGCCGAGGTGGTACGCAGTCGGCTGAAAAAGTTGAACGCTGACCACATCCGTTTTGTGCTGGGTTCTCTGGCAGAAAACACCGCCCCGGTGCGGAACATGAAGCAGTATCTGCTGGCGATGCTCTACAATGCGCCCACCACCATGAACCTCTACTATCAGAACAAGACGAACCACGACTTTGCGCGTGGTTCACCGAAGGCGGGGTGATGTTATCGCAAAGAAAGCTACGATTATCGCAGTCACCAATCAAAAAGGCGGTGTAGGGAAAAGCACCACCTGTGAGAATCTGGGCATCGGGCTGGCGATGGAGGGCAAGAAAGTCCTGTTGGTGGATACCGACCCGCAGGGGTCATTGACCATTAGCATGGGCTGGCAGCAGCCCGATGAACTATCCACCACGCTGTCCGCCCTGATGCAGAAAGCCATGAACGACCAGCCCATCCAGCCCGGCGAGGGCATCCTGCACCATGCAGAGGGCGTTGACCTTATCCCTGCCAACATCGAACTGGCAGGGCTGGAAGTGGCGTTGGTGAACAGTATGAGCCGGGAGAAGGTGCTGAAACAGGTGCTGGACAGTGCCAAGCGAGAGTACGATTTTATTCTGCTGGACTGTATGCCATCGCTGGGGATGCTGACGATTAACGCATTGGCGACGGCAGATGCTGCCCTGATTCCTGTGCAGGCGCAGTACCTTTCCGCAAAAGGCTTAGAACAGCTTTTGCAGACGGTGCAGAAGGTCCGGCGGCAGATCAACCCGAAACTGAAAATCGAGGGTATTCTGCTGACTATGACCGACAGCCGCACCAACTACGGAAAGCAGATCAGCAATCTGATCCGGCAGGCATACGGAAAGCACCTGAAGGTGTTTGAACAGACCATCCCTCGCTCCGTCCGTGCAGCAGAAACCAGTGCGGCAGGCAAAAGCATCTTTGCCTATGACCCCAAGGGCAAGGTGGCAGAAGCCTACAAATCTCTTGCAAAGGAGGTGCTGGCGGATGCCGATCGACAGCGGAAACTTAGCTCTGAAAGGGCTAGATGACCTGTTTTCCACCGAGGAAAACCGACAGGAGGAACAGCGGGAGCAGGTACAGCAGATTCCCATTGATGCGCTGCACCCCTTCACCAACCACCCTTTCAAGGTGCTGGACGATGAAGCCATGACCCGGACGGTGGAGAGCATCGCACAGTACGGTGTGCTGGCTCCGCTGATCGCCCGACCTCGCCCGGACGGTGACGGCTACGAGATCATCTCCGGGCATCGCCGTCAGTATGCGGCGAAACTTGCCGGGCTGGACACCCTGCCGGTTATCGTGCGGCAGATGTCGGACGATGCTGCCGTGATATTGATGGTGGATTCCAATTTACAGCGTGAACACATCCTGCCCAGCGAACGAGCTTTTGCCTACAAAATGAAGCTGGAAGCTCTAAAAAATCAAGGTGCTAGGTCAGATTTAACTTCGTGCCAAGTTGGCACGAAGTTCCGGGCAGATGAATCGCTTGCAGAAGATTCCGGCGAAAGTGCCCGTAATGTCCAGCGCTTTATCCGTCTGACCAACCTTATCCCGGAGTTGCTGGACATGGTAGACGAGAAGAAGATCTCCTTCAATCCCGCTGTGGAGCTATCCTATCTGGACGAAAGCCAACAGCGGGATTTTTTAGAAGCCATGCAGGACACCCAGAATGCGCCGTCCTTATCGCAGGCGCAGCAACTGAAAAAGATGGCACAGCAGGGAGCGTTCAGCTACGAAAAAGCCTTTGATGTGATGGGACAGGAGAAAAAGAGCGAGAAAGACACCGTGACCATCAAAAACGAGACCCTGCGGAAGTATTTCCCCCGCAGCTACACGCCCAAACAGATGGAGGAGAAGATCATCCAGCTTTTGGATGCGTGGCAGAAAAAACAGCAGCGCCGCAACGAGCGCTGACCCGTAACGCAAGACCCCATGGGGTCTTTTTTGTTTGCAAAAATTTGGAGACTAACTATTAAAAGTCAAGACCCAAAATGAAAAAATCCGTCTGCCGACCGCTGCCCCTGACAAACAGCATTCAAAT
>PPYE01432891.1_pt1 | contig 28375 bp, 28 predicted proteins | sample 1559881 | NCBI WGS metagenome assembly PPYE01 (sample SAMN08240022, study PRJNA423297) | Human gut metagenome, whole genome shotgun sequencing project. | reverse complement strand
GGCGCGGGGGCCGGGGTCCCCGGGGCCAGCCGCCGAACCAGATAAAGGTAGGGCCCCGATACCCGCCGTACCGGCGGCGGGGAGAGGCCAGCAGAACCACCACCACGGCCAATACCGCCACCAGCACCAGAATGCCGGTGAAGGACACGCCGCCCCGGTCGGGCGGGGCGCTCTGGTAAGAGCCGCCGGAAACCGAGTTGAAATTGCCCGCCGCCACATCATCCAGGTTGATGGTCAGACCATAGATGGTGCACAGTTTCTGGGCCATGGCATACACCGTCTGGCGGGTGCCGGTGTCGTAATCCTTGTTGACCCAGTTGGGCTCCATATCCTCGTTGAGGATGGTCTGGAGCATCTGGACGGTAAACTGGGTTTCCAGCCCGGCGCCGCACATGGCGTGGTAGTTGTCCTCGCCGGGGGCCAGCAGCAGCACAATGCCGTTGTCCTTGTCCGCATCCCCCAGGCCCCAGTCGTTGGCCAGCTCGTAGGTGTAGCCTTCCATGGTATAGTTGCCGATGGTATCCACCGTGTACACCCCGATCTGGGCGCCGCAGGTATCCTGCAAGGCGGTGCTGATGTTGGTCACATAGGTTTCGGTATCTTTGGAAAGGATGTCTGCATTGTCAATGACAGCCTTGTCCGGGTCCGCCTGGGGCGCGGCCAGCACCGGCAGCGCACAGGCGGCACACAACGCCGCGGCGGTCATCACACCCACAAACCGCGGCAGCAGGCGGCGTTTGTTCATGGTCGTCCTTCTCCTTTCGTCATCCGTTGGCGGTGTCGGTGGGGGCAAACAGCTCTGCCTGCCCCACGCCCCACAGCCGCCCGATCAGCGCGCCGGGGAGGGTACCCGTCACACGGTTGTATTCCTGGGCCTCCGGGTTGTAGTCGTTGGCAGCCGCCCGCTCCACCAGAGCCTGGCGGGAGGTGAATTCCGCGTACAGGGCGTCCAGCTGGTTGCGCTGGTCGCTGTCGGCCTGCAGGCTGGCGGCGGTGTAGGTGTCCCCCACCGCCGCATACAGCGACTGGTTGGCCCGGTACTGGGCCGCAGGGGTGGCATCGGTGGTGTTCCAACCCTCCAGGGCCGCGTTGGCAGCGGCCACCGTGGGGTTATCTTCCCCCAGAATCCGCCCGGCCAGCCGGATCAGGCTGGCCGCCGCATCGGCCTGGGCGGCCAGATCGGTCTGGATGCCGTCGCCGTACTCGTTGGTGGCGGTGGTGTACACCGCCGTCACCCGGTCATATTTTCCTTTCAGCTTGAGCCCGCCGATGCCGAATACCGACACCAGCGCCACCACCGCCAGCACCAGCGCCGCCGTGGGGGCGCGCCGGGCCGGGGCGGGCAGCTTGCTTTCCACCTGGCCCAGCACTTCCAGCTGAGGGCCCTGGATGGTAAAGGTTTCCTGTTCTTGCAGTTGCATGGTATCCCCTTTTGGCAAAAGGCGTTACTTGGCCTGTTCCAGCAGTTTGGCCCGCAGTTCCCCTTCAATGCGGCCCAGCTCCACCTCGGCAGCGGCCCGCTTGGCCTTGCCGTCCGCCCGGATCTTGTTCAGCTCGTCCAGGGTGGAGATCAGCTCCTTGTTGGTCTGCTTGAGGGTTTCCAGGTCCACGATGCCCCGCTCGGACTCCTTGGCAATGTCGATGGTGCCCTGCTTGAGGGTGGCGGCATTCTTGCGCAGCAGTTCGTTGGTGGCGTCGGTGACGGCCCGCTCGGCCTGCATGGCCTGCTGGCTGTGGGCCATGCCCAGGGCCAGCACCATCTGGTTCTTCCACAGCGGGATGGTGTTGATGATGGTGGTCTGGATCTTCTCCGCCATCATGGTATCGTTGGACTGGATCAGCCGGATCTGGGGGCCCATCTGGATGGAGATGTTGCGGGTCAGTTCCAGGTCGTAGAGCTTCTTTTCAAACCGGTCGCACATGTCGGCCAGGTCCCGGGCCGCCTGGGCGTCCTCCGGCAGCTGGGAGCGCTGGGCCTTCTCCTGGGCAGCTTTCAGCTCGTTGGCGCGCACGCTTTCCAGCTTTTTGCGGCCGGCCAGGATGTACATGGTCAGCTCCTTGAAGTAGACCAGGTTCAGCTGGTACATCTTGTCCAGCATGGTGATGTCCTTCATCAGGGTGACCTGGTGGTCTTCCAGCTTGGCCTTGATGCGCTCCACGTTCACGTCGGCCTTCTCGTACTTGGTCTTCAGGTTGGCAATGTTGGCCTGCTGGCGCTTGAAGAAACCGAAGAAGCCCTTGGATTCCTCGGAGGCGTCAAAGCCCTGCAGCTCCCCGATCAGGTCGGTGATGAGCTGACCGGTCTCCCCCATGTCCTTGGTCTTGACCTTGGACAGGGCGGTGTCGGAGAAATCGCTGAGTTTCTTCTGGCTGGCGGCGCCGTACTGCAGCACCATCTGGGAATTGGTGATGTCGATCTTTTCGGCAAAATCGTCCACCATCTTCTGTTCTTCGGGGGTCAGGGGGGTATCCTCCACCTTGACGGGAGCTTCCTTCTTGGCTTCCTCCACCACCTTGGCGTCGGCTTCGGGGTCCAGGGTCAGGCTGGGCGCCGCCGGGGCGGCATCCAGAGTCAAGCTGGGCGCAGCGGGAACGTTCAGGTCCAATTCCGGCGTGGTATTTTCTGCCATAACAGCATCCATCCTTTCGGTTCATTTCGGGGCAGGCCCGTGGTTTATTTTTGGGTTATCGGGCCAGGTTCTGGCCTTTCAGAATGCCTTCCAGCACCTCGATGTCGGTGCTGATGTCCAGCGCTTCCGCCGAATACAGGGCGTCCAGCTGGTTTTCGAAGGCTTGGGCAATGGTGCCGGCGGTCTCGTTGACCTCCCGCCGCACCTGACCGGCGTTGTCCCCCTGCACCGTCTGCATCCGGGCGTAGGCCGCCAGGATCTTCACGGCTTCGGGCAGGTAATACCGGGCAAACCGGTCCACCTGGGGGGCCTTTTTGGGGTCGTGCTGGATTTCATCCACAATGGCCCGGCCGGCCTTTTCCATCCGGTCCAGCTGGCGGGAGAGTTCCGCATCCGGAATGGCCCGGTTCAGCTGCGCCAGGGCGTCCAGGTTTTGGGTGATGCCGGTGAGCATGGCGTCGGTGTCCTCGCTGCCGGTGGAGAAGGGTACCTCCCGCCGGATGAGCCGGGTGGGACAGAGCCGTCCGGCCACCAGGCCCACCGCCAGGCTGAGCACCGCCGTGACCGCCAGCCCCCACAGGGTGTAGACGGGCAGCAGCAGGGCCGCCACCGGCCACACCAGCGCAGCCAGATACAGCGGCAGCACCGGGCGACGGCGCACTTCTTCCCACTTTTTCATCGGCGTACCTCCCAGCATCAGGATAGCTTCATTATAATGCAAAGGCACACCCGATGCAAATTGATTCCGGCGTGTGCGCGCAAAAGTTTTCGGTTTGTTTACAGTTTTGTCACAGCCCGGCGGGCAGATAGGGCCCCAGGGCCGCGCCCCACACCTCCCGCAGGCGTTCCAGCCGGAAGGAGGCGTTGGCCGGACTGGTGGAGGGCAGGGCCACGCAGTCCATGCCGGTATGGGGCAGGGCGTATTTGCGGTAGAGCCGGGCGGAGGTGCTGCCGTTGCAGACCACCCGCTGCACCCCCAGCCTGGCAATGAGGTCGGCCAGGTCGTTGGGCTCCACGTTGCGGATGGAGGCATCCGATGCGCCGATGATCTCACAGCAGCGGATGACGTCCCAGATGGCTAGTCCGTTTTGTATAATCATCTGCTTTTTCGCCGCAATGTCATCATGGGCAGGCACCGGCATCCCGGTGAGGGCGGCCATGAGCGGCCAGAACCGGTTCTGGGGATGGCCGTAATAAAAGCCCTGTTCCCGGCTTTTGGGGCTGGGAAAGCTGCCCAGGATCAGCACCCGGGCGCTGTCCCCGTGCAAGGGCGGCAGGCCGGGGCCCACATGGGTGTATTCGGCCACGGCTCAGCCCTCCTCGAAGGCCTGGGGCCAAAGCTCCCGGCAGAGGGCTTCCAGCCCGCCTTTGTCCGCCGGGGCACACAGGCGGTCGGCGGCGGCCTTGGCGCCCTCGCTGCCGGTTTCCACCGCCACGCCCAGGCCCGCGGCTTTCAGCATACCGGCGTCGTTGTCCCCGTCCCCCACGGCCACACAGTCGGCGGCGGGCAGGCCCAGCTTATCCAGCAGGGCGGTCAGGGCGCTGCCCTTGTCCACCGCCGGGGGCAGAATGTCGCAGGCGGTGTCGCTGTCAAACACAAAGCGCAGCCCCAGATAGCCGTACTTTTCCTGGAAGCGGGCGGCGGCCTCCCGGTCCAGCCAGCCAAAGGCAGTGAAGGGCATGTCGATGAGATGCCGGTCCTGGTCCATGCCGTCCTTCAGGTCAATGCCGATGCGGTGGGTGCGGCTCCATGCCCGGAATTCCTCGTACCCCAGATAAGCGTAGCTGCCGTCGGAAAAAATAAAGCGGAGAGGATACTCGTAATTTTCGCAGAAATCCACCAGGGCATACATCTGTTCCGGGGTCATGCGGGTATCCTGCAGGATGGTGCCCTTGGCGTCCTGCACGTTGGCCCCGGCGGAGCAGAGCCAGTAATCCGGGCGGATGCCGCTGAGCAGCTCCTTGGGCACGCTGGCCCGGCCCCGGCCGGTGGCAATGACCACCTTGACCCCCGCCCGCTGTACGGCGGTGACAGCCCGGGCGGTGGCTCTGGGCACACAGGTGCAGTTGTGGGGACGCAGCGTGCCATCGATGTCCAGCACAAACAAACGATATGACATGGGTTGTTCCTTCCCTTCTATCTTCGGTGACCTATGTGGCTATTATACAGGAAAAGCCCCCGCAAAGTCTAGCGCCGGGGCCCCGGGCATATGCTGGGAAGAGAACTTTGCCGGGAGGGAGAGCCATGGGGGACGGGTTGGATCTTTCGCGGGGGCGCCGCAGTCGCCGGCGCACCCGGCGCCGGCTGGCCGTCTTGGGGGCGGTGCTGGTGCTGGCGGCGGGCGTCTGGGGGCTGCGGGGGCGTCTGGGCCCGGTGTGGGCGGTGCTGTCCGGGCTGCCCGGCTGGGTGGACGCCCAGCTGGCGGAGCATTTTGTGCCCGGCTACACCGACCGGCTGCGGGCCCTGCGCCGCCGCAACGCCCTGCTGCACGGGGAACTGGCGGCCGCCGCCCCTTTGCAGGCGGAGAACGAGGCTCTGCGCACCCTGCTGGAAAGTCCAACACGGTCGGAAGGCGGCGGCTGGCAGCCGGTGCGGGTGATGGCCCGGGACCTGAACGGCAGCGTGACCCTGGCCGGACAGTTCACCCCCGGCACCCCGGTGCTGGACGACCAGGGGCGCCTGGCCGGGGTGGTGTGTGAGGCCGACGACACCCGCAGCCGGGTGGACCCGGTGGGCACCGGCCGGGGGGCGGCGGCTGTGCTGACGGGGGCCTGCTGCGGTGTGGTGCAGCGGGAGGGCGGCAACCTGGTGCTGACCGGTCTGCCGCGGAACTGCGGGTTGCCGGCGGGGGGTGTGGTCTCCACCGCCGACGGCCTGTGGGTAGGCACCCTGGCCCAGGCCCCCACCCCCGACGACACCGGCCTGACCGAATGGGCTCCGCTGCAGGACACCGGCGACACCGGCAGGGCGGTTTTGTTCCTTTCGGCGGGGGATGACGGGGACTGATGTTGCATTTTTGTCCCCTGCTGTGTATAATAGCCGAAGAAAAGGATGGTGGAACCCATGGGCAAACGGCGCAGAAACTCGCCGAGCAAGAAACGCCTGACCGTACTGCTGGTGATCTGCGGGGCGGTCTTTGTGTTGTTTGCGGTGCGGCTGGCCTGGATGCAGTTTGCCATGGCCGATCACTACGCCCAGAAGGTGGCCGAGGCCAGCCAGACCAGCTACCGGGTGGAGCTGCCCGCTGCCCGGGGGGACATTCTGGACCGGAACGGCACCGTGCTGGCTCAGGACCAAACGGTGTACGACCTGAACCTTTGTCTGCCCGCACCGGAAGGCACCGACCTGACCCGGACCATACAGACCCTGCAGGAATATGAATGCTTTGACCCCAGCGGCGAGGATGTGGAAACACAACTCGCCGCCTTTTTTTCTGTGGCCAGCGCCGGGGAACTGACGGTGGCCACCGGGCTGGACGGTGCCCGGGCGGCGGCCCTGTACGCCACCGGCCTGCCCCAGAGCGGGGCGGTGCGGCTGGTGGCCCGGGGCACCCGCAGTTGGCCGGATGGCACTCTTCTGCCCCATGCGCTGGGAGACACCGGGCCCATCACCGCCGAACAGTGGCAGGCGGAGGACTATGCCCTGTCCCGGGCGGGGGTGGCCATGAACGCGGAGATCGGCCAGAGTGGGCTGGAGCAGGTGTACGACGAGCTGCTGCGGGGACAAAGCGGTTCGGTGCGGGTATCGGCGGGGTTTGACGGCACCCGCACCGAGACGATGGCCAAAACGCCCGAACCCGGGGCTGATCTGGTGCTGACCCTGGACGCCGGGTTGCAGCAAACGGTGCAAAGCGCCTTGCAGGAGCGCATCCGCACCCTGCAGACCACCGCCGGGGCGGGAGCCGGGCGGGAGTGCAACGCCGGCGCCGCCGTGGTGGTGGATGTGACCGACGGCGGGGTGCTGGCGGCAGCCAGCTGGCCGGGATACGACCTGAACAGCTGGCGCAGCGACTACGCCGCCCTGGCTGCGGACAGCGGCGCTCCCCTGCTGGACCGGGTGTGTGCCGGGCTGTACGCCCCGGGCTCGGCCTTCAAGCCGGCAGTGGCGGCCAGCGCCCTGGCGGCGGGGGTCATCACGGTGAAGGACACCGTCAACTGCGCCGGCCGGTACACCTACTACGCCGGGTATCAGCCCGGCTGCCTGCAGCTGAGCCACAGCGGGCCGGTGAGTCTGCTCACCGCCCTGCAGCACAGCTGCAACATCTACTTTTACGATGTGGGACGCCGGTTGGGGGTGGATGCCTTCTCCGCCACCGCCCAGCTGCTGGGGCTGGGGGCCGACACCGGCGTGGAACTGCCCGCGGCAGCGGGACGGCTGACCTGGACCAGCGACGAAAACTATCAGGACGGTCTGGCTCTGCAGGCAGCCATCGGGCAGGGCAACACCGCCGTGACACCCCTTCAGCTGGCGGCCTATGCCGCTGCCCTGGCCAACGACGGCCGTCGCCCCGCTTTGCATTTTGCGGACCGGGCGGCAGATGCCGACGGAGAAACGCTGTGGCAGTTTGAACCCGCCACCATGGCCGAAGCCCCAGGGGGCGAGGCGGTGTTCGGGCCCATCCGGCAGGGCATGATGCTGATGGCCCAGACTTTGTCCGCCTTGCGGGAAGCCCCGGTCACCCTGGCCTGCAAGACCGGCAGCCCCCAGCGCCCCGAGCGGATGCCGGGAGGCGGATACTACACCAACTCGGTGCTCATCGGGTACTTTCCCGCCGAGGCCCCCCGGTACGCGGTGGCGGTGGTGCTGGAATACGGCGGCGGCGGTGCCAACGCCGCCCCGGTGATGCGGGCCATTGCCGACGCTTTATGCGGGTAAAGACAGCCAAACAAAAAAGCGTGATTTGTACAAAACTCAACGCGCCGTCGTGCAGAAGCGGGACGGCGCGCCGTGATTTTGTGCAAAAATATTGTCCAATTTTTATCAAAAAAACAGTTGTCGGGGGTCTTGTCTTGTGCTAGAATAATAAAGGATAACCCCATGTATGGTCAGATCGTGTCCCATGCGGGGGCGCTCTTCTTTGCATCATTTCCACAAAAACCAACCGGAGGCCCGCTGACGTGAACGCACAAACCATCATGATCTGTTCCGGCAAGGGGGGCACCGGCAAAAGCACCACCTCTGTTCTGCTGGGTGCCGAGCTGGCGCGGCAGGGGCAGCGGGTGCTGCTCATTGAGCTGGATTCCGGATTGCGCAGTGTGGACCTGATTGCCGGTGTGTACGGCAAGACGGTGTATGATATTGAGGATGTGCTGTGCGGCCGCTGTCAGGGCGACAAAGCCATTGTGCCCAGCCCCATCTATCCGGGGCTTTCGGTCATCAGCGCCCCCTATGAGGGCGGCGAAGTCCGCCCCGCGCCCCTGGCCTCTCTGATTCTGGCCATGCGCGGATACTTTGATTTTATCCTGTTTGATACCGCCGCCGGGATGGGGGCCCCTTTTCAGGCAGCGGCCCAGCTGGCGGAGCAGGCGTTGATTGTGCTGACCCCTGACCCCGTGGCTTTGCGCGACGGGCGGATCGTGGCAGATGCCCTGATCGAGAACGGGCATCCCCAGGACAACGTGCGTTTGGTGATGAACCGGGTGACCCGGCAGAGTTTTGCCAGGGGCGCGCCGGTGTTCGATCTGGACGAATGTATCGACACCGTGGGGGTGCGGCTGCTGGCTGTGATTCCCGAAAGCCGGGAACTGCAGCTGGCGGGAGCCCAGGGCGAGGCTTTGCCCGAAGGCTGTGCCGCCCAGAAAGCCGGGGCCGCCATGGCCGGCCGGATCCTGGGGCGGCGGATTCCATTGACGTATACCGGTTGAACCCGTTCAGGGGGTTTGCTTGATCGAGATTTTTATGTTGTTCATCATGCCGCTGGCATGAGGGAAGCGGGGTTTGTTATGACGATTGCATTGGTTGCACACGACGCCAAGAAGGAACTGATGGTGCAGTTCTGCATTGCGTACCGCAGCATTCTGGCGTCGCACCGGCTGATTGCCACCGGTACCACCGGGCGGCTGGTGTCCGAGGCCACCGGCCTGGAGGTGCAGCGCTTCATGCCCGGCGAGCACGGCGGCGACCAGCAGATTGCCGCCCGCATCGCCTGTGATGAGGTGGACATGCTGCTCTTCTTCCGCGATCCCATCACCGCCAAGCCCGGCGAACCCAACGAGATGAACCTGCTGCGTCTGTGCGACGTGCACAACATTCCGGTGGCCACCAACATCGCCACCGCCGAAGTGCTGATCCACGGCCTGGAACACGGCGACCTGGATTGGCGCACCATCCTGAACCCGTAACCCAAAAGGAAAAATAAGAGAATGGGCCCCCGACCGGCTGACCGGTCGGGGGCCCTTGCTTTCGTATTTTTGGGGTTACAGGCTCTCGATCATGGTTTCCACAATGGCGGTGGCGGTGCGCACGTACTCGGCAATGCTGAAATCCCGTACCACCAGCACTTCGTATCCGTCCTCGTCGGCGTTGTCGCTCATGGCCCGCAGGATCACGCAGGGCACGCCGTTGCGCGCCGCAATCTGGGCCACCGCCGCCCCTTCCATCTCCACACAGTCGGGGTGGCACTTTTCCTCAATCAGGCGCTTGGTCTCGGCGTCGCCCACAAAGGTGTCGCCGGTGGCAATCTTGCCCGCAATGGCCTTGACGCCGCAGCGCTCACAGGCCTGCATGGCGGCATTGACCAGGGTTTCGTCCCCGGGGAACTCCTGCAAAAACGGCGCGCTCTGGCAGATCATGTCGTTCTGGGCGTCGTGGTAGACCACCGTGCGGCCCACGCACACATCCCCGATGCCGATCTTGCTGGTCATGTTGCCCGCAATGCCGGAAAAGATGATCTTTTCGGCGCCGTAACGGCCGGCCAGCACCTGGGTGGTGGCGGCGGCGTTGGCCTTGCCCATGCCGGCGCAGCAGACCACCACCTGCTTGCCCGCCAGGCTGCCGCGGTAATACTCCACCCCGGCGTAGGTCTCCTGCTGTACATCGGACAGCTTTTCACACAGCTGCGCCACTTCTTCGGGCATGGCGCCCATAATGCCGATGATCATGGTTCTCTCTCCTTTAATCAGACGTTGAACAGGAACTCGATGATGTCCCCGTCCTGCACCACATAGTCCTTGCCTTCGGTGCGCTGCTTGCCCTTGGCCTTGACGGCGGCATAGTCGAAGTTGTCGGCGGCCAGCTCGTCGTAGCTGATGACCTGGGCGCGGATGAAGCCCCGCTCAAAGTCGGAGTGGATCTTGCCGGCGGCCTGGGGGGCCTTGGTGCCCGCCTTGATGGTCCAAGCGCGACATTCCTTCTTGCCATCGGTGAGGAAGCTGATCAGGCCCAGCAGCTTGTAGCTGGCCTTGATCAGGTTGTCCAGACCGGTGGCCTCAATGCCCATCTCCTGCAGGAAGGCCAGCTTCTCCTCGGGGGTGGAATCTGCGATATCCTCCTCGGTCTTGGCACAGATGGGCATGGCCTGGGCGCCTTCAGCCTCGGCCCGGGCCATCACCAGCGGGTAGTAGGGGTTGGCATCCAGCCCGCCCAGCAGGTCGTCCTCGCCCACGTTGCAGGCGTAGATCACCGGCTTGGCGGACAAAAGACCCAGTTCCTTGCGGGCGGCCAGCTGCGCGGTGTCCTCCTCGTCGAAGGCGAAGGTGCGGGCCGGCTGGCCGGCTTCCAGATGAGCGGCCAGGTCGGCCAGCCAGGCAGCTTCCGCCGCGGCGGCCTTGTTGCCGGTCTTGGCGGCCTTCTGCTGGCGGCCCAGACGGTTGTTGACCATTTCCAGGTCGGACAGGATCAGTTCCAGATCAATGGCGTCGATGTCCCGGATGGGGTCCACGCTCTCGGGTTTGTTCACATCCTCCACCACATGGACGATGTTGTCGTCGTCAAAGCAGCGCACCACATGCACCAGGGCGTCGCATTCCCGGATATGCCCCAGGAACTTGTTGCCCAGGCCCGCACCGGAAGCCGCACCCTTGACCAGGCCGGCAATGTCCACGAACTCCACGGTGGCGGGGGTCTTTTTGTCAGTCTTCCAGATCTCGGCCAGCTTGTCCAGCCGCGGGTCCGGCACCGCCACGATGCCGGAGTTGGGCTCGATGGTGCAGAATGGATAGTTGGCCGCCTGGGCATTGCGGGTGGAGGTGATGGCGTTGAACAAAGTGGACTTGCCCACGTTGGGCAGGCCGACGATACCGAGTTTCATATACAATTCGCTCCTTTGGCGTACTGATGCATTTTATACCAGTGTTTATTATACACGTCCCGGGCCCGGCAGGCAAGGGGCGGGCAGACAAAAAGCGGCGGGGTCTTCCCCGCCGCCTGGCTGGTGCTGTGCGCACCGGACTTTACAGCATCTCCTCGTCCGATTCATCGGCCATGAATTCCCGGCTGCTCACCCGCTTGTTTTCCCGTTCGGTCTCAATCATATTGGACAACTGTTCCTTCACATCGGCCGAATGGGGAATCCACCGGATGTCGAATTCCGGGGTGGATTTGTCCGCCGAGCAGCAGTGGATGGTGCCCAGCCCGAACAGCCGTTCCCACAGCGAACGGCGCAGGGTCACGTCCATAATGCGGTACAGGCGGATTTCCTCCTCCTGGGTGTTCAGGATGCCGCTGCGGATGAGCAGCTTTTCCGGGGTGAGATGATAGGTGGTAAAGGTGAACGGCAGACCGAAGATGATGCGTTTGCGGTCCTGCCAGACAAAGTTTTGTTCGGCCATGGTGATCTCTCCTTTCCTGCGGGGTGGTTTCTTTGGGTCCAGTATACCATATGCGGGCGCCTTCCGATAGCCCGCCCGCAAAACTTTGCCGGTTCCTTTGCCGAATTGGCGGAAAAAATCGTGGTTTCTTCTTTATTTTTCAACATTTGACCCGTATAATAAAAATAATGATATGTTTGGGAGGGTATACCGGAATGGCGAACGAAAAGATTCTGGTCGTGGACGACGACAAAAACATCTGCGAACTGCTGCGGCTGTATCTGGTCAAGGAAGGCTTTGCGGTGACGCTGGCCTACGACGGCAAGACGGCCTTGCAGGAATTTGACAAACTGCACCCCGACATGGTGCTGCTGGACGTGATGATGCCGGATATGGACGGCTGGGAGGTCTGCCGCCGCATCCGCCAGAACCACAAGACGCCCATCATCATGCTGACCGCCAAGGGCGAAACCTACGACAAGGTGCTGGGCCTGGAACTGGGCGCCGACGACTACATCGTCAAGCCCTTTGAGACCAAGGAAGTCACCGCCCGCATCAAGGCGGTGCTGCGCCGCTGCGCCGTGCCCGGCGAGGAGGACAAGGGCGTGTACAGCTTTGACAACCTGCACCTGGACATGAACCGGTACGAGCTGAAGGTCAAGGGCAAGGTGGTGGACGCGCCCCCCAAGGAACTGGAACTGCTGGCCTGCCTGGCCGGGCATCCCAACCGGGTGTATACCCGGGACCAGCTGCTGGACGAGGTGTGGGGCTTTGAGTATTACGGCGATTCCCGCACCATCGACGTGCATGTGAAGCGTCTGCGGGAAAAGCTGGAAGGGGCTTCCGACCAGTGGTGTCTGAAAACCGTGTGGGGCGTGGGATACAAGTTCGAGGTGAAGGAATAAGTGCATCGCAAAACCATCAGCCGTGAGCTGTTCACCAGCATTGCGATGGTCCTGCTGCTGAGTCTGGCACTGATGTGCGGCATCCAGAGCGCCCTGTCCATCGCCTATTTTTCCAACGAGCGGATGAGCGCTTTGACCAGCGTGCTGGACGGCGCCACCGCCCTGAGCCAACGCTTTGCCGACCAGGGCAGCGACGTGACCCGCCCCATCACCGACGAAGCGCTGAAAGAGAACATCGAGAGCGGCTTTGAGCTGTTTCACACCTCCGCCGATGCGGTCATCTTCATCACCGACCCCACCGGCAAGATCATCCTGCACACCGAAGCCGCCGACCTGACCGGGGAATCCGTATCCCCCGAGGTGCTGGACGTGCTGAACAGCGGGGTGGACTATTACAGTGAAGATACCCTGGACGGGGTGTTCAGCACCAAATATTACACCGCTGGGCGGCTGATCGAAGGTCCCACCACCAACGCCTATCTGTTTGTGGCCACCTCCATGGACGCGCTGCACCAGTATGTGAGCGACCTGCTCAGCATCTTCCTGGTGTCGGCGGTGGGCATCCTGCTGTTTGCCAGCGCCATCTCCATCCTGTTTGCCCGCAAGATCAGCGCCCCCATCGAGCAGATCGGGGAGGCCGCCCGCCAGCTGGGCAGCGGCGACTTCACCGCCCGGGCTCCGGTGGACGGTTGTGAGGAGCTGGCCGATTTCGCCACCACCTTCAACAACATGGCGGCCCGGCTGCAGACCATCGACAACGCCCGGGGCCAGTTCATGGGCAACATCGCCCACGAGCTGCGCACCCCCATGACCAGCATCAAGGGCTTTATTGACGGGATGCTGGACGGCACCATCCCCGCCGAGGAGTACAAGCATTATCTGGGCATCGTCTCCCAGGAGACGGGACGTCTGGCCCGGCTGGTGCAGAACATGCTGGACATCACCAAGCTGGAATCCGGCGAATACAAGTTCCAGGCCCGCAACTGCAACATCTGGGACACCATCACCGATGTGGTGCTCTCCGACGAGAAGCGCATCGAGGACGGGCAGATCGACATCCAGGGGCTGGAGCCGGCCCGCCAGCCGGTGTACGCCGACCCCGACCTGATCCACCAGGTGGTGTACAACCTGGTGGACAACGCCATCAAGTTCACCCCACCCCAGGGCGTGATCCGGTTTTCGGTCAAGCGGGACGGCAACATGGTGGTGGTGGCGGTGGAGAACACCGGCGAAGGCATCTCCCCCGAAGCCCTGCCCTTTGTGTTTGAACGTTTTTACAAGGAGGACCGCTCCCGCGGCCTGAACACCCGGGGCAGCGGTCTGGGCCTGCATATCTGCAAGGTGCTCATCAACCTGTCCGGCGGCCAGATCAAGGCCGAAAGCGAACAGGGCAAGTGGTGCCGGTTCACCTTTACCCTGCCCGTGGGACAGGGGGAATAAGAGGAGGTTTGTATGCGATATCCCGAAACCATCGTCCCCCTGCGGGACGGCAGCAGCTTGACCCTGCGCAGCGCCGGGCCCGAGGACGCCGAAGCGGTGCTGGCCTATCTGGAAGGTACCACCGCCGAAACACCCTACCTTTTGCGGGAACCGGGGGAAAGCAGCTTTTCTCTCGGCCAGGAACAGCAGTTTCTGCAGGGTCGGCTGGATTCCCCCCGGGATCTGATGCTGCTGGGCTTTTATAAGGGCGAACTGGCGGGCAGCTGCGCTCTGGCATCGGTGGGGCCTTTCCGGCGGCGGGTGGCCCACCGGTGCGAAGTTTCCATTGCCCTGTATCAGAAGTTCTGCGGCAAGGGCATCGGCACCGCCATGATGACCGCCCTGCTGGCCCAGGCCAAAGCCGCCGGATACGAACAGGCGGAACTGACGGTTATAGCCGACAACAAGCCCGCCATAGCCCTGTATGAGCGGCTGGGCTTTGTGTCCTGCGGCACCCTGCCCCACAACATGAAATACGCCGACGGCAGCTACGCCGACGCCTGTTGGATGGCAAAACCACTGTAACGGCATAAGAAAACCGCCCCGGGAAAAAATTTCCGGGGCGGTTTTGTGTTTTGTCAGGCACCAGCCAGCGGGGCCAGGAGCACCGCCGCCAGATAGATGAGATACACGGCCAGGCACAGGCCCCCCTGCCAGCGGTACAGCCGCTTTTTGAGCAGGGCGGGCAGCAGCAGGATCAGCCCCAGGGCCACGCAGGCGGGCATATCGTACCGGCGGAACTGAGCGCCCACCGGCAGGTGTTCCCGATAGGTCAGGCTGCACAAAGGCAGCACAAAGGTCAGGCTGAGGATGGCGCTGTTCAGCATCTGCATGGGCAGGGCCGCCGGGGGATGCACCCGGCAGCGCACTGCGAATTTTTTCCACACCGAGCCGAAGGGATGGTGCAAAACTTCGGCCAGCAGGGGCAGGCTGAACCCGAAGGAGATGAGGGTTGCCGCCCACAGGGCCTGGATGGTGCCGGTGATGTTGGCCAGCACGGTGGCGCTGTACAGCAGCGCCCAGGCCCCCACCGTGAGCAGGGCCGCCCCGAACAGCATGCCGAAGAGGTTTTTCATGCTGTTGGTCAGGTTCATGGCCGGAAACGCCATGGTCTGCATGGCAGGCACGGCGGCGCTGCGGGGCAGGCGCTTTTTGCCCACCCCGATGGGTTCCAGGCCCTCGTCGTAGGCCAGACGGTACTGGTAGAGGATGCTTTCCAGCACAAACAGCACAAACAGGGCCATGAGAAGCCCCGCCCCCGTGTGGGTGAGCACGCCGTCCCCGGCAAAAAGCTCCAGCACCAGGCAGGCGGCCAGCAGGATGCCACATTTGCGGCAGAATTCCCCCCGGTCCACCGTGACCGACCGACGCAGCAGACATAAGGCCAGTACCAGTCCCAGGTCGATGACCGCCCCGGCCAGGGCCACCCCCACCGCCATGGAGGTGATGGACAGCCCCGACGCCAGAAAGGCCAGCACCAGCTGGGGCATGGCCACGCTGAGGGAGGCCACCGTGCCGGACACCACCCACATGGGCAGACCGCACAAGGCGCAGCACCAGGTGGCGCAGCGCCCGGCCAGCCGGCTGCCCACAGCGGTGAACATCAGCCCCACGGCATAGACCCCCAGGGTCACAAGCAAAAACATGCGGCAACGACCTTTCCGGAAAACTACACAGGGCGCAAAGGCCCCTCAAACCAAAAAGCAGCGCCCCTGCGGGCGCTGCCAAAAGCGAACTTAATAGGCGATGCCCCAGACCACCATGGTCTTGGCGGGCTTGCCGCAGACCGGGCAGACATCGGACAGGTGCTCCTGTTCGAAGGGCATGCATCGGCTGGACAGCCCCGCCTGCTCCTTCATGGCTTCCTCGCAGGCCAGATCGCCGCACCACATGGTCTTCACAAAGCCGGTCTTTTCGGCCACCTTGGCCTTGACCTCTTCCATGGTGGTGGCGCTGACGGTACGGGCTTCCCGGTTCTTCAGGGCGCGGTCGTACAGGTCCTTGGCCAGGGCCTTCAGCGCGGCGGGAATGGCGGTCTCCAGGTCCTCGAACTTGACAAACTGCTTCTCGCGGGTGTCGCGGCGGACCAGCACGCACTGGCCCTGCTCGATGTCCCGGGGGCCCACTTCCAGGCGCAGGGGCACGCCCTTCATCTCCCACTGGGCAAACTTCCAGCCGGGAGCCTTGTCGGAATCATCCAGCTTGACGCGGGCATATTTGCCGATGGCCGCAGCCAGTTCCTGGGCCTTCTCGGTGACGCCGGGCTTGTGGGCGGCCACCGGAACGATGACCACCTGCACCGGGGCGATGGCCGGGGGCAGAATCAGACCGTCGTCGTCGCCGTGGGTCATGATGATGGCGCCGATGAGGCGGCTGGAAGCGCCCCAGGAAGTCTGGAAAGGATACTGCAGGGTGTTGTCCCGGCCGGTGAAGGTCACGTCATAGGCGCGGGAGAACTTGTCGCCGAAGTAGTGGCTGGTGCCGCTCTGCAGGGCCTTGCCGTCCTTCATCATGGCTTCGATGGTGTAGGTGGCTTCGGCGCCGGCAAATTTCTCCTTGTCGGTCTTGCGGCCTTTCAGCACCGGGATGCACAGGTCGTTTTCGCAGAAATCAGCATAGCAGTTCAGCTGCTGCTCGGTCTCGGCCTTGGCTTCCTCGGCGGTCTCATGGATGGTGTGGCCTTCCTGCCACCAGAATTCGCGGGTGCGCAGGAACGGACGGGTGGATTTTTCCCACCGGACCACGCTGCACCACTGGTTGTACAGCATGGGCAGGTCACGGTAGCTCTGCAGCACATGGGCAAAGTGGTCGCAGAACATGGTCTCGCTGGTGGGACGCACCGCTAGACGCTCTTCCAGCGGCTCGCTGCCGCCGGTGGTGACCCAGGCCACTTCGGGGGCAAAACCGTTGACCAGCTCGCCCTCCTTCTTCAGCAGGCTTTCGGGGATCAGCATAGGCATGGCGACGTTCTCGTGACCGGTGGCCTTGAAACGGCCGTCCAGATTCTTCTGGATGTTCTCCCAGATGGCGTAGCCATAGGGGCGCAGAACCACAAACCCTTTCACGCTGGAATATTCGACCAGTTCGGCCTTGGTGCAGATGTCGGTATACCACTGCGCAAAATCCACTTCCTGCGCGGTGATGGCTTCGACCATCTTTTTCTTATCGTTTGCCATTGCTTTTCCTCACACTTTCTACAATTTTACGGAAGATTACAGACGTTCCTCCACATAGCTGACCACATCGCCCACGGTGTGGAAGTTCTCGATCTCCTCGTCGGGGATCTCCACGCCGAACTCGTCGGACAGAGTGGTGATCATATCAATGACATCCAGGCTGTCGGCGCCGAAATCCTCCACGATGTCGCTGTCGGGAGTGATCTTCTCAGGCTCCACATCCAGCTGGTCAGCCAGATATTCGCGGATGCGTTCAAAAACTTCGGATTCCATTCTAAACTCTCCTTCAATCTATGGTTGCCCACGCTGCGGGCAGAATGCAAGTCTTCATGTAATTTTATATCGTATCCCATGCGGGTTGTCAAGCGCCCGGGCAGTTTTTTGTGGTGTAATGGTTGTACGCCGCCCCCAAAAGCGATATGATAGAAGGAGAGCAACGATACAGGAGGGCCTTTTATGCAACTGGAGTTCACCAAAATGCACGGCTGCGGCAACGATTACATCTATCTGGACTGCCGCGAGACCGGTTTGCCGGAAGAGATCGCGGAATGGAGCCGCAAACTGTCCCGCCGGCATTTTTCCGTCGGGGCGGACGGCATCATCTGCATCTGCCCGCCGGTGCTGGCCGGGGGCGACGCCACCATGCGGATGTTCAACGCCGACGGCAGCGAGGGCCGCATGTGCGGCAACGGGGTGCGCTGCGTGGCGCAGTACCTGTATGAGCACGGCATGGCCAAGGACGTGATCGAGATTGACACCCTGATGGCCGGGCGCAAGACCCTGCGCCGCCTGGGGGACGGCATGTGGCAGGCGGACATGGGACGGTTTGATGCCAACCCGGACGCCTTGCCCGCCGTAGGGCTGGGCGCCGGGCCGCTGGTCCACACCGACCTGGTGGCCGCCGGCAAGAGCTGGGACGTGGCCTGCGTGAGCATGGGCAACCCCCATTGCGTCATTGTATGGCCGGACGCAGACACCCTGCCCACGGGGTCGGCGCTGGCTGACATCGGTCCCGCCTTTGAGCGGCACCCCGCCTTCCCCGAGGGGACCAACACCGAGTTTGTGTATGTGCGGGACCCCCATCACCTGGTCATGCGGGTGTGGGAGCGGGGCAGCGGCGAGACCCTGGCCTGCGGCACCGGCGCCTGCGCCACCGTGGCGGCCATGGTTCTGCGGGGAATCTGCCCCCGGAACGAGGCCGTCCAGGTGGAACTGCTGGGCGGCACCTTGTCCATCACCATCGACGCCGACGACGCGGTCCAGATGGCCGGCCCTGCCGAGACGGCTTTTGTGGGCCGGGTGGAAGTCTGAGCACATCCCTATATAAAAGGTAACAAAACTGCGGCCCTGCCCGGTCCATGCCGGTGCGGGGCCGCAGTTTTTACGATTTGGGAAAGAATCAGTGGTGTTCCGCCAGGTCCGCTTCCCGGATGGCGTCGTTTTCTTCCTCGTAGGCGGCGGCGGTCTCATCGTCAATGACGTACACCGTCACCGGAATGACCGCGCTGGTCACCGATTCGTCGTAGGTTTCGTAATACAGGTCGATAAAGGCATGGCCGGCCATCATGGCAGTGCCGGTGTCCGCCGCGTAAGCGTAGCCGTACACAAACCGGCCGTCATCGGAGGTAATGTACAAGAGGGTGCCGTAGGGGATCACCGACGGGTCCACCGCCACGGTGCCGTAGGTCAGCCGCTGTCCGGAGGCGCCCTTGGCCGTCAGCGAAGCGGAATAGCCGGTGGAACGCTGGCCGCGGTAGACGGTGGTCACGCCCTCCACAGGGACGCCGTCCACCACCTCGGGACCGTGGAAGATGGACACCGGGGCGCCTTCGCCGTAACACTTGATCACGGTGGGCTGCATTTCCACCAGGGTTTCCCGGCCCACCTCCGTCGTTTCGGTCAGTTCGCCGTCCACCCAGACTTCCCGCCAGGTGACCTGATCCAGGCCGTCCTGGCCTTCCTCCATCACCGTCTGCTTGTCCTGGTTGCGGTAATACAGGCTGGTCTGGCAATATTCGGTTTCCATGGGAACGGCTTCCTCGGTGGTGTATTCCACATAATCCACACGCTGCAGGGTGACGCTGTCTCCCCGTTCCAGTTCCTCATCCAGGGCGGGCTCCACAATGTCCTGGTCCCGCACCTCGATGCCGGCTTCGGAGAGCAGCTCCCCCACCGTCTCGTCGGTGGCCACCAGGTCGGTGGTGGTGCCGTCCGCAGTCACCGGTACCGTGAAGGCCCGCAGCACGTGGATGCGGTCCCGGCCGTTGCTCTCCACAATTTCCAGCTCGTCCTGGCTGCTGGGGGCGGCCAGGCCGGCCTGGTCCACCAGGGTGTTCACATCGGTGGCACAGGTGACGATCACGCCGCTCTGGCCGTGGGTGTCGCTGATCTCCACAATGCGCAGACTGTCGCTGACCACGGCCAGCGCCGCTCCCAGCGAAACCGCCCCACACAACAGCACCGCACAGTGGGGGCCGAGGATTTCCAGGCGACGGCGGATATGTTCCCGGGTTTTGACTGATAACATGGTTGCTCCTGCCTTTTTTGGGCTTTGGGCGCCGCAGGGCGGCACACCGGATGTTTACAACTTTTTCGGCGCATAAGGAAAGTGCCGGCCGCGGAGGCCGACACCCTGTGCCGGGGCAAAAATGCCGCGAAAAAAGCGTACGTTCTTGTATTTACCAGGCTGTTACACCTGACAACAGTTCCGGATTATTATACTTCACTTTTGCGGGGTTGTCCATAGCTTCGACAGATTTTTCACCTGGGATCGGGCTTTTGCACAGACTTTGCCCCAAAAATCCGGTGAATTTTGTTCCGCTTCCGCACAAAAAAAGCCGCGGAAGGATCGTTCCTTCCACGGTTTCAGAATTTTTGTTTCAGGTCACCCGGCCCTGTCATGCCGTCGCTGCAGTGCCCGGAAGCCAAGTGCCAGGGTGGTGATTCCCCCGGCAGTTATACATACAATGCTGATCCACTGGGCCGCCGACAGAGGTCCGGCCAGCCCGCGCGCCGCATCGCCGCGGAAACATTCCGTGGCAAAACGCAGGCATCCGTACCCCAGCAGATAGACAGCCAGCCTGCGCCCCGGTTGCCGGTAAAAGGGCAGACAGAGCACCGCACAAAGGACAAAATCCCCAGCAGACTCAAACAGCTGCACCGGCATCAGGGGAATTCCCGAAGGTGCCGCCCCGCCGGCCGGGTAAACCACCCCCAGAATGCTGTCGGTGGGAACGCCATAGCAGCAGCCGGCACAGAAACAGCCGATCCGGCCGATTCCATGCACCAGCGGTACACAAGGCAGATAGACCGTTTCCAGCTGGGAAAAGCGCACCGACCGGGACAGCAGCAGCCCGGCCACACACACAGCACCGCCGATCAGACCGCCGTAAAAAACCATACCGCCGTATAAGTACATCTGCAAAAATAGCTGCGGATTTGTCCACAACAGCGAAAAATTCCTTTTCAGGCTGGGCCAAACCAGAATCAGGGCATATACCTTGGCGCCGACCAGGGCACCGGCCAGAAAAATAAGATAAAAGCGTGTCACCGATTTCCGGGGCAGCTCCGGCGCATGGCGCTGTGCCCGATGCAGGCTGAGAAGCCATCCCAGTACGCCCCCCACCGCCATGAGCAGACCATAAACCGGCACATCCCGGTTGATGAGATGAATGTAAGGCAGCATGGCGATTCATTCAACCCTGACCGCCGGGATCAGTACGCGCCCAGAGCGCTCAGACCGCCGGCCGCCCCCACAATGCCGACGCAGGCAATGCAGCTGACAAAAATCAGCGCGCCGAAAATGGTGCCCAGCAGGCTCAACACAAATCCGGCCGTGCGCAGACTATCGTTATATCCGGCCTTCTTGGAATTGTTGGCCAGAACCAACCCCACAATGCCCAGAATCAGGGACAGAAATGAGGTTGTACCGAAAAACCAGAACACGATGGAAACGATACCGCAGACCAGGCTGGCGATGGCAGCGCTCTTGCCGGGAATCTCCTGATTGTTCATGATGATTTCCTCCTAAGTATCCACTGAATAGAAATCAAATTCCAGAAAATTTTGTTGAAATTAGCATAATTTTAACACATTCTTATATTTGCGTCAATGATCCTCCCACGCTTTTTGATAATGCAGCGTCATTTTTACAGCCTTGTTTTTTCAGCAGTTCCAGGCTTGGCCGCCGGTTTTCTCTTCCGGCCGGCAGAGAGCCAACAGATGGCAGACCATCGGACTGACACGTCACCCCTTTTGAAAAGAAAAAAGCCCGGAAAACCACGGTTTTCCGAGCTTTTTGAGCAAATTGAATAAAAATCAGCGCTTGCTGAACTGTTTCCGGTGCGGAAAATGTGTTCTGGTTGCTTCGGTTTAAGCGTTTTCCGGAGGCAATAATAACACAGAACCGTACATTTTACAATCATTCACGCAGAAGTTTTCGCAACTTCAGCCAAAATCTACAAGGCGCCTTGCTTCTTTTCTGCTTCTTATCCACGGCAGCTCAGGGCTGTGGAGGGAGTGTGAAGAGGCAAGGTTTTTCTGTTATGTACGAATGCCATTTCTTTCTGAGACGAGATTTGTCAAGGATATATTTTGTTTATCAGAATGCTATGAATCGCGCGAAAAACAAAACGAGTCTCTTTCATTGTAAAAAGCACTTAGAACGCTCCGGTTCTAAGTGCTTTTTCCTGTTATGTCCCTCAAAGCCGCATCTTGCCTCTCTTTTGCCGACTCTAAATCTTCAAAATCTCCCAAATCGGTCAATTTAACTACTGAAGCGTCAACCTTGGCATCCGGGTTTTCCTGCTGGCCCCGGATGGTGGCGGGGATTTCACCGTCCAGTTGCCCGCGTATACTCTCAGCCCGCAGCAGACAGACCTCTTCCAACGTATCCACCGCCAGCTGGTGGTCTTCATAGGAACAAAAGGCGGTGGGATCTTTTTGAACATAAGGAGCAATCTGCTTTGCCGTTTGTCGGAGGGTGACTGCAAACCGACCGCTTTCAAAGTATTCCGAAAGGAGCTTGTCGAAATAGGCGTGATAGCGGGCAAAGTACTCGTCGTGCTTCATCAGGTTGTGGTAAAGCGGCCGGTTCAGCATAACCTCACCTTCCGCCGGGGTGTTTATGGGATAGTTAATAAGAATGTTGGGATCTTTGACAGGATCAGTCATCCCCAGGGCATAGGTGCCGAAGGCCAGGTTATAATCCCAGGGCAGGATGCTGAGGATTCCGTTTTCCTCATACAAAAAGTAATTATGCACGGTATGGCCCAGATAGCTGTCCCAGTTCATCACAAAAACCTGCACGGTGAAATACCGCAGCACCTCGTCCACATTGACGGCGGTTTCCAGTTTTTCACCGGTGGACAGGGTTTTCAGCGCTTCGATCATCCGCTTCTGATCGGCTTCCGATACCTTGAATTTGGCGTTTTCAAAGATGCCGGGATAGCTGTCCGGGTTATCGTCGATATATCGCAACGCCACATCGGCGTTTTCCGCATTCAGGGAACGGTAATCCGGCTTGTACAGTTTCCCGTGATCATTCCCGAAATTCCGGCGGGCAAAGGCTTCCTCCGGCTCCTCTACCGCCAGGAACAAGCCCCAGTCCTCTCCGTTGACCGTCACCCAGACATAGCTGCAAAGGGGCGCAGGCACCCCCATGAACGCCATCATATCGTAGACCATGTAGGTTTTCAGGTAGCTGTTGTCCTGAAAGGAAGCGTCCAGGGAAAATTTGTCCAGCCCATAATAATTCCCGCCGTCCAGGAACTGGTCGAATTCCAGCTTGAGGCTGTAGCGGGAAAGCCCGTATTCCTCCGTCAGCCGCAGGGAATTGTTGCCCTTTGCCCGCAGCCCGATATTATGAAACGCTTCTCCGTCGATTTCGACGGTGCAGGCCACATATTCTTCTTGTTCGGCGTCCTCAATAAAAACGCCCCAGTCCGCAATTTGGATATCAATGACGTGCACCCGGCTGTCGTCAAATAACCGTGTCACATATCCCGGGTTGGCGCTGGCTTTGGGAAGCCCCAGCTGTTCGCCGAACATCAGCAGCAGAGTGAGGAGGATTGCCAAAACCGCCGCGCCGATGCAAATCCAGTCGATATACTTATACTTTACCATTGCGTTATCCCATGTAGTCGCCGTTGTAGGAAACCAGCACCACCCGGGACACGCCCGGCATGGCCTCCAGCTCGTTGACAAAGGCGCTGCTGTCCTCTTTCAAACGAACCTCATAGTTGAGTTCCACACAGCCGTTGTCCACGCTCTTGCTCTTGAGATTCAGCCGCCTGACCTGGGACTTCACAAAAATCCGTGCCTGTTCCTCAATCCCGCTGTTTTCACAGTGCACCACCAGGATATAGGGGGAATCCACCGTCTTCTTTTTGGAGAAAGCAACCAGCACCACCCCGATGAAGATGCTGCCGAATACCGCCAGCGGAATCAGGCCGGCGGCCAGCACGATGCCTACCGCAATGGCCCAGAACAGGAAAGCGATATCCATGGGTTCCTTGATGGCGGTGCGGAACCGGACGATGGACAGAGCGCCCACCATGCCCAGAGACAGCACGATGTTGCTCACCACCGTCATAATCAGCAGGGTGGTAATAAGCGACAGAGCAATCAGCGTCACGCCGAAGCTGGCCGAATACATTACGCCGCTGTAGCTCTTTTTATAGATGAAAAAGATAAACAATCCCAGCAGAAAGGCCAATACCATGGCAATCACCATGTCCAGTATGGAGATGCTGGCGATATTCTCCAGAAAGCTGGATTTGAAAATATCCTGAAAGGTCATAAGGCCCTTCCTCCTCAGATGGTTTTAATCGAACCGCCGGCTCAGGGCGTATTTGGAGCAGGCCGCAGCCTGCCTTCCGGGTACCTGCACCGCCATGCGGACAAGCTCCGGCAAAAACGCATCGTATTTGACTTCCAGTACCGTGCCAGGCTCCATTGTGCGCATGTAGAAAATCGCCGGATTCAGGAAGTCCACATTTCCAAGCCCGGTGCGGATATCCCGATCTAACGTGATACGCACATTGCCGGGCGCATAGAGAAAAGCCTCCCGGTCGTAACGGACGATGGCCTTCGGCCACAGACCTTTCCCTTTGATTTTGCTGTAAAGCTCGATGAAGAGCGGTTCATCCGAATCCAGCAGGAATTCGGAGCTGCCCGAAAGCAACTCCTTTACCTGTTCCTGCGTCATCTGGGCGCTGCGCTTGCCGCACAGGTCGTTTATTTTGTACTTCTTTTCCAGCCGGATGAAAGAGGTGTCCATCCCGTAATACCGCAGCCGGAATTTTTCCCTCCGGTTGACCCCGTTGATTTTCTCCCGCAGGGCGCTGTCATAGGGTGTGTCAAAGTACAGGCTGGTGACCCGGTATGTACCCCCCGGCCCGGCGTTTTTATCGTGGGCAAACAGCTTTTTGAGCCTTTGGGAAAGCACCAGATCTTCCCGCAGGTTGATCCGGTGCTTCAGCTCATGCCGCAAGGGGAGCTCGTTTTCCGGCTTAGTCGTCATAACCGGAATCCCCATCGTCCCAATCATCGTCGGCTTCCCGGTCGTAATCGCTGCCGCCGTCGTCGTAATTGGTATCGCTGCGGTATCATTGTAGTCGGTCACGCCGTCGTTGTTCGGACCGTAGTCGGTATCATTGTAGTCGGTCACGCCGTCGTTGTTGGGACCGTAGTCCGTGTCGTTGTAGTCGGTGACGCCATCGTTGTTGGGACCGTAGTCGGTGTCATTGTAATCGGTCACGCCGTCATTATTCGGGCCGTAGTCGGTATCGTTGTAATTGGTGGAACCGCTGCCGGTGGCCGGGGTTCCGCCCTGCGTGCCGGCAGTCTTATGTTCCGCCTTGACAACCTTGCCGGTGACCGCGTGGATGTCATACTCGTACTCGTTCCCGTTCGCCATGAACTCCAGCTCAAAAATCGGGGTTCCGTCATCGTGGTCGAATTCCTTATCGTCAAATACCGCGTTCGCTGCATTGACATTCGCCTGGGCAAGCGCAATTTCCTGCGCCTTTTCCAGCGTGATGTAGGGGGACGGCTTGCCGTCTTTGGCATAGGCGGGATCATAGTCATCGTCGTCAATGGTCACGATGCCAGAGGAAATCTCCAATCCCTTGACCGCTTCCTGCGTGCTGGCGCTCATATCCGCCAGAAAATCGTCGCTGGGAAGTACCGAGCCCGGCTCCAGCTGCAGGACGATGTTCTTTTTGTTGCCGTCAATGTCATCCACAAAGTAACCCGCCTCATTGATCTCAACAATCAGATCCCGCAGGACGGCCTCGCAGTCTTTTCCGATATAATCCGGATAGGCCTCCACAATGCCCTTGCCATCATCGTTCCGGCCGGTCAGGGCGGTGACTTTGCCGTCCCTGTTGTATTCGATTTGGATTTCCGGATTGACGCTCAAGGTGAGAACACCGGTTTCCTTCAGTGCCGTTCCCTCCTGCGCCGGTGCCCCGCATCCGGGCAGAAGGACTGCCGAGGCGACAGCCAGGGAAGAGACCGCTGCAAAAAGTTTTCTTCTCAATTTCATATGATTTGCTCCTTTCGGTTTCCGTTTGTTTGTGGCTTTTGTTTTGCCTTACACTCATAGATTACGGAAACGGGTTTTCAAAACCGGGGTAAACTGGAAAATTTTTTTGAAAAATTCAGTCGTCATCATCCGAATCATCGTCGTCATAGCCGCTGTCGCCGTCGTTGTCGTCATCGTTGTGATCCGGATCATAATCGGTGTCCCCGTCCGCATAATCCGTGACCCCATCGCTGCCGGGACCATAGTCCGTATCCGCAGGCGGCTTACTGGTGGAAGGCGGTGTATAACCCGTGTCCCCGTCATTTCCGGGGCCATAATCTGTATCCGTATACGCCGGCGAACTGCTGACCGGCGGCGTATAGTCGGTGACGCCGTCGTTATTCGGGCCGTAATCGGTATCATCATAATCGGTGGCGTTGGAAGACGTCGGAGGGGTAACCGCCGGCCGGGACGGCTCGGACGAAGATGGCAGTGTGGATTCCGGCTGAGAAGAACTCGGCTGAGAGGGGGTCGAAGATGAGCTGTTTTCCGGGCTTTCCTGTCCCTGTCCGTCTTGATGGTTCGTAATTTCTATTGTAATGGTAATCCGTCCGTCCAAATACTCTGTTACTTTGGTGCGCAGCTCTGTCCCATATTCCTGGAACAGGACTTCGTCCGGGGAATCAATAGAGAAGGAAACCCGGCCGCCTTCCGATAGGAAGCCCATTTCAATGGCGCGGTCGATCAGCTCATCGGCAACCGTTACCTTGTCTTTTCCTTTTCCGTCATAGCCCTCCAGCAACGTTTTCCCGTCTTCATTCGTCCCCGTCAGCCCTACAACCGTACCTTGCCGGTTCAGCTCCATCTGTACTTCCGGGTTGATGGTCAGATATATGGATGAATAGGGCTGTAGATAATTCTGGTAATAGCCGATGCCAAAGAACAGAAGGAAACAGGCTGCAATCGCCGCAACGCCGCTGCTGATCCACCGGACGGTATGCCGCTGCCTTTCCGGCGTCTCCTTCATCAGCACCGGATCATACACCGTCTGCCCGGTTTCGTATCGCAGATTGGCCGCTTTCAAAAAGCGCCCCTCTTCATCCAGAAGAACCGCATAGCCGGGGTGGCATTCCATAACCAGATAGCTCATCGCACTGCCACTCCTTTCATCACCTGTTTCAAATGCCCGCGTATGATTTCATACCCGTTGGTATAAATCAGAAGCAGGGCTACCATATACTTGCGGTGCCGCTCCAGCGTCTTGCGCTCCACACCGCTCCCCGTTGCCAGCTGCCCGATGGGCAGGCGTTTTGTCTTTAAAAGGTCCTCCAACAGCTCCGGGTTCCCCTTTGCGTATTCCAATGCTCTCCGGCAGGCGTCCAGCGTCCGCTGCTGTTTGGGGCAGTTGTCCGCCACATCGCTTAGGCTGACGCCGAATTCCTGCATCTGCCGCGTCAGCTCCTCGATCTCTGCGCGGGTCGCGTCCCGCAACGCCGTCTCTTCGTGGGGCTCCCTGTCGTCCGCCAGAGTCTCTCCCAGAGTTGCGTCTTCTTCTCCTATCGGCGCATCCAGCGATAGGACGCGGCTGTGACGCTGTTCCCTGCGGCTGTAATCAACCAGGCGGCTTCGGATCAGCATGGCCGCATATTTCAGGAAGGAACCCCTGGTGCGGGAATACCCGCCGATTGCCTCGTGAAAGGCCATCATGGCGATGCTCAGCTCATCGTCCTGCCCCTCTATGGGAGGACGCTTTAAGAACTTCGCCGTTTCCGCCTTGATAAAGGGCAGGTATGCGCGGATCAGGTCATCCGCCGCCCGGACGTCTTCTTTGGCCGCATAGACCTGTTCTACGATTTTATGTGCATCGTTCATGCGGCAAATCCCCTCCTGCATATAGAATACGTCCCTATTTTGAAAAAAACGGGGTCGAAACCAAAAACCTATATGTATAAAATCCCATTATGTAATGATACCTCTATCAGTATTAAGACGCGACCATAAACGGGTTAAATTTGTGTAAAATCGATGTAAATCGAACGACGGAAGAAGGCGGCGCTTCTTCATTCCCGCACGTTTTCGCTTTCATATTCCATAATTTTACGCAGGCTTAACCTACTCATGATAGATGCCAAACACGAATCAAGATATAATTATACTGAATTGTTGTACCTAATTGAGGAGGTGTTTTTTACGGGGGCTTTCTTTGACTGGCTGCTGTCAAATTTGAACTGGATCATTCCAGTGATCTTCATCCTGGCGTTTGCACTCCCGATTCTGTCCGTGATCCGAAAACCCGCAGCTGCTTTTTGAACTGGACGCCCTGGCGGAGGACGGAACGGTGTTCCAGACCAGCGTGCGGAAAATCATCCCCATAACGGCGATGGCCGGTATGGTTCCCGGCAGGGTGATCCCCATCCGCTATAACCCGGACGACAGAATCCGGGCAGTGTGGGACTACCATCCGGATGAATCGCTGGCGCAGGAACGCGCCGCCCGCTATCTGTGCCAAAAGCACCCGGGCGATCTTTCCTATGAACAGCGGATGGAGCTGTTAAAAAACGGCGTGATGAAAAAGGCGTTGCTGAAAAGCTTCCGGCTGGCCGGGAAAGAAGAGGCCGGGGACTATGAGGCAGAAGCGGCCATCCAGCTTGCCGGCGAGGAGCAGAGCGGCCATACATTCGAGCGAACGCTGTATGTACCCAATACGGCTTTGGAATACCTGATTCCCGGGCGGTATGTGGACGTGCGCGTCATCCCGGGCAGGGAAAATCTCTTTGTTTTTGTACTGGATACCTCCGTGGCGTCCGGCATCAGTTAAGAGGGATACGGCGTCCGTTTGATACAGAGAAAGGGGTTGACCGTTTCGTGGAAAACGTATGGAGTCTTTTTTTCAACTGGATGGCTGAAAAT
>PPYE01276118.1_pt1 | contig 28395 bp, 27 predicted proteins | sample 1559881 | NCBI WGS metagenome assembly PPYE01 (sample SAMN08240022, study PRJNA423297) | Human gut metagenome, whole genome shotgun sequencing project. | reverse complement strand
GATATTATCGATGTTAAAAATCGCCCGAATGAAGAAAATATTTTTCATAAAGGAATGGATGATATTGTTGAAGAATATTCCGCTTTCCATGGAATAAATAAAAAAGGGATTCCACTTGGCACAATGGTGACAGACCATGTTTATGTAGGTGGCATTGCTTCTGAATATTGTATCAAAGAAACGGTTTTTGAGTTATTAAAGGCTGGGCATAAGGTCACGCTTCTTGTCAAAGGTCTTGGTTATGTGGATTATAACGGCCATTTGGCAGCAATAGATGCAATGAAAAAGCTTGGCGTGGAAATTTTGGAGTGATGAAGGAAGAAACTTTGCGGGATATCGGAGAGTTTGAATGTATTCACCGTATTGCCCATGATCTTATTTACCGGCCTGAATTGGTTAAGCTAGGCACAGGTGATGATGGAGCTGTATTTATGACGCCTTGCGGATACGACGAGGTGATTTCCACGGATACTATGGTGGAAGGAATTCATTTTACAAAAAGAACGATGTCTGCCGCTGATACGGGATATCATCTGTGTGCTGTGAATTTCAGTGACATGGCGGCCATGGGGGCGGAGCCGGTATCTTTCGTAATATCTGCTGCGCTTCCAGGGGATTTGTCTATTACATGGATAGAATCCTGTTATGATGGAATCCGTGAATGCTGCCGCGAATACAGCGTCAATCTTCTTGGCGGAGACATCACCGGCTCAAAACAGGGGATTATTCTCACAGGGACGATAGTAGGTATCGTTCCTGAAAATCAAGCGGTAAAGCGGAGCGGTGCCAAAGAGGGAGATATCGTTTTTGTCACAGGAACGCTTGGTGATTCGTCAGCAGGATTGTCTATCCTTTTAGATGGTAAGAAAGAAGAATACCCTGTGTTGGCAATCCGGCATCAAAGACCGAAACCGCAGATAGATTTTGGCCGGATCCTTCGAGAAAGTGGAGCCTCTTCGCTCAATGATGTATCTGACGGTCTTTCGCGGGAAATCAATGAAATAGCATCGGCAAGCCGGGTGACGATAGAATTGGAAAAAGAACGGATTCCTCTGTCTGATGAACTTTGCCGATGGGGACAGGACTGTGAAAAAGAGCCTTTCTGTTTTGCTATTAATGGTGGAGAAGACTATGAATTGGTTGGTACGATTTCTAAAAAGAATTGGGAATATGTAAAGGGTATTGGTGGTGTGACCGGAATCGGACATGTCAAGAAAGCAGGGAAAGGGCAGGTATTTCTTAAAGATAAAAATAGTATAAAACTGCTTACAATAGCAGGGTATGACCATTTTCGTTCATAAGGAGGAATTATGCATACACTCGTAATAATCAGACATGGAGAAAGTCAGTGGAATAAGCTGAACCTGTTTTGCGGCTGGACGGATGTAGATTTGACAGAAACAGGGTATGAAGAAGCCCATCAGGCAGGAAGACTTTTGAGAGAAGGAAATTACCATTTTGACATATGCTATACGTCTGTTTTAAAGCGGGCCATCCATACTGCTTATACTGTTCTTGATGAATTGGATCTGGCATGGATTCCCATGGTAAAAGATTATCATTTGAATGAACGTCACTACGGCGCGCTCCAAGGCTTGAACAAGAAGGAAACAGCAGAGAAATATGGTGACTCCCAAGTCCATCTTTGGCGCCGTTCTTATGATGTGCGGCCGCCGGCTTTGCCGAAGGATGATGAACGAAATCCTGCAAAACAGGCGCCTTACCAGCGGTATAAAGGAACTGTGGAGCTGCCGCTGACGGAATGCTTGAAAGATACCGTGGCCCGTGTAGCACCTTATTTTGAATCGGAAATCAAGCCTAAAATTGAATTGGGAGAAAATGTTTTAATTACAGCCCACGGAAACTCTATCCGTGCTCTGAGAAAGTATTTGGAAGATATTTCTGATGATGAAATTGCCGGTATGAATATTCCTACAGGTGTGCCACTTGTATACCATTTGAATGAGGACTTTACAGTTGATCATGTAGGTTATCTTGGTGATGAAGACATAATTCGTGCGAAAATTGACGCTGTAAAAATGCAGTCTGTTCGTACGGAAGAAAAGAAGTAAATTTTACGGGATAAAGGCAGTATAGTGCCGTGAGGTGTATGACGGAAAAGATAAATTCGTTTGATTTTTATGTACCGATGGACATTCCCCTTGTCCTGGAGGGCGGCGCTATGCGAGGTGTTTTTGAGGCAGGCGTTTTAGATGTATTTATTGAAAAAGGGCTCCATTTCCGGAAGGTAGTTGGTACGTCAGCAGGAGCCATGCAGGGAATGTGTTATATGTCCGGACAAAAAGGACGCAATATCCGAATCAATACGACTTATTGTAATGATCCGCGGTACATGGGAATAAAACATCTTCTCAGAGAAAAGAACTATTTCAATTTTAAATTCATGTTTGGCGAGCTGGCAAATGAACTGGATCCTATGGACATGGAAACATATCGTGCATCAGATACTGAATTGTATGCTGTTGTAACCGACGGACAAACAGGGAAGGCACGTTATATTTCAAACAAAAGCCGCAGTGAGGAAGACTTTGTGAAAGCCGTAGAAGCGAGTGCATCCATTCCTGTTCTTTCGCCGCCTGTAGAAATAGATGGCATTCCTTATGTGGATGGCGGGCTTGCCATGCCACTTGTTCCATTTTATGATGAACTTCCTTTTCCTGTAAAAAAATCTGTATATATATTGACACGGCCGATTTCCTACAGAAAAAGGCAGATGCCCTATTTCTTGAGGAAGATGGCAGAAGCCGTGTGGGGAAGAAAATATCCTGCCATTGTAGATTCCATGTGTACTATTCCGGAACGGTACAATGCACGGCTGGAAAAGATTTTACAGATGGAAAAAGAGGGAGATGTTTTTATTTTCCGTCCTGAAAATCCGGTGAAAGTCAGCCGGGCAGAACGGAACCCTGCCAAACTTCGTGTGCTTCATGGCGAAGGATACAGAATCGGCATGATGCGCTTTGATGAATTAATGAGGTGGCTTCATGGATGAAGTGAATTTGACAACTCACAGTGAAGAAGAAACAATGGCCTTTGGTGAGTGGATTGGCGCGTAGAGTGGGCGGATGTATTTCCTGCTTTGCTGCCGCCGGAAAGTATTACTGTCCATATAGAAAGAATCAATGAGACTATGCGCCATATTTCCCTGTGCTGGGGAAAAGGCGCTCCGGAATCAGTTGTAAAGGAGATTATAAAGTATGTTGCTTGCCATTGATACCTCTTCTCTTGTTCTCAGTTGTGCGCTGGCGGAGAAGGACAAGCTTGTAGCCGAGTGGACAGTACAGAAAAGGTTAACCCATTCAGAACAGCTCATACCACATATGGATGAAATACTGAAAGATGCAGGAGTGGATCAAAAGGAGATTACTGCCATTGCCGCTGCCAAAGGACCGGGGTCGTTTACCGGTCTCCGTATCGGACTTGCTACCGCAAAGACAGCAGCTTATATATGGAAAGTTCCGCTTATCGGCGTAGATACCCTGGAAGCGCTGGTATGGAATCTGGTTGGCGCGAGAGCTTTTATTCTTCCCCTGCTAGATGCCCAGCGTGGAAACGTTTATGCGGCGATGTATGGCTCTTTTGATGAGATATGGCAGGAAGCACCCGCAGAAGCAGCCTCTATTGATGAAGTGGTTAAAGCAGCAGCCAGCCATGGCGGACCGATTCTTGCTGTAGGTGAAGGTGCAGAAATGTATCGGGAAAAGCTTCTTGCAGAAGGGATACAGGTGGCACCGCCCCATAATTGCTGTGCCCGTGCCTCTTCAGTGGCGATGGCCGCATTTGTCCGATGGGAAAAAGGACAAATTGATGATCCCCTTCAGCTTATGCCAAATTATATTCGCAGAAGTGAGGCAGAGGTTTTATGGGAAAAACTTCACGGTATGAATTAATAGTTATAAAAGCAGAAGAAAAGGATATCAGCGATATTTATCAAATTGGGACAGTTTCTTTTTCTGATGCTTGGCGTGAAGAAACTATAAGAAATGATATGAAGGGCGGACACAGCTGTTATTTCATTGCAAAACTTGCCAAAAAAGTTATTGGATATGGATGTTTTTGGTTTATTGCTGATGAAGCCCAGCTAATGAATATAGGTGTGCTTCCTGAGTATCGTCGTATGGGAGCAGCGGAAAAAATATTGAAGCAGGGGTTGGAGGAAGCTGCGGAGCGTCATATGGAAGTCATTTTTCTCGAGGTTCGTGTGAGTAATCTGCCTGCCCAGTCGCTATACAGGAAACATAATTTTCAAACGGTCAGCGTAAGACAGGATGTCTATGAACTGCCCCGTGAAAATGGATATATCATGTCCCGGAAGGTGTAAGGAGATAAAATGAAAATCTTAGCGTTTGAAACAAGTTGTGATGAAACTTCCTGCGCTGTTATCGAAGACGGACGGAAGATTTTATCCAATGTTATTTCCACACAAGTTCCTATACATAAAAAATTTGGCGGCGTTGTGCCCGAGATTGCATCCCGGCACCATATTGAAGACGTTCTTCCTGTGGCTATTGAAGCACTGGAAGAAGCCCGAGCCGGCTGGGAGGATATCGATGCTGTTGCTGTTACACAAGGGCCGGGGCTGGTGGGTGCTCTTTTGGTGGGCGTAGCTGCAGCCAAGACGGCAGCATGGGTTTTAGGAAAACCGTTAATTGCGGTGAACCATATGGAAGGACATATTTTTGCCAACCTTCTCCAGTATTCTGATTTGGAACCTCCCTTTTTATCGCTTGTCGTTTCCGGTGGCCATACTATGCTTGTTGTTGTTCGTGACTACAATACTTTTGAACTCCTTGGACAGACGAGAGATGATGCGGCCGGTGAAGCTTTTGATAAAATTGCACGGGTTATGGGGTATCCTTATCCCGGCGGTCCTTATATCGATAAATTGGCAAAAGCGGGAAATCCTAATGCTATAGAATTCCCGCTGGCCTTGAGGAAAGAACATAGTTTCGATTTTTCGTTCAGTGGATTGAAATCTGCTGTGATTAACTACATTCATGCGAAAGAGATGAAGAAGGTTCCCGTTTCTTATGAAGATGTAGCTGCTTCTTTCCAAAAAGCGGTTGTAAACGCATTGCTTGAAAAGACAATGGCAGCTTTGGATAAAACGAAGTTGAAAACAGTAGCCTTAGCAGGCGGCGTCGCGGCGAACAGCGGACTTCGTGAAGCAATGGAGAAAAACTGTCTGAAAAGAAATGTTCGTATATGCAGTCCTGCCCCCGGGCTTTGTACGGATAATGGCGCTATGATTGGCTGCCGGGCGTATTACATGGCGCAAAAGGGGGATTTTGCGCCAATGACATTGAACGCAGATCCACGCCTTCCCTTTCTGGCAGAACGGGGGAAGGTTTAAAGGTAATTTAATACAGGCGGTACTTATGAATCAGCTCTATTCGCTGGCCCGTGAGATGACGAATCTTACGGATGTGCAGATTCGTATTTTGGATCATATGGAAGCAGCTCTCCAGCTCGCTGCTGATATTTCCAAAAATCAAATTTACATCTGCGCAAAAGGAAAAAATGAAAGTGTAGAAATAGTTCTTTTGGCGGCAAAGCCTTCTTATTCCATGGGGAATACCTTTTTTGACAGAGGGGATGCCTATTTAGATGAGGAATTTACTCTTGTGGAAAACGTATTCTCTACAGGCAGTAAAGTCGTTGGGCGAAAGGAACTTGATTTAGGGCGGTTGGTAGCGCTGACAGCATATCCTGTTTTTGATAATGCCGGGATTCCTTTTGCTGTGGCTGCTTTTCTGTCTAATTCCCAGTCTCAGCAGCAGGTTCTTACCGATACGGCTTATATGATGCTCCAAGTGCCGATGGAAGAAGGGGCGTACCATTATCTTCGTCCTCAGGATGGGATGGTTATCCTTGATTCCGTAGGACGTATCATGTATGCCAATGATATGGCGGATGATTTATATTTTGTTCTTGATAAGGAAACGGTGGAACGGAAAGAAATCATTGGGCATTCCATGGTTCATCTGCCATTGGTGGATAAAATTATGGAAACGAAAAAGCCGGCATATGGCGATGAAGTATCCGGGAATATGATATTGTCTGCCTGGGGAATGCCTATTCTTTCCGGCGGCCGTGTGTCTCGCACGATCCTTCTTTTAAGTGATGTAACTGCAATCCGTGAAAAGGAACGACAGATTATGGTGAAGGACTCCGTTATTCGAGAAATACACCATCGTGTGAAGAATTCTTTGAATACTATTGCCGGGATACTTCGGATGCAGGCGCGCCGGGCAAAAGATACTGATACGAAAGAGGCATTGAGAGTTGCGGTGAACCGCATATTGGGAATTTCCCAAATCCATGATGTTTTGGCGAGCCAAAGCGGGGACCATGTGAATTGGAATGTATTTTTGGATAAAATCTGCCGGCTTTCTGTCGACAGTCTGGCAGTATGCCCTATCGAATTAGTACGGCCGAATAATGAAATGAAGCTGCTTATTAATTCGGAAAAAGCGGTTCCATTGGCTATTGCTACAAGTGAATTAATTCATAATTCTATTGCCCATGGTTTTAAAGGTATGGAAGACGGTGTACTTATTGTAAGTGCTTCTGTAGAAAATGGTATGCTCCATACCTGTGTGAAAAATAATGGGCATATCTTAGATACACATTTCAGTACGAAATCTTTCGATCTGGGGTTGCAGATTGTCCGTACCTTAGTAGAAATAGAATTAAATGGTTCTTTTATATTGAAAAATAAAGGAGATATGGCAGAAGCCCATATCCGAATCCCTTTATCGATTATGGAGAACAAAAGATGAGTGAAACATATCGTATCGTTATTGCCGATGATGAAGCGATTATATGTATGGATTTAAAAGAAATATTGGAAGAGGCAGGGCATGAGGTGGTCGGTATATGTGCAGATGGCGTGCGTGCCTTGGAACTAGTAAAAGAGGAAAAACCGGATCTCGTGATTCTAGATGTACAGATGCCGAAGCTTGATGGATTACAGGCTGCAAAACTGATTGCCCATGATGATTTGGCGCCTGTTGTCCTTTTAACTGCTTATAGTGATGCGGAGACGGTGGAGAAAGCGAAACGATCCCATGTTTTTGGCTATGTCATGAAGCCGGTAGAAGAAAGAAATTTATTTCCTGCACTTCAGATTGCTGTCAGTCAGTATCGCAGCAGACATGAAATAGCACACCGTGTGAAAGAAATGGAGAGGGAACTGGCATCACGCAAGATCATTAACCGCGCCAAAGGGCTGCTGATGGATTACTATCATATCAGTGATGAAGAAGCTTATCATAAAATGCAGCAGACCAGTATGCGTCGTGGAATTCTCTTGACTGATGTGGCGCAAAAAGTTATTAAGGAAATTATGGTGAGAAAGAATATGCTGTCATAATTGTTCATGGTGTCCATATTTATATTCGATCAAAGGAGTGATGAAAATGAAATTTATATTTTTGGGACATGCGTGCTTCCAGATTGATACAGGAAAGGAAAAACTGCTTTTTGATCCTTTCCTCACCGGGAATGGACTTGCCGAAGAAGCTGCCAGCAAAGTAGAATGTGACTATATTTTTCTTTCCCATGCCCATGCGGATCATTTTGGAGATGCTATTGCTATTGCGGAATGGACAGGTGCAAAAGTCATCGCTATTCCTGAAGTCATCGGACTTTTTCCGAAAACCGTAATCAATTTCCAGCCCATGAACCTTGGGGGAACTTTTACGGCGCCTTTCGGTAAAGTGAAAATGGTGCAGGCCATTCACAGCTGTGGTGTGGCAGGCGGTATGGGCAGGTATTATTTGCGTTCTAAGGCTGATAATACCTGCCCTTTAAGCAGAGTAGCGAAAGTGGTGGACTAGCACAAAATATCATACTGTGAGAGGGATGGATTTAATCTCCGATGAAAACGTATTGACAATTCATGGGGGCAAGAATATACTAATAACGTAAGTTTAGCACTCGATATGAGTGAGTGCTAATAAAGGTGATAAAGATGGCAAAATGGACAATGAATGATGCTTTTGACGGACTCAATGAACTGACTGAAAGAAAAAGAAGAGTGCTGTGGGCTATTGTTCAGGATTATTCTTCTACGGCTGAGCCGGTTGGATCCCGTACTATTGCACGGAAATATGATTTAGGCGTAAGCAGTGCCACTATTCGCAATGAAATGCAGGATTTGGAAGATGAAGGGTATCTTGAACAGCCTCATACTTCCGCGGGACGGGTTCCTTCTATTAAAGGGTACCGGTACTATGTGGATTGGCTTATGCAGCCGTCTCCTGTGACTCCTGAAGAAGAGTCTCTCCTTGTGGAGGCATTGACTGGTCACGTGGCAAAGGTAGATGAGATATTTCGAAATATGGCTAAGGTTGTGTCAATGCTTACACGTTCATTGTCAGTAGCAGCCTCTTCCGGACAACAAAGTATATTGAATTATATCCGTTTTCTTCCATTAGATGGCAGGCGGGCAATTCTTCTTGTAGTTACCGGTGGGGGGGAAGTGTCACATGCAATTATAAAGATTCCTGATGATTCATCTTTTGATGAGATACAGCTGCTTGCTGATAAATTGAATCATTTCCTTCATGGACGGGATTTGGCGCGTGTGGATGAAAAGTTTATTATGTCTTTCCAAAAAGACGTGGAAAGAGATTTATCCCCTTATATACATATTTTTGCAGCTATGCAGGAGGCAGTGAAAACGCAGAAACAGGTTTATTCTGACGGTGCGTCACAGTTGATTGAGCAGCCTGAGTTTCAAAATGTGGAGAAAATGCAGGATATATTGAATTTATTGGAAAAGCGGGATATACTGGAAAGCATGCTTCTCTCTACTATGGATCGTCCGATTGCGGTCCATATAGGTACAGAAAATGCATTTAAGAATTTTGAAGATTTATCTGTGGTACGGGCGCAATTTACGGCCAATGGCAAAGTGATTGGATCGATGGCTGTTTTGGGGCCTACCCGTATGCAGTATGAAAAAGTAGTAGGGATGATGTATTTTATGCAGCATCAATTAAATCAACTCTTGGAAAAGGATGATGATTAAATTTTTGAGTCAATGGTAATGATTCATAAGATAAGAAGAGTCTCAAAAATAAAGTGAGGAGGTTTTGTGAATGGCAGAAAATAAAGATAAAGTAAAATTAGAAGATACTTTTTCTGCTGATGAGGCAGCTGTAAAAACTACTTCTGAAAATAAAGAAGAAAAAGCTGCAGTGAGAGAAGAAGTCCAGGGAAAGGTAGAAGCTGATTTGGCAACTTATAAAAATAAGGCGGAAGAAGCAGAGTCCAAACTGGCAACTACAATTTCTCAATATATAAGACTTCAGGCGGATTTTGAAAATTTCCGCCGCCGTAGCCGTGAAAATGAGGCGAAACTGTCAGATACGGTGAAAGCAGGTACAATGAAGGAATTTCTTCCGATTGTGGATAATTTTGAAATGGCTCTTGCGCAGATAAAAAGAAGTAGCGCTCCTGCTACATTTATTCAGGGGGTTGAATTGCTGCTTAAGCAGTTTGTGAAATTTTTAAATGATTCCGGTGTTACAGAAATCGAAGCGGTAGGAAAGCCTTTTGATCCCCATTTCCATGAAGCGGTTATGCAAATTTCTTCTGATGAATGGGAAGACGATACAGTTTCTATGGTATTAAAGAAGGGATACATGTATAAAGATATGGTGCTCCGGCCTTCCTCTGTACAAGTTTCCCATAAACCTTAATTTTCGTAAAAAAGTCATTAATTATCAGGCAAAGCCTGAAAAGAAAGGGGACATAGTAAATGTCAAAAGTAATTGGTATTGATCTTGGTACAACCAACTCTGTTGTAGCTGTTATGGAAGGTGGTGAACCTGTCGTCATTTCCAATGCGGAAGGTTCCCGCCTGACTCCGTCGGTGGTAGGTTTTTCTAAAAATGGAGAAAGGCTGGTAGGACAGCTTGCGAAGCGCCAGGCCGTCTCCAATCCGGATCGCACCGTTGTTTCTATTAAGCGGCACATGGGTGAAGGAAATTACAAAGTAAATATTGATGGAAAAAGTTACACGCCGCAGGAAATTTCTGCAATGATTTTACAGAAACTGAAAACAGATGCGGAAGCTTATCTTGGAGAAACAGTTACTGATGCGGTTATTACCTGCCCGGCATACTTTACTGACAGCCAGCGTCAAGCGACAAAAGATGCAGGTACTATTGCGGGTTTGAATGTGCTCCGTATTATCAATGAACCGACGGCATCTTCTCTTGCTTACGGTCTGGATAAAATAAAAGACGGCAAAGAACATCGTTTTCTTGTTTATGACCTTGGCGGCGGTACTTTCGATGTGTCCATTTTGAATTTAGCTGATGGTGTATTTGAAGTGGAAGCTTCCCATGGCAATGGACATCTTGGCGGTGATGATTTTGATGCCCGTATTATGGACTGGATCGCTACTACTTTTAAAGCACAGAATGGTTTTGAATTGCACCGTGATCCAATGACCAATCAGCGTTTGAAAGAAGCGGCTGAGAAGGCAAAGATCGAGTTGTCCAATGTTATGTCTACCGATATCAATCTTCCGTTTATTACCATGGATGTGAACGGACAGCCGGTACATTTCAATGCCGCTCTGACTCGTGCCATGTTTGACAAGATTACGGAAGATCTCGTTATGGATACTATGGAACCGATTGACTTAGCATTGAAAGATGCGGGGCTTACTGTAAACGATATTGACAAGGTTCTTCTTGTCGGCGGCTCTTCCCGTATCCCTGCCGTACAGACGCTGATTAAGAATAAGTTTGGCAAAGAGCCAAGCAAGAGTGTTAATCCTGATGAATCCGTTGCTGTTGGTGCGGCTATTCAGGCGGGCGTACTAAAAGGAGAGGTCAAAGATGTTCTCCTTCTCGACGTAACACCATTGTCTCTTGGTATTGAAACACTCGGCGGTGTATTTACGACTATGATTAAAAGAAATACAACGATCCCGACATCCAAGAGCCAGGTATTTTCTACTGCCAGCGACAATCAGCCGTCTGTAGATATTCATGTGCTTCAGGGGGAAAGGCCGATGGCTGCCAACAATAAGACATTGGGGCGGTTTGAATTGTCCGATATTCCGCCGGCTCCTCGTGGAGTACCACAGATTCAGGTTACTTTTGATATTGACGCTAATGGCATTGTCCATGTTTCTGCAAAAGATTTGGGGACAGGCAAGGAACAGAAAATTGATATTAAATCTTCTTCTGGCCTGACTGATGAAGAAATTGAAAGAATGCAGCAGGATGCGAAAGCTCATGAAGAAGAGGATAAGAAGCATAAAGAAATTATTGAAGAAAGAAATAAGGGTGAAGCACTAATTTATCAGGCTCAGAAAACGATTAAAGATCTTGGCGATAAGGCCGATGCGGAAAAGGTAAAAGAAATCAATGAAGCGATTACCCGGCTACAGGAAACACTAAAAGGGGAAGATGCAGAAAAGATGAAAGCTGATGCGGAAGCGCTCACAAAGCCCCTTTATGAAATGACCAGCAAGATGTACGAGGCGGCCCAACAACAGGGTGCATCGGAAGCAGGAGCTGCCCAACAGGATTCCCAGCAGAAAAAGAAATCGGATGATAATGTGGTTGATGCAGATTACAAAGTGGTTGATGATGATAATAAATAACAGCCAGTGGTTAGTTAGCATACGGGCTGCGGGTGATTTTCGGTTATCCGCAGCTCTATGCTGTTTATTGTAGCAGAAAAGGATTGTGTTTCTGGAATGGCAAATCGGGATTATTATGAAGTCCTTGGCATTGATAAAAACGCCACGGAAGCAGATATAAAAAGAGCATACCGGAGAATGGCCCGCAAATACCATCCGGATTTGAATAAGGAACATCCGAAGGAAGCGGAAGAAAATTTTAAAAAGGTAAATGAGGCATACCACGTTCTTTCTGATGCGGATAAAAGAGCGCAATATGATCAGATGGGGCATGATGCCTTTCGTCAAGCGGCGCAGAATGGCGGCGGACCGGGACCGGGAGGTTTCGGCGGAACTGGCGGTTTTGATTTCAGCAGCTTTGGTGGCGGAGCAGGCGGTTTTGACTTCGGCGATATTTTCGATATGTTTGGCGGAGGTGGGAGAAGGAGCCGAAATGGTCCGGAACAGGGGGCGGATCTCCGCTATGATATGGAAATTACTCTTCGTGAGGCAGCCAGTGGTATTCATAAGACCTTTACTGTAACGAAAAATGAAACTTGTGACCATTGTCATGGGGATGGAGCGGAACCGGGAAGTTCAGTAGACACCTGCCATGCCTGTCATGGTACAGGTCAGCAGCGTATTGTTCGGAACAGTCCTTTCGGGCAGATGGTGAATGTTGTGACTTGTCCGGATTGTGGCGGTACAGGCAAAATTATTAAAAATAAATGCAGCCGCTGCCATGGGAGCGGTACGACCCGTAAGCAGAAGAAATTGGAAGTAAATATTCCTGCAGGCGCAGATACGGGTGTACGTATGCGTATTTCCGGTGAAGGAGAACCCGGTAAACGGGGAGGGCCGAAGGGGGATCTTTATGTATATATTTACGTCAGATCTGATCCTGATTTTGAACGGCAAGGGGATGATCTTTACTGCAGGGTACCTGTTTCTTTCCCGACAGCGGCGTTGGGAAGCACTATCCAGGTAAAAACGTTGGATAAACAGGTGGAACTCAAGATTCCTGCAGGAACGCAGAGTGGTACACGTTTTCGTATTTCAAAAGAGGGAATGCCTCGCCTGCAGTCATCCTATAAGGGCGATTTATATGTGGAAGTGAAAGTGGTTGTTCCGAAAAAGCTGAAAGAAAATCAGAAAGAAGCTCTTTTGAACTATGCGAATGTATCAGGCGAAGATGTTACCCAGTATAAAGGGAAGGGCTCGTGGCTGGATAAAATTATTGATAAAATAAAAAGTTGCTGAATCTTGGAGTAGAAAAATCGTATCCTCTGAAAGAGGATACGATTTTTTCGCACCGTGATCTATTATTAGAAGAAAAAATGGAAAATCGCAAGGAAAACGGTTCCCGGAATTCCGAAGATAGCAATAACGACAATGTCAAAAAAGCTCCACGGCATATGGACAATATGCAGTAAATTGATGACGTAATATAACAGACCGCCCAAGATGATATTTCCAAGTAAAGGAAATACGGCACAGCTTAGGAATTTCCACAAAAGAAAAATACAAACAGCAGATGTAATGAGACCGACGATGCTGGCATCCATAATTTCCATAGAGAACCTCCCGATGATGAATCAATTTGATATATTTTAGTATTTCAAGAAATCTGATTAGTAAGGTGAGAAGCCCTGTAAAAAAAGCATATGCTTCATGTATGTGTAAGTTGTCCGGCTTTTTACACAAAGCACACGCTTTTACATTTCTTTTCTGTTTTCTACTGCGCCGGCCAATGTCATGCTGTCAGCATATCCTACGTCACCGCCGGCAGGAAGGCCGCGGGCAATCCGTGTAACACGGACAGAAAGCGGTTTAATCAGGCGGGACAGGTAGTATGCTGTCGCTTCGCCTTCTGTATTGGGGTCTGTCGCAATAATGACTTCTTTTACTGTATCATCGGCGAGCCTGTTTAAGAGCTCTTTGATTTTGAGCTGTTCTGGACCAATACCATCAAGAGGGGAAAGGATGCCGTGGAGAACATGGTACAAACCATGGTATTCATGGCTCTGTTCCAGTGCCTGCACATCCTGAGGATGCTCCACTACGCAAATCACTGATGAATCGCGTCGGTTGTCACCACAAATCTCACAGGGGTCTGATGTAGCTAAATTACAGCAGATAGAACAATAGCAAATCTTATCCCGTGCAGAATGGATGACATTGATAAATGCGTCTATATCTTCTTTAGGACGTTCCAACATAAAGTAAGCAAGCCGTCTTGCCGTTTTTACACCGATTCCGGGGAGTTTGCGGAATTGTTCGGCTACAAGTTCTAAATCACTGTTCATCAGAACATGCCGCCGGGGAGACCAAGGCCGCCGGTGACCTTGCTCATACCTTTCTGTACCATTTCATCAGCTTTTTTGCCTGCTTCATTGACAGCAGTGGTGATGAGATCTTCTAACATTTCCGGATCTTCCGGATCAATAGCATCTTTTGCGATTTTCAGGGAAACAATTTTTTTTTCGCCATTCATAATGAGAGCCACAGCACCGCCGCCTACAGAAACGTCAACTGTCTGCTGTTTTAATTCTTCCTGTATCTTTTGCATATCTTCCTGCATTTTACGAGCCTTTTTCAACATATTCTGCATCTGTGCCTTGTTGCCAAACATAAATAATTCCTCCTCGAAAAGCGATTGTTACCTTTTACAAATAAAACTTATAATTTCACATTCATCATTATACCGTATATCGGCAAATATAGTAAATTTGTCAAATTGGATCTATTTCTTTTCATAGATATCACAGTCGGAAAGAATTCGGAAAGCTTTTGCAAGTGCAGGCATATCTTTCTCATCGTCTGGGATTTCAGATTTTTCAACCAGTCGGTAATCACTATCTGCGGTTTCCGCCATCGGTTCCTTTTCAGTTTCATGAACCGATGCTGCGGAATCTGTATACATTTGCACTTGCCTAAGAGCATCCGCTTCATCGACAGTACCTTTCAAGATGGAATGGAATTCGACAGGAATTCCGATGGCATTTATGAACGCATCTTTGATTGTATTCTGATAGCCTTTATTATTTCCTGCGAGAACAAGGTAAGGCTGGGGGGCTACTGCAATAGCCCGGGATTTACTTAACAGGATCAGACTGCTTTTTTGAAGACAGTATAAAATATCAATGCGATGGTTAATTTCAAAAAATGCCAGTACCTTTGCCCATATATCATTATAGGTCGAGGGATCCAGAAGTGTTTCACCAATCTCATGGCTGGTTTCAGCCTTCTTTTCTTCGGAAGATTTTTTTGGTTTACAGGGAAGAGTCGGCTTACTTTTTGTGGCAGGTTCCATTTTTACCGGTGTTTTATCAGCAGGAGAGGGCGGTACCACTTCCTTTGGAGAATCCGGGCAGGTGGTTGTACTTGCCGCAGGGGCGGGGGTAAGTGCTGTAGGTGTGACGAGAGGTATAGAAATCGTTGGGGGCAGTATGGCGGGTGACGGAGCAGCGGGTATAGTTTCGGTTTGCGGGAGCGTGCTGCTTTTCATAAGTACAGATACGTTTTTTTCCAATGCTGTGATCCGTTCTTCTAAACTGTCCAATGCCTGTGAACCACGGAGACGGCATAGGCGGAGAAGTCCCATTTCAGCACTCATGCGGGGAGATGAACTTCTGTTAGCTTCAGAAAAAGAATGGTGGAGAGAATCGAAAAGTGCGTCCAAGTAAGCATCACTTAATTCCTGAGCATCTTTTTGTATAACAGAAATCTTATTTCCATAAGCAGATAATTCCGGTGCGTTTGGATTCACTTTGCAGATCATAATACTTCTGAAATGTTCCAGTAAATCAGAAAGTATAGCGGAAGGTTCCTTTCCGTCTTGGAGAATCTTATAAAAAAGCTGAAGTGTGGCACTGCTTTTTCCACACACAATCATGTGGAACAAATCTATAATCTGTTCTTTGTCCGTAAGGCCTAGAAGATCATAGACTATTTCTGCAGAAAGCTCATTACCTGCTGATGCGCCGGAACATTGATCCAAAAGAGACAGCGCATCACGAAGACCGCCTTCTGCGCGTACAGCAATTAAAGCAGCCGCTTCAGTGGTGAGAGAAAGATGGCTTTCTTGGGAAATGTGCAGTAAATGTTCCTTGATGTCATTTACAGAAATACGGTGGAATTCATACCGCTGGCAGCGGGATAAAATTGTAAGCGGAATCTTGGCAGGTTCTGTGGTGGCAAGGATAAAGAGTACATGGGCCGGAGGTTCCTCCAAAGTTTTTAGAAGGGCATTAAACGCTTCTTTTGTCAACATATGGACTTCATCAATGATATAAACCTTTTTATTCCCCGCTACAGGAAGAGTACGAACCGATTCGCGAAGTACGCGAATTTCATCAACACCACGGGCAGAAGCGCCGTCTATTTCATAAACATCCATACTGGCGCCGGTATTAATTGATTTACAGTTAGCACATTCATTGCAGGGATTGCCATTTTTTAAATCAAGGCAATTTACTGCTTTGGCAAGAATTCGTGCCATACTTGTCTTTCCTGTGCCACGGGGGCCGGAAAACAGATAGGCATGGGCAAGGCGGTTTTGTTCAAATGCGCGAAGAATGGGAATGGAAATATGCTTTTGCCCGATTATTTCTTTAAAAGTGCTTGGGCGCCATTTTCTGTATAGTGATAGGTAAGCCATTGAACCCTCCTTGGACAAGGAATAACAGCCTTTAATAGAAAGATGTATAAATTAATTATACCAAAAATAACATAAAAAAAGACTTTACAACTCTCATTTATGACAGCCTTCAGAATACACCGTGGCACATAGAAAGGGCCACTTACTGCTGCTTCCTCTCGGACCTGACAGGATTCATGGGATTCCATTGCACGGGACCCGAAGACTGCCATAAATCAGAACTGTAAAGCCATGTGCTGTTATTATACTATACGGACTTTATTTTGCAAAATATTTTATTTCTGAGAGCTAATTCAAGCAAAATATTTTTGTTTTGATTGAAAAAAGCGTGATAATTTAAAAGAATATAACCTTTTCTAAATGACAATTTTCAGGAGGAAATGGTAGAATAATATAGAATTCATTTCTGAAGGAGGAAACGACATGGAATACCGTATTGAACATGATACGCTGGGAGAAGTGAAGGTACCGGCTGATCATAAATGGGGAGCTCAGACACAGCGGTCTTTTGAAAATTTTAAAATCGGTAAAAATAAAATACCTGAAGATATTATTCGTGCTTTTGCCATACTGAAAAAGTGCGCCGCCATAGCGAATAAAGAAGCCGGAAAATTATCAGTTGAAAAGCAGAAGGTTATTTGTGAGGTTTGTGACGAAATCATTGCGGGAGAGTGGAAAGAAGAATTTCCACTTGTTGTATATCAGACCGGATCCGGTACACAGAGCAATATGAATATGAATGAAGTAATTGCACATATTGCTAATGAAAAATTGGGGAGCAAAAAAGGTGAAACCCGTATTCATCCCAATGACGATGTGAATATGTCCCAGTCATCTAATGATACGTTCCCGACAGCTATGCACATCGCTGCTGTGGAGACACTTCATAACAAACTGTACGGACCATTGAATCATCTTATTGAGATTTTTGAGGAAAAAAGTAAAAAGTACATGCATCTTGTCAAAATCGGACGTACCCATTTGCAGGATGCTGTCCCTCTTACTTTCGGGCAGGAAATCTCCGCATGGAAAGTGATGCTGGAAAAGAGCCGTGATATGCTTCATGATTCTGAAAAATACCTTCTTGGGCTTGCTATCGGAGGGACTGCGGTAGGAACAGGTCTGAACAGCCCGAAAGATTTCGGTGAAAAAGTATCTGCTGCTATTGCGAAAGAAACGGGATTGCCCTTTGTTTCCGAAAAAAATAAGTTTTATGCCCTTACCGGACGGGACGATTTTGTTTTTGCCCATGGCGCTCTTGAGGCGCTTGCCATGGACTGCATGAAATTCGCTGATGATATCCGTCTCCTCGGCTGCGGACCCCGTGCAGGATTAGGGGAAATCACACTCCCTGCTAATGAACCGGGATCTTCCATTATGCCCGGTAAAGTAAATCCCACGCAGTGCGAAGCCTTGACGATGGTAGCTTGTCGTGTTCACGGCAATCAGGCAGTTGTTTCCTTTGGGGCTTCCCAGGGGCGATTTGAACTGAATGTATTTGCTCCTGTTATGGCAGAAGCCTTCATCGAATCGGCTGCTATTCTGGTTTGTCGTGGCAAGAGATATGACCAATTTGGACAGATGATTTGCTTCATAGAATTGTGAAGAACTGTTCTGTGTAATCATAGGCAGTTCTTTTTTATCGTAATTTTGCTGAAAAATTGTAAAAAAGATTTTGGGAGGGGTGCTTTTTGAATAATTGACGATATAGATATTCATTCATATAATAGTGAAAATAGGAATATGTATTAAGAAGGATTTTTTATGGTTGCATATACGGAATTATTTTCTTCTTTTTTAAGAAGGAATCAAATTAAGCTGAATGAACCCATGAGCCGTCACACAACATTTGGTATCGGTGGGGCAGCGGACTGTTTTGTTATGCCTGAAACGATAGAGGAGCTGCAGAAAGTCATTGTGGAGGTCACTAAAGCGAATGTGCCGTTTTTTATTCTTGGGGGCGGCGCAAATTTGCTTGTTCGTGATAAAGGAATCCGCGGTGTAGTGATTTATACGGGACGGCTGCAGTCTATTATTCATGAAGGAAACAGGCTCCGTGTAGCTGCGGGTGTTTCTACGGCAAAGGCTGCCAAGACGGCAATGGAGCATGGCCTTTCAGGGATGGAATTTGCCGCCGGTATTCCCGGAACTATAGGTGGAGCGGCGTACATGAATGCTGGTGCGTATAACGGGGAGATGGCGGATATTGTGGTGTCTGTTCTTTCCTGTAATCGGAATGGGCAGTTGTCTGTTTACAATAAATCGAAACTTCATTATGATTACCGCCACAGTCTTTTTATGGAGAATGGTGAAATAATTGTGGAAATTACAGTGGAGCTTGCACCTGGTAATATTCATGACATAGAAGTAATGATGGAAGAGTTTAATCGCCGCCGCCGCATGAAGCAGCCGTTGGAGAAGAAGAGTGCAGGAAGTACGTTTAAGCGTCCTGCTGGGTATTTTGTGGGGCAAATGATTGAGGAGATGGGACTAAAGGGATTTGCCGTAGGTGATGCAAAGGTAAGCATGAAACATGCCGGGTTCCTTATCAATGACGGACATGCGTCCTGTACGGATATGATGAACCTGATTTCTGAAATTAAGCGCCGGGTTTTTGATGGGTATGGTGTGGAACTTATGACGGAAGTGCAAATTGTAGGAGAAGAGTAGTTTTGTCTTGTAAGGATTGGACAGGCTGCCTGCGGACAGGGAGAATCGTATGGATGTTTTAGCATTTACAGGACCGCCGGGATCAGGGAAAAGTGACCGTGCACTTGTGGTAGCTTATGAAAATAAAGCTTCTTGTATTATCGATGATGGGATCCTGATATATCATAATCGTATTGTGGCAGGAAAGTCGGCAAAAAGGGAAGCCAGCCGTTTAACGGCGGTACGCCGCGCGCTTTTTTGGGATTCAAATCAGGCGGAAGATGTAATTTTCCATATTATGAAAATCAATCCGGAGCGTATTTTAATCCTCGGCACATCTGACCGTATGGTTCAGAAGATTGCTGCAACACTTAAGCTTCCTGCACCTTCACGGTATATTCATATCGAGGATGTGGCAAAACCTGAGGAAATTGCCCAGGCAAATTACGCACGCCATAAGGAAGGAAAGCATGTTATTCCTGTGCCGACGATGGAGCTGCGCCCCTATTTCAAAGGATACCTTGTAGATCCGCTTCAGTTTTTCCGCAATCGCAGAAGTGTAAGGGGAAAAACGAAGGGCAATGAAGAGCGATCTGTCGTCCGTCCAGTATTCAGTTATTATGGAAAGTTGTCTTTTTCAAATCATGTTATTGAAGCACTGGTACATTACGCGGTGCGTGATCTGAGAAAGATACATATCAGCCATATTTCCAGCGTGAAAAGTACAAGCCAGATGAATGGTATCATTTTGTCTCTTGACGTAACGGTCCGGCAGGGAACGCCGCAGGAGATCAAGAAACTGATTCACCTGATGCGTGACAAGATTCAGCGTGAAATTGAGCATACCACGGGTATGGCTCTGGATACAATTAAAGTCAATATCATAACTGATGTAACAGGATGAGTGGGTCTGCGCCGTAAGGGGCAGGCTTTTCATTTTCAGGAGAACGGGGGCGGTTATGATATAATTAAATATCATGGTTATACTTGGAGGACTATTTTGAAAGAAGTGTCTTTTGATAAGAAATATTTTATAGAAACCTATGGCTGCCAGATGAATGAAAGCGATACGGAACGTATCAGCGGGCAGCTGGAAGAGCTTGGCTATGTGCCGGCGGATATATTGGATGATGCCGATGTTGTTATTCTGAATACCTGCAGTATCCGGCAGAATGCGGAAGAGAAAGTATATGGCAAAATTGGCGAGGTAAAGAAATTAAAGGGGAAGAAGCCCGGTGTCCTTTTGGGGATTGCCGGGTGCATGGCGCAGGAAAATAAAGGAAAGCTTATTGAGCGTATGCCGGTGATCGATTTTGTTATTGGACCATACCATATCCATGATTTAAAGGATATTGTTTCCCGCAGGGGGGCAGAAGGTTCGCATGTGGTCATGACGCAGATGAATCCGAACCGCGTGAATGATTACAGTGAACTTCATTCTGTGAGAAAAAGCCGGATTTTTGCTTGGGTACCTATTATGCAGGGATGCAATAAGTTCTGTACTTATTGTATTGTGCCTTATGTCCGCGGCAGGGAAACAAGCCGTACGATTGATGATATTTGTCGTGAGATTGAGAAACTTGCCCGAGAAGGGTATAAAGAAATCACTCTTCTTGGTCAGAATGTCAATTCCTATGGACTTGATTTTCATGATGGTACGGATTTCGGCAGTCTGATTCACGCCATTGACAAGATTGACGGAATTAAGCGGGTTCGTTATATGACGTCTCATCCCAAGGATATGACTTTTGGAATGGTGGATGCTATGGCTGCTTCACCCAAGGTGGTGCGCCATATGCATCTTCCCGTTCAGCATGGGGCGAATGAAATACTGCGGCGGATGAACCGCGGATACACAATTGAGCGTTTTAAGGAGCTTCTAAAGTACGTCCGGGAAAAGATGCCTGGCATCACTGTGACGACTGATCTGATCACGGGATTTCCTGGCGAGACGGAGGACATGCATGAGGAAACGCTTACACTCCTTAAAGAAATGAAGTTTGATTCAGCTTATACCTTTATTTATTCTCCCCGCAGAGGAACTCCTGCGGCGCGTATGACAAATCAGGTGTCTGATGCTGTTTGCCACCGCCGTTTGCAGGAAATCATGGATGTGGAAAATGAAATCAGTCTTTCTCTTAATAAGGAAATGGAAGGGAAGGTATATACTGTCATTGCGGAAGGGGAAACGAAACAGAATCCTGATAATTGGTTTGGTCGTACATCAGGCAATAAGATGGTTATTTTTCCTAAGGCAGGGTCTCTTTCTGTGGGCGACATTTTGAAGGTGCGTGTAGATACGGCGCAGACCTGGATATTAAAAGGAACTATTGTGGAGTGATACAGATGGCAGCTAAATCTCCTTTGATGGAACAATACAAGTCTATTAAGAATGAGCACAAAGACGCATTTCTTTTTTATCGACTCGGTGATTTTTATGAGCTTTTTTATGACGATGCAGTAACTGTTTCTCATGAATTGGAATTGACGCTGACGGGGAAGAATGCGGGCCCTGAAGGAAGAGTTCCTATGTGCGGGATTCCGTATCATGCGGCAGAAACGTATATTTACCGGCTTGTACAGAAAGGCTATAAGGTTGCCATTTGTGAACAATTGGAGGATCCGAAAAAAGCGAAAGGCTTAGTGAAGCGTGATGTGATTCGTATCGTTACGCCGGGAACGATCCTTTTTGAAAATTCTATCGCCGATAAATCCAATAATTACCTTGCTTACCTTTATGAAACGGATAATGACATTGACGCGGTACTGGCGGATATTTCCACAGGGGAATGCTGGTGGGGAATTTGGGATAAAAAGAAAGAACAGGAAGCATTTTTTGATATGCTGTCTGTTTATGCACCGACAGAAGCAGTATGCTCTTTAAGTGATAATTTTTATGGGAGACTGGAAGCTTACTGCCGGGCGCGTCTTGGAGGTTGTCTTCTTACCCGGCGTGGAGAGGAGGGGGATTATCCGGTTCCCCACGTGGCGGAAGCGTTAGGAGATGAAAATATCCGCCGTGTCTTTGCATGGCTGGCAGCATATCTAAAAGAAATGATGAAGGCTGATGCAGCAGAGTTTCATACGGTGATGCCTATTCGTGAGGAGGATTGCCTTTTACTCGGAGAAGACTGTTTACGGAATTTAGAAATCACGCGAAATATGCGTGATGGAGGGCGACGGGGAACGCTTCTTGAAATATTGGATCACACCCATACTGCCATGGGGGCACGTCTGTTACGCCGTTGGTTGGAACGCCCGTTGACGGATGTGAATCGAATTATTCAACGACAGGATGGTATTGAAGAACTGACGGGGCATACGACGGAACTTTCCCAACTGGAAGAAATGCTGGAACATGTTTTTGATTTCGAACGTATTTTAACCCGCATTGAAGCAAACACGACATCCCCAAAGGACTTACTGGCACTTAAGGCATCTCTCGGGATGATTCCCGAAATAAAGAAACTGCTTTCCGGCACAGTTTCAATAGTCCTTAGAAAATTGTCCGATCAAATGGATATCCACAGTACGGTCTATGAGCTTTTGGATCGTTCTATGAATGAAAACGGTACGGGAAACATTCGTGACGGCAAGTATATAAAAGAGGGATATTCTGCGGAACTTGATGAGGTTCGTTCCCTTTCTGAAAACAGCAGGAAATGGATTGCCGATTTGGAAGAACGAGAAAAAGAAAAAACAGGGATTAAACTGAAAATCGGATTCAATAATGTGTTCGGGTATTATTTTGAAATTACGAACGCCAACAAGGTGCCGATTCCTGAGTACTATATGCGCAAGCAGACACTTGTCAATGCAGAACGGTATATCACACCTGAATTGAAGGAGTTTGAAACAAAAGCGCTTTCAGCAAAAGAAAAAACAGAAGAACTGGAATTGAAAATTTATCAGGCTGTCAAGGCGGCTATCCGCCCTGAAATTGCTGCTATGCAGAGGACCGCAAAGGCTCTTGCGGCGCTGGATTGTTTGACGGGGCTTTCCCGGGCGGCGCTGAAAGACCGTTATGTTCGTCCGCAGATTACAAACAGCCGTGAAGGGCGTATTTCTATCCATGACGGACGTCATCCCATGGTGGAACATGCCCTGAAACGAGAGATGTTTGTGCCGAATGATACAGAGCTTAACCATACGGATCAGGAAATGATTATTATTACCGGGCCCAATATGGCAGGCAAGTCTACCTATATGCGTCAGGTTGCAGTACTTACGATTATGGCGCAGACCGGCTCTTTTATTCCCGCAAAAAGTGCATCATTTGCACCTGTGGACCGCATATTTACACGAGTGGGTGCGGCTGATGACATTTCTACGGGACAGAGTACATTTATGGTGGAAATGAAAGAAGTCTCTCATATTCTTTGCAATGCTACGAAGAACAGTCTTATTCTTTTGGATGAAATAGGACGCGGTACGAGTACTTATGATGGAATGAGTATCGCACGGGCAGTGGTGGAGTACCTTAATAGCAAGGTGCATGCGTATACTCTTTTTGCTACTCATTATCACGAACTTTCAGATATGGCAGCAGAAAATGAACATATCAAAAATTATACGGTTACCGTTAAGGAGCGGGGAAAAGAGATTACATTTCTCCGTCGTATTGTTCCGGGGAGTGCTGATAAAAGTTACGGCATCCATGTGGCACGGCTGGCAGGACTTCCTGAATCGCTCCTGAAGCGGGCCGATGAAATACTGGAAGGGCTGGAAGTGGAGGGAATAAAGGAAGAGCCTGCTGCTCCGGTTATAAGAAGAGAAACTGCTCTTAATTTATTTTCTTCACCGATTATAGATGAGCTGGCGGATTTGGATGTCATGAGCAAGACACCCATCGAGGCGATGGAGATTTTGTTCAGGCTTAGTAAAGAAGCAAAGGAGGGGCACTAATGTCATTAATACATATACTTGATGAAGTTACTTCGAACCAGATTGCTGCGGGGGAAGTGGTAGAAAGACCAGTCAATGCGGTAAAGGAATTGGTGGAAAATTCTATTGATGCCGGTGCCCACATGATTGAAGTGGAAATAGCAGACGGGGGAATGACATATATCCGTGTTACCGATGATGGCAGCGGCATGACGAGGGAAGATGCGAAATTGTCCGTGATCCGCCATGCAACCAGTAAAATTTCCAGTGTTGAAAATATTTATCATATTTGTTCCCTTGGATTTCGCGGGGAGGCTTTGCCAAGTATTATGTCTGTATCCCGAACGACAATTACCACAAGACGGGCGGAAGATATGGAAGGAACCGCTATTGATGTGACAGGCGGAGCGGTGGAAAAAATTAAAGGTGTGGGTGCGCCTGCAGGAACTACAGTGGAAGTACGTGAACTGTTCTACAATGTGCCGGCAAGAAAGAAGTTTTTGAAATCAGAACGGACGGAAAGCAGTCGGATTAATACAATGATTGGTAAATTGGCACTGGCAAATCCCGATATTTCTTTTACTCTTATCAATAATGGACGTACTGTCATTGAGACACCGGGAAACGGGCGCCTGATGGATGTGATTTCTGCATTATACGGGGTGAAGGTGACCGGAGAAATGTTAGAAGTGGAAAGTGAAGGGGAAGACTCTGTTATGACAGGAATGATTTCTAAGCCTTCTCTTTTGAAAAGCAGCCGTCAGAACCAAACGATTATTATTAACCGCCGTGTGGTGGAAAGCGCCGTAGTGACGACGTGATTTTCGCAAATCGGAACATGCTGTATCCCGATCAGGAACTGATTTTGAAACAAAACAAACCCGATCAGAAATTTTATCGACAACACCCGTTTTTATAAAACCACATGAAGAGTCGATGAAAGCGGAAAGTGAACCGCTTTTTGAAGTAACCGCTGAAAAAGATGATCCTGTCATTCCTTTGGGACAGGTGGCGGACTGCTTTATTCTGTGCCAGCATGGGAGCGATTTATTTATTATTGACCAGCATGCTGCCCATGAACGGGTAAGGTATGATCGTTTTGCTGCAAAGACTGGCGGAATTCCAGTTCAGACAATTCTAATTCCTTACCTGATTGATGTGGAACCGGAAGATATGGATCTTCTTTTTGAGAAAGAAGAAGAGATTAAAAAGCTGGGAATTACTTTTGAGCAGGCAGGCCGTGACGTCATTCGAATCACAGGCGCACCGGAAGATTTCCCGGAAAATGATATGGATCGTATTATTAAAGATTTGCTTTTTGCTTTCCATGATGAAAACATGCCTTCTCCTGAAACCCTGCGTCATCGGATGATGGCTTATGCTGCCTGTCGCGGTGCAATTAAGAGAGGCGATCCGCTTAATGTACGGCAGATGAAGGAACTTATTACTGATCTGTTCCATACCACGCGGCCATTCGAAAGAAGGTCTTGCTGCATTGTCAGGACAAGATGGAGAAATGACGGAAGCTTTACGGCGTATTCAGCTGCTGCATGCCGATTTTCGTGGATTTTTAGAAACAGCAGCGCCAAATTCTTTTGATGTAATTTACTTTGATCCTATGTTTAGGTATCCTGTAAAACGGAAAGAAAATAGTATGGAAGGATTTCGCAGTGCCGCGGTTTATGATCCTTTGACAGAAGATGTTTTACAGTTTGCAATGAGAGCAGCCAGAAAAAAAGTAATAGTGAAAGAGAGGCCGTTTTCTGCGCTGTTCCGTACAGGATTATTTACAGAAATTCACGGTAAAAGAGGACAGACAACCGCTTATGGAGTGATAAAACTATGAAGAAAGAAAAACTGCTGACCATTCTTGGACCTACGGCAGTTGGTAAGACGGAGTTGTCAGTCTATTTAGCAAAGATTCTGGGCAGTTCCATCATTTCCGGTGACGCTTTTCAAGTATATCGCGGTATGGATATTTTTATAAGATGCAGGGGAAAGAGGGATTGGCGGACGCGTTTAAGAAACTTCTTCCTGAAGAGGTAATTCCTTTGGATCCCCAACGTATGGTACGGCGGTTAGAGCTTGCTGATGCAGGGCAAAGCCTTGTAACGGATAAAGCGGAGCATCTCGTATATGACGGACCTGTTATAGGTATTACTATGGACAGATCGGTTTTATATGATAGAATAAATAAGCGAGTCCATCAAATGATTGAAAGAGGACTCAAGGAGGAAGTTGCGGCTCTTCTTACTGCAGGCGTGCCTGAAAATTCACAGGCATTCAAGGGGATTGGCTATAAAGAGATGATTCCCGTTCTTCACGGTAAGTATTCCCTTGAGGAAGCGGAAGCGCTCATTGCAAAGAATACACGTCATTTTGCCAAAAGACAGCTAACCTGGTACCGCCGCATGCCTTATATCCATTGGGTAGAGCGGACAGATACGGACACATGGCTCAGGGAAATAGAAGCGTATGTGATTTCATGGATCAGAGGAGAATCAGAATGGAAGGGAAAATGAATCTTCAGGATACGTTTTTAAATGAAGCGAGAAAAGAAAATGTACCGGTCAGCATATTTCTTTTAAGCGGAGTACAACTTAAGGGTAAAGTTAAATCATTCGACAGCTTTACAGTGCTGCTTGTGAGCGAAAATCGTTCACAACTTATCTATAAGCATGCTATATCTACAATTCAAAGGATCTGATTATTTATAATGAATACACAATTACAGAAGGTGCGGCAGGAAGCTCTTATGCTCTGCGCACCTGTTTTTCATAAGATGGAAGAAATTTCCTTATTCAATATGCAAAAAGTACTAGAAGCTTTTCGCAAAAACCATCTGTCGGCTTATCACTTTGCGCCATCTAACGGATATGGTTACGGTGACCCCGGCAGGGAGAAGTTGGAGGATGTCTGGTGCGATATTTTTCATGCGGAAGCGTCTTTGGTACGGCCCCAGTTCGTTTCGGGTACTCATGCGCTGGCGACGGTTCTTTTGGCGCTTTTAAATCCCGGTGATACCATGGTTTCCGCTGTGGGAAGTCCCTATGATACGATGCAGAGTGTTATTGGGATTACAGGCGATGCACCCGGCAATTTGAAAAAGCGCGGTGTCCGGTATAAAGAAGTGCCGCTCAAAGGGAATGCATATGATTTGGATGCCATTGCCGCGGCGGTGGATGAAAATGTAAAGCTGGTGGAAATACAGCGGTCCCGTGGTTACATGCTTCGCGATTCCTTATTTCCTGAGGATATAAAAAAAATTGTCGATACGGTCAAAGCAAAAAATCCTGATACGATTTGTTTTGTAGATAACTGCTATGGTGAATTTACCTGTAAAGAAGAACCAATCGAACTCGGTGCGGATATTACGGCAGGTTCGCTCATTAAGAATGCTGGCGGCGGATTTGCTCCTACCGGAGCATATATCTGCGGTAAGGCAGATCTGGTGGAACTTTGTGCCCATGCATGGACGGCTCCTGGGCTTGGCTCTGAGATGGGATCTTATGCAGCCAGCTATCGGCCGTTTTTCGAGGGACTTTTTATGGCACCGCATGTAACACGTCAGGCCATGATGAGTGCCGAATTCTGTTCATCCGTATTTAAGATACTCGGATTTTCAGTAACTCCTGAACCGGGACACTTAAGAACAGACCTGATTACAGCGATTACATTAGACACTGAGGAAAATATGTGCCGCTTCGCGGAAGCCGTTCAGAGCTGGTCGCCTGTCGATTCTGATGCAACACCGATTCCCGGTCCCATGCCGGGATATGTAGATCCTATTAAAAATGATGTGTCTTTTGATTTAGAAAGACGGGCATAATGTCTGTTTGACAAATAACAGGAAACTCGGTTTATTATCTGCCTGAAGATAGTGGTAAATAAGTTTACTCACTGAGAAATCAATGTCGGTAAGATGCTGATAAATTATTGACAAAACAGGGGGTGATAGATATACTTATAAGGTAACTTGCGGCCCGGTGGTGTAGTGGTCTAACATGCCGCCCTGTCACGGCGGAGATCGTCAGTTCAAATCTGATCCGGGTCGCCAAGTGCGGAAGTAGCTCAGTGGTAGAGCACAACCTTGCCAAGGTTGGGGTCGCGGGTTCGAGTCCCGTTTTCCGCTCCATATGGCGGCATAGCCAAGCGGTAAGGCAGAGGTCTGCAAAACCTTTATCTCCGGTTCGATTCCGGATGCCGCCTCCATATTTTAGATGAAAGTTCCATGAACCTGCCGGGGTGGCGGAACTGGCAGACGCAAGGGACTTAAAATCCCTCGAATCGTGAGATTCGTACCGGTTCGATTCCGGTCCTCGGCACCAAAAACAACTGTTGTGAAATTTCGCAGCAGTTTTTTATTGCTTATTTCTAAAATGGATTTGTCTGTGAGTTATTTTTAACTGACTGATCAGTAAAACAACTTATAATCATTAGTGCATGATGTCGCGCTTTGTCATAAATGAGATGAAGCGGTCCGTGTAATATCTGCAGTAGTGGCATGGATAAAATCAATCAGTGCTCTTGC
>PPYE01661899.1_pt1 | contig 28407 bp, 19 predicted proteins | sample 1559881 | NCBI WGS metagenome assembly PPYE01 (sample SAMN08240022, study PRJNA423297) | Human gut metagenome, whole genome shotgun sequencing project. | reverse complement strand
GAATTAACGTGTTAAATTCATTATAGACCACTTCCGATTCTTTTGCAACCGTTTTCCTGTCATTTTCCAGATCCATAAGCACATACCGTCCAAGCTGCATCAAAATCGGGCGGCAAATCTCATTAACAGCCGTGCCAAGGTGTCCAAGCACACGGAGGTCATTAAAATCCGTGATGTGCCGCAGGCTGTCAGCAGACAGATACTCCTCCGCATCTATCCCGCACCGCTTTAAAAGGACATACCATACACTGTCCGTCATAAGATCCCGGAACTCCACTTCCTGGTTCTGCTCATCCAGTTCTTCCAGAAATGTCCCCTGCACATCCTGTTTCAATTCATCAAACGCATCCGGAAGCCACTCCCTCACACTTTCCTGTGCTGCCTGATACAGGGTTCCGGCAAGCTGGCCATCTCCTTCCTCCAATCCATACGCTCTCTGCAGGTAATCTGCCGCAAAGGAACGGTCATCCTGTGGTAACACCCACAAAGCCGGATCTTTCCCCAGACTCCTCACTTTATAAGTATCCGAAATATCAAACACATACCGCAGGCGGCTCTTCGGACCGGATGTATAATCAATCAGGGCAATCCCTTTGGAGCCTTTTTTGATCCATCGGTACATCCGCTTATTCCATACCTCCATGGATGCCACAGCAGTCGCTTCCGGTCTCTGTGCAAAGATCAGAAGCTGTTCATCAAAGGTATATTTATATAACCGGGATGCGGTATCCAAAAAACACATCCACTCTTCCGGCTTTGCTGCGATGTCCTTTGCGACTTCTTCCGTCAGCTGTTCGATGGCATATAATTTATTTGCCATATCTGTTCATCCTCCTCTCATTCTATTGTAGTTTCCCGTTTTTTCTTCACACCGGATGTTTTCTGACCGGATGTGATCTTTTTCCGGTTTTCCTCTAAGGATTCCCTGATTGATTTTTTATGTGGTTTCTCATATCCATAATTCTCTGCTTCCTTTTCTGCCACTTTCAGATTGATATCATTCAAATCCACAGAGTATTGAATCTGCTCCATAGGAAGGATCTTTTTTTCCCGGAAAGAAAAATAGGACTGGTCATTGCCGAGAATCACATGGTCAATCACAGGGATACCAGCCAGCATACAAAGCTGCTGCATTCTTCCCGTGAGTGCAATGTCATCCTTCGATGGTTTCAGGCTGCCACTTGGATGGTTATGAAACAGAAGGATAGAAGCTGCATTCGACAAGAACGCCGCCTTTAATACTTCCCTCGGATGCACCAGTGACTGGTTCAGTGTCCCCATACTGATGATGGACATGTTGATGGGAACATTATCACTCCGCAGATGGACCACTCCTACCACCTCCCGGTCATAGTCTTTAAAGGCATCTCCCAATACCCGGATCGCATCTTCCGGTGTAGAGATCTCTTCCTCACTCAGGATCGGTGCTTCTTTCACAAGTCGAACCGTTACCTGATCAATTCCGTATTTTCTTTTCACTTTCTGATGCACCTCTCTTTAAGGGGATTTGAAGAATAAACTCCTGGCCCTTTTGTGACTCCAGCCATTTCCGGATATGTCCGGATAACTCTTTTCTTTTTCCCTCAGTCGTTTTGTTTCTCATATTCTCCTTCTTCCAAAAGCGGGAACCACAGCTGCAGTTCCCGCCCTAAAATATTTACCTACATTACCATAGCCGTATCTCTCGTTTTACCCTTGGGTTTTCCCAGGATATCTTCCGATTTCATTTCTTCCTTCGCCTTTTCCAGCTTTCCATGAATCCCTGTTTTCTCTGCCGGCTTTTCTGCCGCAGCCGCTTTTTCTTTTTCCAGACGTGCCTCCCGTTTCTCCGCATTTTCCATGACGGCTGTTCTGCCATCACAAAACTGCACTTTATCCGAAAGCTGCTCCTCCAGTGACACCTGTGTTGCATTGACTTCTTTTACCATGGCATTCAGGGCTTTCACATCAAAGTCCCCATTATCCGGTAAAAGAAGTATTTCATGGATGGAGGAAGGCAAGATATAAAAATCACCCTTCATAAACTCCCCAATCTGTTTGCGGATATCCTCATGCAGGATCAGGGATGCTCCATTCATTTTCCCTTCATTTGTCATACAAAACATCGGCTGTGCGAAGGAATCCACATCCTTTTCCCATTCAAATAGGTTCTCCGGCGGTTCTCCTCCATAAATCATGCTCTCAATCATCTCTTCCATGGAATACAACACCGGTCCTCGATTTTTATCCGCTGCCATTGCATCCTGATGGAGAGTCTGGACATCAATCTTCCACGCCTCTAAAAGTGCTTTGGTCACGGAAACAGAAGCAATGCCATCTTCATTTTCCGACAGGTTGACTGTATAATAAGCTGCAAAATCCCCATGCATAGTCACAGCTTTATCTTCCAGCCATTCCCTGTTCTTTTCCGGGTCACACATCCTGATCTGCAGCTTATCCCTGACACTCCCGTAATCCATCATGCCATTCACATCAACGTTCAGATCCGTATCCATTTGCTCAATCCAGAGGTCTGCCACATCCCCCACACAGGCATCCGGATTTTTCCCATTCCGGTATTCCTGGTAAAAGGAATCCAGATATACATTCGGTGTAATATTGCTGTCTTTTTCAGGAATGATCACCGCCGTCAGTGTCAGCCCGTTCTTCTTTACTACTTCCTGCAGATGGATATTGGCATCCGCATATTTTTCCGGAAGATACTCCTTCAGATTGTCTTTTACATATTCAAAAAAATCTTTTCTGTTCATCATACACAATTACCCCCTTCTGATCATGTGCTGGTTCATTCTCTTTTTGTTGACTGCCTGCTCTGCTTTTTTCTGGTATGCCATCATTCTCTTGAATGATCTCTCCTGCATCTCTCTCCCTGCCTGCACTGTGTTCATTGTTTTCTTCATATTCCTTACCTGTCCTTTCCTGATTTTTGCTATGATAAAAGGGAGCCCTGAATTAAGGCTCCCTGCTCATATAAGGTTACTATTTTCTTTTTCTCTTTCTTCTGGCTGCCAGAAGTCCGGCAATGCCGCTTACAGATACTGCCAGCAGTACCACCGGAAGCCAGAGATTCGTCTCATCCCCGGTCTTCGGGTTACCGGCTGACGGTGTTCCAGGCGTACCCTCCGTTGTCTGTGGCACTTCCGGCTTGTCATTTGTCAGGTCAAAAGTCACTTCCACAATCGGTGTACTGTCATCTTTGTAAGCAAATACCACCTCATGCTCGGTCTTATCCAGTGTGTATCCATCCAGCGTCTTGGTTTCCACCAGATAATATTTCTTCTCACCGGCATATTTACCGTCTTTGTAATCAGCGATCTCATAAAGGATGCTTTCCGCATGACCGGCAGCATCCGTCTTTAAGGTCTCCAGTACCTTTCCCTTGCTGTCACGAAGTTCAAATTCCACGCCTTTTAACGGCTCTCCGGTTTCCTTATCTGTTTTATTCAGGATCACTTTACCTTTTGTGGCATCATCCTTCATAACAACGGTCTGGATCTCACCGGTATCTTTCACTTCAAAGGAAACATCTGCTGTCAGGATAAACCCTTTCGGTGCCTGTTCCTCTCTGAGTGTGTATCTGCCAATCGGCAACTTCTCCACATAATGCGGCTCCTCTGTGGAAGTCCAGCTTTCCACTACCTGGTCATTTTCGTCCAGGATCGTCAGCTTCGCACCCGGAATCTCCTGGTCTCCGGTGATATCCGTCTTGCTGATCTGTACCTTTGTCACATCGTCCTTCATCTCATGCTTCTGGATTTCCGCAGTATTCTCGATGGTTAATTCGATGCTTTCTGCGGTAACATATCCATCTGCAGGTTTGGTTTCTGTCATTGTGTAGGTCTTGCCGACTACCAGTTCTTTGATTACATGGGCTTCTTCTGTGGATACCCATTCATCCACAACATTTCCGTCCTCATCGGTCACTTTCAGGTGGGCACCCGGGAGTTCATCCCCTGTTGTCAGGTCGGATTTTGTCAGCTCCACGGTTGTTGCCTCATTTTCAAAGGTAAAATCATAGCTTACCTCTGCCTGGTCCGCACCGGCGTATTCAAAGGTGAAATCCTGTTCCTCATTGGTGGTCACAAAACCATCCGGGGCATACAGCTCTTTCACATAATAGTTTCCGTCTACCGGCAGGTCTGCCGTAAAGGTGATCTGACCATTTTCATCCGTGGTCTTAAGCTCAATGAGCGTATCTGTTTCCATCAGGACATCACCGCCGGCATTTTTGATATCCTCTCTTGTAAACAATCCGAAGATACCGCCTGCCAGTACACGTTCCGTGTCTTTTTCCTTTTTCAGGACGGTCACTTTGACTTTCTGGCGGTTATTCTGCCATGCTTCATCATACGTTACCACCGGGGTATCCTGGTCACGGTAACTTAAATCCACAAACTTAGGTTCCCCATCCAGCACATAACCATGGGCAGTTTCTGCCTCTTTCACATAGTATTTTCCAACCGGGAGATCCCCAAGCTGTGCAATACCATTGGTATCTGTGGTAATGGTTCCCACCAGTTCATCTGCTTTGAAGTAATCCTCGCTGACACCATCTGCCGCTTTGATATCTTCTGCAGCATAAACGTTGAAAGTAACTTCGGTAAGGCTTCCTGTGATATACTCAAACAGATGCTCCACAGTGCCTTTTGCGTTATCCAAAAGCGTTACTTTATCCAGGAATTCACCCTTCTTGTTGATGATCAGAAGCCCGGTCGGCACTTCATCTTTCATTTCAATCTTCTGGACGTCGCCGTTATCCTCAACTGTAAATGTGATATCCGTTGCTTTCAGGTAGCCATACGGTGCAAATTCTTCCCGGAGTGTGTAAGTCTCACCTGCCACCAGACGTTTGATCACATGCGGGGCATCCTTAACAGAAGTCCATTCATCCACAACATTCCCGTCCTTATCCAGCACTTTCAGGCTTGCACCATCCAGTTCTGTTCCTGTGGTAATGTCAGATTTTGTGATCTCCACTGTGGTCGGCTGGTTTTTCTTTACGGCTTCCAAAACAACTGTTTCCACATCCTGTCCCTGATAGGAAGCATCAAAGTATAAGACTTCATTGGAGGAAACGAATCCTGCCGGGGCTTTCAGCTCTTTCACATAGTAACTTCCAAGCGGAAGATCCAGTGTACAGCCTGCCTGTCCCTTCTCATCTGAAGTCATTTCCTGAAGCAGGGTATCTGCCTCAACGATTACTTTGCCGTCTGTGGTAATATCTTCTTTGTTGTAGATACCAAATACGGCACCTGCCACAACAGCACCATTTTCCGCATCCTGTTTTTCAACCGTAACCGCTACCTTCTGTCTCTCATCACCGACGGTCACTTCCTGCTCTACCACCGGAGTATCCTGGCCTTCATAGACAAAGACAACTTCAGAATCTTCCGGATTTAACACAAACCCTTCCGGGGCTGTTTTTTCTGCCACCCGGTAAGCACCAAGCGGAAGGTTTTCTGCAACTGCCATTCCATCCTCACCGGTTGTGATCGTAGTCACCAGTGTATCCTTTGCATAGACTAAAATCCGGTTCCCATCTGCGTCCTTCTGGTAATCCGGGGAGTAAAAGTCCTCCACCGCATACACTTCAAAGACGGCATCCTTCAGGAACTGCTCTTCGTAAATGAAATCCTTGTTAAATCCAGCAAGCATCTCACCTTTTTTGTAAACAATCAGCTTTCCTTTGACCGGATGGTTTTCGTAATCTACTTCAATCACCACATCCCCGCTGACAGAATCCATCTGGTATGCAGTATTGGAATCCACCGCGATCTCCACATAATTCTGGTTTAAGGTATAGCCGTCCGGGGCTGTCACTTCCTCGATCCGGTAATGTCCGATACTTAAATTATTCGGAAGAATCAGATAACCCTGGCTGTCTGTGAAATAGGATTTGTGGGTAACAGTGATCGGGTAAGTAGTAACCTGTTCCACATATTTCTTATGGTCCAGGTCATAAATCTTAAATTCTGTACCTGCCACCAGCACCGGTTTCTTTGTTTCATCGTCTTTCTTCACGATTTTTAACTTTGCTTTAAATTCATCATCCAGAAGGATCCGCCAGATCTGCGGCTCATCCGGATGGTTTTCACTGATGGTAACAATAAAATCATCTACGGGTTTATAATTGTTCGGTGTCGTTGTTTCTTTTACAAGGTAAGTACCATACGGAAGCGGGATGCTGCAGGCATAGCCTTTGGCATCGGTAAACATCTCTGTTTTTCCATCTGCGGTCAGCACTACCGGTTTGGCAGATGCAAAATCGTAGCTGCCGTCCGGATTAGTCTTTAAGCTGCTCTTTAAATAAGCTGTAAATCCGGCACCTTTTAACAGGTCTGCGTCTGTCTTTCCGTTATTCGCCGCTTTAATTACCTGGAACGGCTGTTTCATGACCTGTTCCGAGGATTCTGTACTGCGCTCCACATTCTTTACAAAGTCTCCCTCATAACTGCATTCCAGGTCATACTCACCCTCGTCGATCAGGTATCCGGTCGGCGGTGTGATCTCTTTCACATAGTATTTTCCAAGGTACAGGTCTTCTACCGATGCATCACCCTTTTTATCAACCGTCATGGTTGCCACCTGGCTTCCTGCTTTATAGAGGATGCCTGTCTTTCCATCCGGATGGATAATGTTTTCCCTTGCATACACTCCGTAAACAGCACCTTCAAAGGCTGCATCCCCCTGTGCTTCCCTTCCGGTCTCTTTATCTTTCTTGACCAGATGAATCGTTGCATTGACACGTTCATTCTCAAACGTATGGGTAAATGTGACGGATGCCTGTTTATCGTTGGTGTACTGAAATCTGAAAGAGAATACATCCTCACTGTTTCGGAAGTAGTTTTCAGGTGCCTGCAGCTCTTTCACATAATAGCTGTGGTTGATCGGCAGGTCTGCCTGATATACAGCGTTTCCATCGTTTCCGGTTGCTGCTTTTTCAATCAGGGTATCTTTTCTCACTACAACACTTCCGGATACATCAGCGATATCCTCAGCCGCATACAGTCCATAGATTCCTCCGGACAGCGGGTTCTTTGTGGTATCGTCCTGTTTCACCACAGATACGCTTGCCTTCTGGCGGTCATTAGCAAAGGTCACATTTCCTACTGCCACTTCCACGTTCTGCCCTGCATAGCTTAAGGTAACGGTTTTGGATTCGCCCTTGCACACATAATCTGCCGGGGCTTTCATTTCTGTTACAACGTAAGTGCCAAGATGCAGGTTCTTAAGGGTTGCACTGCCATCCTCACCGGTGGTCAGACCCTCTTTTACAAGGACACCCTTCTGGAAAATAACCCTTCCATCTGCCGCTTTAATATCCGCTCCGGCATACACGTTATAAACAGCGCCTTTCAATCTCTGTTTTGTGTACTGGAACACCACACCGGAATCTGTGACAGAAGCACCGGTCAGCACCTCCCCTTCCTTATAAACGGTCAGGTCTGCAAACTGTTCTTCATCCGTCACTTCTTTTTTCGTAACACCGCCTACAATCAGGTTAATTCCATATGATTTTGTATCTAAACGGTATCCGTTTGGTACAGAAATCTCTTTCAGGTACACGGTATTCTGTGTCTTTTCAATCGTGACACTGGATGCTCCATTAGAATCGGTTGCAGGCATTTTGGTAATAAGGTTTGTTCCTGCTTCATCACTGTATATGCCATAGACCGCCCCTGCAATCTTTGCATTACTTTTACTATCCTTTTTTACAATATCAATCTGGGCAGTCTCCGGCCAATCAACCGTCAATTTCAGATCACTGGAATCTGTATAGTATCCGAATCCGATATCCTGTGAATTCTGCAGTTTTAAAAGCATTGCATGAAAATCCAGAGGATATTTGGATGTGATGGCATAGCTGCCTTTCAAACTACTGATATCATCTGTAGTCGCTGTCAGATGGAATTTATCCCCACCCTTTACTGTCACATTTCCTGTACCAGATTTTCCAGTTGTTTCATTGACCAGCGTTACTCCATTTTCCAGATGAAGGGTAATAGTAAATGCTTCATTTGCTTTCCATGTGAATGTTTCGGTGTCTCTTCCGGATGCAGTTACGGAAAGTCCTGGAAGTAATTCCTGTGCAGTGGGATCCGGCATTTTACCTAATGCCGTTTTTATCTCTCTCAGCATATTTTTTGCAGTGTCAGACAATGCTCCACCAAATCCCGACTCTCCATCATAAAGATAGTCCACCAGATAATGCTGCATTGCCCTTGTTTCAGAACCACATCCATATTTCTGCATGATCTGCTGGATGTTATACCCATTAAAAGTATCTCCCCATCCCGGACCGCCATATCCATAAAACAGGGCTTTCCTAAGGTATTTATCATCGCCTCCCTCATCCAGCTCCACCATATTTTTATAAGTAGTTCCGCTTGGCGGAGAAGGCATAGAATGCTGCATACAATAAGCATTCACAGTATAGGTCTTTCCATCCACTTTATACCGGATATATTTGTAGGAATCATTGCCGCCGCTTCCCATGACACTGTCAAACGGATGCAGTTTTCCATCTGAATAATAGTAATACGTGTTCGCATCAATCTCTGTAGCCTCATCCCATGGTACATCATTCCCATCATCAGAAGCTAAAAGCATGACCGCTCCTTCTGCTGAATCCTGGGCTACCTCAAGTGCGATATTATCCTCCGGCATTTCAAAATAAAAAGTATCGCTGGATGAATTATACGTCACTTCTGAATATAACAAATCTGCTGTATCTGTCTGCTCATTTGCTTCAACCTTTAATGCTGCTACTGATGTCAGACTTCCTTCAGGAAGGTTTGTTGAGAATTCAACCATTTCGCCTGGTTCATAAACTCCGTCCTCATGGTTCAAAACAATACCGAGTTCCTCTCCTTTGGTAATATCAACTTGATATTCTCCATCGGGGTTTGTTTCCAATTCTAATTCTGTTTCTTCCGATTCCGAAATCAATTCTTCTGTTTCGGGTACGTCCGCCTCAGACGGCATCTCAGTATCAATATTCTCCACGGGGGTCTCTCCATTGGTTTCAGTCTCCGATTCCCAGTATTCCTCATCAGCTATTTCCGTTTCCTGTTCTGAAATACCCTCTGTGTCTTCCTGCGAATCTGCCTCCCCGTCATCTGTTGCTTCCTCTGTACCGTCGGAACCAGCCTCTTCACCGCCTCCTTCTGAAGCAGCCTGTACTTCTGTTTCCGCCTCTTTTACGATCAGATTTCTGCTGATCTGGTACTTTGGATGTGCCTCATTGACCGGCTCCACATAATAGACAGCTTTATAACTGTCTGCGTGGTCTAAAGCAAAATCCTTTCCCTCTTCATTCTTTGCTTTCTCAAAAGTGACTTTTACTTTTTTGTCATCTTTGATCTCCAGCCCGGTAAAATCACAGGTGACGTCGAATTCACTGCCAACAGTAATTTCATAATCTTTGGCTTTTACCACCTCGTCTTCGTCCAGCAGGTCCTTGACCTCTTCATAAAGGGGCAGTTTTTCTTCCTCTTTGGGTTCTGACGCATAAGCTGTCATGGGCGATAACACCGTGGATAACAGCGTCATCCCTGCCAGAAATCCGGATACGAGTCTCCTTAAGTTTCCTGTTCTTCTCATAGATCATGTCCTCTCTTTCATTTTTTATATGAAAACAGACAGCCTTCTGGCTGCCTGGTTCCTAACTACCGCTGGGGAAAATGCAGGTTAAACTGTGCTTTTCCCTCACCATCGGCTACCATTTCAACAGTAGCTTCATAACTTTTCCCAGTTCTTTTCGATACCAAATCTTTGTAATGGATCTTGCCTTTCTTCAGGAATTTTTTTGCCGTTGCTTTGTCCATCTTCTTCCCTTGGCTTGCAAGGAAATGGTCATCCTTCCACAAAGAAAAGCGGCATTCCTGCCCGGTACAGTAATAATTCTTCTTACCTTCCCTCACATCACTGCCGCAGACCGGACATTTCCCGATCACTTCTCCCCTTGCTGTTCCCGGAAAACGGCTGCTCTCTTCCTCTGAAATCGAATGGTAACGGGAAATCAGTTCTGCCAGCATATCTGTGATTCCATTCAGGAAATGCTCTGCCGTCTCTTTCCCCTGTGCGATACGGTTTAATGCCATCTCCCACTCTGCTGTCATCTTCGGGGACTTAATCTCATCCGGAAGGACTGTGACCAGGACATTCCCCGCATCTGTCGGCACCAGATTCTTCTTTTCCCGTTTTACAAAGCCGGACTGGATGAGTTTTTCAATGATCCCGGCTCTCGTGGCCGGTGTTCCAAGCCCCTTCTTTTCCGTATCCTCTGTCAGTTCTTCATTGCCTGCCCTCTCCATCGCCGCCAGAAGAGTGTCTTCTGTATACTGGCGGGGAGGCTGGGTAAAGTTTTCTGAAACAGAAGTGCTGCACGGACCGATATTCCTTCCAAGGTAAAGGTCAAACTCTGCTTCCTGCTCCGGTTCCCTGACACCCAAAAACTGTTTCAGTTTCTTCTCTATCGCCTGGAACCCTTCCTGTTTTGTCTTCCTTGCATTGAAATAAAACGTATGGAAGTTGCAGGTCAGCTGGCACTTATGGGTCTCATAAATATAGGAATCTGCTGTTGCAGTGAGTACCCTGGCACTGATCAGATACAGAATGTTCCTCTCCTTTTCTTTCAGCTTCTGAAGGTCTGCTTTCTCCACTTCCGAAGTGGGGATAATTGCATGATGGTCTGAAACCTTTTTGGAGTTCAGTACTTTGGAGACCTCCGGTTCATACTCCATCCCCTCTGCAAAAGGCATCCTGGATAACAGCACCTGAATGAGCTTTCTGGCACTTTCCCCCATCTCATCCGTCAGATACTGGCTGTCTGTCCTGGGATACGTCACCAGCTTCTTTTCATACATTTCCTGTACAGCGTCCAGCGTCTGCTGTGCCGCATAACCAAAGATTCGGTTGGCATCCCTCTGAAGCGACGTCAGGTCATACAGTTTCGGAGGTCTGACCGTCTTTGTCTGAATATCTTCTTTCTCCACCTGGCACATGCGTTCCTTACAGTCCAAAGCCACCTTGTCTGCTTCCTCTTTTTTCTGGAAATGACCAGAAACAGCATCAAACTCCCCGAATGTTAAATGGGCTACATAGTATTTTTCTTTTACAAACTCCTTCACCTTCTGGTTCCTGTCCACGATCATGGCAAGGGTCGGGGTCTGCACTCTGCCCACTTTCAGGTTCTGGTTATAAAGGATGGAAAAAAGACGGCTCGCATTGATCCCCACCAGCCAGTCTGCTTTTGCCCTGCATAAAGCTGACTGATAAAGGTCTTCATAACACGAACCGTCTTTCAACGATGCAAACCCTTCTTTAATTGCACGTTCTTCCATGGAAGAGATCCAGAGCCTTTTGACCGGCTTTTTGCATCCTGCCTGCTCATAGACGAAACGGAAGATCAGCTCCCCTTCCCTTCCGGCATCTGTGGCACAGATGACCTCATCCACTTCTTTGCTGTTCATCAGTTTCTTTAAAATCTGGAACTGCTTCTTTGTCCCGTCAAGGACTTTCTTTTTCCATTCGTCCGGTATAATCGGAAGGTCTTCATATCTCCATTTTTTGTAATGTTCATCATATTCCGATGCGTCACAAAATGCTATCAGATGCCCGACGCACCACGATACCAGATACTCCTTTCCCTCCACATATCCGTCCTTTCGTTCTCTGGCTCCGACCACCTTCGCCAGAGCCATCGCAACAGACGGCTTTTCTGCAATCACTAACTTCATCAAGTATTACTCCTCCTCATCTTCCAGGACTTCCTCTGGATCCTCTTCATCCGGAAGTGTCTCTTCTTCCACATCATCCGGTTCCGCAGGTTCTTCCGCTTCTTCGGTCTCATCGTCCTCATATTCATCCTCATCATCGTATTCATGCTTCGGCTTATAGACCTTGAAGTAATATCCGGCACCTAACGCACCGACAGCTACCAACCCGATCAGAAGATAGGAACCCACCGGGGATTTATCCTCCGGCATTTGCACTTCCTCCGTTTCCGGTTCTTCCTCTTCCGGCTCCTGGGTCGGCTCCGGTTCCTCTGTTTCCGGTTCTGCATACACAGTATCCATTTCCGGAAGGGTTACCGTATCGGAAAGCGTGAAGTTCATCAGGTCTTTTTCACTGACTTCCGTCAGGAAATACACATTGTCCTGTGACTTGGAATTATCAATGACCAGATAAAACACCTTTCCGCTTTTGGTGGAAATGGTGTAAAACTCTTTTGTCCCTTCCGTTGCTGTCTGGGTAATGTTTTCAGCCTCCTCCCCGGATGCTGCCAATTCTTCTTCAATCCCCGTCACAGTACGGTCATCCACGGTTCCCCTTGCCTCCGTCGGTTCCGATGCATGTGCATCCTGCGCAAGCGGGGATGTGGTCGTTTCTTCTGTTGTAGAAGCAGTGCCCGTGGTACTCATATCGCTGTTCGCTGTATTCTGTTGTTGTGCCTGACGTACCGCCCATTCATAATACGGGTTCTGGAGGGTGTACTTATCGGAAGTATTCCCGGCACCATCCGTCACCGTGATCTCAATCTGCTTTGTGGTAAAGTCTTTCTGTGTGAGCTGGATCTTCAGTTTTCCATCCGAAAGGTCCGTATAGGTAGTCCCGTTGACGGTTACCGCAGAAATCCCGGATACCGCATCATTTCCCTGGATGGTCAGCACACCATCCGTGAGGGAAGCAGAAAGCGTTGGCTTTTCCGTATCATAACAGCGGATGGAACGGTTCTGTTCATACACCGTCCCTTCTGCATCTGTCACCCGCACATAAACCGTCTGGTTTCCGTTGATGGTAATGCTTCTGGACTCTGTAACATCCTGCCAGCTCCCATCTTTTCCAGCCTTTGCTTCGATTTTTGCGACTTTGAAGCCTTCCCCCATCTGGCTGGCATCGACAGTAATGGAAACGGATGTATCTCCCTGTTTCCACCCGTCCGGCTTTTCAATGGCGATGGCAGGGTTTGTGTTCTCCGCCGCATAAATGCCCTGGGCAGAAAAAAACGGGGTTGCCATACATAAAAATGTGGTAACTGCAAAAATCCCTCTTTTCACGTTACTGCCCCATTTCCTGTGCTTCCCCTGAGCCCTCTGTTCTTTCATTTTCTCTAAATTCATCATCTGCTCTTGTTTCCTCCTTCTGGAATCCTGCCAGTGTCGGCAGTTCCGTTTTCATTCTTTCCCGGAATGCATTCAGTTCCGGTATGGTCATATCCATGCCACGGATGATCCGCACGATCTCCAGGTTTTCCGCCTCTGTTTTTGCCGCTTCCGCAGCCTTAAACCGCTTCAGGTCTGCTTCATACCGTGCCCTGGACGCCTCCATTTTTTCCTTTGCCTTTTCATAATCGGCAACTGCTTTTTCAAGGCTTTTCATACTGCTCCTTTCCGGGCGGCATGACCACCGCCCTTTTTTACCATCTTCCAAATCCATAAAAATGGCTCTGCCAGTAGGATGAATAAATGGATGTGTACTGTACCGGATGCCCGCAGTGGATCATCTGCCCGCCGCCTACATAGATACCGATATGCGTTACCGGCACACCTGCATCATAGGTTCCGGTGAAGAAGATCAAATCTCCCGGCTGGACATCGGACTCTGATACCGGTGTACAGATATCATAAAGCCCCTGGGCAGTCAGCCTTCCGGTATTCCTTACCCCTGAATTAGTCAGGCAGTAGCTTACAAAACCAGAACAGTCAAACCCGCTCGGCGAATATCCGCCCCATACATACGGGGTTCCCAGATATCTGGCTGCTTCCTGCAGAAGCCTCTGTGCTGCTTCACTGGTGTACTCATTTCCACCAAAGATCGTCCCTTCCCCTGTTTCCAGATAAAAGATGGGGTTCATCCGTTCCCCGTTTTTCAGAAGTTCCATGTGGAGATGGCTTCCTGTGGAATTGCCGGTATTTCCTGCAAGCCCTATCACATCCCCTTTGGTAATGGCTGCCCCGGAAGAAACGCTTCTGCTTTTCAGATGTGCATACCGTAGTTCATAGCCTTTACTGTCTTTGATCACCACATAATTGCCGTAGCTGTCATTATAGGCAGAGGTTGTTACCGTACCGGTCAGCCCTGCCAGTACTTCTGTACCTTCCGGCACTCCAATATCCACTCCATTGTGGAGCTGGTTGGCACCGGAGATTGGGTGGATCCGGTATCCGTAATAGCTGCTCACGTTGTAATACCAGTTGAAATCAAATGGTGTCCCGAACATCTGCAGGTTGCCTTTTGTTTCATTGTAGGCTGAAAACAGTTCCCTCTGGAAAATCCCCAGACGGTTCTGGCAAATGCCCGTCAGGCTGCTGGAATTTAAGGTCACGTTCAGCACATCCACATCCCTGGTCCTTGTCACTTCCACTTCCCGGCTTCCATTCGCATCCGCAAGGAAGCATTCCCAGGTCTGGTGCCCATGTGCAGATGCCGCCGAGTGGCTGTCATAATACACATCAAACTGGACACCGTAACGGGCAAATGCCCCGGTGTCTTCCACCGTGTATTCCACACCATTCATGACCACTTTTGTCCCCATTGGAACAAAAGGGTTGGACGCATCTACCGCAAGGGTATGGTTCGCTGTCGGGTACGCCCCGGATGCTGTCGGTCCTCCTGACCAGATGCCGCAGCAGATCGGGCAGTTGCAGTAACCGCTCGTCACAACATTTCCAAGGGATTCTCCTACCCGAACTGTCGTTGTCTCTGTCACCGTCTCATTTACAGCTTCTGTCTCCAGCTGGTACTGGAGTGCAAACAGCCTGTCCAGTTCCGGCTTGACCTGCTCAAAGGTAAACTCTTCATACTTGGCAGACAGGTAACTGATCAGAACAAAAGGGTCATGCTCGATTGGTCCGATATTGTACCGGTATTCGTCATGCCCAGGCTCTTCCGCTTCCATCTGGTTGATCCGTTCCTGCAGGTTTGCTTCCAGCTGTGTGTAGTAAAGGTCTGCCTGCCGGATCGCCTCATCCGAAGAGATATAACCGGTTCCGGTGTAATTGATCAGGCTCTGCATAAATGCTGAGGAACAGGACGTTACGCTGGTCATGATGAGGAACATCATCCCGATCAGGGCAGCGATGCTGATATAGACCTTCCGGTGTTCCTTGAAAAAGTTGGTAACTTTGCCGCCGATCTTCTTGATATAGTCAATCGTGCCGACCGCCGCAGTCCCCATTGCCTGCTCACTCTGTTTTGCTTTGGCATATTCTTTCTTGATCCGTTGTTTCTGGAGCAGCTTCTTCAAATAAGACCTCTCCTGATTTATGGAAGATTCTGCCGCAGCCTGTGCTGTTTTCTTTGCCTGATAAGCACTCGACCGGCTTTTTCTCCGGTTCCGCCTTCTGGCGCTTTGCTGTTCCAGATGGTAAAACCCCTCTGAACCTTCGGCTAAACTGTTTGCACCTTCCACCGCCGCATTGCCATCATCATTTTTTCTGACCTGGCGGTGGACAGATACTGCCACAGCGGTGCCTGCCTTTTTGACAAGGGAAGCATTTTGGGGGTTTTCCCCTTCAAATTTCAACCGGCTTTTCTTTTTCGCCCCTGCACTTTCTGCATTTTCCTGATAGACCTTTTCTTTCATGGAATGCTTCTTTGGTGCGTTTTTCTTTTCTGCCTCAGTGTGAGCCAGCTTCTGGTTCCGCTTCTTCTGGGCATCATGGCGGAAATTCACCCCGTCCGCATCCATCCGGTTCAGTTTAGCGGAAGAATCGCCATCTTTGACTGCCTCCACCGTTTCCTCATAAGCAAACTTCAGTCTCTGCTTCTGCCCCGGCTTTTTACTTCCTCCGGTCTGTTTCTTTCTTGCATCTCCCCTTGACTGGGCAAGGTCTGTATACTTCTCCTGAAGTTTCCCACTGCCGTTTTTCTTCTCTTCCAGTGACAGTTTGGAACCGGCACTGCCCTCTGCCTGTTCCCGGATCATTTTCCGGGATTTTGCTTTATCTGCTGTCTGTGCCTTTGCCGGTGCATCCCTGGAATTCTGCACAGAATGCCTGACCAAATCGCTGCTTTCCCCTTTCGCTCCTCTCCGACTCGAAAGATCCAGCCCTTTTCCAGTGTCCTTATTTGACACCTGCGCATCCCGGGTACGGCTGCTGACACGAACAGTGGATTTATCTGCCAGGTTTTCTTCCACCAGACCATCCTTTGTCATCTTCTGGACGGTTTTCTCCCTGGCTTTCATTCTCTGTTCTGCCATCTGTTACCTCCTATGCCTGATCTCCCGTCTCTTCCGGACGGGTCGTTAATAACTGATACAGCCTGTTCTTCGGGAACCTGTCCACAAACGGGATGATGACATTTCCATAGAACAAAAGCCCCTCGCCTTCATTGCTGTTCGTTACATAAGACAGCTGGGTCGGTGAAATATTCAGCTGCTTTGCCAGAATCTGCCGGTCACCGGATGCCTGGTTGAGCATATAAATGAAATCTGAATTTTCAAAAATGTTCTCAATCTCACGGCTTGCCAGAAGATCTTTGATATTCTGGGTGATACCGGTCGGGATACCTCCCCATTTACGGAACCTCTTCCAGATCTCAACACTGTAGGCTGCCGTCTGCTCTTCCTTCAAAAGCAGATGGAACTCATCAACATAGTACCGTGTCGATTTATGGGCGGAACGGTTGACCGTTACCCTGTTCCATACCTGGTCCTGGACAATAAGCATCCCAATCTTTTTCAGCTGTTTTCCCAGCTCCTTAATGTCAAAACAGACGATCCGGTTATTGATATCCACGTTTGTCCGGTGGTTGAACACATTCAATGAACCGGTAACGTAAATTTCCAGCGCGGTTGCCAGCCGCTGTGCCTCCGGTTCATCCTGCCCCCGGAGCAGGTCATACAGATCCTGAAGGATCGGCATCTTCTCCGGCACCGGGTCGGAAAGGTATTCCTGATATACAAGCCGCACACACCGGTCAATGATGGTCTTTTCCACCGGTTCCAGACCATTCTTTCCTCCCACGATCAGCTCACACAGCGATAAAATAAAATCCGATTTCAGTGATAACGGATTATCCTCCTCGGAATAGTTCAGGTTTAAGTCCATCGGGTTGATATACTGGGTCGATACCGGTGAGATACGGACTACCTGCCCATGCAGTGCCTGCACCAGCGGGTAATACTCTGCTTCCGGGTCGCAGATGATAATGTCATCTTCCGTAATGAGGAAGCAGTTGGTAATCTCCCTTTTTGCAGAGAAGGATTTACCGGAACCTGGGGTACCTAAGATCAAACCGTTTGGGTTTTTAAGACGCTTCCGGTCTACCATGATCATGTTGTTGGAAAGGGCATTCAGACCATAATAAAGGGCTTCCCCTTCCTGGAACAGTTCCTGTGTCGTGAATGGCACAAAGATCGCTGTTGCCGAGGTGGTAAGCCCACGCTGGATCTCGATTCTGTTCACTCCCAGTGGGATACAGGACATCAGCCCCGCTTCCTGCTGGTAATCCAAAGGACGCAGGGAACAGTTATATTTCTGTGCGATGCCCTGCACCTGGAAAATGTTGTTGTCCAGTTTCTGCCTTTTCTTTGCTGTATTCATCACAAGGACAGTGACAAGGAACATCCTCTCATTCCTGGACTGGAGGTCTTCCAGAAGGTTCTTCGCTTCTTCCCCATAAGTCACAAGATCAGACGGCAGCACATCCATGTCATAGCCGGAACGAACCGCCCGCTTCTGTTCCTCAATCTTCATCTTGTCCAGGTCAGAGATTTTGCTCTTGATCATCTTGATAGCAGAAGTCTGGTCAATGGACTGGATATGGATATTCACATTAATGCTCTCATCCACATCCAGAAAATCCGCCAGCATACGGTCTGTCAGTTCCGGTGCGAGGATCTGCAGGTAGCTGACGCTTCCCAGTGTCTTTCCCATCATAAATGAGGAATTTTTTGAAAAGTTAAAGGATGTCGGTGCGATAAAATCCTTTGTCTTAAGCCCCGTCTGCGGAAGCATTTTATAATTGAACCGGAACGGCTCGATCCGGTCCTGGTTGAACACATGGTACATGATCTCAAGACGCTCCACCCCGTTCAATGGATGAGCCTGTGCCCCAAGCACTTTAAAGTTGTTGAGGATATCCGCCTCAATCCGCTCAAGCCTAGGTCTTGCCACCTTTAAGCTCTCCGCTTCAATCCCGAACGTGATATACTTTGTCTTTACCAGACCGTTATTTCCTTTGGAAAGCTGGTTCTTTAACATCGTCCGGTATCCTTCCCGGATCTCGTTGAAATCATCGTTCTGATCTGGGATATCAATGCTCTTTTCAAACTCTGCCACATCCACCTGCTGGTTGATAAAAGACAGCTGCACACTAATGGAAGAGTCAAAGTAATTCAGGAAATCACAGTAATTCTCAAAGATCGTGGTCTTATCCTCATTCAGGGCAAGCTGGTAATTGATATCGTAAAACTGTACAGTTTTGGAAAAAAAGTTCTTCGATAACTGGCAGATGCCATCCGAAAACATCCGCTGGTACGGGATGCTCTGCTGGGCACTATGGGGAATGTTCTTCTGCCGTTTCCTTTCCTTCTCCTGTCTCTTCCTAAGCTTTTCCTTTTCCCTTTCCTTTTTGTCGTTTCTTTTTCTTCTTTCCTGACGGTTTTTTCTTGCCGCCGCTTCCAGGCACTGCTGCTGTGCCTGTTTCTTCTTTTTTGCCATCCGGCACGCCCTCCTTCTTTACGAGGGAATCCACCGCCTGATAGAAGTTCTCCGTCTTGTATGGACGTTTCGCCGGACAGAGGAATTTCTGGCGGATGATATTTCCCATCACTTTTTCAAAAGGGAGACCGTCTTTTTCATACATTGCCATAAAGAAAAATGGCAGCATGACAGTTACCATAAGGATTGCTGACACACTGGAACCAAGGGGTTTCTTTGCCAGCAGGTATAACGGGACTCCCACTACTGCGGCAAGTGAAAAAAAGATCAGCTGCCGCTTTGTCAGGTTCAATGCTACTTTTGTCTTGACCTTTGTAAGGTCTTTGGGTACTGGTACATACGCCATAGGTAGTACTCCTTTCTTTTCCTGCCCATCAGTGGGCATTGAATATTGATTTACTGAGGCTTCCGGTCTTAAACAGTGAAAATGCCAGTACGACCGTATATGCCGCCACTGAAAACATTGCCCCATGCAGGTTCGTGGATATGGTCATCGCATTGACCAGTACGGAATAAATACCGACACAGACCAGCATGAAGAATCCCTGAAATGCCAGGGCGAACAAGCCTTTCAGATAGTTGTTCCCGATATTGCCCCATTCCTTATTGGTTATGGTGGCAAACGGGATCGGTGCCACGGAAGTATAAAGGTAGATCTCAATCATCCTGCCATACATGATCACCGTGATAATCACGGAGAGGATGCTCATGGTAAGGCTGATAAGAAGTGTTTCCATTGCCAGTAAAAACAGTTCCCCGATTTCCATATCTTCCAGAGATTCCGTCAGGGTAGCAATGGCGGCAGAAGCATCCACCGCCGTACTTCCGGAGATCACACCGGCTGCACCATTTACGATGTGCTGCCCCACATCAAATACCGCCATCGTGATATTGAATGTGTTCGTCACAAGGTAAATCGCCACATATGCCTTAAAGATCCAGAGGAAAATGTTGTAGGTTTCAAACTCATGGAAGTTATTCTTCTGTGTGACCATCGTGATCAGCTCATAACAAAGTACAAACGTGATGATCAGACCGGCGATGGGCACGATCACCGTCTGGGACAGGTTCTGGATGAGGTTAAAAACCCCTGCGTTCCATCCCTGCGGGGTCTGCCCGACCTGACTGGCAATCGTTCCCACCTTATCATTGACCTCCACAAACATCCCTTCCAGACCATTCTGGATCATCCCAATGAGGATCTCCTTGATGGCTTCCGTGATTCGTTCGATAATGGTGTTCATCCATTACCCCATTAACCGAACAGTGTTGCCAGCTGGGGAATCAGGGTAGTTCCCAGCAGCATGATTCCTGCTCCTGCCATGAGCTGTTTGATTCCCTGGCTCTTTGCGCCAGGGTTGTCATTGCCATAACCTTCGAGAAGGTTGATGACACCCCATACGCCAAGACCCGCCCCGATTGCTACGACCAGGGTCTTAAGAGTAGTAATTGCACTGGTAAAAAATGCCATATAAATCACCAAAACTAACTTTGCCGGGTGTAACCGGGAATGAAAAACGCCGGTAACAATACCGGCGCACCCTGTTAGTTATTCCTTTCCTCATTATTTTCCTGCTCATTCCCGTCTCCTGAAAGATCCATTTCCATCACTTCCACCTCATCATCAGGTTTCGGTGTGTACTTCGGATCCAGTTCCTTTTCCACCTGAAACCGGTTCTTCTCGCTGTAATCTGCAAGGATCCGGTAATTCGGGTGTTTGGTTATATCGTATTTGTCCGAATAGAACGGACGGACACCACGGATCTGCAGGATGCATTTCCCGCCGTCCATGACTGCGATCTCATCCTCCGTCATCAGCTGTTTCCCAGTTTTCTGGTAATTCAGCCCGAATGACTTCTGGTTGCTGCGTGTTTCCGAGGTGTTGTAAAGATCAATCGTCTCCTTCCCCAGAAGCTCACTCATCTCTTTCAGCGTGGTCTTTTCCTTACCTCCAAGGAACAGCATCGTGTCACAATTCCCCAGAATTGTGTCCGCACTATCCTTATACATTGCCTTCAGCTGGCTCTGTGACTGCAAAATAATAGAAGCAGAGATTTCCCTGCTTCGGATGGTGGCAATCAACTTATCAAACTGTGGAATCTGCCCGATGTTGGCAAACTCATCGCAGATGACCCGCACATGGACCGGCAGCCTACCGCCATATTTATCATCTGCCTTATCACAAAGCAGGTTGAAAAGCTGGGACTGCAGCATGGCGATCACAAAGTTAAAGGTGGTATCTGTATCTGACATAATCAGAAACAGTGCCGTCTTCCGGTCTCCCACCTTATCCAGTTCCATCTCATCATAGCTCATGATCTCCCGAAGCTCGGCAATATCAAATGGAGCCAGTCTGGCACCGCAGCTGATCAGGATGGATTTTGCTGTCTTACCTGCCGCCAGCTTGTATTTCTTATACTGGCGTACCGCAAAGTGTTCCGGATTCCTTTTTTCCAGATCCTCAAACAGCATATCCACTGGATTTTTGTAATTCTCGTCATCCTCCCTGGTCTCACTTTCATTCAGAAGGTCGATCAGGGTATTCATGTTCTTCTCGTCCTCGTCCCCTTCATACCAGATCAGGGCGATCAGTGCCGTATACAGCAGTTTTTCTGCTTTGACCCAGAAATCCTCGGTTGCCTTTTCCCCTTCTCCCTTAGTGTTGGCAATAATAACCGTCACCAGTTTCAGGATATCCTTTTCGGATTTTAAGTAGGCAAATGGATTGTAGTGGAGCGATTTGGAGAAGTTAATGGTATTTAAGACCTTGATTACATAAGGCTCATGCACCACCTTCCCGGATTTATCTTTCACAACATTTCCATGCTTGTCTCTTTTGGGCGGTCCTTTGGCTAGCATCTTCCCGCATTCTTCGATCAGTGTTCCCTTCGGGTCTGTGATGACCATGGAACAGTTCATCATCATAATAGAGACCTTTACGAAAAACCTTGTTTTTCCACTGCCGGAACCGCCGATGACGCAGATGTTTTTATTTCTGGCAAACTTGGGGTTCTTCGGACGGCTTTCCATGGTAATGGATTCCGTTGCAGTCAGCGGAATGTTCATCCAGAAATCATCTGCCATAAATGGTTTAATGTCTTCCGCTGTTCCCCACCTGGCGGAACCATACTCCACGCCTTTGCGGAGCTTTTTTGCATCTGCCTGTTTCTGCCAGACCAGTATCTTCACAACTGCAGCAATCCCGGCTCCCACCAGAACATCCATGTAGTAAAGACTTGGCAGAAACCCGGTCAAAATCCGGTCAGCGTGTTCCATGGCATATAATAGTTTGTTTCCCATATCTGCTCCGGGGCTTGCCCGGTACAAACAGGATGCCCTGTCTGCAAACAAAAAGATGAACAGGTACGGAAGATTGGTCAGAATAAGCTTTTTCATATCCAAAGCGGACAGCGTAACTCTGGCTTTTGCTTTCAGCTTGTTGGTCAATCCCCCGGCATTGATCTTTCTCACCGGGATACCTCCTGATGCTTATTCTTGGCTTTGCCCTTCGTCTTCCCTGCAACGATACTCCTGTATGCTGCCAGACGTTTGTGGATGGAAGGACGGTTCGCCTTTTGGATCTCTTTCTGGGAAAATTCACGGAAAGCAGCGGTGATCGCATCCTGGTCACGTCCCTTAAAGAACACCAGATAAACCGGCGGATCTTTGGTCTTATCCTTTTTCAGGGCATAATTGATCCCGTATTTTCTGGCATACCGTTCAAAAGACTTGATGTTCTTGGGTGTGATCTCAATGTTCGTCATCCCGGCATTCTGCTTTGCCAGCTCCTTCACCGTGATTTTCCCCTGTTTCGGCTGATTTTTCTGTGCTTTCTTCTCAGCACTTTTCTGTTTCTGATGCCGCAGGTATGCGGCAATCACTTTTTTCAGCACATCTGCCGTCATTTTTGTGGTACGCACACAAAAAGTCACCGTTTTCTGTGTTACTTCTTCCTGCATGAATTTTCCTCCTTTCAGCGTATTACGTGCTGTCCCAACCTAAGACCATCGGTATCACCCCTTTCATCAAAGAAGGAACCGATCAGCCACTGATCAGACTCTGCATCCGACCGAGCTTTTCCGTTCCTTCTTCTCTTCGCTTATCTGCCCCGCCACAATAGACAGGCACACACATCTCCAATATTCTGCTGTAAATTCGCTTATGGGCTACATCAAGCGATTCATCTTTCATATCATTCAACCCGAGATTTGTTGTGATGATGAGAGGCTTCATTTTACAGTACCTGCTGTCAATCACGTTATAGATCTGCTCCAGGGCAAACTCTGAATTGCGTTCTATCCCCAGATCATCAATGATCAAAAGCGGGTAATCCACCAGATTCTGCACGATCTGGTTTTTATCTGCCTGATAGTTTGTCATTTCATTCAGGATACGGGAGAAGTTCGTCATCATCACCCGCTCCCCCTGTTCCAGAAGGGCATTGGCAATACACCCGGCAAAAAAACTCTTCCCAGTCCCCACCGGACCCATCAGGAGAAGCCCTACATTTTCTTTTTTCATCTTCTCCCAGTTTTTTGCATACTGCCTGGCAATGAGCATCTTATCATTCGACCCATTATCATTTTCAAACCGCCATTCCCAGAACCTCCGGTCTCTAAGTCCCACCGATTTTCTCTGGTAAAGCTCCCTCTGGGCTTCCTCCCTGCGGAGCTGCTCTTCTTTTTCTTTTCTTGCCTGAACCTCGCAGTCACACAGGCAGCCCACTACACGATCCCTTCCCATAAAATTGATCCTCAGCTGTTTTCGTTTTCCGCATACACCACACCGGAGGCATCCGTCTTCCCCAAGAAAATCAGCCACATTCCTGCTATCTGTCATAGACTCTCTCCTTCCTCGAAGTCATATCTTCCAGAACCGGTTTTCAGTTCTTCCCTTCCTGCCCAGAGAAGAAGCGTTGCGAAATGATCCTGATAGATTTTCCCAGTTGATTTCATATAAGCAGAAAGCTGGTCAATCATCCTCTGGCAGTCATACGGATACAGTTTCCGCAGCTCCCGGTATTCTTCTACCGAAAGCCCGACATTTCCAAACCGTCCATACAGACAGGCGCTTTCCTTTTCAGAAGAGCGGCTCTTACTCCTGTCAGTATCATTCTTATCAGTCTTATTTATATCAGTATTACTTGTGGCAAAATTCTTGCACTCCGGACTTCCATTTTTTTGCGTTCCGGACTGCAAGTTTTTTGCATTCCGGACTGCCAGATTCTTGCGTTCCGGACAGCAAATTTCTTGCGTTCCAGAAGGATAATAAACTGCCGGTTTTGCCCGGATGCGTTTCACGAAATTCTTCACATATATCACCGATGGACGGTTGCAGCCCTGCCGGTACCGTTCGATCAGACCAATGCCATGTACACTGTCAAGCTCCCGGAGAAGCTTTGTAACCGTTGTGTGTGACATATGCAGCACTTCCTGAAGTTCAGCTACCGTGTAGATAATATACACATAACCATCAGCATCCACCCAGCCATTTTTCTTTGAAAGGTTGATCCTGTCCAGCAGGATGCCATACAGAAGCTTCGCATCCGTGGACAGCCCTTCAAATTCCTTTTCTGTGAACAGTGCCTTGGGAATACGGAAAAATGAAAACTGCTCGGATTCTTCTACCCGGAAGTATTCATAATCCATTTTTTCATCCTCATTATTCCAGTTCTTTGTTTTTGAACATATTCAGGTACATGTTGAAAACACTCACCAGTTCCTTCAGGTAGATACGTCTGGCACCTTTGTTGCAGGCGTGCATATCTTCAATCCATTCCGGGGAATTTCCGCAGATCACAGCCGTTGTCTCCACGACAGCCATAAATTTCTTCATGGATTCCATCTTGTAGACACGGTTGAAATACTGGCGAATAGCCTCAATTCTATCCGGATCATTTTCCAATAATTCAATCACACCGAATGCCAGGTCCATACCAAATTCACTGGCATCATCTTCAATTGCCTCATCATCCAGGTTACCGTCCTCATCGCAGTAGCATCTGAATTCCATCGGATTTAAATCTTCCGGATTAAACTCGTCCTCTCCCAGATCAGTTGGCGGGACACCGTCCTCCAGATGCCCTCCCTCCGGACAGCCTTCCCTGATAATCTCGATATAGCCTTTTTTCATAAGATCATCTACAATCTCCCTGGCAGTCTCCACCATTTTGTCCATGATCTCCTCTGCCTCTTCCGACGTTACCATTTCCATCAAATCCTTAATTGTCATCATTGCGTTTTCCTCCTCATATTTTGAAATATCATTTATATAGAAACGGTTCGGTCTGCCATTGTCTTTAACAACCCGAACCATGTTTCCCATACTTTCCAGTTCCGAAACAGCGTAATCTACCCGGTATCTGGTACTATTCAAATCCTTGATCATTTCACTTTTGGGATAGATTACATAGAGTTTCCCTTTCTGGTCAACCCATCTGTTCTGTGCTGCATATTTCAGCCGGTCAAGCATGAGGCTGTATAATACCTTTGCCGTAGTGGATAAAGAGCAATATCTCTCTTCCTTAAACAGTGCCTTCGGCACCAGCAGGCATTCTACCGGCACATAATCCTGATTACTCACCATGCTTCCCTCCATTCAGATCAACCATTGCCTCTGTTGAGAAAACAGTCAAATCCAGCATTCCCACAAAAATCTGATAATACAAGGAACAAAGCTCTGCATCATCCCTTACCAGATACAACCCTTCCAGTTCTTCTGATAGATGTCTCATGGCATACATTGTCTGGCAGAGTTCATGGACTTTTTCATAGTCCTGTTTTTCCACGTTCTGCTCCAGACGGTCAACAAAGCGGCTCCAATCTGTAAAGTTGCTGTCCATTACAATCAGGCACTGGAACAGCTCGGTCGCTTCACAGGCAGCCGCCAATACTACATTTTTGATATTGATGGAACCATTTTCATTTCTCATGTGGTTGATCATGTACTCTTTATTTAACATTACCATTGGCTTTTCCTCCTATCGAAACGGCATTTCTTCTTCCATAGATTCCGGGATGTTCAGAAAACCATCCCCTTCCATCGGCTCCGGCATTTTCTCCTGCACTTTTGCACCGGCAAACTCGATACGGTCCGCAAAAAGCTCTGTCGTATATACCTTTTTGCCAGTCTCCTTATTATCGTAACTACCGGTTACGATTTCTCCCTCCACCATCACCTTTGTCCCCTGCACCAGGTAATCACGGACAAACTCTGCTTTTTTTGCAAAGGCTTTCACTGGAATAAAACTGACATCATCTGAGTAATTTCTTCTGACTGCCAGTACAAACTTGGCGATCTTATGAAGACCTTTTTCATTCTGTGTCTCGTTATAGCCCGGATCACGAACCAGTCTTCCGGAAATAATTGCTGTATTCATTACCTCACATCCTCCTATCCTTTCAGTGTTTTATAGCACAGCCCGATACATGGACCACACTTGGCATAACAACAGTCGTAACATTCATCTTTTTCCAGTTCCTCCTGTTCCATTTCAGCCGCAAACATGCTCATAAGCAGTTCATAATCAGTTTTCAGTTCCAGATATTTCTCTTCTGCTTTTTCCATCTTCCTTTTAAATTCCGGAAGCATCTGGCGAAGAGCCGGATGGAAATGTTCTTCTTCATCATCCCAGGCACAATCTGCCATCATACACCTTGGAAATTTTTCATAACTTCCTGCATAATAAGGGCAATAGGAACAGCCCCTTTCCCGGAACATAGCCGGTGTAATAACCGGAAGCTGCCCTCTGATTTCTTTGCTAATCTGTTTGTTTTTGATTCGCTCTCTCATGTTCGTTCTCCTCCGTCTTATTCTTTATGCAAAAGGGGATTGCCCCTGAATTGCCTGCTTTATTGCACATTTCGCAGCTTTGCTGCTCAATGACCGTTAGCTGTCAAATACAAATCCAAACAAGTTTGGCTTTGTGCTTTCCAGCTTTATCGCACAAAAAAAGGCAGGCTTACGAATTTGGTTTTTCGCAAGCCTGCCTCAAATCTACTATTCATTATCTTTTTACTATATACCGGATGGTCACATAGATTGCCCTCACAATATAATATGGAATCATTAGACTTCCTAATAGACCACCCACCATAACACACAATGCAATCATTCCAACGGTACCCCCAACATCATAGCCTCTGGGGATCAAAATGATACACATTTTATGTATTCCAAACGGAAGCCCTGCAAGGAACAGGAACATAAATAAATCTACATTCCCGGTCACTCCCATAATCGTTTTTACCATCCAGAGCCAGAACAGCATAGATACCATCGGTATCAGTGCTTTTTTAATCACATCCTCAATCGTCATCTTTTTGCTCCTTCTAATTTTTTCAATGTTTCTCTGATATTTCTGCAATCTTCTTACTGTATCTTCACTATTCATTTTTACCTTCTCTTTCTACCCACGACTCAAGTAACATAAAGATTATCTCCTCCATCTGATTCTTTGTATATGTCTCTGGGAAATACTGCTTCAGTTTCTTTGCTGGAATCTTCACTTGAAATTTTTCTGTTTTCTCTTTCATACAAATCTGATCAATCTCAAGATATGTCAGTGTCTGTTCCTTTGACATCTGTTTTAATTCCTGTGCCTGCTTCATTGAAGGTACCATGGCATGATTATTCATATATTGGAGTAATAGTTTCTGTTCTTCCAATTTCAAGTAAGATAATTCTACCGCAGTATTGAAAGGAATCTTTTTGTTATCCGCCAGACATAACATTTCCGGAATCAATTCTGTCAGATGGATATATCTCAAAATCTGTCGGGTACTATCTCCGGTATTCTGACTGACTTCCTCTGCCGCCAACTTCTTGCCAACTTGGCAAGAAGTTAAATCACTTCGTTTGCCCTGACGTTTCAATGCATCATATTTCATCTTATAGGCAAATGCCTTTTCACTGATCAACAGTTCTTCACGCTGAATGTTTGAGTCAACCATAATCACCGTCGATTCATCATCTGTCAGGTCCTTAATAATAACTGGCATAGTTTTCAAGCCTGCAATCTCACACGCCCTCTTGCGGCGGTGCCCCGCTATAATTTCATAACCGCCGGTATCCTTTACTCTTACAATACCAGGCACCAAAACTCCATGCGTCCTTACACTCTCAGACAACTCAGCCATTTTGTCATCATCCAGAACCTTAAACGGATGATTTGAGAAAGGATGCAGATTATCCAGAGCAATCTGTTGGATGCCTGCCTGTTCCTCACTTGTTGTTCCGAACAGGGCATCTAATGACTGTAATGGGATTGGCGTTGGCTTCTTTTTACCTGCCATGTTCAAGGACCTCCTCCGTAAAACTCATATAAGCTTTCGCAACTTTACCTTTTGGTTCGTACTTAAAAATACTCTGCCCTTCTCTAACCGCTTCTTTCATCCTGACAGAAAATGGAATATAATTGTCAAACACATGAATTTGATTTCCATATGCATTATGAAGCAGCTCCATATTGTTTCTTGCATCATTTGTATGAGCATCCACCATACTGAAAAGGATACCGGCAATTTGTAGTTTCGGGTTAATCTGTCTTCTGACTTTACCGATTGTCTTCAATAGCTGCTGCAGTCCTTTGATTGGAAGATAGGATGCTTCTACCGGAATCAACACTTCATCCGACGCTGCCAGGGCATTGATGGTGATCATACCCAAAGATGGCATACAATCTATCAAAATTGTATCGTACCGATCTTTTACCCTGTTTAATATCTGTTTCAGGACA
>PPYE01585129.1_pt1 | contig 28416 bp, 19 predicted proteins | sample 1559881 | NCBI WGS metagenome assembly PPYE01 (sample SAMN08240022, study PRJNA423297) | Human gut metagenome, whole genome shotgun sequencing project. | reverse complement strand
GTATTTTTAACATTAATTGGTAAAATCTAATAAAAAACTACAAAAAAATTATCTTATTTTCGTTCATGCGTTTATTCTGTCTCATTGGCAAAGGATAAGCATTCCCGTCCACGCACTCGCTGCATAGACGGAAATCTCTGCATTTTATCTTGGCCAGCGTTCTTTTCTTGCCGGAAACTTCGGGAATTTCCTATGCGGCTCTGCCTGATACCAGTAGGCTACAGTTGCCACATCATCCTGACGCTCAAATAATCCACCATAGTACACGCCAATCTGCTGTATCGTAACTTTAAGATCTTCTTTAAAAAGAATGGGATCTGCGATATGCCATCTGTAGAAGCTTCTCTGCGGCATCTGGTCATCATTATGGTAATCATTATGTATGAATGTGTCATGGCGGGAATAATAAGGATAGCCCAGATAAGGTGTACAGAACATCTGCTCTACTGTCTTTCCTTCTTCCTGCCCGGCAAAACTCCAGGCTCCGCCAAAGTAATCTTCTGTTCCTGTCCCGCAGATTGTAGGATATTCCTTATCTCCGTCAATGTAGAATTTCACTTCACCTTCTCCGTACCAGTAACGTTCCAGCGTAGTCAGTGCCATATATGTACCCACATACTGACCTTTACCCTGTACATTATCCAGAATCACATAATCTTTTCCCTTCTCCGTAATGTGCTGTCTTTTCCACTGTGCATGGAAATATCCTGCGTCATCTGTAACCTCATCTGTTAGGCAGTAATCCACCTGATAAAAAAATGCAGGAATATCTTCATCACACTGATTTTCCACTGTTATTCTTGCCTTTTTCCTAAAAGGCATAGGAAAATACATATTAAATCCACGGGTAGGATTTACTGCTATGGGCTGTGAATTCACCTGATACGACACACCGAATCCGCAGCAGAACAAATCCCCCAGGGGGCTTTCCACAGACGGAGTTTCCTCATCATCCCAATACATACGGACTACAAGATCCCGCAGAACATATCTGTTTCTCTCACTGGTACGGTCCGTCACAGTCATCCAAATATGCTGAATAATGCCCGGACCTATTATCTCAGCCAGTGTCACCGTTTCTCCCGCTGCTATCTCAGGCACACAGGGAGAGCCTTTTCTTGACAGTCCCAGCTCGCTTTCCGCTATACCGCCTTTTCCCTTTTCTCCTGTCCGGTTCTCCCATGTAATTGCACGGGAAGAACCGTTTCTAAGCCTAAAAATATTCTCAAGTTCTCCAAGGACCATATTTTTACCCTTTTCATTATACATACTAAAGCCAAATGTCAATATTTCTGTACCAACAGTCTTGTTCCCTTTGCCCTGATTTCTCCGTATTCTGTAAAAATTCCCACGGAACCGGAAGCAATCTCATAGCATCTGGAAACCAATGCCACATCATTTACATAAACCAGCATGATATTTCCGCTTACCACCAGTTTGACCTTAGCAGAGTTTTCCGTAAATCGAACCGGCCGTTCATCCAGATAATACTGATCTCCGTCTACTCTGTTGTAACGATCCATAAGGATTCTGCCATTCTTTATTTCAAGACGTAACTGACACCATTCTTTAAGATCTGGCTGTGCGTGAATCATAAGTCCTACTGCCTCTGTTCCTTCACTCCATGAAAGTTCTGTGTCAAATAGTGCAGTCTCAGGCAGTTCTGACAATTCTGCCCAGGCAAAGCCGTCTGATGCACCTCCTGTAAAGCAGGTATCTTCACCGGAAAACTCACCCTGGCGTAATGTCAGTTTCAATGGAACTTCTTCCGTAAAAGACTGTTCGATCGTGTCCGGCATCTTCACTCCAAGTGTACCGTCTTCTCGCTGAACCAGTTCGTGAACCAGAATGTTTCCGCCCCAGAGGTGTCTGCCGCTGTCCCTGCAGTTTTCTCGAATAGATTCCCAGCCTACCATGTAGCGTTTCTTTCCGTCTGTCACAGACTTTGCTGCATAATATTCCCTGCCGTCAAACATATCGTCATGCTCCGGTACTCTATAAGATCCCTGGAAACAATCCGCCACTCTGTATCTCGTTTCCCACCAACGGGAATAATTTGAGAATGTAAGATACCATTTATCTCCCATCTTAAAACAGTCATGACATTCATGTGTAATAAAGGTTCTCGGTGCATATAATGTTTTAAAATGCTCCCATGTATTCATATCTTCTGATACATACACGGCCGTACATCCCGTACGTTTATATGCCCCTTCCTTTTGGGTAGCTGTAATCAGCATGAAAAATTTTCCCAGTTCGTCATTCCGAATCACATGAGGATCTCTCCAGTGAAGGTTTCCATAATACCTAGTATCCGGTCGGAAGAAAAAGTCACGGTCTTTCTCCCAATGTACCATATCTGTACTGCGTGCTCTTAAAATCACCTGCTCATTTTTACCCTCAAGTCCATGATTTCCTTCACAAAAACCGGTATAATGAAAATAAAATATTCCGTCATACTCAAAAACACTGCCTGTGCCGATATGCCAGTCCTGATCATCCGGTGAACCGTTCTGAAGAACCAGTGTCGGTTCTTTGTAGTGTACAAAATCCTCTGTTTCCACTTTATAAACACAGCATTTATAGAGATAAAACAGATGGTACACTCCCTTCCAGAAGAAAGGCATAAAGTCTCCGCACATTTCGCCATGCGGCATTCCCGGATACTGTTTTTCCGGTGTATAAAAAATATTATAGTTTCCTTTCACGATGTCTCCTCCAATTGTAATTTTGTTCGTAACTATTCAGCAGGTCTGCGCATTTACTGCGCTGACCGTAAGAAAACGTTCAGCAGCTCTGCTTTTCTATTCTGCCACATCTGCCAAAGTCTTCTCGTACCATTCATTTACTTCATCTGTAATGGTGTCTCCGCCCATTTCTTTCCATTGTTTTACAAAATCATCAAATGTTTCCGGCTTCTGTGTTCCCATGATGATGTTTACAAAAGTTTCTGACTGCAGCTTGTCCATGGATACCAGATTTGTACTCATGGTCGGTGTAGGTGCACCAAAGAATGCAGACTGAACCAGCTTGTCATTTACTTTATAATCGTTGATAATCGTGTTCCAGCTTCCTTCCGGTCCGATAAATTTATAGTAGTTCCATCCAAGTGAATTGGAGGCTTTATCCATTCCTCCATCTATGTATGTTTTGATTACATTATAGTATCTTGCTGCTTCCGGATGGATATCTTCTATTTTGCTGTTTCCTTCCAGTGTGTCCTTGATTTCTTTATAATATGTGTTACATTTCTGAATTGCAGGGTCCATTCCGAATGCTGCATATTCAGCAAAGTTGATGCCTGTTTCAGGGTCTACACCAAACGTATTGAGTGTCTCCTCTGTTGAATCAAGGGAATTAATCTTATCCTGGAATACATTTGCGATTTTCACAAGTGCTTCCGGATGTTCACATTTAGCATTTGCTGCATAATAACGGCTGATTCTTACATAAGTGATCGGTTTTGCCGGTTCGTCTGTTGCAGAAACAATCGGATAACACTGCCATTCTGCTTCCGGGTTATTTTCGATGTTGCTCTTGCATGCTCCCCATGGCATTCCTTCCAGTCCGTAGAACATACCTACTTTTCCGGCTGAAATATCCTCACCGAGTTTGACTGTGTCTTTAACACCGAATTCAGGGTCAATCAGGCCGTCTTCGTACATCTGATTCAACTGCGTCAGTGCATCCTTGATGCCATCATTGATTCCGGAATATGTAATCTTTCCGTCATCTCCTTTTACCCATGCCTTTGCATACGCACCATATGCAGCAAAGAATCCCTCATAACTTCCCGGACTTGCTCCATCCTCAGACACAATCGCCTTCTGAAATCCGATTCCCCAGGTATCATCCTGACCGTTTCCATCCGGGTCATTATAGCGGAAAGCTTTCGCTACTTCAATCAATTCGTCCATTGTTGCCGGCGCCTTAAGTCCCAGATTTTCCAGCCAATCTGTACGGATCCACAGAAGGTCACAAGTTCCGTCTGCTGCAGAAAGCTGAGGAAGTCCATACAGCTTACCATCAACCTTTGCAGATGCAAGCTGTATTCCTCCATCCACCTCAATCGTCTGTTTCAGCAGATCAGATGCATCTTTTTCATAGGAATCTGTAATATCTGCCAGCATTCCGGCATTTGCAAGTTCTGAAAATTCCTCAGGCGGAAGATCCATTAAATCCGGAAGCTCATTGGATGCGATTGCCATCGTAAGTTTCTGTGTATAGTCATCTCCTGCAGCAGCAATGGTGTAATTCAGTTTAATTCCCAAATCGTCCTGATAGCAGCGTGTCCAGACATTGTTGTTGATATCATCGTCTCCGACATATTTTTCTGTGCCATTCAATTTGTGCATATAGGTCAGTTCGACCATCCCGTCTTCTGCACCGCCTTCTGATGTACCTCCCTTTGAAGTACCTTTCGATGAGTCTCCTCCTCCGCACGCAGCAAGTGAACCTGCCATAGACACTGCCATCATCAGAGCCAAGATTTTTTTCTTTTTCATAAAAAGCCTCCCTTATTCTCTTCTTTTTTATATTAAACGTATTCTCCGTTTAACATCGCTTTTTCTTATTCCTTAACGCTTCCCATAACTACACCTGCAACGAAATATTTCTGCAGGAACGGATAAATCATCAGGATCGGCACTGTACACAGGAGAATCAGTGCTCCCTTGATCCCTCGTCCTGTCACATCTACAAGGTGCGGATTGAGCATCAGCTGTTCAGATGTAATCTTAGTAATATCAAATTTGAGCACAACTGACTGCAGATATGTCATCAATGGATATTTTTCCGGAAGGTTCATATAGATCAATCCGTCAAACCATGCATTCCAGTGATTGACGATCAGAAACAGTGATACGGTTGCCAGGGAAGCTTTTGACAGCGGCAGATAGATTTTCCACATAGTCACAAACCAGTTTGCACCATCCACCAGGGCAGCTTCCTCAATTGCTTTTGGAATACCGCGAAAAAAATTCATCATAATCAGTACGCAGAACATAGGGAGTGCTTCCGGCAAAATCAGTGCCCAGAAGGAGTTCACCATATGCATCTTGCTTACTACGAGATATGTAGGAATCAATCCTCCGTTAAAAACCATAGGAACCAGAAAAAACCACGTATAATATTTCCTGCTTCTGAAGATTCTGGGGTTATCCTTTGACAGCGGATAAGCCACAAGGATAATCAATGCCAGATTGATGGCCCATCCCAAGACTACCCTGAGTACAGTGATCGCGAAGGACTGAAAAAACTGCTTGTTCGACAAAATGTACTCATAAGCTGCTGTATTAAAACCTTTCGGCCAGAAGCTAACCGCATTTGCATCCACCATAGACCTTGCACTGAAGGAAACAGCGAACAGATTAATCAGCGGCAGAATGCAGGACACTGCCAGTATACCGAGAAATATGTAATTCAGTACCATAAAAACTTTTCTTGACGGTGATTCTTTTATCTTCATTTTTCTTTCAGCCTCCTCTAGTTAGAATACCTTATATCCGGCCAGTTTATCTGCCATCTTATATCCCACCATGATGAGGACAAAAGAGATTGCTGATTTGAATAAACCGACTGCAGTTGCCAAATCAAATTTTGCTTCTATCACACCAATCCGATATACGTAGGTATCAATAATATCTCCGGTAGCATAAACCTGCGGACTGTATAGGTTAAAAACCTGCTCAAATCCCGCCTGAAGCACATTGCCGACACTCAATACCATCATCAGAAGAATCATCGGCAGAATACTTGGAATCGTAACATGCAGAATCTGTTTAAACCGTCCTGCACCATCCATTCTTGCAGCCTCATAATAAGTCGGGTCAATTCCCGTGATCGCCGCCAGGTAAACAATCATTCCCCAGCCAAGCTCTTTCCATACATCAGTAAATACCATAGTATAAGGGAATACGTCTGCATTTCCCAGAAAGAACACCTCTTTCACTCCCATACTGTTCAGAAGATTGTTGACCATTCCTCCCGATGGTGAAAGAATATCAATAAAAATACCCGCCAATGCTGCCCATGAGATAAAATGCGGCAGATAAAGTACCGTCTGTACAGACTTCTTGTATTTTTTTGCCCTCACTTCGTTAAGCAGCAGTGCAATTACGACAGGAAAAATCAGATTACCTGCCATTTTCAAAACTGCAATAAAAACAGTATTCCAGATTACGCTTGCGAATCCCGGAAGCGAAAACAGATATCTGAAATTTTCAAGTCCTACCCACTTCTGATCGAACAGCCCCCGCAGCGGTGTGTAATCTTCAAATGCCATACTGATTCCTGCAAACGGCACATACTTGAAAATAATGGTAATAACAACCGCCGGCAGCAGCATTACGTGAAACGGCAGTTCCTTCTTAAGCCATCCCTTTTTTCTCTTTTTCGTAACAGTTTTCATAGCAGCTCTCCCTTCCTTTTCTTGTTACAGTTTATCAATTCCATGGAAAGCCGTATATAAAACAATTTTTACTTTTACAACAAAAAAGTTAGTATTTTTGTATGATTACATTTTATTTTTCCTGCATTCCTGAGGTGTTATGCCATAATGTTCCTTAAAAATCTTAATAAAATACGCCGGATTCTGATAGCCGCAGACTTCAGCCACTTCATAGATTTTCAACCGTGAATTTTTAATCAGCCGCATTCCAAGCTCTATTCTCTGCTTTTCAATATAATCCCGAATACTGATATGCTCATACTGCTTAAACACTCTTGACAAATAAACCGGATTAAATCCCATTACCTGTCCGATCACTGTCAAAGATAACTCTTCCGAAAGGTGCGAAAGAATATAGGCCTTAATTTTCTCGTTAATCGTAATCTGGGTATTCTGATCTGTAATCTCATGTAACTCTTTCATTACCTGCACAAGCTTCCTAATGAAATCCGCTGCTTCTTTCCATGTCTCAAATGCCCCCGGGTCAAACAGCTCCACCAGCTGAATCCTGGATGCAAGCTCCATACGGATATTTTTTCTGTTGATATACGATACAAGCATATTTCCCAGAGAATAATACAGCTCCAGTGCATACATGGAATGACGTCTGGAATTTTCCAGTACCTGAAGAATTTCCTCCTGTACTGTGCAGAAATCTTCAAAGTTTTCCTGAGAAAGTATTTTTTCCAGCAGGCTGATTTTTTCCGTCAAGGCACAAAATATCCGCTCAACCTCCACACTCTCTCCATTGAACTTTTCAGCAGCATCTTCCTTCCTGTTCTCCATTACAACACTATTGTCTTCATTGAGTACCTGCCCCTGCATTTTATACCAGAGGTCATTATACTTCCGATTCAATTCATTCCACAAAACTCCGTTTTCTGCAATTACAAACCGCATCTGAAGACTGAGCTTCTGCTGTATTATCTTCTGTATATCAAGAATTGTCACAAACAGAAGTCCCGAAAGTTCTTCTTCCCCTGTTTCCAGAATCCAGACAAAAGAATCCCTGTACATAACCTTATGGATATATCCGATTTTTTTCTCATCCCATGCCTTGTACAGCATTTGTTCAACTGTTTCCAGAATATTTTCCTGCAGCTTCTGGGATACCTTTTCCTTCAGGCTTCCGATGAGCAGAAGAAGCTGCCCTTTTGCAGGCAGCGGATTCTCCAAATCCGCCATCACTTTGTCAAAATCCTCTGTGGACACAATACTTCCATCCAGTATATGAACCAAAGCCTGCTGTTTAAACACAGGTGCCATATATGTAATTTTATTCTGCGAGCTTTCGTATTCCTCCATAAACAGATTTTCATGTATAATCAGTTCTGCCATCTTCCTGACTGCCGCAAGAATAGCAGCATCTCCTTCTGTTTTCAGAATATAATCGTCTGCATTCTGTTTGATGGCCGAATATACAAGTTCAAATTCATCATATCCGGACAAAAACAAAACATGCACGTCCGGCTTTATTTTTCTCATTTTTTCTGCCATCTCAATCCCTGTCATTTTCGGCATTTTAACATCACTGACCACCAGATTCGGCAGTCTGTACTCAAAAATCTGAAGTGCCTTCTTGGGATGATAGCAATTAAACACTTCAAAAATATCTCCCAACTCCGCTTCAAACAGTTCTTTCATGCTGTCGGATATGAATGGCTCGTCATCTACCACCAGAAGCTTGTATTTTCTGTTTTGCGTTTCCTTTTCCCTCATCTTTTCCCTCATAATCTGACTCTGATATCCACCTTCAGTCCTCCAAGATTTGATTTTAATACACGGACGGACTGATCCCCCTTAAAGTATGCGTTTAACCGTAGATTAATATTAACTAATGCTGTAATATTTTCTTCTTTTTCCGGCTCATGAAGCTTTTGCCTGATGCGGCAAATCTCTTCTTCGTCTATATTTCCGGAATTTTCCACAGATATCACCAGATGTTCCCCTTCTTCATGGTATCCCACCCGCAGGATGATTTTCTCATCGTCATCCATTTTGTCAATCACATACTTGAATACATTTTCAAGCAGAGGCTGTATCACAAGTCTTGGAACCATGATATAATTATATTTTTCAGGGAATTCCTGAAAATCAATGCTGATGAGTCCCCTGTAACGATAACCCTGTATCACTGAATAGGCTCTCGCATGACTAACCTCATCAGACAGTCTTTTATCATCTCCCGAATCTCTGTTAATATATTTAAAAAAGTGCCCCAGGTTTTCACACAGGTATAGGCTGCTCTCTCGGTCACCGCTCTTAATCATACGATAAAGCAGAAAGTAGCTGTTGTACATAAAATGAGGATTAATCTGTGCCTGAAGATGCTTGAAATTAGCCTTATTGACAAGAATCTGCTGTTTCAGTTCTTTTGAAACCAGACTGTCTATGCGTTCCGCCATATAATTAAACTTCCTGTAAAGATCCGAAAACACACCGTCCTTGTTGGTAAGCGGTATACGGTAGGACAGATTTGACTTTTCAATCTCCCCGAACGCTTTCACAAGCAGTACCTCCAGCGGGTGGAGAATATAACGAAACCCCAGCAGCATAACAAGTACAATATTCAGAATACTGATTCCGATAAACACCAGAATACTGTTCTTCATATTTTTCTGCAAAAGCTGCAGCAAACTCTGGTCCTGAAGATAATATATCCTGAAAAAGCTTCCCTCCTCCTCATAGGAATCCACAAAGTACTGATTATCTCCTATCACCATGTTCCTGCTGTCTTGAAGTTCCGTAAGCGGCGGCAGCTTTTCTGTTCCGTCTGTAAAATATAGTTCGGAACAGTCCATGTTTGTCATCAGAAGAATATCCTGGGGTGACATTTTTGCAAAATTCAGTTCCTTCATGATTCGTTTCGTATCCACTTCCATTACAAAGACTCCGAGCACATTCCCCTGGTCCCAATAATCTTCAATATAATCTTTCTTCAGAACTTCCACCATATAAGCTCTGTCATCTGTCACTAAAAATACTTTTCCTGTCTGACGCTCTGTAATAAACCGGCGAAACTCTTCCGCATCATCTTTATGGTAACCAAAACGGTCTATTTTCAGATCTTTATCCGGAAAATACAGTGTGCTGGACAGCGTAAGTTCATTCATATTATCCAGTTCCATACACCGTTCTTTTATGGCATCAAAAAGTTTTCCCCTTTCAAAGCTGTTCACCATGTCATACTTGCAATAGAGTTCCAGAACCACATCATCCCCTATTACCATCTCCGACATTCTCTTCAATTTTGTAAAGGACTCGTTCATATTTCTTGCCAGATATTCAATCCTGTCCTCCTTTTCTTTTTTGTTTAAATTTGTATAGTGCTCTTTTTCTGTTTGGTACATATAGATATTAAAAGCAACGCTGATAGCTGCAAATCCCAGAACCAGAACAAGCAGCCACCGAAACAGATATTTGCCGAATGCCCGTTTCCGACCTTTCTTTTTTTTCATCTTACTCCTATCTGCATATTATTTCTGCCTGATTTATAATCTGATTTACCTGTTCCTTCGAAACCAGAAATTCTGTTTTTTTATCCCTGCTGAGCAGGTAATTTTCATCATCATATGGATAGTAGGCAATCTCAATATCCATCAGACCTTCCTGATTCCGTTTGTATTTCAGTGATAAAACAGGATTTTCTGAATTCAAGACCTTCTCTGCCTGTTCCCGGTCCGCTTCTTTTGTAATCAGGACAGAGATCAATGAGGAGTATAGCTTTGTAAATTGATCTTTGTCTGCTTTTTTTCCTTCTATCGCAAATTCCTGGTCATTGCTGCTGTCTGTCTTTATCTCGAAGACAGCCTTTGTGTCTCCCGTGTCTATTTCAAGTGTATCTATAGTTGTCAGATAGACGAGATTTGCGATTCCCATAATGAAATCATATGGTTCAACACCGGTCAGCACTTCCAACATCTCTTTATCGACCTTGTATACATTCCCGGAATAATCCGCACGTACATAAGAATTACCTTCCTCATCCTCCTGCCCTATCTGAATCTTCACGCTCCCTGTATCCGAAAATTCTTCTTCCACCCAATCGCCTGAATCAATGAATCTTTCTTCCTCTGCCTTTTCCAGATATCCCCATGCTGCATAATTATCCAAAAATGTATAAATGTCGGAAACATTGACAAGCTGCTTTGTGTGATATGGTGCAGTCACCTGCCACTCACTGAAATCCACCTGATTTTCTGATGCTTCTTTACTGATTTCAAACACTTTCTCCCCGTTTTTCACAACTGCTATCCTTGTCATGGTTTTGCGGTTTCCCACCGGAAAACGCTTTCCATCCTGCGGCAGTTCAAGAACAGCATTCTTAGTGGTTTTTTCCGTCTCAGTATTCCGTTCTTCTTCTGCCCCCTCATTTTCCTGCACAACTGTTTTCTCTTCCGCTGTTTCTTCCTGGCTTTTCTCAATTTTTACAGATTTATCACTTTTCCCACATCCTGCAAATGCGACAGCAGCAGCCATAATTACCGCTGCTCCTGCCAGTAGCATCCATCTTCCGTTTTTCTTTTTCATAGCCGTGCCTCCCAAATTCTTTTCTTCACGTTATTTTAACAGCTTAAGTATATCTCATATATATAAAGAACTATACTTCCATACAAAAATCTTCACTCGAACCACCTCCCAGTCTGCAGTGTTTGCTGCCGCATGTATCTCTTTCTGATTTCTTCTGGAAATGATATCAGAATGCCGGTAGAGTGGGTATGGTTTCCCGCCTGGATTTTGAATTGCATCGACTCTCACTTACGCGCATAAAAAAAGCCGCCCTGCTCTGGTAAAGCAGACGGCCTATAACTCCATGATTATTATAAATTCAAGACAAAAAACCCCGAAAATGCCTGAAACAAAGGCATTTCCGGGGTCCTTATATAAATCAGATTATTTAAGTGTAACTTTAGCGCCTTCGCCCTCAAGTTTAGTTTTGATCTCCTCAGCCTCAGCTTTGGAAGCAGCCTCTTTAAGAACTTTCGGAGCACCGTCAACAACTTCTTTAGCTTCTTTTAAGCCTAAGCCGGTAACTTCACGAACAACTTTGATAACTTTAACTTTGTTAGGACCAACCTCTGTCAGTTCTACGTCAAACTCATCTTTCTCTTCTGCTGCTGCTGCACCATCACCTGCTGCTGCAACTACAACGCCTGCTGCTGCGGATACACCGAATTCTTCTTCGCAAGCTTTTACTAATTCATTTAACTCTAATACAGATAACTCTTTGATAGCTTCAATAAACTCAGCTGTTGTTAATTTTGCCATTTTTATTTACCTCCAATTTTTTGTTTTATTTTCGTTTGATTGTACGTCTGACTTTGTCAGCGTATTGAATTACTCTGCTGCTGCTCCACCCTGCTGTTCAGCAATCTGGTTAAGCACACGAGCGAAGTTTGTGATAGGAGACTGGATACTTCCAAGCAGTTTTCCAAGCAGTTCTTCTCTTGAAGGAACTTTGGAAAGTGCCTCGATTCCTGCCTTGTCGTAGTAAGCGTCTTCAACAACACCTGCTACTAATTCCAGAGTCGGAACATCCTTTGCGTATTTTGCAAGGATTCTTGCCGGAGCAGTTGCATCTTCCATACATACTGCCAAAGCGTTTGTTCCCTCTAAATGCTGGCATAATTCTTCACAAGGAGTTCCTTTGAAAGCAAAGTTCATCATTGTGTTTTTGTATACTTTGTAAGTAACACCAGCTTCTCTTAATTCCTTACGCATTTTTGTATCCTGCTCAACAGTGATACCTTTGTAGCTTACTAACACTACAGATGCGGCATCTTTAATACTGCTGGCAATCTCGTCTACGACCGGTTTTTTGAGTTCTACTTTTGCCATGAATTAGTGCACCTCCTTATTTTTTTAGGCTGCGCTGCTCATATATCGAAAGGTACTTCAACGATTAGTACGAAAAAAACCTCTCTGCATAGACAGAGAGGCTTCATCAATCCTAATAATTGCAAGAATGAATCTTTCCTCGGCAGGCGTTTTGTCCTTATGCCTAACGGCACCTGCTGTCTTCGGCAGCTATTCCTGTATTAAAATACCATGCAGGACAAGTATTGTCAAGCATTTTTTCAATTTTTTTATCTGCATCCTCATGTATCCTGTTCCACGAGAACTTCTTTTGCTGCCGCTTCCAATTTGCCGTCTTTTTTCTTTACCTCTGCTTTTTGTACTTCTGCCCGGATTTCCTGTTTTGCCGCTTCTGTTTTGATCTGGCTCTCCAGTACGCCTTTTACATCCTTCAGCGGCAGATATCCGTCCTCTTCCCTCTCAAGGCATTTCATGACCAGCATATTCTGCCCGGCTGCAAAAGGCTCACTTATCTCACCTGCCTGCATGCCGGCTGCCAGCATCCAGCGCAGACCGTACACGCCGCTTTTTCCCTCCTGGGTATCAAGGGAATTCATCTCCAGCTCATAAAAGCTGATATCAGGGAATGTTTCTGCCAGCTCTTCCTTCTCCATGCCGCTCTCCATAGCTTCGGCCGCATGCCGGAGTATTTCTGTGTTCTCTGCCTTTGTCTCTGCTGCCAGCACATTCACTTTATTTTCATACCGATAGCTTTCCAGGTTCTCATTGTATGCGGATTCCAGTTCCTTATCTGTGATAGTATGCTCTTTTTTCAGCGCCTCCGTCAGTTCTGATTCCAGTCCTGTATAGAAATACTGATAATAAGCTTCTTCCGTATAGGTGATAAGTCCATAGTTCACCTCACCGGAAGCTTCCTTCCGGCTGCGGGACGCATTCTCCTGCTCCATGGAATCCTTCAGCGATTCGTAATCTGCATCTACACGGATTCCCCGGGTCTCTGCCATGGATGCGATCACCTTGTCCCGTATCAGTTCCTCCTCTGCAAGACCCATGATCTCTTCTAAAGGTGTACTGCCATCTATCCTGCCGGTCCAGAAGTCCTTCCTGTTTGCCTCCTCTGTGGAATACCCGCTTTTCACCTGTGCCCGGAGTCTCTGCAGTATGAGCTGGTACTCTTCCCGTACAACGTCCTGACCGTTTACTTCCATCACGGTACGCATCTCTTCCGGCTTCTGAAATCTGATATAGATGATCAGACCTGCCAGCAGCAATAGAACCACTCCAAAAACAGCATTCACAATATATTTTTTCCGCATCTGTCGCTCCTGAAAATGGGAGCTGCCGAAACAGCCCCCATACATGTCTTTTAAATTCTGTATCTTAGTTTCTGTATTTCCGTTTCTTTCCGAAAATCACCACTGCTCCTCCTGATAATACCAGAAGTCCGGCCATAAGTGCAAGCGGTGTTTCATCGCCTGTCTTGGCACCGGAAGATTTTTTATTTCCGTTTGTTGTGGTGGTATTCTTCTTTTTGGTGCCGGGAGTGCTGGTTTTCTTCAGGTTCCTGACTGCTTTCTCCAAAGCCGCCTGCGCCTTGTCTACCTGAGACTGTGTTGCATCCTCATCCTCCAATACCGTCTTCGCTGCCTCCAGTGCCTTTTGGAAGTTCTTCCAGCTTGCACTTGTATAACTTCCCTGCTTGTCATCTTTATGCTTATCATAGAGTTTCTGCAGTTCTGTCTTATCAGCCTTTTTGGAATCCGTCTTCTCCTTCAGTCCCTTCACTGCGCTTTCAAGAGATGCGGCTGCCTCATTGATTTCTTTCTGGGTTGCAGAATCATCTTTCAGGACCTTATCCGCCTTTTTCAGGGCAGCGGTAAATGTTTTCCAGGACTCATCCGTATAATTGCCCTGCTTGTCATCCTTGTGGGCCTTATAGAGTTTTTCCAGAGCGGTTTTGTCGGCTTTGATCTCCGGATTTTCCTCAAGAGCCGCGATCGCAGATTTCAGGGCTTTCTCTGCATCGTTCACTGTATCCTGGTCCACATCATTGTCCAGAGCATTCTTTGCATCTTTCAGCGCGTCTGTAAATGTTTTCCAGGACTCATCCGTATAATTGCCCTGCTTGTCATCCTTGTGGGCTTTATAGAGTTTTTCCAGCGCCGTTTTATCGACTTTGACCTCCGGATTTTCCTCAAGAGCTGCAAATGCATCTTCCAGCGCTTTCTTAGCATCATTTACTGCTTCCTGGTCCACATCACTGTTTAAAGCTTCCTCGGCTGTTTTCAGCGCCTCTGTAAACACCTTCCAGCTTGCGTCCGTATAATTGCCCTGCTTTTTATCCTTGTAGGCATCATATACTTTCTGCAGTTCTTTTTTGTCTACAGCCGGAGCCGGTTCGTATTTCTCCAATGCATGAAACGCCTCTGTCAATGTATCTGCTGCTGCCTCGATGGAATCTTTTGTGGCATTTGCATTTACTTTCTCCAGTCTGGCAGCCAGAACCGCATTCCGGTACGCCTTCCAGGAGGCTTCTGTGTAATAGGACTCTTCCTCTGCAGGAGTAAGGGCCAGAGCTGTATCAATGGCGGTTGTATCCAGCTCTTCTTTTGCTATTGTATATCTCTCGTACAGGGAAACATCATCCAGCAGGACAGACGCCGCGTCACTGTTGACGCTGAGGCTTATCTTATTGTATTCCTTTGTGGTAAATGCAAGTTTTACCTTTCTCCATCCTTTATCGGAAGCTTCTGACTCGGGTTTGGCATTTCCAAGCTTGATGTCACCTGTATGAGTAACATTGTTATGATGTTTTGCCTCAATAGCAACTTTGTCAACATCGGAATCATTGCATTTTATCCAGGCTTCACATATATAATCTGTATCAGCCTTAACCGGAACTTCTCCGATTTCCGAGTACGCTGTACCCTGACTGGTCTTGTCCACCTTAAGACTCTGTTCACCACTGTGGGCATCCTCTTTTGTGACCCCTACACGGCTCTGCCATGCTCCCCAGTCGGTTTTTTCTCTCTCAAAGCCTGCATTATCTTTATCAGGATTATACTCTTTCAGGATATTGTCTGCTGAATCCGGAGTATTTTCTTTTATGTCAACCTTCTTTATCATGTCTTTCACTGCATTTTCCAGCTTCGCTGCATAGCTGTCGATCATATCCTGTGTCACAACAGGGCGTGCAAGTACCGTCTTCGCAGCTTCCAGAGCCTTCTGCATTGCGGTAAAACTGCCGGATTCAAAATCAGCTTCCCGGTATGCTTCTGCCATGGCTGTCAGGGCTTCCAGATATGTCTTGTCCACTTCCGGCCGCTCTGCTTCGCTTTCACCCTGGTATTCAAATGCACCCATATCCAAAACTGCTGTTCCGCTTTCTCCCGTATAAGGAGCGGGATTGCCTTCATAGTCCTTATTTTCAATGGTGATCTGTGTCGGTACCAGTTCATCTGCTACTTTCGGCATAGATTCCTGGGGAACCGGCATATAATCCATACCTGCATCAATACAGGGTGAGGTGGATTTAAGCTTGAATCCATCCGGACTTCCCAGGGTCACCGTATTGTCGGAAAAACTTCCTTCTGTATAGTTTGTCGGATCTGTAAACTGAGGATCTGCGATGACAGCACCCTGGTCCTCATCTACCGGATATATATCCGCAATACTTCCGTATACACAGTTATTGGCATAGGTAACACCGTCATTATTTACGAATTCATCACTGTCACCACAGAAGATATTGTTGTAGATATCCGTTCCGCTGGACGGTGGAGTTCCCCATGTTGCCTGCTCTACTGCATTTATCTTATACCCACGGTTCCAGTACATGGTGTTGTTGTAGAACTGGTTGCCGATACTTCCGTATTCACCGATACGCAGAATGCGGGCGCCGTCAAACAGGCCGTCATTTACACTGACATTGTACCTTGCAACTGCATTGACTGTGTAGTTCGGTCCCGGACAGGACATCCAGAAGCCGCCTTTGTTGTCATGACTGTAATTGTACTGATACATAACATTCTGGTTGCCATAGTCAAAATCAAATGCCATGCCATCCTGATAACTCTCCGTATGGGCCGCCTCATTGTACTGCATGGTCACATTATTGCAGTCCCACATCCAAATAGCCGCATGCGCAGGGTTTCTGCTGTAATCCCAGTCCTCGCTGGCGCTTTTTACGATCAGGTTCTTCTCTGCAACGCCGCCGTCTGCATTGATCAGGACGATGCCGTCACCGGCTACATCATAGACATAGTTCTCTGCCACATATACATTTGGCCATCCGACCCATCTTCCTTTTCCGGCTTCCTGTGAACCGCTGCCGCCGACTAATACTCTGGATGCCCAGGAGCTTTCCATATAAATAGCCTCATGGCAGACATTTTCCACCTTATTGCCAACGATAGTCAGGTCTGTAAAACTGGATTCAACCGCATCTCCGGTCACCAGGGCGATCACGCCGCCTGAGCCTTTCTGGGCACCGCCCTGCATGTAGCCGTTGACATCATGTACATAGTTATTTTTCACAACAACACCCGGCAGATCCCCTGCATCGTGGTTTTCCACAAGGATACCAGTGAGCAGATACCGGCTCTGTTTCTTATTGGCATTGTCTTTTACCAGGTCTGCCTCATCCGTCTCCCAGTTGGTCACTTCCAGGTTCTGGACTGTGATGTAACTGGAATTGTAAATGTGGACTGCTGCCACATCCTGCTTCGGTGCGTTCTTATTGGTCTGCCACGGATTACCGCTGCCGTTGATGACCGGATCTGCACCCTCGCCGTATCTGTCCACATATACGGGGTTCTCCGGAGTTCCTGCCGCCTCCTGCAGTTTAAGCTGCTCACCGTTCCATGTGCAGCCTGCTTTTAAAAGGAGTTTTCCCCCTGCCTGGAGACGGAGTCTCTTTACGTTCGCAAAGGTCTTCCATGCCTGCTCCGGTGAGGTTCCGGTATTGGAGTCATCCCCGCCAGCCGCATCAATATAGAAGGAATCGCTGCTTATGATCGGGGTATCCTCGTCCGGGATATCAGGAGTGTCAGGATTGTCCGTCTTTACGAGCCTGATATTTCTGGCCTTGGCAGTTCCTTTATCCAGCCAGACACTGATATTCTTTGAAGTTTCCCCTGCCGGCATCTGGAATTTAACAGAAATGGCCTCCCACTCATTTGTCTTTGTATTTTCCGCAAAAGACTTATCTGTCTTGTCTGTCCCTGGTTTCTTCTGGGCTATGGAAATGGCATTTGCAGTGTCCGCATACACCTCTCCGCTCAATTCATACCAGGCCCCCGGTTCCAGGCCGTTTACATCCCGGTTAATACCATTGGCTTCTTTGCCGGCATCAAATGCACTGTAGTTAACGCCATCCTCCTGCCCAATGGTGATCACTGCAGTATTCGGCCATTTTCCCCAGCCGTTTAACCCATCTGAGAAGTCACCGTTTGTCAGAAGATTGGTCTCCTCCTGTGACCCCTGCTGTTTCTCCAGGCTGCTGACAGTGTTCACCAGCTCTGCTGTAATGGCGTCCACTTCATCCTGGCCTTTCTGGGCTGCTTCATAGGAATTGGCATCTAAAAATGTCTTTGCCTCGTCTGTCTTGCTCTGAAGCGCTGCAAGAGATTCCGGTGTATAGATATCTGTCTGTCCCAGCTTCTCTTCCGCATCGGTGACTGCTGCATTCAGGTCAGACAGATTCGGTGCTTCATACAGTTTTACATCATCTGCAAAAGCATCGCCCGCGTTTGCGTTCAGCCAGGTATACACATTTGGTTTCCGGGCGCCTTCCCACATGGTAAAACGCACAGCAACTTTAACCCATTGGTTCACTTCACTCTGTGACTGTACGGCAAACTGCGGGTCACTGCCTTTTCCCTCATCCTCATGAAATCCTATAGAATAAGAACCCGGAACAGTCTGGTAAATCTGTGCTGTAAGCCAATAATCCTTTCCCGGTGTCAGTGCAATATCCTGTGTCACCTGTGAGCCGTTGCCCCTTGCATTTTCTTTCAGACAGAAGCTGCCCTCCGCAGGCTGGATAACATCGCTGCCAACCCGCTCCATGATGGCCCCTCCGTCCTGGCACCAGCCATTTCTTATCCATCCGTTTAAATCTTCTTCTTCAAATCCTCCATTTACAAGCAGGCCTGCTGTAGGTTCTGCTTTGACCGGCACAGCTATTGTTATATTCCCCATAATCATAGCTGCTGCCATCAGAATGGAAACTCCTGATTTCCATTTTTTCATCATTTTGACCTATTCCTCCTTCAATTTGAGTTTTTGTTTATTCACTTCTTAAAGTAGGCATCCCTCCTCTGCATCCTTTTACCGTCATTTGCACTGCTAACGGGGAAATTTATCCCATTTTTTATATAGTATCACAAGGGATGTATCTGTTTTTTTCAAATTCAACCATATTTTTAACAAATTCAACCATCTTTACTAAAATTTTATCCAATCCTTTTTTTATTAGAGTTAAACTTTTACGACCGTACACATAAACTAAAAGAAAAGGCCATTTTTATGAGTATACATGTTGTTTCCCAAGGCGAAACTATTGCCGACATCGCCGCAGAATACGGCGTATCCCCAAACCGTCTTTCCTTTGACAACCAGTTAAGCGAGCAGGACCATCTGGTGGCAGGCCAGGCTCTGCTTGTACTTCAGCCTGATGTGATCCACGAGACCGCCCGGGGAGAAACCATTCCCTCTATTGCAGCCCGGTATGGTGTCCATCCCCTGCAGATTGTGCGGAACAACCCCTTCCTCACCAGCCAGCCTTTTCTCAGACAAGGACAATATCTGGTCATCCTTTACCGGGGACAGTCTGACAGACCTCTGACGGCTGACGGATATGCTTATCCTTTTATCAATAAGAGGCTTCTGGGGGAGACGCTGCCCTACCTGGGATATCTGTCGATTTTCTCCTACGGTTTTACTGAATCCGGGGAACTGATCCCCATTGATGATGAGCCTCTTCTTGAGGCCGCAAGGGTATACGGAACAAAAAGTGTATTTGTTCTGACGCCTTTTTCGGAGGCAGGGACTTTTAACAGCAATCTTGTCACGGTCGCTGCTCAAAATATGGAGGTTCAGGAAAATCTTATAGATAATATACAGAGAACCGTACAGAGTAAGGGATATTCAGAAGTAGATGTGGATTTTGAATATATAAGGGCAGAGGACCGCCTTGCCCATGTGGAATTTGTCCGCAGACTGACACAGAGAATGAACGCCATCGACATTACCGTCTCCGTGGCCCTGGCCCCGAAAGTATCCGCAGATCAGCCGGGGCTGCTATATGAAGGAGTGGATTACAGGCTTCTGGGGGAAGCTGCCAACTCGGTACTGCTTATGACGTATGAATGGGGATACACATATAACCATTCATGATATAGGTGATATATAAGCTATTAATCATAGAAAAAATGGTAGAAAATTTGATATAATACGCTGTTAAATGCTAGAAATAACATGTGCCAAATGAGAAACACTTGCACATTTTTAAATTATCACTTATACTATACATAGATAGGAACAATCGCCCACAAGGGGGTTGGCCTAGTTTAGGAAAAAAATCACCCTGCGACCGCCAAGTTTTAGGGTGGTTTTTTTATGTTGCTTGAAATGCTTGCACATTTTTTAATTATCGCTTATACTATACATAGATAGGAACAACCGCCCACAAGGTGGGTTGACCTGTATATGGTAGAAAACCACCCTTCCAACGGCCAAGTTTTGGGGGTGGTTTTTTATGTATAGCTACTTACAAAACGTAAAAACGAATGTAAGGAGCGCCAAAAGGAAAAGACCAAAGGTCATTAAATCCTTAAAATCAAAATGATTTTTCATTGGCATCACCTCCATTCCGATAGAATGAAGGCCAATCCACCCGGCAACACGATTGTTCCATTTTTATATATTAACACATATCTTTTTATATCACAATAATCATCTAATCACATTCCCGACCATTTCGCACAAAATCAACTATAGATATGAGAAGGAATATATAATATGCTGCTCAGGCCGGTCAGCCTGGAAACGGAATTGAAGATCACGTGCGCATGGATATGGGCGCTGTCTGTGTGTACGGTGAACACATAGTCATAGTTCTCCCCCAGGTATTCCTGGCAGAATTCCTGCATGACCTCAAACACCTTTTCAGGGGGCTCATCCTCTTTTTGAAGGAGATCACGAAATGGTATCCCTGCCTCCCTGACTTTTTGCCATACTCCTCCTTTGTATCCAGCATGGTCTGGTACACTTCTTTAGGTGTGCTCCCCGCATTCCCCCCGATCCATTGTCCGCCTTCGGTCTTGTTCTCCTTCATGATGTATTCAATGCCATTCTTCAAATGCCGCGATGGTTTCCGGCTTCCGGACTGCTTCATATGCATCAGCTTTGTAAGTGCCATCAGCTCCTCCGTTCCATGAAAAAAGGCACTGGATCCTCTCCAATGCCTTTTTCTTATAACCTTTTTACTGGCTTTTTTATCATTTCTTCCTTTTCCGGCTGTTCTGTCTCGGGCACGCCGGACATATACAGCCGCTTTAGCTTCAAAGTGTGATCAAGGTGTCATTTATGACATCTTGATATTTTTTGTTAATACCAACTTCTCCAAGAAAAACCACAACATATAAAGTGTTATGCGGCTCTCTGTTTTACTGGAATATAGCAAGGTATTTGTCAATTTGGTTAATATCTATTTCTGACATGATATTATAAATCGATTCATCAGTCCAGTCTATTTCATCCAATTCCTCTTTGCTTATACCATGAGCAAAAATAATGGATGTTCCACAAACCACTCTGCCTTCTATATCTAAAGATTTTCTTGCTACTGCTACAGAACCTGTTTTTAAATCCTCCCTGGCGTTTAGAATAGTACCACGGTGCATTGGAGAATCCATCCATGCTTGAACAACTTGTTTAGCATCATCGATATCTCCCTCAATACCTACACCTATCTGCCCGGCATGATTAGCATAATCATCTGAATTTCTTCCTGTCATCACATTATATCCCGCTACGATTTTGGCTCCATAATCATTCAGTCTTTCATCCCATTCATAAGGATGTAATCCATTTTCAACTCTTACACGGTTTATTTCATTGAACACTTCATATGCAAAAGTCTGGTCTCCATAATAATATGGAACATAAATATCACATTTTGTTGTCAATGCTCCAACTTTTGCAGTGACCGTGCAACTACCAGAAGAAATACCTGTAACCACACCGTCTTCTACTATGGCAACAGACTCATCAGATGAACTCCATGTTAATGTATCAGTAGTATCCTCAGGACCATAAGTGGCTGCAAGTGTATCCTGTTGTTCTACATTAATAATGGAAAAATCTTTATTTAATGTCAGACTATCAGCAGGTATACATGGAATCGACACTGTTACTTTGCACTCGTCTGTAGTTCCATTTGCATTTATAGCAGTAATGGTTGCTATACCTTCAGATATAGCAGTTACAACCCCATTTTCATCTACAGCAGCAACGGATTCGTCTGAAGAACTCCAGGTTGTATCTTTGGGATCCGTTGTATTATCTGGAATAAAGGTGATTGTAAGCTGTTTTGTTTCCCCTTTATCAAGTTCTAAATTATGTTCATTCAGCGTCCATTTGTTTAGTGATGCTGTAAAATTAACCTTACATTCGGCCTTTTTGTTGCCTACTTGAGCCGTAATAGTTGCGGTTCCAGGGCCTTCGGCTACAACTAATGCAGTTTCTTGATCCTCGCCCGTACCGGTTACTCTTACAACATTTTCATCGCTGGAAGACCAGGTAACTTTCTTGTCATCGGTCGTTTCAACCGGATTATAAGTGACGGTCAAGGTCGTTTCATCCTGAAGCGTGATATCCCAGTTCAAGTTCTGTTCGGATAAAGAAATACTATCCAGCGGAACAGGTGTATAGACTTTGATCTTGCATGATGCAGATTTTTTGCCTACAGCAGCCGTTATGGTGGCAGTTCCATCGGAAACAGCGGTTACAACGCCGTTTTTCACGATCGCGATTGTTTCATCTGAAGAAGTCCAGGTGATATCCTTATTATCAGTTGTATTTGATGGAGAATAGGTTACCTTTAAGGTATCTGTTTGGCCTTTTACAAGTTTAAGGCTTGTGTTATTAAGGCTGATTGACTGCAATGGTATTTCTTTTTTCTTGACAGTAATGGCACATGTGGCTTTTTTGCCATTGACCATTGCTGTGATAGTTGCAGTACCTGCCCCCTTTGCAAGAACAGTGCCATTTTTCACAGTGGCCACCTTTGTGTTGCTGGAAGTCCAGCTTACAGCTTTGGAAACAGTAGTATTTTTCGGGTTATAGTTCACAGTTAACGTAGACTTATTGCCTTCTGTAAGAGATAAGTTCTTTTTATTGAGACTAATCGACTTTAATGCGACAATCTTTTTCTTTGACCTATCCCATTTTCCATTACCATCCACATATTTATTGCCGATCCACTGATTGATCGCCATTGCTCCACTACCAGTCAAGTAATAATCCCCAACCCATTTGTTTTCTGCCATAGCACCGGAATTTTCGAGATAATACCATGTGCTGCCTAATTGCAGCCATCCGGTCTGCATCCAGCCGCTGCCATCAAAATGATACCATTTGCCATTTATCTTTTCCCAGGCATTTCTTGTGTATCCGCCATCTGAATGCCGGTACCACCAGCGGGAACCAGATTGGATCCAATGGGCAGGCTGGTAGGATTGGATCCAGGCTCCTGAACCATCGACATAATATTGTCCGATCCAGGTATTGGCAGCCATAGCGCCAGAGTCATACATGTAATAGCATTTTCCGTTAATCCAATGCCAGCCGCCTTCCAACATACTGCCAGAAGCATTCATGTAATACCATTTACCGCCGATCTTTTGCCAGCCTGTCGTCATATATCCTGCCCCGTTGAAATAGTACCATTTACCGTTGATTTTCTTCCACTGGTTAGCCGGCCATCTGCCATTGTCTTCCTGCCACCACCAGCCAGTGCTGTTTTGCTTCCAGGATGCTGCATTAACATCTAGAAGAGCTGCCGGAGTTGAAGCAAGCACTGCTCCTGTAAGGCAGACCAACAAGCCTCTTGTTAAAACCTTTTTGATTTTCATAAAATCCTCCTATTTCAATTCCCGTTGATAATGTATTATATAAAATATAAGAGCATCGAACCGCCACCACTGCTATGGCGATCCAATACTCTCAGTATAGCATATTGTGTAATTATTTTATAGTATTTACAACCATACTATTATGAGAAAGTTTGTCATAATGCGTCTTATGATTCTCAAAGGTCATTTCTCCGTCTTCGGCTGTAAGATCCGCTGATACATCGGCATCAATTTTCACAAATCCGTTGATCGTCTCCAGATTTTTTTTGGTAACAGTAATGTTATTTGTTTGCGCCGTTGCATCTGTCAGTATGTAGCGTAAGATGCTGCCCTCTTCATAAATCTTATAGTTTCCAGCCGGAATATCGGCAATGGTGGTGCCTAATGTAACGTAGCCATTTGTGCTGTGCTTTGTCACATAATCTTCCGTAAACTCCACTGAACGATGATAGGTGTGGGACACGCCATTGATGTCTTCGCCCTGCACGGTGAATAAGAAGGTGGGATCACCATGCGCCCATGTAATCTCATCAGTCTTGATTTTTTTATTAATGGTAAGATTTCTCGTATGATAATTTTGAGCTTCATAAGATAATGTCTGCGTTCCATTTTTTGTGACGGTAATTTCCTTGCTCCATGGACATTTATAGCCATTCGGAAGTTTCGTTTCTACAATTTTAAATTTTCCCTCATTATCATCTGTTTTTACAACAGGTGATTTGGTTTGGTATGTTTTTGACATTGAGTCATAAATAAATGTTTGCAAAGCATCTTTTTTATACGACATGGAAGCTTTGCTCCATTCATAAATTTTAAATTCGGCTCCTGACAGAAACGCGCCTGTATTACCGTCTTTTTTAAGAATCTCAATAACGGCTTCTGGATTTATACGTTTATCCTTAAAGGTAGTTGCATTTGTAACGCCGTCATAAGTAAAACCATCCGCAGTTAATTGTATCTCCCTGCCGCCGTGTTTATCATAATTTGTAGTATCTGCTGAATTTTCTAACACATATTGGTTCGAATACCCGGCAGGGGCTTTGTCCTCCTTTATCAAAAACCAACCGTCTTTTGTGGTTGTATAATCTATGCCTGAATAGGTATATGTGCCATTACCGTTGTCCTTAAAATTTCCCAGTTTTTTGTTATAGGAAGTGCCGTTGTAGCTCCATAACGAAAACGTTGCTCCTTTTAAAGCGGCTTTTGTTTCGGCATCCTGCTTTTTGATATTTAAAGAAAATGTTTTTTTGGGGATAGACTTACTAAAAGAAGCCGTTTTTGTAAAGTTGCCCGCAGCGGTTGTATACGACCAAAGCACTATATTTTGGTATGTGGAATTGGAAGAGGGTGAATAGATAGCGCCTCCCCAATACCTGGGTGCTGTTACAGTCGCTTTCGCTGTTATGGTCTTACCGGTTAATTGATAAGATTTATATTGGTCTGACGTAACAAACAGCCTAAAAGCACTGTAGGTTTTATTGTCCTTTTTTTGTACCGTTGAACCAGGTGCAGATACTGTTAAGCTTGTGATCTGTTCCTTCATATCCATATCGTAAACCGTTTTCAATGCCGGCGTGGAATAGCCTGTGGCATATCCACCAGAAATGCTGGCAAAATTGGATGGATCACTGACAGTAAAGGATGCACTGGCACTGGCATCAAACCAGCCATCACTTGTAAAGCTGGTGTAACTTGAACTGTCATTTGCGTCATTTACTATTTTATTGATCCTGTCTTTTGCAAGTGCTTTCTCAGTAGCTGTTGCTCCGGATGCGTCATTGATCGCATTAGCAGCGGCATTATAAGTAAATTCACCGTTTAAAATATGGATGGCAACCTGCGTAACAAAATAGTCCAATCTCCAATCACCGGTTGAGTAGCCGTTCCAACGGCAGGGTTCCCCCCAAAACATAGCTCCATAATACATGGCATATGAAACTTTCTTATTTGCCCAAGAACCTGTATAGTTCATAACATGGTCTACCGGAGAGGACTTTTTAAATTCAGTACAATAAACATAGCGCCATTTGCCATCCATATCCGGGGTTTGGTTATCGTTCTTAATATATTTGATGCCCATGCCTAATTGAGGATATGAAGCTGAGCCTGTGCCGACATCAGTATAAAATTTGTCATAACGTTCATTTGTTACCGGCAATGAACTACTATGATCTGCTGAACGTAGGTATTTCGCTGCTGGTGCTGGATTTGTTTCCATCTCAAATATTTTACCTTCCGGCCCAGCGATCAGATCCATTACTTCTTCTTTTCTTTTCATCCATTCTTCATCCTGGACCTCATCTGCTTTAGGATCAGGATCCGAGATATCGGCATTTTCTGAAGGCGGCACAGTTTCTATGGTGTGTTCATTCCCACCCGCTGCATCTGTATCTTTCTGTCCGGGTTCTTCTGGAGCAGAAGAAGTCTCCTCACCGTTTGGGCTTTTATCCTCGATCTCAATAGATGTATCCCCGTTTTTGCCCTCAGTTACAGGAAGCTGTGATTGGGATCCTTGTTCTGATCCTTGTTGCCTTTCCCCATTATCTGTATCCATTTTGAGCTCTTCTTCCGAAGATCCCGCAGTCTCTGTATCCGTTGTAAAAATGCTGGGATCCTTTGGTTCTGCGCCAAAAACGGAAATATTTGTAGACAGGATGACGGTGCAAAGCAGTAAGGACAATATTGTTTTTTTTAATTTAAGCATCTTCATTTTTTACTCCCTCCTTCGCTTTGGGTCCTATGCTTACAATTTCAAGGAAGATGAGCATAGCAATGATCGTTGCGATCGCTATCAAGGCTTCACGGTGCTGTAAGGCTTCGACGGCATAACCTATGTAAGGCACTGCAAACATAGCCTTACCTACAAATTGTTCTGGTGAAACCGGGGCAAAATCTTGATTGTCATTTGCATCTCCCTTTGTTATGTAATTGCCTTTAGCATCGAAAGCAATGACACGATGCAGAATAAGTGCATCATTCGACAACTTGTAAGAAATGATATCGTTGACCTCTACCTCATATTTATCTGCTCTCCTGTCCACGAAGCATATGCTGCCTGTAGGAATAGAGGGTTCCATACTTCCTGAGAGTACAATATCTGGTGTAATGCCAAAGAAGCGTGGAACTGCAAAGACAAGAAAAGAAAGAAAAAGTAAGGTCAGGATGAAAATTCCCAATATTTTTGTGATCACATGAAATGCTTTTTTCATAGGCAGCTATTTCCTTTTCTTTTTCATTACAATAAGGAAGACAACAGCTATGACAAGGACCGCCGCCCAAATAATGGCTTCAACAGAAAGTTTGTCACCTGTTTTCACGGGAGCTGGTCTTTCCTTTTCTTCCGCTACAGTCTTGAAGTACCACTTCACCTTACCAGTATTGAGTGTATATTTATTATCCAGCTCTTTAGGCATAGATACCTGGAAGGTGACTTTTTGGTCTTTTCCTTTTTCCAGTTTACAGAGTTCTATGTATTCCTTTAAATCCTTAGAATTCAATGGACCGGAATAAACTTGTTTCCCATCTGCTGTGATGGTGAGCTGCATCTTATCCAGAAGGTCGTTGTCAGGTTCCAGGACCTCTGTCTTGAAGTAAAAAGCCTGCTCCTTTTCTGCATCGTTTTTCATGGTAAACGTTCCGTCCATACTGTCTCCAGGAGTCAGTGTGGCAAAGCCAGAGAAGAAGTCTTCCGGGCTGGCGATCAGCTTTTTGCTGTCCCCTTCATAGACAACGGAAAGTTCTGCATCCGAAATTGCTTTAAATGTAGTGACATCATATCCATCTTCATGGATGCATTCCTGTATTTCATAATCCTTCCCCTCTTCTCCCCATGGAGTCTGGCTCTCAAAATCCGGGTTGAAATTTTCTGACTGGATAGCATCAATTTTCACAGTGATATCCCAGTCGTTCATGGTGTAATGATCAGCCACTTCACCGTCTTTATCATATTTGGTATCCCATTCTGCAGGTACTGTGATGGTATCAAACAGATCTGTGCTCTGGTTTGATCGAAATACGTTTGTATAATAATAATACTCTCCTCTTTGCACCCAGTCTTCAGAAAAGCCCGAAATATCCTCTTCTGTTATGGGACGCTCCACCTCATATTTGCTTGTGATGTCAACGCTCGCCCGTATATAACAGTCAATAGCCTTATTGGTGATCCGGGGGATGTGAGATATTTTCATCCCCGGCATGAGCATCAGTGGGCCGCTGTCCTCATCCATAGGGATAACAGCATCATCTTCCTGCGTATAAGTCTCTAGATCAATGTTCACAATGGAAGTTGAAATATTGTTCGTGACAGATGTTTCCGACTGGCTGGCTGCTCCTACTGCGATACCCGCCATAGCCACCGTACCGATACACAGTGCTGCCAAAATCCGTTTATGTTTCATGGATGATCCCCCCTTTCAATGTGTCAGGCCTTTAAAGGCCTCCAGATACTGTGCGTCTGCATATCCGTCAGACTGCACAGATTCAGAATATACGATGATATCAAAGTCTTCCAGTTCATCCAGATGCGCATCATCTGCTATCTTTACGGTTTTCATTAAGGATGATGTACTCACATTGACTGGCAGGATATGTTTATAGTAATAATATCCATCCGTATTATTTTTTTCCCAGTCTGCAGTATTGATATCCAACGTGGAAACCGATTCTGCATCATCATTGGAAAATAAGATCTTTGTCCGGACAAAGCACGGCACATCCCCTGTATTTTTTACTTTTACATCCTTCTCTATTGTCCCTCCGGGTTTTGGATCCGGGTCCGGGAAATGTTCATTCGTTTCGATCACATTTTCACCAAAGGTAAAACGGTTTATTTTCCCCGTTTGACCGGACAGATAAGCAAAGATCCCGGTACAGGCCATAATGGAAATGAGAAGAGCGACAATGCCGATCATAATTTTTTTATTTTTTCCCATCGGTTACCTCTCTATACTTTCTTATTTATTTTGCACAAAGAACCCTTTGTTCAAGCCATTTGTGCAATGGTTTATAAAGTTA
>PPYE01680921.1_pt1 | contig 28431 bp, 25 predicted proteins | sample 1559881 | NCBI WGS metagenome assembly PPYE01 (sample SAMN08240022, study PRJNA423297) | Human gut metagenome, whole genome shotgun sequencing project. | reverse complement strand
ATATTGTGCTGGTTTTTAATAAATGCTATAATAAAAACAATAAACTATACTTAATTTAATTGGCAAAATAATTAAACATTAAAAATGTTGGTGTACAGTTTGCAATTATGATGAAATTTGAAATAGAAAAACGTGTAGAAATGCAGGATATATTTTTTTAAAGGAAGCTATATGCATACGTACACAGTAAGGAGTGGAAAATGGAAACTTTAGACAGAAAAAAAATAGGGATGAATATCAAAGTAAGAAGGATGCAGAAACTGATCTCGCAGACAGCGATGGCAGAAAAATTAGGGATCTCGCAGACACATATGAGCAACGTCGAAGTTGGCCGCGCTATGCTTAGCCTGGAGCTGCTGCTGCAGCTGAAAAATATTTTAGGCTGTACGATCGACGAACTGCTTTGTCTGGAAGATGAAAACAAACCCAGGAAAAAGAGAGTCAGGGTCATTCGTTACCTTGATTAAAGTTAAGCAAAAAGATTTTTAAAGAAAGTGGTGGGACGAATATGCAAAGTATCGATTTGAAAAAAATAGGCAATGAAATCAAAGTCAGAAGAGTAAAACAGGGCATTCAGCAAACAGCTTTGGCGGAAATGCTGGATATAACGCAGACCCACCTGAGCAATATTGAAAATGGCAGAGTCCCCGGCAGTTTGAAACTGCTATTGAAGCTGCGCAGTATTTTCGGGTGCAGGCTGGAGGATCTGGTCGATCCGGAGTGTGATGAAGCGCCGGTCAAAGCTAATGATAAAAGAATGCGGCGCATAAAAGTAATCAGATATTATGAAAATGCCTGATAGCAGGCATAAATAAAAAACAGGTCAGCTTTTAGAAGGCTGGCCTGTTTTTTATTTATGCTTATTTTAAGTGTTGGAAAAAGGATATTGAGTGAAATTAGAATATTATTTTTATTATAAAAATACCTTGTCATAATATAATAACGGCAATATAATATATATAATATATTTTTATTACAAATGTAAAATTGCTTATAACCATAAATGTAATCGTAAATTGTTATAAATCCTGAAAGAAGGAAAAATATGGACTTTTTTAAAAAAAACAAGCTGATAGTCAGTGTTGTTGCCATTTGTATTTTGATGCTGGGCTATGTCGTATGGACTACCTTGGTAATTTTTAATATTAACCGCCAGCTTGATTATGTGGCAGGACATCCTTATAAAGCCATGTCAGAAGTAAATAAGATACAAGGGATAGTTTCGCAGACAACAGCGTATTTACCGATTCTTTTTTCTGATAGTGAAAATAATCTGGCTGAAATCAAAAATAACCTAAAAGCTGCGCAGAGAAAAAATGAAAAATCACTCACGATTTTAAAAGAAGTCTATTTGGGTAATCCTCATGATCTGATAGTTTTAGAGACAGCTTTAAATGACTTGGAAAGGATTCTGCTGAAAAGTGCAGAACTTTTTGAAAATGATAGAAATGGCGATATTGAGCATGGCAGCGTTAAAGAACATTTTACAGCAGAAATTGAACCATTGAAAATACAGACGGAACAGGCTATTAAAACAGTGATGGCTTCTGCCGACAGAAGGGTACTGCTGATTAAAGAGGATACAGATGTGCGTGCTGAACGTGCTATTATTTATGCTATATTCAGCGGTTTTCTGATTGTTTTTTTAATGCTGTGCACATTAAGGAACGAATTTCAGAAAAATCGCAAACTAATGCAGCATCAGTTGGTTTTGCAGGATGCTCTGAACAGTGCTAAAAAAGCCAATGACGCTAAGCGTGCTTTTTTAGCACGGATGTCGCATGAAATCAGGACGCCGATGAATGCGATCATTGGCATGACAACTATTGCTTTTAATTATCTTGATGATAGGAAACGCTTGACTGACTGCCTAAGTAAAATAACCTTTTCTTCCAAACATCTGTTAATGTTGATAAATGATGTGTTGGATATGTCAAAGATTGAAGATGGTAAATTAAATGTCAGTTATGAAGTATTTGATTTGAAAAAAATTATGGAATCGTTAAGCGATATCCATTATCCACAGGCTGTTGCAAAAGGTTTATCTTTTGAAATGGTCATTAACGGCTTTGATGATGAAATGCTGGTCGGCGATCCGTTGCGCGTTAATCAGATATTGATAAATTTGCTGTCGAATGCCATAAAATTTACACCTCAGGGAGGCAGTATAAAACTGGAAATAAGAAAGCTGCGCTGTCAGGGTGACAGGTTATGGCTACGGTTTATTGTAAAAGACAGCGGTGTTGGGATGAAGCAAAGCTTTTTAGAGCATTTGTACGAGCCTTTTGAACAGGCCAATAATAGCGTAGCTAAAAAATATGGCGGCACTGGTCTGGGAATGGCGATTACGAAAAACCTCGTTTCGTTAATGGATGGTACGATCAATGTTCAAAGTAAAGAAGGTGAAGGGACAAGCTTCAGCGTTGATTTGCCGTTTGGTTTGACTGAAAAGGCCAAAGCAGCGGACCCTGCTCTGGATGCGCTGAAAGTGCTGGTGGTTGACGATGATCGTGATTGCTGCGAGCATGCGTCGTTTTTACTGCAGAAAATGGGAGTATATGTGGATTGGGTACTCAACGGGTTTGAAGCTGTCGGCAAAGTGAAAGTGGCACTTGAAAGTGGCGCTGGGTGTTATGATGTCTGTTTTATCGATTGGTGTATGCCTGACTTGAACGGTATTGAAACAGCGCGGCGCATTCGTGAATATACCGGACCTGATGCTTTGATAATTATTATTAGTGCTTATGACTGGTCAGAGATCGAACAGCAGGCTCGTGAAGCAGGAGTGAATGCTTTTATTGCCAAGCCGCTGTTTGCTTCGACATTATATAATACACTGTTGACAGTGGCCCAAAAGGGAAAGCTTTCGGATGATGGTGGTAAAGAAACGTTAAAATATGATTTTGCAGGAAAAAAGATATTGCTGGCAGAGGATAACGAACTTAATGCAGAGATAGCAATAGAATTACTGAAGCTGGCAGGATTGCACGTAACACATGTGGAAAATGGCCAGGAAGCTGTAGAAATGTTCCTGCAATCTGCTCCCGGTGAATTTCTGCTTATCTTGATGGATATTCAGATGCCGCTACTGAACGGTTATGATGCGGCTAGAAAAATAAGGACTTCGAAACATACTGCGGCTGCATCTATACCAATTATCGCTATGACAGCTAATGCATTCAGAGATGATGTTCAAACTGCAATAGATGCAGGTATGAACGGGCATATTGCGAAACCAATTGATGTCGATGCTTTGTATAAGATGATAGCTAAATATATGTAAATCATATTTGGAAATTACAGTGAACGTACAGCAATTTGCTGTACGCTTTTTTTTTGTTCGGTAAGAGCTATAGAAAGGATAAGTCTGAAAAGTTCACAAGTCAGCGGAAATTTTTGTGGTATATTAATAAATAGAGTAACAGAAAAATTTTGTTTTGAGAGTGAACGCCATGACTTTAAAACAAAGTAATTATAAATCGATAACAGCTTTACTGCTGATACTGGTTATTGCTGTCGGCGCAGTCTGGTCCCCTCTATATGTAGAGGCCAGTCACGGACATGACTGCAGCGGAACAGCTTGTCCGGTGTGTCTGACGGTCAGCGTTATCGGCAGCTGTCTTAATTATGTTCTGCCAGCGCTGCTGCCATTGCTGCTGAGTCTGTCAGCTCCGGCTGAAAGTGTTGGAAGCAGGGCTTTGCCTGCCAGTCTGGCAAGGCTGACGCTGATCGGGCTGAAAGTGCGTCTTGATAATTGAGAACTGCCAAAATTTATTTTAAATAAATTTTGGAGGTCGTACCTTGAAAAATAAATTTGTTTATATCGTTACTATCGTTCTGGCTGTGCTGTATCTTGCGGCGGGGCATTATTTTGCTGTGCAGGGTTTAAGCTTTTTTAAAGAGAAATCGCCTACTGACGTTGTTGAGGCAAGGGTAGTGAAGATTTTACCGGCAGCAGCCGGGGCTAAATTTGAGCAGATAAGATTTGAAGCCGAATTATTGTCAGGAAAGCAGGAAGGCGTCAAAGTGACGGCTGCGCAGAATAAAGCCGGCAGTTTTGCGGTTGGGCGCGATGTAGCCGTTGGCGATAAGGTGCTGCTGCTGCCGGGACAGAGCAGTCAGGGTGAATGGAGTTATGCCGAGCATCTGCGCAGTAATGTACTGATGTGGCTGTTTGCTGTTTTTGCTTTAAGTATTATCGCTTTTGGACGGATGCAGGGCGTAAATACTTTGATCTCTCTGATTTTTTGCTGCCTGTCGATCTTTGCAGTTTTTGTACCGGCGATACTGTCGGGCAAGAATGTTTACTGCTGGACGATCCTGACCTGTGCTTTTATTGTCGTGACTAATCTGCTGCTGGTGAATGGCATCAGCAGAAAAACGGTCGCGACTATTTTGGGCTGCATCGGCGGACTTGTCATTGCGGCGCTTATCAGTGCGTCTGCAGACAGTTTTTTGCAGCTTACGGGGCTGGTAGACGAGGATTCCATGTACCTGCTGTTTTTGAATCCTGCTGACCCGGTCGATCTGAAAGCGATCATATTCAGCGCGATCATTATCGGCGCTTTGGGAGCGATCATGGATGTGGCGATGGATATCGCTTCGGCGCTGAACGAGCTGGCGGCTACTACTGCTGAACCTACGAGGAAAATGCTGCTGCAGGCCGGCAATAATATCGGCCGCGATATCCTGGGCATGATGTCCAATACGCTGATCCTGGCATATATCGGCGGTTCACTGACGATAGTTTTGCTGTTCTTTGCCTATAACCATTCGCTGCTGTATCTGCTGAACAAGGAAATGGTGGTCGTAGAGATCATGCAGGCCGTTATCGGCAGCTTTGGCATCCTGTTTACGATCCCGTTTACTTCTTTTATCTGCAGTAGGCTGTATGTAAAAAAGGCCGGAAGACGTCATAAGTCAGGCTTGGAAAATAAAATATAAATTATACGGCAAAAATCTTGCAGGAATTGATTTGATGTATTATAATAAACCGTGCTGAAAAATTATATAAATTTATTAATTATATAATAAAAAGTATAACTGGTAATACAAAAAATAAACGGGATGCAATTAAAAAAATAAGCAGGATGGGAGCAGCTGTTATGAAAAATGAAGATGATGTTATCGGCAATGAAATAACGGGTGGCGGGAGCAGTTCCAGCGGTCCTTTAAAAAGTCTGCTGGAGGTATGTCCGATCTGCGGCAAGGAATTTTCCTGCAATAAAACCTATCATGTCTATACGGCACTGGCCGGACGCCGGCGGCAGTATTACTGCAGTTATCACTGCTTTAAACAGCGGCCGAATCCCAAAAATAAATTATAAAACACTAAAACACCGTACATTTTGTGCGGTGTTTTTTATTATATTGTTGGTCTGCTGGTATATATGACAGGAATAGAATAGTTTGCAGGATTTGTTGAATGATATTTTTGCAGTGCTTACATATATTCACCAATATGGGGAAGCTTAAAAAGAACGAGTAAGTAAATCAGTATGATTGTCCTGTGGGGGGGTAAAACTATACGATATCAAAAAATAATATTGCAAGAATATTGCTTTTTTAAAATCAGTTAACTACAATATTAATTAGATAACGAATAATTTAGAAAATATTAAATAAGATAATTGTAAAACTTAAATTGATGAGAGGATTTGCAGAAATTTAAAATAATGAGAGAAGTGAAAGCATGAACGCTGACAGTTACGGCCTTAAATTGAACGAACAAAGCAGTGAGCAGACGGTCTATGATTACAATATGCTGATGAGTGCAATGAACGTTAGTGTCAGTAAGCACTTGATGGACGAAAATTTTACGGTAGTCTGGGCTAATGATTATTTTTACTCGCAGACTTTATACACAAAGCAAGAGTATGAAGCAATCTATCATAACAGCTGCCGCAAATATTTTGAGCAGTACCCGGAAGAGTATGAAAAAATGGCGATGGTAGTTGAACAGGCATTGCTGAAAGGGAAAAGTGGTTATGAATGTATCTGCAGGATGCCGCGTAAAGATGGAAGCTGCTCCTGGATCAAAGTCAGCGGTATGTTCAGCGACCAAAAGGTTAACGATATCCCGGTCATTTACGCTACCTTTATTGATGTTACTGAAGCCGTTGAACAAAAGGAACTGCAGCAGCAGCTGGAAAAACGTTCACAGGAACTGCAGGCGGCACTGCAGGCGGCAGAAGTCGCTAACCGTGAAAAATCTGATTTTCTTTCCCGGATGTCGCATGATATCAGGACGCCGATGAACGCTATTATGGGGATGACAGATATTGCCTCCGCGCATATCGACACTCCGGAAAAGGTACAGGATTGTCTGCGGAAAATCTCGCTTTCGAGTCAGCATCTTCTGGGCCTGATCAATGATGTGCTGGATATGTCGAAGATAGAAAGCGGAAAAATGACTCTGGCGGAAGAAGTGATCGAGCTGCCGGAGGTGATGGATACTATCGTTTCGATCATGCAGAGCAGTGTCAAGGCCAGGCAGCAGCAGTTTGACGTGCGCCTGCGGCATATCAGGCACGAGCAGCTGTGCTGCGATTCGCTGCGTCTGCGGCAGGTACTGATCAATGTGCTTTCCAACGCTTCCAAGTTTACGCCGCCGGGCGGTACCGTCAGTTTCGATATCGAAGAAACGGCGTCAGAAAATGCGGCCAAAGCCTGGTTCAAATTTACAGTCAGGGATACCGGAATCGGAATCAAGCCGGAGTTTTTGAGGGATATTTTTAAACCCTTCACCCGCGAAAAAGACAGCCGGATCGATAAAACTGAAGGCAGTGGTCTGGGGATGGCGATCTCGAAGAAAATCGTCGATTTGATGGGCGGGACGATCGAGGTCAGCAGCGAGGTTGGTACTGGTACTGAATTTACGATCAGCCTGCCGCTGCAGATCAGTGAACTGGAATTGGGCAATTTTAAGTTTCCCGATTTGAAGATCATCGTAGTCGACGATGATGTGATCGTCTGTGAGCATACGACGGAGCTTTTACGGCAGATTGGCATTCGTTCGGACTGGGAAACGTGTGGACAGCGGGCGGTGCAGAAGGTCCTGGCGGCGCATCAGGCGGGTGAGCCTTACGACGCGGTGATATTGGACTGCAGGATGCCGGATCAGGACGGAGTGGAAACGGCGGCGATCATTCGCCGCGCTATCAGCGAACCGCTGCCGATCATTTTGATTTCAGCATATGATTCGGCCGATGTTGAAACGAAGGCGCGTCATGCGGGTGTCAACGGTTTTATGACGAAGCCTGTTTTTATGTCGACTTTGTGCCGGGCGTTACAGAGATATGTTTTAGGCCAAGCAGCTGCCGATGAACAAAAGAGTAAAACTGATTTCAGCGGTAAACGCTTTTTATTAGTGGAAGATAACGCCTTGAACCGTGAGATAGCGGTGGAAATGCTGGAATCTGCCGGCGCTGTGGTAGAAAGTGCCTGTGACGGCGCAGAAGGCGCGGCAAAATTTGAGGAGGCGCCGGCCGGCTATTATGATCTGCTGCTGATGGATGTGCAGATGCCTGTGATGAACGGCTATGAAGCCACGCAGAAGATCCGCGCTTCTGTTAAGTCCGATGCCAGAACTGTACCGATCGTGGCGATGACGGCCGATGCTTTTGCCGAAGATATCATCGAAGCGAAAAAGGCAGGTATGAACAGCCATTTAGCCAAGCCTTTAAATTTAGCGACACTGGTGCGTGAAATAAATAAACAGCTGCAGAAGCATTGAAAAAGAGAATAAAAGTTCTGGGACACCGTATGTGTGACTGCATACGGTGTTTTTTTATTTGTTTTTAGAAGCAAAAAAAGGAGGCTGTTGTACAAGGTTGGCAAGTAAATAATTCAAATAACAAAACCGTCTGCCGGGGCAGGCGGTTTTTTGCAGTTCGGGTACTAGTTGCAAGACTTTCAGACAGGCGTATTCATTTATAACAAAAATGTCTTGCGGGGGGGGACAAATATGGTATTATATCAAAAATAAACTATATGGATAGTATTAAGTATCAGGAATAAGAAATTATCAAAACAAGAATTAATTAAAATATTGCGAAAGTAGACATGACAAGTAAGGTTTTCACCAAGGCGTTGCGACCCTCCGCCTTGCTTGAAAATATTTCCCCACAGGTGCCGCTTTGCTAAAAAAGCAGAGCGGCAAACCCAAATGAGCGCTGCGGTTTAAAGCTGCAGCTTTGATGAACGTTTTAGACAGGGAACACAGATGCTTCCTTTGTTTAAAATATTATTTCCAAACAACCCTTTATGTATAATCGGGGTCTTGCAATCGGCGTGAAAAATTTACAGAAAGGAGCGGGAAAGGCAAAAGCCAGGGCAACCATTTTCAGTAGAAGTCAGGCTGTGACACGCCTGCTGCCCCTGCGCGATAACGGGTAGAAATTTGTAGTAAAAATTGATGATGAAGGAGTGAGACAGTTGTCTAAATCCAAAAGGTACCAGTTAGAGAAAAAAATCATGGTTTTTCTGAGCAGCGGTTTGTTTGCGATCTCAGGATTTTGTGCAGGCGACGTTTATGCCGCGGCTGTTTTTGCGGATGGGACAGGGACCAATTCGACTGTTGCAGGCGTAAATAACAACGCCAGCGGTGAGAATACTAATGCTGTAGGTTATAACAATCATGCTATTTCTGATAACAGCAACGCGATCGGCGCGAATAACCAGGCTCTGGCCGAGGATTCCAATGCCATCGGCAGTAAAAACAACACTTATGCCAATGAATCGAACGCGATCGGCAGCGGCAATATCACTAATGGCGTCGGGTCTAATGCTATTGGTAAGGATAATGTGGCTAATGGCTTGGACAGTAACGCTTTTGGTACTGCCAATAAGGCGAATTCGGATAATTCCAATGCTTTCGGTACCGGCAATCTGGCGGATGGTATCGGTACGAGCGCCTTTGGTTATTTGAATAATGTCAGCGGCAATGAATCAGTGGCGTTTGGTTTTACCAATACCATTTCAGCGGCAGAGGCCGTAGCAATGGGCCGCAATAATCAGGTAATCGCTACCGGCGGCAGTGCGATCGGTAATAATAATCAGGCAATGGCGATGTATTCTACTGCGATCGGCAATGATAACTATGCTATCGGTGAGAATTCCAGCGCGATCGGCCTTGGCAACAATATTACAGCTAACGATGCTACGGCGCTGGGCAACAAGAATACGGCTTCGGGGATCTCGGCAGGCGCTGTCGGTATCAGCAATACTGCCAGCGGCCATAATGCCCAGGCTTTCGGTTATTTAAACGAAGCTACGGGTCAGGATTCTCAGGCCTTCGGCGCTCAGAACAAAGCGACGGAGCGTTATGCCAGCGCTTTTGGGCATGAAAATGAGGCTAAGGCCTATGCGGGCAGTGCGCTGGGTGTGAAAAACGTGGCGACAGGCAATTTTGCTTCAGCGGTTGGTTATGACAATACGGCATCCAACTATCTGGCTAACGCCATCGGCACCTCGAATGTGGCCTCCGGAGCCTATGCTAATGCTTACGGTGTACATAACGAAGCCAATGCCAGTTATGCCAGTGCTTTCGGCTATGGCAATATCGTCAGCGGCGAGCATGGCATCGCATCTGGCTACAATAATAACATCAGCGGCGATTTCGCCAGCGCTTTCGGTACAGAGAATACAGTCAGCAATATTCGCAGTGCGGCCGTAGGTTCGAATAATACCGTCAGCGGTGAGGTCAGTAATGCTTTTGGCTATAATAATACCGCCAGCGGCAATTATACTAACGCTATCGGTTATAACAACCAGACGCAGGCTTTTGCTTCTTCGGCGATCGGCTATCAGAACAAGGCTACGGCCAGCGCGGTTTCGGCCAGCGCCGTGGGTCGTTCCAACGAAGTGAGCAACGAATATGCCAATGCTTTCGGTGCTTTGAATAAGGCGTCGGGTTCTTCCTCCAGCGCTTTCGGCGTCAACAATAACGCTTCGGGTTCCTTTGCCAGTGCTCTGGGTTATCAGAACACAACGGCCGGCTATCTCGGCAGTGCTGTGGGCGCCAGCAATAACGCGTCTGCTAATTATGCCAGTGCTTTTGGTTATGGCAATGCGGCCTCGGGCTATGTCGGCAACGCTTTCGGCAGTATGAATACGGCTTCCGGCAGTTATGCCAGCGCCGTAGGCTATCAGAATACTGCCAGCGGCGTCAAATCCAACGCTATCGGCAATGAAAATACAGCGTCAGAAGAATACACTAACGCTGTCGGCGCCGGCAACAGAGTCAGCGGCTATGCCTCCAGTGCCTTCGGAAACAATAACGAGGTGACTGCTGAATTCGCCAGCGCTTTTGGCCACAGCAATAATATCAGCGGCTACGTTTCCAATGCCCTGGGTTATGATAACGCTGTCAGCGGCGATTATTCAACGGCGGTAGGTCTTTTTAATAATGTAGGCGGCAATTCGTCCTATGCTTTTGGCTATGGCAATAATATTGCTGCTAATTCCAGTTCCGCTGTCGGCAACGGCAATACGATCAGCACCGGCGCTGATGATTCCTTCGCGCTTGGTAACGATACCAGTATCTCGCTGGCTAACAGCGTCGCTTTGGGCAGTAATTCTGCAGCGACGGCGATCAACAGCGTTACTGGCAACAGCAGCTATACTAAATGGGCCGGCGTCAGCGACGTCGTGGGTGTTGTCAGCGTAGGCAGCTCCGGGGCGACCCGTCAGATCCAAAATGTAGCGGCAGGGCAGGTCAGCGCAACTTCTACCGATGCCGTCAACGGCAGCCAGCTGTATGAAGTAGCGCAGAAAGCAGCGCAGCAGGCTACTGTTTCGGCCGGCGACAGCAACGTCGTCGTTACGCCTACCACGAACAGCAGCGGCGGCACTGATTATGAAGTGAAGCTGGCTGACGAACTGCAGATCGGTACTGGCGTCAATGTCGACGGCACCGGCGATGGCAAGATAGATGTCGGTAACGGCAATGTGGTCATCGACGGCAGCGACGGCTCGATAACTGCCGGCGGCGTGACGATCAATAAAGATGATGAAGGCACGATCAACGGCCTGACCAATACTACCTGGGACCCGGACAATTATGTATCCGGGCAGGCAGCGACCGAAGACCAGCTGAAAGCGATCCATGATAAAGCTGCGGAAGCGGCCGAGCTGGCAGCTAAGCATACAACTATGGAAGCTGTCGACAACAATATCCTGATCGAAAAAAGCACTAACGCTGACGGCGGCGACCATCACGAACTGAAATTGAATGATGTCGTTGAGATCGGCAGCGGCGCCAATAAAGTCACTATCGACGGCAATAACGGTACGATCAATACCGGTAATATCAATATGAATGGTACCAACGGCGTTATTACGGCCGATAAGATCACTATCGACGGCGGTGCAGGCACGATCGGCGGTCTGACCAATACTGCCTGGGACGCAGAGAATATCACCAGCGGCCAGGCGGCGACCGAAGACCAGCTGAAAACTGTTTCTGACAGCGCTATCAAATACGATGTGGACAGCGGCGGCACTATCAATAAAAACAAAATCACGCTGGAAGGCAGCAATGGCACCACGATCGGCAATGTAGCGGCGGGCGAAGTCAGCGCCACCTCGATGGACGCCATCAACGGCAGTCAGCTGTATGCAGTACAGCAGGATATAGGCAATATCCACAGAGATATCAATAAGCTGGGTGATGAGATCGATACGGTCGGCGCGCTGTCAGCAGCGATGGCAGGGCTGCATCCGCGCTTCCAGGACGGTAACAAGGGCGAGCTGGCCATGGCTTACGGCGGTTACGGCGGTAAAAGCGCATTAGCAGTCGGCGGCTTCTACGCACCTAATGAAAAAGTAATGTTCTCACTGGGACTGGGTGTTTCTGAAGGCGGCAGCAAAATGGGCAACTTCGGCGTCAACTTTGCGCTGGATCGCTCTAGAGACCGTAAGGTAGAAGCACGAGATATAGTTTATACCCGTAAAGAGGTAGACAGCTCTTTGGCAGCGCAGGATGAAAAAATCAAACTGCTGCTGGCTAAGCTGGAAGAACAAAGCCGGGAAATAGAAGAACTGAAAGCAAAAGTAAACTAACAGCAAAACCCCTGTCTGCTAAGCAGACAGGGGTTTTATTCTGAGGATAGGAGCAGCACAGCACGGCTGATGATCTGCATAAAAGCAGTCAACAAAAAACAATGAAACAGCTTTAAAATTTCAAAAAAATTTACTGGAAATCATCTTTTGAACAGAGTGGAGCTGTTTATATGTTTTAGGTTCAAAAGGCAGCCGCAGCAGGCCTTGACAGGTAATGCGGCTTTTAATCTGGTTTTAATCTTGGCGTTATAAAATAAAGACAAAGCAAAGGCCGGCGACGTAACGGCCGTTAAGGAGGTAAAGGATATGAAAAGAAAATCTATAGCTATGCTGGCAGCAGCTCTCTGCACCTTGGCGATCACAGTTACAGCTTTAGCTGCCGAACTCATCAATGCGGAACAGGCGCGCAGTATTGCTGCTCAATGGGTACCGGCAGGCAGCACACATCTGGTGACTAAGGACGAAAGCTTTGAATTAGTGCCTCATTATGACGTTAAATTCTATGATAATAAAACCAATACCGCCTATGAAATCGAGGTTTTAAGAAACGGCGGCAAGGTAAGAGAGTTTAAAATGGAAGCGCAGACCGTTCTGGGCAGCCCTAAAATCGTCCTTTCAGTAAATGATGTGCAAAATCTGGTCCGTAAGGAATTCCCGAATGCTGTTTTTACTAAAGTAGAATTAGACCGCGGTGACGGGCTTTATGAATATGAAGCAGATTTTTACACGCCGGAGGTACGGGGCGAAATGAAATTCAACCCTGAAACAGGCACTGTTATTGAAAAAGAAATAAAATATACTGTGTTTTGAGCAAGAAGCGGACAGTAAGATAAGACCGGATTTTCCGGTCTTATTTTTATTTGACAGCTGCGGTTCGGGTACGGCGGCCAGAGTGTGCTGAAAGTTGTTATATTTGTAATAAGAATACTGTTTGCTGTTGAGTTGGCATTTAAAAAAGTAAAATGTATAAAAATTTTTTCTGATTTCGCAAGTTAGGAAATAAAAGCAAATAATCGAAAATAATATAAATAAGAAATAAACATAAAAAATATAAATGCTGGCAGATGAAGAAATAAAATGAATTAATATTATAAAATACGATATTAATATACATAAAATGGCTAACTTATCCCTTATAATTGCTTAAATATGCAAAAGAGAGCAGGATTTTTTTGCTGGATGTTGAATAAATACGGTGAAATTTAGCATGTTTTAGAAAGATGCTAAATAAATCTCAAGGGGGTAAAAGAATATGAAAAGGATGAATAAGGTTTTAGCAAAGGCGGTCGTTTTGAGCCTGATAATGGGCGGAGTACATATGGGGGGGACTTTTGTTTAAAAAGCTATGCGGCTGCGATTGGTACTGGTTTGGAAATACATGCAGGGTTAGATGTCATGAATGATGCGGATGTTAAAGCGGATAAAGATGCTATAAAAGCTGCCGGCGCCTTAGCAACACAAAAAGATTTGGAAGCAGTAAATAGGGATGCGGAAACTGCAAAAGAGACTGCAGAGGCAGCAGAGAAGGAAGCTGCTGACGCACATTCAAAGGCTACTGGAGCATACTTAGAGGCCAAACAGGCCCAAGAAAAAAATACTGAACAAGATAAGACTTTAAGTGAGCAGGGTCAAAAGATTTCGGAAAATTCTACGGCTATAGAACAAAACACAGCGGATATTGAAACTAATAAACAAGGCATCGCGACCAATAAAGAAAATATTGAAAAAAATACGCAGGCAATCACTACCGAACGGACAGAACGCATCCAGGAAGTACAGCGTTTAGACGGGCGGATCGACGGCTTAAGCAACCGCATCGACGAGCTGGATGGACGCATTGATAAAGTCGGAGCTTTGGCAGTCGCTATGGCCGGCCTGCATCCGCTGGAATATGACCCGGATGCCCCGACTCAATTCTCGATGGCGGCAGGTACTTACAGCGGTGAAAGCGCTATTGCGGCAGGTCTGTTCCACAACCCCAATAAAGACGTCCTTTTGAGCGTGGGTTTTTCGATCAGCGGCAGTGAGAAGGCAGCTAATGTCGGCGCGACCTTCCGCTTTGGCAGAAGCTCGGAATCAAAAGCCCGTAAAGTGATAGAAGACAAACAACGCGAGCAGGAGCTGGCTGCCCAGGCCGCAGCCGCCAGACAGAAAACCGTTTCCTATCGTGTAGAACAGATTTTGGCTGAAGATACAGCGAAAGCTGAATAGCAGATGGGCAGAAAAGCATTTGATAACAGCATCGATTATAAAGAGATTGGCACCAGGATTAGGATCATGCGGCTGAAGCTGGCGGTTTCACAGACTGAATGCGCCTCTAAACTGGGTATTTCGCAGACGCACCTGAGTAATATCGAGCATGGCCGCAGCGGGATCACTTTGCAGATGCTGTGCCGGGTTTGTGATATCCTGCAGGTAAGCTTGGATTATCTGGTCAGGGGCGCAGAAAAAACCGACGAAAAAAAGCACAGCGAGATCACGATCGACGAAGTTGTGCGGGTCATAAAAATGCTGAAGGGCATAGAAGAAAAGTAAGTCCGGCAGACAGCAAGTTTATCATAAAAAAGAGCAAACCATTTTGGTTTGCTCTTTTTTTGTCTGAGTATTTAAATTATTATTTTGCGGAAGGCGGCATTTTCCACCATTGTAAATCAGGTTAATGTTATTCTAAAATCAACTTAAAATATAAGGAGGTATTGGTTATGTGTATTATTTGTACTGATCCAAATTGTGACCATGGTGAAAGGTGTGGTCGTGTAAAAATTTATAAGGAGGGAGGTTCTGCCAGCGATTTATTGGATGGCAGAGGAGAATGGGAACATGTTATTCCAGGCGCTGTTATCCGTGGCTCAGTATTTTTGCGGAGCCACGGAGTTACTTATCGCGATTCTATGACTTATGCGCTTGATTATGCTATCCACAGAGATGCTGTGGATGGTAGCGGAGGAGGGATTACCTCTACTGGCAGAAGTGAAATTGCTCAGGGATGGGTAAATGATCTGATTAGACTATTTGATTCTGGGCAATCTGATGAAGCGATAGGCAAGGTTTTTTGTGATGAAGTGTATGCTATTGAGGCTCACAGGAAATTTACGGAAAATGATTTCTCAAGCTTAGTGGCAATTTTAAGAAGTTATATTGATAAAGGGATAGTTTCTCAAAGAAAAGCTGATGAAATTGCCAGTTGGATGCATGGAAGGATATAATAGCGATTTTTGATTGCGAATTATTTCCAATTTAATATTGAGAGTATTATTGCGTATGGTAAGAAAACTGTCTGAAAAGGCAGTTTTTTTATATAATCTATAAAAAACTTACAAGTATATATTTTACAGAAAAATACTTAAACCCGTTTAAAGATGAGTTGTTATTTCTATTATTTGAATAAAGGAGGTTTTTATTGTTTTGCAGCGTCTGCCTCAACAGCAGGCGTTTTTTGTATTTTTAGTATGATTGTGCTCCGGCAATGATTTTGGCGGTTGGTGAAACGCAAAAGTAACAGAACCATAAAAAACGCGCAGACGCTGATAGTTGTAAAGCCGCTGGCGTAATGCGCCGGGCAAGACTCGCAGACGTTGTACACATGTTCAAAGTAAGTGTCTTGCGGGGGGGTACAGAAGTGCTATAATTATTAAAATATTACTTATAAGAATGAACATTAACTTTGAATTCAAAAATAATAAATCTAAAGTTTAAAACAATAAACAAAAAAGCGGATCTAATAGTAATTAAACTATAAAAACATTAAAAAAATGGAGGCTGATGAAAAATGAAGAACAGGTGGAGCTTGGGCAAGGCAATTGCCCGCACATTATTGGCAGCAACGTTTGTATATCAGGGGGGAATGTCTGTTGCGGGTGCTGCATCGGTCACTGAAGTAACAGGCAATAGCAGCGGCGGTGTTATCATAAAAGAAAATCAAACGCTTACCGATACCAGTCTTTTCGGCTGGAAGTATAATGATACAACAACCGCAACAGGCGGCAGCGTAACGCTGAACAATGTCAGTATTGAATTTGGTGGCAGCACAACGACCGGGCTCAAAGGTGTTTATGGCGGCTATTCGTCCGGCAGTGCAGCTACGGGCAACAGCGTTACTATGACCGGCGGCATCACTATTACCTCACCCTCAAATACTATTGTGTGCGGTGGCTATGCCAAAGCCGGCACTGCCAATGGGAATAAGATCGAAATAAAATCTGGCTTCACTAGTACAGGCAGCGGCAAAACTACAATCTATGGTGGTCAGGCCCTTCAGGGAGCGGCCAGCGGGAATACGATCACGATCGATAATGGCACTGTTGTCAACGCGTATGCTATTCATGGCGGCAATTCTGCGGGCAACACTGCTGACGTAGTATCGCAGGCCAATCAAAATCAGGTCATTATCGGCGGCACTGTTGAGGTAGGCCTGAATATTATCGGAGGGAGTGCGGCTGGATCAAGTACTAAAAGCGGTACCACGGCCAACGGCAATAAAGTTGAAGTAACAGCAACAGGCTCGGTTAAGAGTGATATTCGTGGCGGGTACAACGTTTATGGCAGTGCTGACAGCAATATAGTTGATGTTGCAGGTACGATAACGGGCACGTTGTATGGTGGGTATTCTAATAATTTAGGCGGCGGCGGTATTGGCAATGCCAATAACAATAAAGTCACTGTCAGCGGCACTGTCAACAGCCCTGCCAGCAGCGTAAAAGAGATCAGTGGCGGCTACTCACTAATGGGTTCTGCGCTCCGCAACGAACTTGAAATAACAGGTACTGTCAATGTCAATACTTATGGCGGTAAAGCAGGGTATGTTGGCGGCAATTCCGGCAATGCCAGCGAAAATACCATCAGCATAAGCAGCAGCGGCAGTATAGTCGGTAACGTTTTTGGCGGTAGTGCAGCTGAAGGCAGCACCGATAACAATACAGTGCAGATCAAAGACAGCGGTACCGTTAGAGGTTCAGTGTACGGCGGTTGGACACCAAGCACCACCGGCAGCGCCAGCGGTAATACCGTAGAGCTGGATACAGACCAAAATGTGACCGGCGGTGTTTATGGTGGTTATGCGCAGGGAACTGCCAGTGGTTCCGGCGATGCCTGCGGTAATAAAGTTATCGTCAGCAGCGGCAGTATCGGTGGTGCTGTTTATGGCGGTGTTGCAGGTAAAGGTAATGCTGACAGTAACAGCATAGTTATTGCAGGCGGCAGTATCGGCAAGAATATCTACGGCGGCTATACTAGTGGGAGTGGCACCGCCAATAACAACAGCATTACGATCAGCGGAGCCATAGATTTGTCTGACAGGACCATCTACGGCGGTTTTTCCAGTAGCGGCGATATGAAAACTGGTAATACTGTCAGTTTTCAAAAAGTCGGCGGCAGCGTCAAAGCCATCAAAAACATTGACGTTTTAGGAGTATCGGCTCTGGCCGATAACAGCAAAGCCCTAAACATTACTAACGGTGCTGCGGGTGACCTGGCAGATACGACTGTCAAGCTGGTTACCTCCGACAGCGGCTTACAGGTAGGCCAGCAGATAACGCTGGTGCAGGCCAACAACGGTGTTATAACCAATACGACTACCTTGGAACAGGCAACGCTGAAGAAAAATAGTAATGCTTTTATCAGCTATGACTTTGAAGAAGTGACCGGTTTAAGCGATGCCATAGCAGTCATCGTAGCAGGGAAAGAAGCTGACACAGCCAACGCCCGCGCTTTGGCTGAAAGCCGTGTCGCCGGTGTGTCCCTGCTCAATCAGGGAGCCGATATGCTGGTCAACCAGGGGCTGGGAGCAGTAAAAGCCAATGCTGCAGACTTTGGAGCGGTTTACGGCTTTGCCATGATGGGCGGCAGCACCTCACGCTATAATACAGGTTCGTTTGTTAAAGCCAATACCTACAATATTATTGCTGGTGTGGCCCAAAAAACAGCCGTGAAGAATGGCGACTGGCATACTGGGATTTATTTTGAAAACGGACATTCCAACTACAACACACATAACGAAAGCACAGACGGTGCAGCAGTACGCGGCGACGGCGATGCTACTTATAACGGGGGCGGCATTGTAGCACGTTTTGATTCGGCCAGCGGCATGTATGGCGAAGCAGGCGTGCGTGCAGGCAGCATCAAAAACAAATTCGGCGGCTTTAGCTATAATGGTGCAGCCGGCGGTTATGAAGACAAAAGCACCTACTACGGCGCCCATGTGGGACTGGGCAAAATGATAGAAGTGAATAAAAAGACCAGCCTTGACGTCTACGGCAGATATTTTTATGCCCATCAGGTCGGTTCGGACTTTGAAGTTTTAGGCGACGAAGTCACTACCGCCAGTGTCAGCAGCGAAAGATTGCAGCTGGGTTGTCGTGTAACCCGGCAAACAGCGCCCCATGTAAGCTATTACGGCGGCGCAGCGTGGGAATATGAGTTTGACGGTGCGGCCGATATGGCGGTAGCCGGAGCAGGACTTGCAGCCCCGACACTGAAAGGCAGCAGCGGCATTATTGAGATGGGTGTACGTTTAGAGCCAGCCAAAGCCAGCCGTATCACCCTTGATTTGGGAGCGCAGGGCTACTTTGGTAAAAGAAGGGGCTTCAGCGGCGGCCTGCAGGTAAATTACAGTTTTTAAGCTGTAGAAAAATGCTTTGATTTCTATATTTTAAATCAAAATACTAATATTCTCGAAAACTGTGAACCTCAATTAGTTGCAATCGACAGTAATAAATTCAGCAATATAAAAAATCAGCGATATGAAGTAAGTTTCATATCGCTGATTTGGTTTGTTATTTTCTGCCTATGATGTAAGCCAAAAGGCGTAACCATTGCAGTATTTTTGTGTATTTGTTATTGATTTTGTACCTCGTTTCTCTGTTTGTTTTACAGTTCTCTGTGTTTGCTGATGATGGCCCGGCTCAGTTCGTTCAGGCAGCTGGTCAGCTTATCCAGCCGCTGCTCCATACGCAGCAGCAGATACCAGCTCAGTACCATCGGGAAACCGAAGTTGCCGACGGCGCTGAAGATCTCTTTGGTATCCATGGCGGTTAAGCCAGCACGGTAACAGTAACGACCTTGATGCGGGCTTCGACGAATTCGCTCAGCCCCAGGCCGCCGCTGGTCAGCACGCCTGCTTCGATGATTTTGGCTGCTGCTGCCTGTGCTTCGGCTAAGGTAACGTCTTCACGCGGGTCGGCGATACTCAAAGTTTTTTTTGCGCCGTCGCTTTTGGTGAAGATGAGTTCTAAAGTTTTTTCCATGTTTGTTCTCCTTTACATTAGATTTTTGTTTGCAGGTTGGTGTTATTCTGCTTTGTCGAGTTCGGCTTTTTCGGTAACGTAAACGTTAACGACAGCGTGGCTCATAAGCTCGCCGATGGCTTCGGTAACTGCGAGGCATTTGGCGGCTTCGGCGTCCAGGCGGACACTGCCGACAGAGGTGCTTTTGGTTTGCATGGCGCCAAGGGCGTTGGTGCCGTTTTCTACGTCCATGGAAAGTTTGAGGGAAGTAGGATTTTTGCTGACAGTCATATTTTCAGCTCCTTTCATAATTTGGTTTTGTTTTTTGTGTTTGTAACCTCAGGTTACATTTGTGAAAATAATTTTTAGTTTTATTTATGAAGCTTTCTTGAAAGAAAGCTTCGGAAAGAACTTTGCGCACTGTGACAATTCCTGTTTAACTTTGCTCGCTGTCCGGCTTCCGGGCAACTCGGCATTGCAGTACAGAGAAAAGCTTTAGCTGGGAATCGTCAATGCCTCAAACAGTCCCTCCAGCGCTTACAGCTCACAGCGTACACAACGGAATGTGTCACAATGTGCGCTCAAAACCCTTGTACCGTACTATTCAGCTATGGATTTCATAAGCAGAGTATCGACCGCCTGATATTATCAATATTTACGGAGCAGCCCTTTTAAACAAGGGGGCTGCTTTTTGCATACCACAGGGCCTTGCCCCTGATGACCTGCCCGCCGGGCTTCATAGCTCCGTCGCCGGGTGAATCGCGCAGATACCATAAGTCCCAGCGGGTTTCGGCGTCGCCGCTGTACGGTCCGTAGCCGTCGATAAGCGCAGCTTCGCAGTGAGTAAGCACGTTCCCGCGGTCGATAGGGATATTGAGCCCCTGCGCCAGCTTGGCGACTAATTTACCTGCGGCGTCGATCTGCTGGGGTGTGGGCGGAAACTTGCCGAAGTCAGTATCCCTGCCGTTATGGGGCAGCGCGCCGCAGGCGCAGCAGAGAGCGATACCGATAGCGCCGGTATTGCGGTGCCACGTATGGCTTTTAAGCTCGGTGAGCTGCGTGCAGGTCTGGTAAATACTGCCGTCGGCGTCGATATTGAAATGGTAGTCGTCGTAAAGCTGGCCGTAACTCCCTGCGGTCCAGTGCAGATAGATCTGCGAGATGCGGTTGTGCCCCAGGGCGACAAGTTCGGCGAGCTTGGCTGCCGTCAGCAGCGGTGCTGATGATATTTGCATTTGCATAGTAGAGATGCTCCTTTCCTGTGAGTTTGGAGAGCAGGCCATTATTTTAACGTCCTCCGTTCAGCATTTTGATGTGCTGTGGCACCCTCTCACTCTTATATGGCTTTTTAGGCTCTGTTTTTTAACCTGCCGGCAGGAAAAATTTAAAAAGTGTAAAATTTGCTCTTCCAAGCGGCGGATAAAAATTATTTATGTAAAGGGGATTAAAAATGACCTTGTAAAAAGCCATATAAGAGTAGGGGATATTATTACTGACGCAGTAAGCATACCGAATCTTTTAAATCTTAAAGACCTTTAGCATCTCTTAAAGCTTTTAAATCATTAAAATCTGTAAATCCTTCGTACATACTTATGATTTTGACTTGGAAGTTTTAAGTGTTAATAATGGTTTTGTATTACTGATCTGCGTTAGTATTGATACTTACACCCTAAATTCAGCGAAAGCAGGTAAAAAACATGAATGATTCTTTAGCTTCACAACAAAAATCTAAAAAGACGGGCGGCGATGTGCTGAGTGCCCGTCTTTTGTATTTGGCGCTGAAATGCCCATTACTGCAGGGAAAACACTGCCAGACAGAGACTGTACGGCCAGTTGAGCCGCAGCCTGTCAAAACGGTGAAACCGCCGAGAAAGGACGATGCTTTAGTAGAGCTGCGTATCGTTTTGCCTTATGGTCTGCGCAAGCAGGCACAGGACGAGCATATCAACTGCAGCGCTTTGTTCCGCAGGGCGCTTAAGCGCAGTTTAACGTCACGCCGCAGTTCAGGCGCAAGGTGTGACTAGTGGATCATTTTACAGCGATCGAAAATGCGTGGCTGGAACCTCCGCAGAGTCTGGCGGAAGCCGTGTACAGCTGTGAATTGTGTAATGAGGCTGTTTGCGCCGGTGATTTTTATATCGAGCTGGATGGGCTCATTATTTGTATAGACTGTCTGGACAGCCTGACGGCGCGGGAGCTGGCAGTAGAGGTGTTGAATAATAAGATCACCGCAGCAGGGTGAGATAAGGGGATGTATTGATGACAGTTACTTGCACAGAAACAGCGGAGTGTGATAAATGGGCCGAAATAGTGGCTTTAGCGCAGCAGGGCAATAAAAAGATGCTGGGGGTGATTTTGCAGGCTTTTGATATCAAACTGCGAAAAATAGCACATACCAGCGCTTATAAAGGTTTTGCCGAGGATGGCGAACAGATCGAAAGGATAGCCGTAGTAAAGGCGCTGGAAAAATGGGGACAGCGGCAGGATTTCGAGAAGCTGCCGGCTTTTATCGTCAGTAAGTCGTATACGGCGCTCAGTAGTGAATGGAAACGCCGGCATAAGGATGAAGAAATGACCTGCCCTTATGAAATAGAAAGCGGCTGTGAATTTGCAGAGGAAGTGCTGACGGCAGATGCGGCGCAGACGACGCGTACTTATTTTGAACAGCAGCAACTGCAGCAGGATTTTGCGGAAGTGCAGGAACTGCTGGTACAGCTTTCGCCCAAACAGGAAGAATTGATCGAACTGCATTTTCTGGAAGGCTGGAGCAACGGCGAACTGGCACAGAGGTTTGGCGTCAGTCCTGCGGCGATCAGCAAAACGATCAAAAAAGGGCTTACTAAGCTGCGGCAGCTGCTGCTTGCAGCGCATCAGGCCGAAAAACAGCGGGAAGCGGAAGAACTGCTGATGTAGATAAGCTGGGATATGGACCATCAGGCGCAGGCCGGCAGGCTGTTATGGCACTGCCAGCCAGGGTGATCTGCCTGGGAAATGCGTTTGCCGCCGCCTGGACAGAGAAACCCGTAAGTGCGCCTGACCATATAAGCCAATCAAAGGCTGAAAATATTGCGAAGGATGTGCTGAAAAATGGAGAGACCTTATGAACAGATACGGCGGATGGTAAAACTGTTTGAATATAACAGGCTGAAGCTGCGGTTTAGAAACGAAGATGAGCGGGCCAGGTTTATTGATGGTTGGGCAGAACGCTTCTGCGAGACGGACGATGCCGAATGGAATATTGCGGTGACTATTATGACTGCCCGCCGCCGCGAACCGAACTTCTATAATATGGAAAAAGCCCTGCGCGAAGCGCAGGGCATAAGGAGGGAACGCAGACTGCAGGATGAATGGCGAGCAAAAGACGAAGGGAGTTTGCAGCAAGATCAGCGAGCAAATAATAACGCCGCAGAACAAGGACGGGAAGGAAAGGAAAATAATAGAGCAAACGCCCAAATAAGCACAGCCAGAGAAATAAACAGCAATGCAACTACCGCCAACACGCAAAAAAGAGCCTTGCAGCTGCAAGGCTCTTATAATTTGAAAACCACCCCGAAAACACCCGAAGAAATAGCGCAGGAAGCACTGCTGAGGTATGAGAGGAAGGGGAGATAATTTTAGATATCAATATATGGGGTGAAGTCATACATTGATTTAGCTGTTGAAGAACTATTTAGTCAATGACAGAGATTAAAATATAAAAGGAAACTGGAAACATTTGTTTGCGTAAATTTCATATGGGTTGTAAAATATATGTAGTTTGTTTTACGTATTGATTTTCTTTTGAATAAACATGAATAAGATAGTGTGTTTATAGTTACGTTGGTAATTATAAAAAAATTCATGAGTAAGAATAAATGGTGCCAATGTTAGTAGTATCTATAAATTTATGTTAAAATTATAGATATATAAATTTAAGATGCAGGTGTTTTTATGTGTGCTAAAACTCAAGAGCAGATTACTAAAAACATGAAGAAAGTAAAAAGTCGTGATTCAAAAATAGAAATTTTATTGCGGAAAGAGTTATGGAAGAGAGGTTTGCGGTATCAAAAAAATGTAAATGAAATTTTTGGTAAACCAGATATAGTTTTTAGGGGAAAACGAATCGCAATTTTTTGTGATAGTGAATTTTGGCATGGTTTTAATTGGGAAGAACGTAAAAAAGATTTTAAAACACACCAAAAGTTTTGGATTCCCAAAATTGAAAGAAATATAGAGCGTGATTTAGAGGTTACAATACAGTTACGTGATGAGGGTTGGACTGTTTTTAGATTTTGGGGCAAAGAGATAATAAAGAATACATCAGAATGTGCTGATATAATAGAGAGGGCTGTAAAAAACAATGAACAAAAAAAATAAAAAAATTGAAAGTAGTTTGTTTCCTGATTTAAAAATAGAGGCTAAGTATCGATCCATAGATTTATTCGCAGGTATAGGTGGAATTCGATTAGGTTTTGATAGGGCATTTGAAGATAATATTGAAACAGTATTTGTAAGTGAATGGGATGAACATGCTCAGAAAACTTATGCTGAAAATTTCAATGATGGTTTAAAAATTTCCGGAGATATTACGAAAATTTCTAATGAAGAAATTCCTGCATTTGATATTTGTTTAGCTGGATTTCCTTGCCAAGCGTTTAGCTTGGCAGGAAAACGAATGGGTTTTGATGATGATTATAAGGGCATGTCTCGAGGAACTTTATATGCAGAGGTTGTGCGTATTTGTGAGGCACATAAACCAAAAGTTATTTTTTGTGAAAATGTTAAAGGTTTGACTATGCATGATAAGGGGAGAACTTTTAAAGTTATTTTGGGAAGTCTGGAAGATTTAGGATATGAAGTTTATTATAAAGTTTTGAATAGTAAGGATTTTGGTGTGCCTCAAAACCGTGAAAGGATTTATATAGTTGCATTTAGGAAAGATATAGATAGTTCTAAATTTGAATTTCCTGAATCATATGGGGAAAAAACTGTATTAAAAAATATAATTGAGAAAAAACCTGTTTCTGTGAAGTATTATTTAAGTAGTGTGTATTTAAATACTTTGATTCAGCATAAAGCTAGACATGCAGCAAAAGGCAATGGATTTGGATATGAAATAAGAGAAATGGATAGCATAGCGGGAGCAATTGTTTGTGGTGGTATGGGGAGAGAAAGAAATTTAATAGTCGATAACAGATTAACTGATTTTACTCCTGTTACGAATATCAAAGGGCAAGTGAATCGGGAGTTTGTAAGAAAAATGACACCGAGGGAATGGGCTAGATTACAAGGGTTTCCTGACACTTTCAAATTATCTTTAGCTGATACGCATTTGTATAAACAATTTGGCAACAGTGTTACTGTACCTGTTATTGAAGCTATAGCTAGAAAAATTAGGGAGGTATTAGATAATGCTTAAAGGTAATAAAGGCGAGTGGAGCGAGATTTATGCTTTTTGTTATCTATTAAATTCTGGAAAATTATATGCCGCTGATAAAGATCTGAATGCATTGGAAAGCATATATTTTCCCATTCTCAAAATCATAAGAGAAGAAATTACTGATTCTGTTTATAGCTATGAACCAGGAGAATCTATAAAAATTTATTTAGGTGAAAATTTGGTCAAATCAATTAATAAGTCTGAATTTGAAAATATTATTGGTACGTTATATGAAAAAATACCTCAAAGCAAAGGGGTTTTTCAAATTGCGGAGGTAAATGATTTTTTTGACAATATTTATTGTACGAAACTGAAAGCAAACTCTTCTCATAAGGAAGATATTGTTTTGAAAATTCAAGATATTCATACAGGTATTTCTCCTGTTTGCGGTTTTTCAATAAAGAGTTATCTTGGATCTAAGCCCACTCTTATAAATGCTGGAGAAAATACAAATTTTGTTTTTGGTTTATCTAATTGTAATGATGAAATAATGAATAGAGCAAATAGTATTCAAACAATGACAAAGTATGTAGATAGAATGAACTATTTATTGATTTCGGGATGTGATTTTGAGGAAATTCTTCCTTTAGATTCAGTTCAATTTGAGGAAAATTTATGTTTTATAGATACAATAATGCCCAGACTTGTTTCGCTTGCAGTTTTGTATTTTTATAAATATAGAATAATTAACTTAAAACAGGTTGTTGAAAAAATGAAAGAGATAAATCCTTTGAATTTCAGAAACACGATAATGTATGAATATAAATTCAAAAAATTCTTGTGTGCATGTGCATTGGGAATGACGCCTGGAAGACGTTGGGAAGGTGAAGAAGACGCAAACGGAGGATACATTGTCGTAAAAAATGATGGAAGCGTAGTTTGTTATCATATTTATAATAGAAAAGAATTTGAACAATATCTTTATGATTATACGTTTTTTGAAAGAGCGAGTGGATCCAGACATAATTATATGACTGTTTATAAAGAGGAAGATCAATATAAAATAAAACTTAACTTGCAGGTAAGGTTTAGATAATTAGTATAAGAGGTATAGGATGACTATTATTGATGTAAAGTTTAGTAATGGTACTGCTTAGTTATTAACCGACGATATGGAATATTCAAAAAGTTTTGATATCTCATTAATTGAGTTTTAAAAACAAATAACAACTATTTATTATTAAATTATTATAGGCTAAAAGATGCGTAGATATTTTTTGTGGAGAACAAGAATTTTTATTTGTAAAAAAGGAAGTACAGGGAGGGTTATATGGAGATTTTAGATAAATTTTCTTCCTGGATGCAAGCAACGACTTTACTAAAATATTCTTCTATAATTAAATATAAAAGCGGAATCAATACTATTTCTAATGAGATGCTTGAAATGGGTGTAATATCAAAGAGTTTATTTGATATGAGTTTAGTAGAATTGGATATCGCAATCATTAATATTCTGCATAATCCATCTTTCATAAAGAAAAATAAAACAGGAAATAATATGTATAGTAATTCTCTAAAACAGTATCGTTATTATGTTTTGTCATGTTCTGATGTGGAAGATACAGAGATGAAGATTGTAGAACAAATTGAGGCTAGTAAGATTGGCCATACAGAGAAAGAAACAATAATTAAGGCACGCATAGGTCAAGGACAGTATCGTAAAGATATTTTAGAAAAATATCAAAATTGCTGTTTAGTGACAGGCATTGATAATGTTAAGCTGCTTGTGGCAAGTCATATAAAACCTTGGGCAATTTGTAGTAACGTCGAAAGAATTGATGTAAACAATGGGTTGTTATTAAGTGCTAATATGGACAGGCTTTTTGATTGTGGTCTAATCACTTTTAATAACATTGGTAAAATGTTTATATCTTCTTTTGTTGGTAAAGAAAATGAGAAACGATTACGAATATCTCAAGATATTATAGTTGATTTAAAACATACTGATAAGTTGTTGGAATATCTTGAATACCATCAAGACGTTTTGTTTGTTAAATAAAAAAGAAAAGAGTATCTTGTTTCGGGTACAAGATGCTCTTCTTTATTATTAAGGAGGAATTTATTGTGTCAAATAATTATAAAAAAACAGAAATAGACGATGATATGATTATTTGGAGATATATGCCATGGAATTTTTTTATGGATTTATTGAAAAAAAAGGCGCTGTATTTGAGACGGGTAGATCTATTTAGAAATTCGGATCCATATGAAGGTAAAAGATCTCAATTTCATACTGCTGTTGAACAAGAAATAAAGGATATGATAGTTGATATAAATAAAACAAATGGAATTGACATAAGAATATTAAAACGAATTTCTAAATTTATCTTTTCTATGTTTGATACTGAAGCAAGGTGTTCTTATGTAAATTGTTGGCATATCAATGAGTTTGAATCATTGGCCATGTGGGAATTATATGCAAAAAAATATCCAAGTGTAGCAATAAAGACTACAATAGGAAAGCTACGACAAAGTTTGAAAAATTGTGAGACATTAAAAATTGATGCTGTAACTTATGTGGAGAAATTAATTGATGATATAGATATAGTTTTTCGTAAGCATTCTGCGTATTGTTATGAAAATGAATTAAGGATAGTTAGAAAGATTGAAAATAAATTTGAAATTAACGAAAAGAATAGTTTTGAGAAAAATATAGAAAGTCTGAATAATAGAGTAGAATATACTTATGAAGAAGTAGATATAACAAAATTAATAGATGCAATTTATATAAAACCAAAAACTAAAGAAGCTGATATTTTAAAAATCAAAACCCAGATAGAACAAGAATACAAAAAATCGGAGATAATAGAAATTCCGCCGATAATAGTATCAAATGCATTGGATTATGAATTGTGTGACATTGATAAAATAAAATTAAGGGATATGATATCTAAGTTTGGTGATAATGAAAGTAAAATAGATGTATTTTTTGATGATGAAGGTACGATTATTGGTAGAGCTCCAGCAGGGTGTGGAACAAAAGCGGAAAAAGAGAATAATGTTTTACAAATATCTAATCTAGAATTTAATTATTATTGGAATGAGATTGGTATAGAAAACTTTAAAGTGGATTGCAATAAAAGAATTATTGTCAGAAGAAAAGCTGGTGATCCATTACCTAATACCAGAACATTTTTTGCCATTAGGCAGCAGAATAGTGATGGAGAGTACGTTGAAACTGAATATATAGAAAATCAAAATTATTGAAGTTTTAATTATAAAAAATATTGGAGCTTAATGTTGATAAATTTTAAGGAATATAATACAATAATATAAATATAAAATATTTCAGGAAGTGATATTTTGGATATTCAGAAAGAAAGTGAATCAAAAATAGTTGAAACAGATGTTTTGAAAGTAAAAGGTAATCTTATTAGCTGGGACAATAGCATTATTCAAATAAGTAATATTTCTATGTTAACTACAACAGATGTTGAGGCAAATAAGTTTCCTATGTATAGTGTATTATTTGTGCTTATTGGATTGTTTATTACTAAAACAAACATTATGGCTGGACTGGCATCTTTAATAATAGGAATAGCTTGGATTTATTTTTGGCATAAAAGCTCAAAGCAAGCTAAAAATTCTAAAAATTTAAACATAGTATTAAATTCAGGACATATATTTATATTTATATTTATATTCCATGACAAAAAATTTTTGGAAAAAGTTATTTCGGTATTGAGTGATATTCTAGTAGCATCTGAAAAGAAAGCAGAATATATATTC
>PPYE01046693.1_pt1 | contig 28440 bp, 26 predicted proteins | sample 1559881 | NCBI WGS metagenome assembly PPYE01 (sample SAMN08240022, study PRJNA423297) | Human gut metagenome, whole genome shotgun sequencing project. | reverse complement strand
TACGCTCTAAGTGTCTCCAACGCTCACTCCATATTCGCTCGAATTTCTTATATCAATTTTTTTGTAAGTAATGTATCGGTTCAACTTGTGAAGTAAATAGCAACTCAAAGGATATGGGAAAAGATATCTGCGATAGTGGATTTTAGGGGATTGAAGATGCAAAATTTTGATGAGGAGCATCCTCACGTTATCGAAAACGTGTGATGTAGATGCAAAATTTGCGAAGGAAGTATCTTTAAATTCCAGAAAAGGCAAGATGTAGATGCAATTGTACATGTCAGGCAGGCTGAAAAGCATCTGCAAGTTCGAAGAAAAGCAAGTCGCAGATACGTTGGTCCCCAAAAGAGCATCTGCAACAGTGAATATCAAGGCCTTGTAGATACATCAGTTGTCAATAAAGCATCTGCAACAGCGAATATTAAGCCAGTGCAGATAAAACGGTTGCCACAAAGGCATCTGTACAAGCAAATAACCTCATGATATAGATACATCAGATTCCAGAAAAGTAAATCCATCATCGCTCCACCTATTTCAATCACGATACACCACAAAGCAAGAAAAAGACTATGCAATCCAGCGAATTGGAGTTGGGCTTGCCCGACGAAGCTGAGTAGGAGTGAATAGTCTTTTTCTTGCTTAGAGGCCGTCATGAAGTAAATAGCAAATTTCGTGAATCAAATACATTCTAACATCTTGACAAAACCTCCCTTGAAAGTTATAGTATAATGTGCGTTAGAGGATAGTATTCTAATCAATATGAATAAGATATAAAGATAATGAAAAAGAGGAGTACGCAATTACTGTCGTCAGAGAGAGTCATCCAAAGGCTGTGAGATGATTTCGAAAAAGGGTTGTGGAAGGTAGCTTTGGAATTGGATATTTGAAATTAAGTAGGATATCTCGTGGTTGTTTACGTTATAGAACAAAGAGGTATACAGAAGAGTTGTCTGTATATGAACTTAAGGTGGTACCGCGATGATTCGCCCTTTATGTACGGAAGTATATGAAGGGCTTTTTTTATTTCCACTTTATGTGAAAAAATTGTGACTCATAGTGACAAATCAAAAAAAATAAAATAATATGAAAACAAAAGGAGGACATCATGAAAATTGTGAGTAAAGAACTGGCAAAAACTTATGATCCAAAAGCAATTGAGCAAAAGACATATGAAAGATGGTGTGAGAACAAATATTTTCATGCGGAAGTAGACCGCAGTAAGAAACCATTTACAACGGTAATGCCACCACCGAATATTACTGGTAAGCTTCATATGGGACATGCGTTAGACAATACATTACAGGATATTCTGATCCGTTATAAGAGAATGCAGGGATACAATGCATTATGGATTCCGGGAACAGACCATGCTGCCATTTCTACAGAAGTAAAAGTAACAAATCAGTTAAAGGCAGAAGGAATTGATAAGAAAGAACTTGGACGCGAGGGATTCTTGGAGCGTACATGGCAGTGGAAAGAAGAGTATGCGGGAACAATTGAAAATCAGTTGAAGAAACTGGGTATTTCCTGCGACTGGGACAGAGAACGTTTTACAATGGACGAGGGATGTTCTAAAGCTGTAGAGGAAGTGTTTATTAATCTGTATGAAAAAGGATATATTTACAAAGGTTCTCGTATCATTAACTGGTGTCCGAAGTGTAAGACATCTTTGTCTGATGCAGAGGTAGAACATGAAGAGCAGAATGGTAATTTCTGGCATATTAAGTATCCAATCGTAGGAACAGACAGATTCCTTGAGATTGCTACAACACGTCCAGAGACAATGCTTGGAGATAGTGCGATTGCCGTACATCCGGATGACGAGAGATATAAAGATATCGTTGGTAAGAATGTATTGCTTCCATTGGTTAACAAAGAAATTCCAATCGTTGCAGATTATTATGTAGATAAAGAATTTGGAACTGGTGCGGTTAAGATTACACCTGCACATGACCCGAATGACTTTGAAGTTGGAAAACGTCATAATCTTCCAGAGATTAATATCATGAATGATGATGCTACAATCAATGATAAAGGTGGAAAATATGCAGGAATGGACCGCTATGAAGCAAGAAAAGCAATCGTAGCAGATCTGGATGCACAGGGATATCTTGTGAAAGTAGTTCCACATTCTCACAATGTAGGAACACATGACCGTTGCGGAACAACAGTAGAGCCATTGATCAAACAGCAGTGGTTTGTAAAGATGGAAGAGCTTGCAAAACCAGCGATTGAAGCTTTGAAGAGCGGAGAATTAAAGTTTGTTCCAGAACGTTTTGATAAGATTTATCTGCACTGGCTTGAGAATATCAAAGACTGGTGTATTTCACGTCAGATCTGGTGGGGACACAGAATTCCTGCATATTATTGTGACGAATGTGGTGAATTTGTAGTTGCAAAAGAAGCACCGGAGAAATGCCCACATTGTGGATGTACACATTTCACACAGGATGAAGATACTCTGGATACATGGTTTAGTTCAGCATTGTGGCCATTCTCTACACTTGGCTGGCCGGAGAAAACAGAAGATTTGGATTACTTCTATCCAACAGATGTACTTGTAACAGGATATGACATCATTTTCTTCTGGGTAATCCGTATGGTATTCTCAGGAATTGAGCATACAGGCAAGTGTCCATTTAATACAGTATTGATCCATGGATTGGTTCGTGATTCACAGGGACGTAAGATGAGTAAATCTCTCGGAAATGGTATCGATCCACTGGAAATCATCGATCAGTATGGTGCAGACGCACTTCGTCTGACACTGGTTACAGGTAATGCACCTGGTAATGATATGCGTTTCTATAATGAACGTGTTGAGGCAAGCCGTAATTTTGCAAATAAAGTATGGAATGCATCTCGATTCATTATGATGAATATGGAGAAAAATGTAGTAGAAGAGCCTGAAGATTTCTTGTTAAAACCGGCAGACAGATGGATTCTGTCAAAAGTAAACAGTCTGACAAAAGAAATGACAGAAAACATGGACAAATTTGAACTTGGAATCGCAGTTCAGAAAGTACATGATTTCATCTGGGATGAGTTCTGTGACTGGTATGTAGAGATTGCAAAATATCGTATTTACCATGCAGAAGAGGATTCACAGTCAGCACAGTGTGTTTTGTGGGTACTTAAGACAGTTCTTGGACAAGCATTGAAATTACTTCATCCATTTATGCCATTTATCACAGAAGAGATTTATGGTGCACTTGTACCGGAAGAAGAATCTTTGATGATGTCAAAATGGCCTGAGTATAAAGAGGAATGGGAATTCCCAAGAGCAACAGAGGTAATGGAGCATGTAAAAGCAATTACACGCGGAATCAGAAATATGCGTGCAGAGATGAATGTTCCAAACAATAAACGTACAAAAGTTTATATTGTCAGCAGCAATAAATCCTTAATGGAAGCTCTGGAAGTATTTAAAAATTCTGTAAAACCACTGATGCTTGCAAGTGACATTATTCTTCACTATGAAAAGAAAGATGTTGCAGATGATGCAGTATCGATCGTAGTTCCAGGAGCAACTGTATATCTTCCAATGGAAGAGCTGGTTGATTTTGAGCAGGAATTAGAGCGTCTGAAAAAAGAAGAAGAGAAGCTCACAAAAGAAATCGCAAGAGCGAAAGGTATGCTTTCAAATGAACGTTTTGTAAGCAAAGCACCAGAAGCAAAAGTACAGGAAGAAAAAGAAAAACTGGAAAAATACACACAGATGCTGGCACAGGTTCAGGAACGTCTGGAAGGATTAAAGCGATAGAATATACAGATTTAAAATGTCTGTAAATGATATATCTGAGATGGGGATGGATTGACAGTATATGTTGATTATCCCCGTTTTGGACATTTTGGAACAATGTCTTATAGACTAAAAAAACATGTAAGAGATAACGTGACAGATTAGAATAGAGAGGATATCAATGAAGAAGGTGCATATAAAAAAGCCGGATATCAAAGGTACATTTCATAAGATAAAAAATTTGAAAAAGGAAGATATCAAGGCACATTGGAAAGAGAGTAAAGCACGACGACAACGAATTCTTGAGGAAAGAAGAAACAGCAAGTTTGCAAAGAAGATGCAGCCGGTGTACCGATTTATGAATCGATTTTCGCTGGTATTTCATTTCCTTTTAGCATGTATTTTGAATTTCTTTATAGAGGGGATTTCAAGACATTCGTTGATTCAGGCATGGCTCTATATGATAGAGACGCCAAAGGTATTTTTGTTCAATGCTTATCTGATATTTGCAACATTGATGATTGTATATCTGGTGAGGCGACGGGTATTTGCCCGTATTCTGATTAGTGTATTCTGGCTGATACTTGGTATTACAAATGGGTATATGTTGATGAAACGTGTAACACCATTTAATGCACAGGATTTAAAAGTATTGTCAGATGCCATTTCGTTGACAGGAAATTATTTTGGAAAAATGGAATTGATCATGTTGATCATTGGAATTATTGCAGTAGTAATATGGGTGATTTCAATGTGGAGACGTGGTGGACAGTATACCGGTAAGATGCATAGGGTTGCTGCACTTTGTGGATTGATTGTAAGTTTACTGGGATATGTTGTACTTACGGATGTGGCAATTGATAAACGTGTGATTTCAAATTATTTTGGAAATATTGCATTTGCTTATGAAGATTATGGATTCCCATACTGTTTTACAGCGAGTGTATTTAATACGGGAATATCCGAACCGGCAGGTTACAGCAAAGAGACGATGGAAGCTATCAATAAAGATGGTGCGCTGAATGTAAGTGAGACAAGTCTGTCAGATGAAAACAAACCGAACATTCTATTTGTGCAGTTAGAGTCTTATTTTGATCCGACAGAAGTAGAATGGCTGCAGTTTTCAGAAGATCCAATTCCGAATTTGCGCAAATTATATAGTGAATATTCATCAGGCTATTTTAAGGTGCCGTCTGTAGGAGCAGGAACTGCAAATACAGAGTTTGAAGTGCTTACAGGAATGAGTATGCGTTTCTTCGGACCTGGAGAGTATCCATATAAAACTTATGCAAAGACAAAAATAATTGAAAGTGCGGCATCATCACTGGAAAAATTGGGATATGGTGCAGAGGCACTTCATAATAATACAGGTAATTTCTATAGTCGTGCACAAGTTTATAATCATATGGGATTTGACCATTACACAAGCAAGGAATTTATGAACGTGCTTCAGACAACACCGAAAGGATGGGCAACAGACGATATTCTTGTTCCACATATTTTAGAGTCAATGGATACAACGAAGCAGCAGGATTTTGTTATGACAATCAGTGTGCAGGGACATGGAGATTATCCGACAGAAAAAGTTTTGGATGATCCTGAAATTATTGTCAGTGGTGTGGAAGACGAAGGAAAGCGAAATGCATGGGAATATTATGTAAATGAAGTTCATGAGATGGACAAATTTGCAGGTCAGTTGATTGAAGCGTTGGAAAAACGCGGAGAACCGACAGTAGTTGTATTTTACGGAGATCATCTTCCTACAATGGGACTTGAAGCAAAAGATATGAAGAGCAAATATCTTTATAATACAAATTATGTTATTTGGGATAACATTGGATTGGAAAAGAAAGACGGGAACTATGCAGCATATCAGATTATGGCAGAAGTGTTTGATCGTTTAGATATCCATACAGGAACATTTTTTAATTACCATCAGCAGAGAAAAGATACAAAGAATTATCTGGCAGATCTTGAACTGCTCCAGTATGACGTTTTATATGGAAATCAGTATGTATATGAAAATACAGGCAAGCCGATCACAGAAGGTCATATGGTCATGGGTGTGAAAGATACATCTATTTCGGATATTGTAGAACAGTTGGATGGAACTTATAGCATTTATGGAGATAATTTTACAAAATATAGTAAGGTCTATATCAATGATGAAAAACAGACAAGTTCATTTTTAAATAATACACGAATTGACCTAAAGGAAGCAGAATTACAAGATGGTGATGTGGTTTATGTGGCGCAGGTTGGTTCAAGTAATACGATTTTCAGGACTTCTAAGAAATATGAGTATAAAGACGGAGCATTAAAAGAACTTCCGACAGATCCGAATGACCCGGAAATAGGAAGAAATGCATTTGTAGGAAAAGACGCAGGAGAACAATAATGACCTATGATAAGGCAGTGGAATACATTAATGAGATTCCAAAATTTACAAAAAAAAATACGCCGGAGCATACGAAAGAGTTTTTAAAGAGACTTGGAAATCCACAGGATAGCTTAAAAGTGATCCATGTTGCAGGAACAAATGGAAAAGGTTCCGTGAGTTCCTATCTGGATGCAATGCTTCGTGCCCAGGGGAAGACAGTTGGTCTTGCACTGTCTCCTCATTTAGTAAAAATGAATGAAAGAATTGTAATCAATCATCAAATGGTCGATGATGATACATTTCTAAATGTATTTGAACAGGTCAAAGAAAAAGTAGAAGGGATGGTGGAAGATGGTCTTCCACATCCTACTTTTTTCGAGTTTTTATTTGGCATGGTACTGATAGCATTTGCACAAGCGAAGGTGGAGTATGCAGTGCTTGAAACGGGTCTTGGAGGAAGACTGGATGCGACGAATTGTGTTGAACATCCAATCTGTTCAGTAATCACATCAATTGGAATGGATCATATGCAGTATCTTGGCAATACATTGGAAGAAATTGCCACGGAAAAGGCTGGAATCTTAAAAAATGCTGTGCCGGCTTTTTACATTGAAGGGCAAAAAGAAAGTAATCAGGTGATTGAAAAACGTGCAAAAGAACTTGGGATTCCATGTAAAAAAGTCTCGAAAAATGCGTTCGAAATTCTTGAAAATGACGAGAAATATATTGCATTTTCATGTGCAAATGCGTATTATGGAGATGTTACATGGAAACTAAACAACACCGGACGATATCAGGCAGAGAATGCAATGCTTGCGTTGGAGGTAATGCGTTACTTGTTTGGCACTGAAGGAGAATTACAAAAGTGGCAGGAAACACTTAGTGCATGTAAAGTTGGCGGGCGAATGGAAGAAGTCCTCCCACATATTTACATTGACGGGGCACATAATATCAGTGCGATTGAAAGATTTGTTGAGAGTGTTCCAAAGGATACTACAGGAATTGGAATTTTATTTTCTGTGGTAGAAGATAAAGATTATGAGGAAATGATTGCTTGTCTTTGTCAGCATGTGGATGCAGATTTTTTTGTGATCACACATATAGCAGATAAGCGTGCTGCAGATACAGAAAAGTTAGCAGAGATATTTCGTCAATATACAGAAAAACCGGTTATCGTGCAGAATTCGTTGAAGGCTGCATGGAACTATGTGACATCCAATCAGAAAGACCGGACAATTTATTGTCTGGGATCGTTGTATCTGGTGGGGATGGTCAAAGCTTTGATAGAGGAGGAGTCAAATGCTAGATTTTGAAGAAGAACTGAAGAAGTTTAAACCAAGTCTGGAAGTAGAAGATATTGAAGATGCCGTTTATCAGGAAGAGATGACAGATGTGATGGACCTCCTGAATAAGGTAATGGATCAACAGAAAAATTAGAAAGATTATGGTGAGCATAGATGGACTATACGAAGAAAATCATGCATTGTTCCAATTATTGGTACAATGATGGCCTGAGAAAAGCGCAGATTCGGGATTTATCGGGAGCGATTCTCTCACTTCGACAAAGTTTACAATATAATAAGGGGAATATTGCTGCCAGAAATCTACTTGGATTAGTTTATTATGGCAGGGGAGAAGTAGCAGAGGCACTGGTAGAGTGGATTATCAGTAAGAATTTGAAACCACGTGATAATATTGCAAATGAATACATACAGCGTGTTCAGGATTCATCCAGACGACTGGAGGCTATGGATCATGCAATTCAGGTGTATAATCAATGTCTGCAGTTATGCAAACAGGGAAGCATTGATATGGCAATTTTGAAACTGAGACAGGTTATCGGAGGTCATCCGACCTTTGTCAAAGCATATCAATTGCTAGCATTGATCTATATTCAGGATGGACAATATCCGAAAGCAAATTCATTGCTTCGCACTGCATCCAAACTGGATACAACCAATGCAACTACGTTGCGTTATATGCATGAACTCGAACTGCATCGAAGTAAGGTGCCTGCAAGGTCAGAGAAGAAAAAAGAAAAGAGAAAAAAGAAAAATTCTGTGGAATATAAGGATGGCAATGAAACAATTATTCAGCCGGCATATCATATAGTAAAGACAATTGCAGGAAAATTCACAATTATGAATATTATAATTGGAGCATTGATCGGAGCGATGATTGTATGGTATCTCGTTGTTCCGTCTGTCAATCAGTCGAAATCAGAGAAGACAAATAAGCAGATTATTGAATACAGTGAGCAGATTAATGCCATGAAGGCACAAATCAGTGCAATGACAAGAACGCTGGACAATTATCGTACAGCAGGTAGTGATTCGGAGGCAGCAGCGCAGAATGCTGCAAGTACTTCTGACAGCTATGAGAATCTGATGTCTGCATCAACACAATATAATTCAGGAAACTATACTTATGATGTGATTGCAGATTCACTTTTGAATGTTAATCGTGATCTGCTTGGAGCATCCGGCCAGGAGATGTATGATGAGATGACAGGAGAGGTTTATCCATCTGCCTGTGAGATTAAATACGAAGCCGGAATAGAGGCACTGAATGTTGCAAATTATAGCTCTGCGATAGACAACTTGTCTAAAGTTGTAAGAATGAATGCTGATTACGATGATGGAGGCGCAAGACTTAATTTAGGTATTGCATATCTAAGAAGCGGAGATAATGACAATGCAATTGCCAATTTCCAAGCTGTAGTTCAGGAATATCCAGATACAGATTATGCACAAGAAGCAACAAACAATCTGAATATGATTTCACAGAGTACTGAAGAAACACAGAAAACAGAATAATAAGTTTCCGGATATTTGAAATATACGGAAGAATAAAATATACAAAAGAGGTAATTATGTAGAAGATACATAATTCCCTCTTTTTTCTTTTACAAAGAATAAAAGAAGATATGAAATACTGCAGATAAAAGATTGTAATACGAAAAAATATGACAGGAGGTAAAACAAGATGGATTATCAAGTGCAGGAAAATTGTCTGACAATATTTCTTCCAAAAGAAGTAGATCATCATAATGCGGAAGAAATACGGAAAAGTGCAGATTCAGTTATCGAAAAAAATCATATCAAATATGTGATTTTTGATTTTAAAGATACGGAGTTTATGGACAGCTCAGGAATCGGAGCAATAATGGGACGATATCGCATGATACAGCTTATAAATGGAGAAGTGTGGGCGGTACATACAAATGCAAGAATTAAAAAAATATTAACATTGTCCGGGATGACGAAAATAATGCAGATATATGAGGAGGAACAGGAAAATGGGGAACACAAATGAAATGGAAGTGATCTTTGACAGCCGTTCTGCAAATGAAAGCTTTGCAAGAGTCGCAGTTGCGGCATTTTTAACGCAATTAAATCCAACTATGGAAGAGGTGTCAGATGTAAAAACAGCAATATCGGAAGCAGTTACGAATTGTATTATACATGGATATGAAAATGAAATAAAAAAGATTTACATACGCTGTGAAATTAATGCACATACATTTTATGTGTCAGTCAGAGATGAAGGAAAAGGAATTGAAGATGTAAAGCAGGCAATGCTGCCTATGTATACCACAAAACCAGAAGCAGATCGGTCTGGTATGGGATTTTCGTTTATGGAAGCATTTATGGATCAGGTAGAAGTGGAATCCATACCGGGAGAAGGAACCGAAGTGAAAATGAAAAAAACAATTGGTAAAGGAAGAAATGCATGGACCACACAATCGCTTTAATTCAAAAATCCCACGAAGGAGATAAAGCGGCAAGAGAACAATTGGTAGAGGAAAATGTAGGGCTAATCTGGTGTGTGGTAAAGCGTTTTTATGGACGAGGACTTGAAAATGAAGACTTATTTCAGATAGGAAGCATTGGACTTCTTAAAGCCATTGATAAATTTGATCTTTCATATGATGTGAAATTCTCAACCTATGCAGTTCCGATGATTTCAGGAGAAATTAAGAGATTTTTGAGAGATGACGGGATGATAAAAGTAAGTCGTACACTGAAAGAATTATCTTATAAAATATTTCAAACCAGAGAAAAATTACTGGATTTATTGGGACGGGAACCAACCATTGAAGAGCTTGCAGAAAAAATGCAGATAGACAAAGAAGAAATAGTAGAAGCACTGGAGGCCGGAAGTGAAGTAGAATCCATTTATAAACCAATACATCAGAAAGAGGGAAATGAGATCCGGCTGATGGATAAGCTGGAAGAAAAAGAACACAGAGAAGAAAAGATACTGGATCACATGTTGTTGCAGCAGTTGCTTGGGACATTGGAAAAAGAAGAACGCACATTGATCTATATGAGGTATTTTCAAGATAAGACACAGTCACAAGTGGGAAAAGAATTAGGAATATCGCAGGTACAGGTTTCCAGAATGGAGAAGAAGATTATGGAAAATTTAAGGAAAATTGGAACATAGAATCAGAGAAGGCATTTGATCAAGTTATGTATATTTTAAAGAGAAGAGAAAATACTAAAGAGCATATCAAAAAAAGCACATGAAATGGAGATGAAAAGTTTGGAAGATGGAAGAAGAAAAATAAGAATATGCCTGACAATTATGTTGATAGCTGCGGTGATATTAGGTGTTTGCTATTATTATAGTGCTGCCGGGAAGGCTGAGCGTTACGAATCAGAAGAGATGTTAGTAAATTCTGAGGAGAAATGCAATGGCTGTTAAGCAGGAAACGCTATATATAAAGGGTGATAAAAATATAGAAGTGACAAAGCCAGAGGTAACGCTGGGGGATATTTTGTCTATGGAATGTAGTAATCAAAATGTAATTCCGAGGCTTAAAACGATTAAGGTTATGAAAATGCAGGAGAAAAACGGACAGCGCAAAGTCATATCTATTTTAAAAATTATAAAATTAATACATGAAATATATCCGAACATGGATGTCCAAAATTTGGGCGAGACAGATATTATCGTAACTTACGAAGAGCAAAAATCAACAGGGATGATAAGCTATCTGATCAAAACCGGGTTTACCGCAGTATTGACATTTACAGGTGCGGCATTTGCAATCATGACATTTAACAATGATGTATCAGTTAGAAAATTATTTTCTCAAATCTATCAATTGATGACTGGAATAAAACCACAGGGTTCTACAATTTTAGAACTAAGTTATTCCATCGGACTTACGATAGGAATACTATTGTTTTTTAATCATTTTGGAAAGAAAAAGTTTTCAGTGGACCCTACACCGTTGGAGGTACAGATGCGAACTTATGAAAATGAAATACAGACAACCCTTGTAGAAAATGCTTCAAGAAAGGGGAAAGAACTGGATGCTGATACGTCAAATTCTAATGGCAGTAATCGGTCTTAGCGCAGGAATATTAGTAGCGGGAGGACTGTTTGGATTTATTGTTGAATTAGGTGTCATCGCTGATTTTGCAGATCGGACACATACAGGAAATAAAATTCATTTGTATGAAGACTGTGCCGCTTTAGGAGGAATTATAGGGAATGTTATTTTTATATATTCGATACCGATTCCTTATGGCAAAATTTTGCTTATTCCGATAGGGCTGCTAATCGGGATTTTTGTCGGGTGTTGGGCGATGGCACTGGCAGAAATTCTAAATGTTTTTCCGATATTTATCCGTAGATTAAAAATAACAAAATATATTGCTGGATTGATATGTGCAATGGCATTGGGAAGGGGAGTCGGAGGTGTGATATATTTTTTCCTGATGCATTGATAATTTTAATATGGTACATTTTTATAAAAAGAATTATAATTACAGTAGTTATAATTTGAGGAGGCAAAAGATGAAAAAAATTGGATTTATCGGAGTTGGAATCATGGGAAAATCCATGGTGCGAAATCTTATAAAAGCAGGATTTGAGCTGCATATTTATGCTCGTACAAAATCGAAAGTAGAAGATGTTGTTAACGAAGGGGCTATTTTCCATGATAGCATTGCAGAGTGTGTCAAGGAATGTGAGGCTGTTATTACAATAGTAGGATTTCCTGTCGATGTCGAGGAAGTTTATTTTGATAAAGGAAATATTTTAGATAGTGTTCAACAAGGCACATATTTGATTGATATGACAACTACAAGTCCGATGCTGGATCAGAAAATTGCAGAAGAGGGAAAAAAGAAAGGGCTTCATGTTTTGGATGCACCTGTTACAGGTGGAGATATAGGAGCAAAAAACGGAACACTTTCTATTCTTGTAGGTGGTGAAAAAGCAGATTATGAAGCTTGTATGCCATTGTTTGAGGCAATGGGGACAAATATTAATTATCAAGGTGGTATCGGGTGCGGACAGCATGCAAAACTTGCTAATCAGATTATGATAGCAGGAACGTTGTCAGGAGTATGCGAAGCATTTACTTATGCAAAAGCAAAAGGGCTGGACCTTCAGACATTGCTTGATTCCGTGTCGACAGGGGCAGCTGGAAGTAAGCAGTTAGATACTTTTGGACCTAAGATTTTAGAGGGTGATTATGCTCCGGGATTTTTTATGAAACATTTTATTAAGGATATGAAATTGGCACTTACAGAAGCAAATATGAGTAATATTAATTTAGACGTTTTAAGTCAGGTGCTTGCAAATTATGAATTATTGCAAGCAGAAGGTTATGGAGAATTAGGAACGCAGGCGCTTATTAAATACTATGAAGAAGAAATGGAGGAATAAAAAACATAATTATGGGGCTGTCGGTTAATTTCCCGACAGCCCCATAGTCGCTTCTTACGAAAATCTGTCACTATAAAATTACTTTAATGTCATAATAAGACTTTTTCCGGCCTGGACCTCGCCTTTTTCACATACGAGCTCTTTTCCGTCTAAATCTGAACTAATCAGAACAGGAGTAATGGAGTTGCGTCCGGTCTCTTTGATGAATTCCAAATCTGCTTCTGCAATCAAATCTCCAGCTTTTACTTTATCTCCAATCTTTGCATAAATGTGGAAACATTTTCCATTCAGTGCAACTGTCTCAAGCCCCATATGTATTAAAATTATCACTCCACTTTCTGAAGTTATTTCATAGATATGGCCTGTTTCTACTATTTTGGATACGACTCCGTCAACTGGGCTTACAATCTTTCCGTCAGTTGGGATGATTGCAATGCCGTCTCCAAGTATTTTTTCTGTAAATATTGGATCTGGTACATCTGTAATTGCAACTGCTGTACCAGTCATTGGTGCTAAAATTACTTCTTGTGTTTTTCCTTGATTCTTCATATCTAAATCCTCCGCTAGATAATACATGTTCTTTTCCTCATTTTACAAATTCTTAATTATAGTCACTGCTTTAATAAATTTCAATCCTCTTTTGAAATTTGTTTCAGAATTCTATGTTTTGCATATTTTAGGGCACTGGTTTCATAAGTTTGTTATTCAGAATTTAATAGATTACTATTTACTTCCGTGACAACCACTACGCTGATAGGCACGGAGGATGCCGTTGCTGGTCACAGTTAGTGTTAACAGTAACCAGAACCATATAGTCATCTAATGAACTAAAAATCTATCTTGCAATCTATTCCCAGCATATGCTAAAGTATAGAAAAGCATATTTCTATACGAAATCTAAGGGGCATCGCACCATCTATATTCTAATAACATTTCAGAAATCTATGCTTTGATACCACAAAACATGTAAAAAAGCAGAAGAGGGCTGGAAGAGAGTGAAGATAGAGGAAGTTCCTTCTGCAAAAGGAGGAAAAATGAATACTGAGTTGAAAAATGCTGTATTAGCGACAGACCTCAAAGCACAGTATGATGCGTGTGCAAAAAAATTGCTTGGCTACAAAGACATACTGGCACGAATTTTGATAGAGGCAGTCGAGGAGTTCCGGGGAATATCACCGGAAGAAGTGAAGTCATTGATTGAAGATGACATACAAATCGGAAAGGTTCCGGTTGATTCGGGAATTACAAATGTAATTGTCGGAGTGGATGAAGATGGCAAAGAAATTATAGGAATGAATACAGTAAATGAAGAGCTGAATGCCGGATACATTTTATTTGATATTATTTTTTACGTGCGCTTGCAAGATGGGCACTCGAAGATTATCATAAATGTAGAGGCACAGAGAAAAGAACCAACAGAATATGACATTCTTAACAGGGCCATTTTTTACGTTAGCAGAGAAATCTCATCCCAGAAAAACAGAGAGTTTGTGAATAGCAATTATAACGATATTAAGAAAGTTTATTCCATTTGGATATGTATGAATATGCCAGAGGACAGTATGAATCATATTCATCTGATAAACGATACGATCATAGGAAATCAAATTTGGAAAGGAAGAGAAGATTTAGTTAATATCGTTATGGTAGGACTGGCAAAAGAAATCTCAGCCAAAGAAGAAAAATATGAATTACACCGACTTTTAGGAACGTTATTGTCAGAAACATTAAAGGAAGAGGAAAAATTAGATATACTCAAAAATGAATATCATATACCGATGAAAAAATCAATAAAGGAGGATGTGAAAATAATGTGCAATTTGAGTGAAGGAATAGAAGAGCGTGGAATAATAAAAGGAAAAGCAGAGCTACTCAAGCAACAAGTCCAAAAGAAACTTGCTAAAGGCAAGAGCATTGAAGTCATTGCAGATGAATTAGAGGAGGAAGTGGCAGATATCAAGGTGCTCATTGATGAATTGGAAGCAAAATAATAATAGAAGACGAGCTTTATTCCCACTTGTCTTTTCATGAAATTTTATATACAATCATATGACAAGAAGGGATAAATGGTGAAATGCTATGAGAACATATAAATTAACAATTGCATATGATGGCTCCAGATTTCGAGGATGGCAGCGACAGCCGGACACGGAACTGACAATTCAAGGAATTTTGGAGCGTGATATTAGTGAGTATGTGGGATATAAAGTAGAGGTGAATGGCTCCGGGCGTACAGATGGCGGAGTACATGCGTCCGGGCAGACAGCCAGTATTATTCTATCAGGTAAGGTGGATGAGCCAGTATTTCTTACAGAGATAAATGAGAAAATTCCGGAGGACATCCGTATTGTGAATATGGAACTTACAAGGAATGGGTTTCATGCACGTCACAGTGCAAGAGGTAAGAGATATGAATATACGATTGATACCGCAGAAAAAGCAGATGTATTTCTGAGAAAATATTCATTTCATTATCCGGAAATGATTAATGTGAAAAAGATGGAGAAAGCAATCGAATATTTGCGAGGAAGTCATGATTTTGCAGGATTTACAGATCGACCGGATGAAAAGTCCACAACAAGAAGAATTTATGATATAATAGTTAGGCAAGACGGACATAGACTTAGAATTGAGTATACCGGAAGTGGATTTATGTATCATATGGTAAGAATTTTAACAGGAACACTGCTGGAAATTGGTAGTGGGAGAAGAAGTCCGGAAAGCATAAATGAGATAATTGAGTCCGGTCAACGTGCAGATGCGGGATTTTTAGTACCTGCAAGTGGACTATGCTTGAAAGAGGTGTTTTATAAATAATGAAATTAGTATCATGGAATGTAAACGGAATCCGGGCATGTGTGCAAAAAGGATTTCTTGATTTTTTTAATGAGATCGATGCAGATATTTTTTGTATTCAGGAGTCAAAGATGCAGTCCGGACAGTTAGAACTTGACTTGCAGGGGTATAATCAATATTGGAACTATGCAGTGAAAAAAGGATATTCTGGAACTGCGGTATTTACCAAGAAAGAACCAATTCAAGTAAGCTATGGAATCGGAATAGAGGAGCATGATCAGGAAGGTCGTGTAATAACGTGTGAATTTGAGGATTTTTATTTTGTTACGGTGTACACACCAAATTCTCAAAATGAGTTGAAACGTCTGGCTTATCGTATGCGATGGGAAGACGATTTTCGTGCATATTTAAAGTCTCTGGAAATGAAGAAACCGGTTATTGTGACTGGGGATATGAATGTTGCTCATAAGGAAATTGATTTGAAAAATCCGAAAACAAATCGTAAGAATGCAGGATTTACAGATGAGGAGAGACAGAAGTTTACAGAGCTTTTAGATGCAGGATTTATCGATACATTCCGATATTTTTATCCGGAGCAGGAAGGAGTATATTCCTGGTGGTCTTATCGCTTTAAAGCAAGAGAGAAGAATGCCGGATGGAGAATTGATTATTTTTGCGTATCAGAATGTCTGAAAGACAGATTGCAGGATGCACAGATTCTAACAAACGTAATGGGTTCAGACCATTGTCCAATTGTATTGGAATTAAAAGACAAATAAATAATAGGAGGCGGTCATCGTGACTAAAATTGACATTATTTCTGGATTTTTAGGAGCTGGAAAGACAACATTTATTAAAAAGCTTTTAAAGGAAGCATTTAAAGGAGAACAGGTTGTTCTGATTGAAAATGAATTTGGAGAAATTGGTATTGATGGTGGATTTTTAAAAGAAGCCGGGATTGAGATTAAAGAGATGAATTCAGGCTGTATCTGCTGTTCACTGGTAGGTGATTTTGAGAAATCTTTAAAAGAAGTAATCGACACATATCATCCGGATAGAATTTTGATCGAGCCATCGGGAGTTGGAAAGCTTTCAGATGTTATCAAAGCAGTACAGGATGCACAGGTTAATCTTGATGCACAGTTGAACAGCTTTACAACAGTTGTTGATGTGACTAAATGTAGAATTTACAGTAAAAACTTTGGAGAATTTTTCAGCAATCAGATTGAGTATGCAGGAGCAATTATTTTAAGCAGAACAGACAAAGCAAAACATGAGAAGGTTGAAGAAAGTGTTGCTATCTTACGTGGATTAAATGAGAAAGCACCAATCATCACAACTCCAATCGAGCAGCTTTCAGGAGAGAAATTGCTTGAAACAATGGAAGGAAGCAAGTCTCTGGAAGAAGAACTTCTGGCTGAGATTGTTTGCCCGGAATGTGGCGGACATCATGATCACGATGAGGAGTGCGGATGTGGACATGAGCACCACCATCACGACCACGACGAGCATGAGCACCACGACCACGACGAGCATGAGCACCATCATGATCACCACCACCATGATCATGATGACGAGTGTGGATGCGGATGCGGCCATGATCACCATCATGACCATCATGGACACCACCATGCAGACGAAGTATTTACAAGCTGGGGTACTGAGACAATACAGACTTATACAAAGGATGAAATTAGTAATATCCTGAAAACTCTGGAATCTGATTCTGCATACGGAACAATTCTTCGTGCAAAAGGTATGGTTGCAGGTGCTGACGGAGAGTGGATTTACTTCGATATGGTACCGGAAGAGCATGAAGTCAGAACCGGAGCAGCAGAGTATACAGGAAGAATCTGTGTTATCGGTTCCAAATTGGACGAGCATAAACTCGAAGAGTTGTTTGGGATTACAAAATAATTGAACGAAAGAAACTGAACAGATAGAAAAAGTATCGTTCACAGATAGTGCAGCAGTGCTGATAAGTATGAGAGATGTGCTATCTGTGAATTGTGGTATAAAAGGAGAAAAGTATGGAACCAGATGTTATGGTCTATCTTATGACTGGATTTCTTGATAGTGGAAAGACTCAGTTTTTGAAATTTACATTAGAGCAGGAATATTTTCAGATTGAAGGCACAACACTTCTGATCCTTTGTGAAGAAGGGGAGGAAGAATATAGTCCGGAGATGTTAAAAGAGCATCGTATTGTAATGGAAACAATTGACGATCCAGAAGCTTTGACAGAGGAATGGCTGGAAAAACTGGATGAAAAATATCATCCAGAACGAGTTGTTATTGAGTACAATGGAATGTGGAAGGTCAGTGATTTTGAAAGTTTGAAACTGCCAAAAGGCTGGGGGATCGAACAAAAGATCACAACAGTAGATGCGAGCACATTTCAGATATATCTTGCAAATATGAAACCATTGTTTGTGGAAATGGTTCGCAATTCAGAGATGGTATTATTTAATCGTTGCAGTGACGTAAAACCACTTGCAGGATATCGTCGAAGCGTAAAAGTTGTAAGTCCTCAGGCAGAAGTTATTTTTGAGGATGAGAATGGCGAAGTGGAAAATATTTTCGAAGATGAGGTACCATATGATTTGAAAGCGGATGTTATTGAAATACTTCCGGAAGATTATGGAATCTGGTATGTGGATATGATGGAAAATCAGGAACGCTACGATGGAAAAGTTGTAGAATATACAGCCAGAGTTATGAAACCAAGAAGCTTTCCAAGTAAATTATTTTTCCCAGGAAGAATGGCAATGACTTGCTGCGCAGATGATACAACATTTTTAGGATATATTTGTAAAAGTTCTTATGCACCAAAATTAAAAGCAGGACAGTGGGTAAAAGTGCGTGCAAAAGTAGGGTATGAGAAACTGGCAATGTATCGAGGAGTTGGTCCGGTGTTGACAGCGGAAAATATTGAGCCGGCTGAACCGATTGAAGAGCTGGTATATTTTAATTAATATGAAAATGTGATAGGGAAGAGAAGAACCACCAGGAAGATTATTTTAATTTTCTTGGTGGTTCTTTGAATTCTTGCTTATATGCTCTGGAAAATGCAGAATAACTTTGAAAACCACAGGCAAAACATGCATCTGTAATAGGCATGCCGGAGTGAATATAACGTCTGGCAAGCAACAGCCGTCGATAAGTAATATAATGACCGATAGTAACACCGGTTTCTGCTTTGAACAACCGCATCATATGATATTTACTCAGATAAAAGACAGATGCGAGGGAATCCATACTTATTGTCTCTGTTAAATGATCTTGAATATAATTCATAATATCCAGAACCTTTTTGTTATAAAGCTTGGTGTCAAGGTATTCGATGCCTTCTTTTAATGTGGCACGATTTAATTGAATCATAAATTCCAGGAATAAAATCTGGCGGTATAAGCTTCCTGCATATTCATGATCGTGGAACGAGCGTTCTAAGCGCTGGGTAGTCTTATATAGTGAGCTGGTTTCTAAGGAAGGGATTCGAAGCACATAAGACTGCTTCTCGCGGGCCTGTTCAAAGCAATAAGCGAGATTATATTCTGTAGTCCGGTAAGCTTCCATAAATCCGGGGGAAATATAAACGATGATTCTTTCATATGGAATGGAAGAGTCTACCTGAATACGGTGAATGTCGTTTCGATTGACGAGGACAATGTCGTAAGGGTTTAGAGTATAAGTCTTTCCTTCAATAAAATATTGTACATTTCCACTGATAAAAATAGTGATTTTATGGAAATTGTGCGTATGATAATCAAACTCGGTATCCACTTGATCTTTTAAATGAAAAATCCGAAAATCACTGTTTAAATAACCTCGTTTCTGATATGTTTCCATAACATACCTCCTTTATATGGTCCGATAATATGATATTAAACAAAAACAGCATTATTTGCAATATAGAAAGCAGTTATTTTGTATTATTCAAATATAATGCTATGTATAATAAAAATATCATGGGAAAAATAGTATATTAATGTGGGAGGAGTAGATTATGCAGATTGTATTAGAAAAATATCACGGATTGGGAAATGATTATCTTGTATTTGATCCAAATAAAAATGAATTAGAATTAAATGAAGCGAATGTCAAGATGATTTGTAATCGAAATGTAGGGCTCGGCTCAGATGGTATTTTGGAAGGCCCGTTACTGGGAGAACATCTGGCTGTGAAAATCTGGAATCCGGACGGAAGTGTTGCAGAAAAGAGCGGAAACGGAGTTCGTATTTTTGCAAAATATTTAAAAGACGCAGGATATGTACAGAAAAAGAACTATGAATTGATGACAGATGGCGGTATTGTAGAGATTACATATTTGAATGAAGAGGGAAGCAGACTGCGTATTTCTATGGGAAAATTATCCTTTGTGAGTGAGGAAATCCCGGTAATAGGAGAAAGAAGAGAGGTCATCAATGAGGATATGGTATTTGGCAACAATCTGTATCCGGCAACATGTGTGTCAGTAGGAAATCCGCATTGCGTTATTCCAATGCAGGAAATTTCAAAAGAACTGGTTTGTAAAATAGGTGTACATTCTGAGAGTGCAAGATATTTCCCAGAACGAGTGAATACAGAGATTATGAAGGTGACAGATCGCAATAACATCGCAATTGAGACATACGAGCGTGGTGCGGGGTATACAATGGCGACTGGAACAGGTGCGTGCGCGGCAGCAGCAGTGGCATATAAATTGGGATTGACAGAAAACAAGATGCTTGTGCATATGCCGGGTGGTGATCTTCAGGTTGAAATTGCGGATGACTGGAATGTGTATATCACAGGAGATGTCTTCTATATTGCAGAGATTAAGCTGAGTACAGAATTTTCAGAAATGTTGAGAGTATAAGAAAAACATTGTGGATAATTCTAAAATTATGTGAAAAAAGTTTAATTTAAAATGGCGAGATGCGTTGCTGGTCACAGGACTGTGAACAGTAACAGTGGAGGTAAAGAGAGAGTCCTGCAGGAGAATAATTGCTTGCAGAGATTCTCTCTTTGTGCTAGTATTTCTATAACAGAATTGTGCAGTTACTGTGCGTAGTATATGAAAAGCAGTAATATCACGAAAGAAAAAGAGGTAGAAAGATGCTGATAGAAATTGATTTTAACAGTGAAGAAGCGATTTATATTCAGCTTCGCAATCAGGTTATACTGGGAATTGCAACTGCGAATATTCATGAGGGGGATTCACTTCCTTCCGTGCGTCAGCTTGCAGAAACGATTGGCGTTAATATGCATACGGTGAATAAGGCATATAATGTTTTGAAACAGGAAGGCTTTATTACATTGGATAAAAGACGTGGAGCAGTTATTGCTCTGGATGAGAATAAAGTCCGTGCAGTAGAAGAGATGCGTCAGCAATTGCAGATTGTTTTGGCAAAAGCATGCTGTCGTGCGATTTCGAGAGAAGAGATCCATGAACTGGTGGATGAGATTCTGGATGAATATGAGTCGTAGAATTTAACAGTAACGGATAACATTGATAACTGGGAATCAGACAGATAATAGATAAGCAGACGGAGGTTATATGCAGATTAAATTTACACAACAGGCACAGCATGCAATTAGCAATGCAGAAAAAGCAGCAAAGAAATTAAATCATCCTTATGTAGGAACAGAACATTTGCTTCTTGGATTGCGGCAGGAATTTGCAAGTGTAGCAGGGCAGGTGCTGGCAGGTCATGGAGTAGATGAAGAGAAGCTTTTAAAATTAATGGATGAGCTCGTAGCACCAAATAAAAAGACAGAAAAGAGACAGAAGCCAAAAGAAAGTCCAAGATTTCAATATATATTGGAAGACAGTGCGCGTGAAGCGGCACATTTTCATATGGATATAGTAGGGACAGAACATATTCTTGTGGCGATCATACGAGACTTGGATTGTGTTGCAGCAAAGATGCTGATTACGTTGAATGTAAGTTTGCAGAAGCTGATGCAAGACATTTTTGTGGCAGCAGGGGTTGACCCGAAAGCATATCAGGACGAATTGCAGGATGGACTTCGTGGAAATAGCGGAGCCGTGGAACAATTTTGTAAAGACCTGACTGCGGAAGCAGAAGAAGGAAAATTAGATCCTATTATAGGAAGAGAAGAAGAAATTTTTCGTCTTATGCAGGTATTAAGCAGAAGAACAAAGAATAACCCATGTCTGGTTGGAGAACCGGGAGTTGGTAAAACAGCTATTCTGGAAGGCCTGGCACAGAGAATTGCTTCAGGGATTGTGCCGGAAACGATGAAAAGAAAACGTATCTATACATTGGATCTTCCAGGGCTGATTGCAGGCTCAAAATACAGAGGCGAATTTGAGGAACGTATGAAAGGGCTGATATCTGAAGTCGAAGCGGACGGAGATATTATTTTGTTTTTGGATGAATTACATACGATGATCGGAGCTGGTGGAGCAGAAGGTGCAATTGATGCATCTAGTATATTAAAGCCGGCACTGGCTCGTGGGGAACTGCAGTTGATTGGAGCAACTACAATCGCAGAGTATCGCAAGTACATTGAAAAAGATGCAGCTTTGGAAAGAAGATTTCAGCCGATCACGGTCGAGAAGCCTTCAAAAGAACAGTGCCTGGATATATTAAAAGGAATTCAACCGAAGTATGAAGCACACCATAAAGTGAAGCTTACAGAGGAAGCGTTGAAGGCAGCAGTGGAGCTTTCGGAACGTTATATTACAGATCGAAATCTTCCGGATAAGGCAATTGATGTATTGGATGAAGCTTGTGCACATGTAAGTCTGACAGGTTATAAGGTTCCGGCACATTTGACAGAGATGGAAGATGAGAAGAAGAAATTGGGTCTTCAGAAAGAAAGTGCAATTAAAGAAGGAAACTTCGAAGAAGCTTCTAAGATTCAAAAAAAGCAGCAGGAACTTAAGAAAAAGATTGAATCTACAAGAAAAAGATTTGATAAAAAGATGGCATCAAGCAATCCGGAAGTTTCGGTGGAAGATATTGCTGCCATTGTATCATCGTGGTCTAAGATTCCGGTACAGAAATTACAGCAAAGCGATACACAGAGATTGAATAATCTTGAAAAAGAACTGCATCACAGAGTGGTCGGCCAGGATGAAGCGGTCAATGCGGTAGCTCGTGCAGTAAAAAGAGGAAGAGTTGGATTGAAAGATCCAAAACGACCAATTGGTTCATTTTTATTCTTAGGACCAACCGGGGTAGGAAAAACAGAGTTATCCAAAGCATTGGCAGAAGCGCTATTTGGAAAAGAAGAAGCAATGATTCGTGTAGATATGTCGGAATATATGGAGAAGCATTCAGTGTCAAAGATGATTGGATCACCTCCGGGATATGTAGGACATGAAGAAGGCGGTCAGCTTAGTGACAAGGTTCGTACACAACCATATTCAGTAATTCTTTTTGATGAGATTGAAAAAGCACATCCGGATGTATTTAACATTTTATTACAGGTGTTGGATGATGGGCATATTACAGATTCGCAGGGAAGAATGGTTGATTTTAGTAACACGGTTATTATTATGACATCTAATGCCGGGGCAAAATCTATTATTGATCCTAAGAAACTGGGGTTCGCTACAAAAGAAGATCCACAAAGTGATTATAAGAAAATGAAACAGAATGTGATGGATGAAGTGAAAATGATCTTCCGTCCGGAATTTTTGAATCGAATTGATGAAGTAATCGTATTTCATGCATTGGAAAAGAAAGATATGAAGCAGATTGTGACATTGCTTTGCAAAGAATTTACTGCCCGTGTGAAAAGACAGTTGAATATTAGTTTGACAATACGTGATTCAGCAAAGGATTTAATTGTTGAAAAAGGAACGGATGCTAAGTATGGGGCAAGACCATTGAGACGTGCGATGCAGACAGAATTAGAAGATAAGCTTGCAGAGGCAATTTTGAATGGGGACATTCAAAGTGGTGATATGGTTGCAGTAGGTGTTTCTAAAAATTCCATAAAAGTCGAGAGAAAAGAAACAAAAAAGTAGAAAAAAAACGATACTTATATTATACTAAAGATAGCAATACTACAGAGAAGATCTGAGATACGTAGGAGGACAGTAACGATGGCAACAGTAAAAGAATTATTACGTGCAGAAAGTGACGGAACATTAAGTTTTGGAGATTATACACTTACATCAAAGACAAAGTTAGATAATTTTGAATTTGAAGGAGATCTTTATAAAGTTAAAACATTTGCAGAGATTACAAAACTTGAGAAGAATGGAATGTTTGTATACGAATCAGTTCCAGGAAGTGCGGTAGAGAATTTCAAAGAGACAGAGCGTGAAGTGGAATTTGAAGTTTCAGCACCGGAAGATGTACAGTTTACATTGGAGCTTGAGCCGGATAGTGAGTATGAAGTATTTATTGATGAAGCTTCAGCAGGTAAGATGACAACAAATTTAAGTGGTAAACTTAGCGTGAGTATTGAATTGAATGCGAATGAAAGTGCAGCTGTGAAGGTTGTAAAACGCTAGCATAAAAAGAGGAGAGACCGGCGGGTGAAAAATACTTGCCGGTCTTTTTCGGTAAGAGAGGTTAGATGTGGCAAAAGGAAAAAAGACAGTATTTTTCTGTCAAAATTGTGGACATGAAGAGACAAAGTGGCTCGGACAATGCCCGATGTGTAAAGAATGGAATACATTTGTAGAAGAAAAGGTCATCGCATCATCGGTGTCTGCAAGCGTAAAGACAGATAGGGATATAGAGAAAAAAATAGTAGCTTTGTCGCAGGTCAATACAGATGAACAGAAACGTTTTCAAACCGGCATGAAAGAACTTGACAGGGTGCTTGGTGGCGGTATCGTACCGGGTTCCCTTGTTCTGGTCGGCGGGGACCCGGGAATTGGAAAGTCAACATTATTATTACAGGTTTGTCAGAAGCTTGCTAAGGAGAGACAGGTACTTTATATTTCAGGAGAGGAATCTCTGGTGCAGATAAAACTTAGAGCAAATAGAATGGGAAATTTTTCAGATAATATGAAGCTGTTCTGCGAGACGAATCTTGGAACAATCAGAGATGTCATCGAAAAAAAACAACCGGAATTTGTAGTGATTGATTCTATCCAGACAATGTATAGCGAAGAAGTGGCATCGGCACCGGGAAGTGTATCGCAGGTGCGAGAATCTACGAATGTATTTATGCAGTTGGCAAAAGGTCTTGGCATTACAATATTTATTGTAGGACATGTAACAAAAGAAGGAACGGTGGCAGGACCGAGAGTGTTGGAACATATGGTGGATACCGTACTGTATTTTGAAGGAGACAGACATGCATCCTATCGTATTTTACGAGGAGTGAAGAATAGATTTGGTTCGACTAACGAAATCGGAGTTTTTGAGATGCGGCAGAATGGTCTGGTGGAAGTAGAGAATCCATCGGAATATATGTTGAGCGGGAAACCGGAAAATGCATCAGGATCAGTAGTGGCATGTTCAATAGAAGGTACTCGTCCATTGTTGATAGAGATTCAGGCACTGGTCTGTGATACCAATTTCGGAATGCCGAGAAGAACTGCGACAGGAACAGACTATAACCGAGTGAATTTGCTTATGGCCGTTTTGGAAAAAAGAATAGGATTGCACCTAGCTAATTGCGATGCATATGTCAATATTGCAGGTGGAATCAGGATGAATGAACCTGCAATCGATCTTGGTATTGTGATGGCGATTGTATCAAGCTATAAAAATCGTCCGGTAGATGAGCGGATGATTGTTTTTGGAGAAGTAGGGCTTAGCGGAGAAGTTCGTGCGGTCAATATGCCGGAACAAAGAGTGGCAGAGGCAAAAAAATTAGGGTTTGAAACATGTGTTGTTCCAGAAGTATCATTAGATATGGTGAAAGGAATAAAAGGAATCAAGATTATAGGAGTGAAAACAATCAATGATGCTATGAATCTGATTTAGGCTGATTGTATATAAAGGGTGAAGAGTCAGTGAAACGCATTAGAATATAGATCAAAAGATATCAGATGTTGAAAGGAGAGGTACAAATGATAATCGTAAAAGAATACAGAGGACATATCCGTAATTGGGAGGCTCTGTGCAAAGAACTGAATATTGATGCTTCATTAAAAAGAGAGGCAAGAGAGGAAGAAATTTTAATTCGTGCATATCAGACATGGGGATGTGAGATGGCTGATCATATGCATGGAATGTTCGCATTTGCATTGTGGGATGAAGAAGAGAAAAAATTATTCTGTCTTCGTGATCAGTTTGGAACAAAACCATTCTACTATTATGAGACAGCAGACGGACAACTTCTGTATGGTACAATGATCAGTCAGATTATGGAGAAACCTGGTTTTGTAAAAGAATTGAATGAAGAAATGTTGCAATTGTATTTATCTCTGACTTATGTTGCAGGAGAGAATACATTTTTCAAAGGTGTTAAGAAATTGTTGCCTGGAAGATACTTAATCTGGCAGAACGGAAAAATGAAAATAGAGAGATACTGGAAACCAGAATTCCATCCGGATGAGAGTAAATCATTGGAAGATTGGGCAAATGAGATTCATTCTACGCTGAAAGAAATTATGCCGGAAGTAAAAACAGCAGATGAAAAAGCAGAGTCATTTTTGTCGGGCGGAGTGGATTCTTCTTATGTACTTGCAATGTCGGATGTAAAAATGTCGGATTCTTGTGGATATGATGAAGCACGTTTTGATGAGTCACCATTAGCGAAAGAAACAGCAGATATTTTAGGAAGAGAAAACAGCCGTTGCAGAATTACACCGGAGGCATATTTTGATATTGTACCTTGGGTAATGTATAATATGGAGCAGCCGCTTGGAGATGCTTCAGCAATTGCATTTGCACTTGGATGCAGATCAACAGCAGAACATACAGATATTTGTTATTCAGGAGAAGGAGCGGATGAATTTTTCGGCGGATACAATATGTATCGTAATGCGGAAAGATATGGCGACAATCTGAAAACATTTTATGTTGGAAATACGAACATTATGAAAGAGGATGAGAAAAAGCGTATTCTGAAGAAATATGATCCAGATGTACTTCCAATCGAACTGGCAGCAGGTATTTATGAAGAAACAGAAGGACTGGATCCGCTTACAAAAATGTCAGATGTTGATATTCAGATTTGGTTAGAGGGAGATATTTATCTTAATGTAGATAAGATGAGTACAGCTGCAGGTCTGGAAGTTCGTATGCCATTGACAGATAGAAGAATTTTTGACATTGCATCCAGAATGCCATCTCATTACAAAGTGAACGAAGAACAGAATAAAGTTGCATTCCGTACAGCAGCAGCAAAAGTTCTTCCGGAGGAAATTGCTTTCCGTAAGAAATTAGGATTTATCGTACCTATTCGTGTTTGGATGGCGGATGACAGATATAATAAAGATGTGCGTGAAAAATTCCAGAGCGATATAGCTGAGAAATTCTTTAACATGGAGGAGATACAGGCTATTTTCGATGAGTATGTTGGCGGAAATTCAGATAACTGGAGAAAAGTGTGGACAATCTATACATTTCTTGTCTGGTATGAGGAATACTTTGTGAAAAGATAATTACTAAAAAATTTTATAAAATAAAAGCAGTTAAAGTAAAATTATCTTGAGCTGAAATAAAAAGAGTTCCGAAGAAAGAGGGTATTAATCTCTTTTTTCGGAACTTAATGTTATATGAAAATCTCTGCCTGTTTATCGCTTTTGCAGATTTTAGTCAGTTTCTTCTGTGCCATATTCAGTTTCATGTTGCTGACATAGCGGGCTTTCTTTTTACAAGAGTAGACGCACTTCATACAGGAAATACATTTTTTCTTATCAGTTTTTTTAGGATTTTCCATGGAAATAGCACCGGCAGGACAGGCTTTAGCGCATGCCTTACATTCCGTACAAAGATTTACATCTGTTTTTGGAACGAGCGGAATTGTTCCATATTTTTTATAAGGATTGTTCCCTGGAACCTGAATATCAATATTATCAAAATCTACAGCGTTGCGAAGTTTACGGTTCAACTGGATTCCGAAATCCGCAATGACTTTCAAGTCTGCCTTGTTCGGTCGGCTCATTCCAATCTGACGCACGATGGAGTGCTGTACAGGGAAGGCCCCGGCTCCGATCACTTTGAATCCGCGACTCTCAACCTCGTTTTTTAATTCCAAAAGCGCGTCTTCGTATTCGCGGCATCCGTATGTAGCAATCAGTGCAGCAGGAGTGTTATCACCCTTTAATGTTTCAAAGTATTCCAGAAATGTGGCAGGAACACGGCCACCATAAACAGGAATTCCGAAAAGAACAAAATCGTTGCCTTTGAAATGCAGATTTGGTTTCTTTTCTTTGTGAATAGAGAGATCGTAAGATACCGATTTTAAATCGATGTTTCTGGCGGCCTCTATAATAACTTTTCTTGTTGTTCCGGTTGGGCTGAAGTAGACCAGACCTAGTTCGTTCATTTTCATAAAGAATTCTCCTTTGTTAAAAATATAAAGGTCAGATATTGCAGGTCCGACAAAGTATAAATCAAGAATGCCTCTGCAATCCTGTCGGAGGCTATATCAGGTGGGAGTCATCTCACATCTGATATAACTATATCATAAGTAAAGGGAAAACGCACTGTATAAACGTAGGATTAAAAAAGTAGATTTTAGAGAATGTTTTTTAGTCAGAATTGTGTGAATTGTCTGAATTGTGCGAAATAAATAAAAAACAAGAAAAACGTTGACAATTACAAATAAGAATGATAAGATAATCTTCGTCGCTGAGACAGACCGAGAGGCGCTGAAATGAAGCGATAAAGAAAAATAAAAAAGTTGTTGACAAACGACAAAAGATGTGATAATCTATTAAAGCTGTCGCTTGAGACGACAACAAAAT